>Ga0308164_10000287_pt1 | contig 106186 bp, 97 predicted proteins | sample PhyTR2_FD_201031 | JGI IMG/M metagenome (GOLD analysis project Ga0308164, IMG submission 201031) | Phyllosphere microbial communities from UC Gill Tract Community Farm, Albany, California, United States - DLSLT.R2 | ecosystem: Host-associated > Plants > Phyllosphere > Unclassified | place... | reverse complement strand
ATAAAGCTGTTACAGTAGGCGAAAAATTCGATATCATTATTGTAGACGGACGCGACCGTGTAAATTGCTGTAAAAACAGCATAGATGCACTTAGCCCTTTGGGTGTAATTGTACTTGATGACTCTGAACGTAAAGAATATGATGCCGCGCGGACTTTTTTAACTACTGCCGGCTTTAAAGAACTTTCTTTCTCCGGTATATCTCCAGGCTTGTTCTACCTCAAAGCCACCTCCGTATTTTATAAATCAGAAAACTGCTTACAAATTTAATCTGTTTGCTCTTATGTTAAGTGATGACGTTAAAACTGCCTACGACAACTTTTATAGCCAAAGCGATATTACCTGGCGAATGCTCGGCGCTGCATCTAAAGCAGAAAATATTATAGAGGTTTGTAAAAACATCAATCCTGTAAAAGTATTAGAAGTTGGTGCCGGTGACGGAAGCATATTGCATTTTTTAAATGAACGCCAGTTTGGACAGGAACTATATGCGCTGGAGATTGCCGATACAGGAGTTGCTTTAATTAAGGGACGGGGACTTAGCCGTTTGAAAGAGGTACAATCATTTGATGGCTACAAAATACCATATGCAGATGATACTTTTGACCTGGTTATCCTAGCTCATGTACTGGAGCACGTTGAACATGAAAGAATTTTATTGAGAGAGCTGAAAAGAATTGCAAAAAATATTGTGATCGAAGTACCTCTTGATTATAGGTTTGGTGTAGATAAAAGAATCAAACATTTTCTGAATTACGGGCACATTAATATGTATACCCCTACTTCCCTTCGTTTTCTCTTAAAGACAGAAGGATTAGAAATAATCGCCGACCAGGTATCTATGACTCCTGCATCAACAATAAAATTTAATGAGTTTGTTAACCGGAAAATCCCAAAAAGCTTTAGCAAAAATTTAAGAATCGAATTAGAATACAGGGTTAAGAAGGCGGCAGGAATTTTGCTTGGAAAAAAAAGACAGGAACAATTTGCAAATGCCTACACCGTACTGACAACAAAATCAGACCAGACACTACAGATATTTTAAACTTCACTTGTTAAGAACTTAGTCTTTTCAATACCACCACTAATATACAATTTACGAAATGCAGATCTTTGCTCCTATTACTTTGTTCGTTTATAACAGACCTAAGCATACAGAACGTACACTTAAGTTTTTAAAACAGAATGAACTTTCTGCAGAGAGCCGGCTTTTTATATTTTCTGATGGAGCTAAAACTGAAGCAGATGAAGAAGCAGTACAGGCGGTAAGAGAAATTTTAAAAGGCCTGGATGGATTTAAATCAATTGAAATTATTGAACGAAAGAAGAATATGGGTCTGGCAGAATCAGTTATTGCCGGTGTAAGCAGACTGGTAAAGGATTATGGACAAGTGATTGTGCTTGAAGATGACCTGATTACTTCGCCACACACACTCACTTATTTTAACGATGCGCTGAGCCTTTATCGCAATCAAGAACAAGTAATGCACATTGGTGCCTATATGTATCACCTGCAAAACCACGAACTTCCTCAGACGTTTTTTTACAGGGCTGCAACCAGCTGGGGCTGGGCTACCTGGGACAGGGCCTGGCAGCATTTTGAACCCAATATTGACGTCCTTATGAATCAGTTCAGCAGTAAGCAAAAGGCCGACTTTTCAATAGACCACAGCATGAATTTCTGGAAGCAGATGCAGGATTATAAAAAAGGCAGAAATAATTCCTGGGCTATCCGCTGGTATGCTTCGATATTTTTAAAGGGAGGTTTAACATTAAATCCTTCTCAATCTCTGGTAAACAATATCGGTCATGACGGAACAGGTGTGCACTCAGGATTAAACGATATTTATAATGTAATTATTAATCCTAAACCTATCACCGCTTTTCCAGAAGTTATTACGGAGAACCCGGTAGCATACCAGGCCATAAAGCACTTCCTTGCTCATAGAAAAGGTAATTTATGGACCCGACTGAAGCGATATCTGAATCAGCGTTTCAGCAGGTAAACAAACCATTTACCTTTTTGCCTGTAGAATAATATATGGTGAAAGCTGCCTGGAATTGAATGCAAAAACTTTGGTGAGTAACTTACCGGCCAGCCATGCAGTTTTCTTAAATAACCTTACTCCGGCAGGTTTCTGTTTTTCATTTTCCAGCCAGAGACTGAAATGCCCATAATACTTAGCCTGAATAACTTCTAACCCGGCTTTACGACATAAATCTGCCAACAGCTTTGGATCCATACAATCAATATTATGTTTATCATAATTTTCCTTATCAAAGGTTTTCTGAAACCATCCGTTCAGCGCTTTAAAATTTGGAAGGGTAATAAACAAAGTACCACCAGGCTTTACAAAATCTATGTGCCTCTGGATAATATCTGCTGTATCATTAAAATGTTCAATCAGACCACAACTCAGTACAAGATCAAACTGCTGTCTCTCCTGATGATTGAATAAATCGGTTTCTACGATATGAATGTCGGCCTCTTTAAGTCCATTTGCCTCCAGTAATGTATTAGTTACCGGCCGGTGTACAAAATAATCAAGCAGGGTTACGTCCAGTTTAAAATATTTTTTTAGAAAAACTGCATAATAACCTGGAAATCCTCCCAATTCTATTGCTGTATTAACCTTTTGATTGTCAATAATCGCAGCAAGTTCCTTATGAAATAAGTAATTTGCAGGAATATTGACCGACAGGTCGGTTTTGCTTTCCCAATAATTTACCCAAAATTGTCTGTCGGTTAATAGGTTACTCATAATTTGTTGTTAATGCCTGAAGGGGCTTGCTGACCGATAAAGTTAAATATATAACTTATGATAATAGGTAAAGGATCACAATAATATGTAATTTTGGTATATTGAAAGTAGTACACTTAAATACATATGAAGGAAACGGAGGTGCTGGTAGAGCATGTCTCCGTTTGAATGACGCACTCCTTGCAAGTGGTACTGAGTCGTCCGTTATGGTATACTATCAATTTAAAGAAAGCACCAAAGCCGTTGCCTTCAGCAAAACACCATTTCAAAAAGCCGCCGCTATTGTTAATATTTTAGCTGAAAGATACCTTGCAAAAGGCTTGCTCAAAGGACTCAAAACCCCTTTTTCATTACAGTGGTTTGGCAGGTCGATCAGCAAACACCCGGCATTGAAAGAAGCTGATGTAATCCATCTGCACTGGATAAACCATGGATTTTTACGGCCCAAAGATTTGGCAGAACTGGAAGACCTTGATAAACCAATAGTCTGGACCTTTCATGACAGCAATGCATTTACGGGTGGCTGCCATGTAAGATATTCATGCGAGAATTTCCATAAACAATGTGGCTGCTGCCCACTGCTAAAAGTCAGCAACCAAAACGATATATCCCACCAAAACTGGCTCCGCAAAAAGAAAGGTTATTCTAATCTGGGTTTCCATATTGTTGCCCCAAGCAGGTGGATGGCCAACTCAATCAAATTTAGCAGTTTAATGGGTGTGCGTGAAGTAACAGTGATCCCGAATACCATTGAAACCTCTGTCTTTAAACCTTATGTTAAAGCAGAAGCTAAAAAGCTACTAAATATACCTGCAGACAAATTTGTACTGATGAGCGGTTTTATGCCCTCAAAAAATGACAAACACAAAGGCACCTCTTACCTGATCGACGCATTAGCTGATCTGGCCCGGAGGCCGGGAATAAACAAAGAAAATATTGAATTACTGATTTTTGGTAACAAAGACTCAGGAGTAATGCCGGAATTTCCATTTAAAACTACCTTTCTTGGAACGATCAGCGATGACAGTCATCTTGCAAAATGCTATTCTGCAGCAGATGCTTTTATTACGCCCTCACTGGAAGATAATCTCCCTAATACGGTAATGGAAAGCCTTGCCTGTGCTACGCCTGTAGTCGCTTTTAAAACTGGCGGTATCCCTGATATGGTAAGCCATCTTGTTAACGGATATCTTGCTGAGTATGAATCTGCGGAAGATCTTGCTACCGGAATTGAATGGTTATACCATGAAGAAAACGCTGCAGATATACAGAAAGAAGCACGGTTAACTATTCTCAGCAATTTCTCTGAAGAAGTGATAGCCGCCAAACATATCATGCTATATGAATCTGTAATCAAGTTACATCCTCATTAATATCACTTCAATAGCCTTTTTATGCAAGCCAAACTTAGTGTGATTACCATCGTCTATAATAATGTAAGGGATATTCAACGCACCATACAATCCGTGCTTTGTCAAACCTATCCAAACATAGAATATATAGTTATTGATGGTGCATCTACTGATGGTACTAAAGAAATTATAGAACTATATAAGCATCAGCTTTCGAAGTTCATATCCGAAAAAGACACTGGTATATATGATGCAATGAATAAAGGTCTTGCAATGGCCACCGGGGATTATGTTCTGTTTATGAATTCAGGGGATGAAATTTATGCGTGCGACACTGTTTTAAACGTTTTTAGTTCAGCAGCAGATGCAGATATCTATTATGGAGAAACAGAGATGTATAATGATGCATGGGAAAGCCTGGGACAAAGACGGCACAAGGCTCCGCAAACATTTACATGGCGGGACTTTAAATACGGGATGAATATTAGCCATCAGGCAATTTATATTAAACGTTGCCTTACTGAACCATTTAACCTCGGCTATAAATTCAGCGCAGATATTGACTGGATTATTAAGGCTGCAAAGAAGTCTTCAAAAATAATAAATACACATATTTATGTTGCTAAATATCTGGTTGGCGGTGTTTCCAAACAAAAACATTTGGAAAGCCTTAAAGAGCGCTTCAGGATTTTTACCAATTATTATGGCCTGGTTCCAAATATTATGAACCACATCTGGATAGCAATGAATCTATTCCAATATTACCTGCGTTACAGAAAAACCAACGATTAGAAGCCAATTTTAAGGTAGCCGCCTGGTATATTCTTAGCAGATCAAACTGCTTCCCGTTCTGATAGTCACAAATGTCATTTTGAAGTACTCTCTATAACCTCGTTATATTTTTGACAAACAATCTTTTTTGTGGCTTGTAGTTTATACAATCAAAAACATCAGTAAAATGGGAAAATTAAATAACCGTAATATAGCTGTATTAGCAGCTAATGGATTTGAAGAATCAGAATTGACCAGTCCGGTACAAAGATTGAAAGATGAGGGAGCAACTGTGCACATTATTTCACTGGAACCTGGCAAAATACAAGGTATGAAACACGACCGTGAATGGACTGTTGAAATAGAAGTAGATAAAGTAGTTACTGAGGCCAGTGCCGAGGATTATAACGGCCTCCTGATTCCGGGCGGTGTATTGAACCCGGACTCACTCAGGAAAGATGAAAACGCTTTGGCATTTGTGAAAGCGTTTTTTGAAGCTGGCAAGCCAGTGGCGGCAATATGTCATGGACCACAGGTATTGATATCTGCCGGAGTGGTAGAAGGCAGAAACCTGACTTCTACCAAAACCATTAAGATTGATCTGGTAAATGCAGGCGCAGAATGGGAAGACTCAGAGGTTGTAACAGATCAGGGATTAGTAACCAGCCGTAGTCCACAAGACCTGCCTGCATTCAATGATAAAATTGTTGAAGAGTTTGCCGAAGGTGTACACGATGGGCAACATGCGTAGAGAACACTTCTAAACTTATTGTTAATTACAAAGCCCAGACAGTGGAAGCCTCCAAAAATTTACATACAATTTAGAGGCTTCCATTGTAGGGGCTTTGTGGTATAAGGTAAGTCTGATTAAATTTCGCTAAAACTCTAAGGGTTAGTAGACCACAAGCCTGCTTCTTTAACAAATACCCTGCGGTTTAATTTAAGATTACTCACAACCATTTCTGCAAAATCTTCGGGCTGCATTACACGGTCAGGATTTCCGTCTGTTAAGTTCAGGTTCTTAGCCATATCTGTTGCAACAGTGCTTGGGGTTAATGTGCTAACACGGATATTATATTTACGAACTTCCTGCATCAGTGATTCCGAGAGACCAATTACACCAAATTTTGAGGCACTGTAGGCACTGGTAACCGCAGCACCGCGCTGACCAGCAGTACTGGAAATATTAATGATATCACCCGTTTGTCTTTCTATCATTTCAGGAAGGACCGCGCGTGTTACATAATAAGTACCAAATAGATTAATCTTGATTATTTCTTCCCATTTCGCTGGCTCGAGCTCCAGAAATGATCCAAAAGCTCCAATACCTGCATTGTTAATTAAAATATCAATCTGTCCCAACTCGGCCTTGATGTTTTCTACAGCAAGATTTACCTGATCAATAGAAGAAATATCTGCTGCTGCAACAGAGACCTTCACATTAAGTTGTTTCAGCTCTTCCGACAGGTGAAGCAGATCTGATTCTGTTCTGGCTACCAGGCCCAGGTTTACGCCTTCATTTGCGAGCGCTATAGCTAATGCGCGGCCTATACCTTTACCGGCACCCGTTATAATTGCATTTCTTCCGTTAAGTAATTCCATATTCTTTAATTGTTGCAAATCTAATAAAATGAGATGTTCGAGCTAGCTTTAAATAAAAAAAGCCCGTAAACAGATGTTTACGGGCTATATTATGTGTTAAAGACCTATTGAAATTGCTTTCCTTTTATTTTACGTTCGTTCTCCGTTAAGAAAATCTTACGTAAACGCATGCTTACCGGAGTAATCTCAATATACTCGTCAGCCTGTATATATTCCATAGCTTCTTCCAGTGAGAATTTAATTGCAGGAGCAATACGCTGACTATCATCAGTACCAGAAGCACGCATGTTAGTTAAAGCTTTACCTTTTACAATATTTACTACCAGGTCATTATCACGGATATGCTCACCCATAATCTGACCTTCATAAACATCTACACCAGGATCAACGAAGAAACGTCCACGGTCTTGTAATTTATCAATAGAGTAAGCAGTAGTACTACCTTTTTCCATAGAAACCAATACACCGTTTAACCTTCCAGGGATAGTACCTTTCCAAGGCTCATAAGCTTTGAAACGGTGAGCCATAATTGCTTCACCACCAGTTGCGGTTAAAACATTATTTCTTAATCCTATGATTCCACGTGCAGGGATTTCAAATTCCAAATGCTGAAGATCACCTTTAGGTTCCATAATCAGTAATTCACCTTTACGTTGTGTAACCAGCTCAATTACTTTACCAGCTACCTCACCCGGAACGTCAACAATCAGTGTTTCAACTGGCTCACATTTCTTACCATCAATTTCTTTAATGATAACCTGTGGCTGTCCAACCTGAATTTCATATCCTTCACGACGCATTGTCTCGATCAGTACTGAAAGATGGAGAATACCCCTTCCATATACTAAATATGCATCAGGAGATTCAGTTTCAACAACTTTAAGTGCAAGGTTTTTTTCCATCTCTTTGTACAAACGTTCTTTTATACGCTGAGAAGTTACAAATTTACCTTCTTTACCAAAAAATGGAGAGTTGTTGATAGTAAACAACATGTTCATTGTAGGTTCATCTATTTTAATAACAGGCAATTGCTCTGGTGCATCAAAATCAGAAATAGTATCGCCAATATCAAAACCTTCAATACCTACAACAGCGCAGATATCACCAGATTTAACTTCAGTAACACGCATTTTTCCAAGACCTTCGAATGTATATAATTCTTTTACCCTTGATTTAACCATTTTCCCATCACGTTTGATCAAAGTAACTGGTTGGTTTTCTTTGATTGAACCACGATGAACCCGTCCTACAGCAATACGACCAACAAAAGATGAATAATCTAATGAAGTAATCTGCATCTGTAAAGTACCTTCCAACATTGGCGGAGCAGGAATGTTCTCCACTACTGCATCTAATAATGGGAAAATATCCGTAGTTGGTTTAGTATAGTCTGTGCTCATCCATCCTTGTTTAGATGAACCATAGATTACAGGAAAGTCTAACTGATCTTCTGTAGCCTCAAGGTTAAAGAACAATTCAAAGATTTGCTCATAAACTTCTTCAGGACGGCAGTTTTCTTTATCTACTTTATTAACAACAACAATAGGTTTAAGACCTAAAGCCAATGCTTTCTGAGTTACAAAACGAGTTTGAGGCATAGCACCTTCAAAAGCATCGCATAACAATAATACACCATCAGCCATTTTCAACACACGCTCAACCTCACCACCGAAATCGGCGTGACCAGGTGTATCAATAATGTTGATTTTTATGTCTTTATACATTACTGAAACGTTTTTAGAAACGATTGTGATACCACGTTCTCTCTCTAAATCGTTGTTATCAAGTATCAGGTCACCTGTTTGTTCGTTATCACGAAAGATTGAACAAGTGTGTAAAATTTTATCAACCAATGTAGTTTTACCGTGGTCAACGTGTGCTATAATAGCTATGTTTCTTATTTTTTGCATAAAATGCGCCTAATTTTGGCGCAAAGATAACGTAAATAATTGATATATCAGTCTATTACCTAGGGCAATGTATTATATATTTCAAACCATAGCAAACGATTCTTTGTTTATAATGATAACAGGATGTAACTATACTTCGTATATTATTGGTGCTTACTCATCTGCAAATACAAATCATCATGAAAAAAAAGGCAATATTGGCTGGCGCAAGCGGATCTATTGGCAGCAGTTTACTGCAGCATTTGCTGGAAAGTGATGCTTTTACCGAAGTACTTATACTGGTACGTAAAGATCTGGGAATTATACATCCGAAACTTAAGCAGCTCATTTTAAATTTCAAGGACATTAATCAATATGCAGCAAAGATTACAGGTGATGTAGTGTTTTGCTGCCTGGGTACCACGAAAAAAAATACGCCTGATGAAGAGGAATATAGAAAAATAGATTATCAGTACCCACTTGATCTTGCGTGGATAGCACAGGTAAATGGTGCAACAGGCTACCATATGATTTCTTCCATTGGGGCAGATAAAGATTCTAATGTTTTTTACACACGTACTAAAGGTGAGGTAGAGCGGGATTTGAAAGCGGTTCCGTTTAAAAGCCTTCACATCTATCGGCCTTCTCTTTTAAACGGCAAAAGAAATAAAAAACGGCTGGCTGAAGAGATCATGAATTTAATTATGTGGTTTGTGAACCCTCTGTTGTTCGGCAGGTTAAAAAAATACCGAAGTATAAAAGTTGAAACCGTAGCTTGTGCCATGTTGAAATTAGCACTAAAAGATGATCATGGCGTCTGGATCCACGAATCTGATGAGATAGAAGAGGCAGGTACTTAGAATAAACTGTATGAAACTAAATTGACAATTTAAAGACTGCCTGGGTATCAGAATAAATTATTTTTGTCTAATGGATATACAAACTATTTTAGTGGCAATTTTATTTGCGGCTGCTCTTTTTTATATAGGCCGTATTATATATCGTGCTGTTTCTCCCAAAAGTGGCGGCTGCGCATCAAACTGCAAATGCGGTGTTGATTTTTCCAATATAGATGTTAAAAATAAATAGTTGTCTTATACCATATGTTTGATCAGTTTAAAGAATATTTACGCAAAAAAGTAACACTCACTGATGAACAGTTTGATTTAATTTCTGAAGGGATAAAAGTTAAGACCTTTGAAAAGAACCAGATTATCCTCACTCCTGGAGAGATCAGCACTAAAACGTATTTTGTTGCGGAAGGACTTATCCGCTGTTATTCTATTGATAGCAAAGGCAAAGCCAATGTAATTCAGTTTGCTCCTGAACAGTGGTGGTTATCTGAAAGAAATGGTTTTTTTAATGAACCTTCCGACTTTTTTATAGATGCCATTGAGCATACCACCGCATTGATTTTGCCTAGAAACTATTTCAATGACGCTGCTGTGCATGTACCTTGTCTGCATGATCTTAATAATACCATGCTGAACAATTCCATTCGTTTCATGCAGAAAAGGATAAATATGCTCTTAAGTGCAACCGCTGAGGAGCGCTATCTTGATTTCATTAAGCTCTATCCAAATCTTACGCTTAGGGTACCGCAATGGATGATTGCTTCTTACCTTGGCATAACGCCTGAATCTCTAAGCCGTGTGCGTAAGGATTTGGCGCATAAGCATTTTAAACCCTGATTATTTCTTAACATACATCAAGGTTATGGTATTGCAGAAAATCTAGCTTTGATTTTCATGCAAACTAGTTAGCATCTTGTATCTACCTTATGAACAACAGAATTCTAAAAACAGTATCTGCGGTATTAGATGCCCCGGAACCTCAACTCATCGGGGATGGATTCCTGGTCAGCAATTTTTTTCCCGCAGGCTATAAATTGCAGATGAACCCTTTCTTTCTGCTTGATTTCAATGCTAAAATGGAACTTGCATCTTCCCTGGAACCAAAGGGTATTGGCGTGCATCCTCATCGGGGCTTTGAAACAGTAACTATTGCCTATCATGGAGCGGTAGCACATCAGGATAGTGCAGGCAATTCGGGGGTTATTTTTCCGGGGGATGTGCAGTGGATGACAGCTGCCAAAGGTATATTACATAAGGAATTCTTTGAACAGGAATTTAGTATCAGAGGCGGTATATTCCAAATGGTACAACTCTGGGTTAACATGCCGGCAAAAGATAAACTTGCTGAACCTCGCTATCAGGCTATTAAGAACGAGGATATTGGTAAGTATATTTTAGAAGATGATAAGGGGGTTATTGAAGTTATAGCAGGCATATATAATGGCATACGGGGAGCAGCATCCACGTTTACAGATCTACATGTATATAATGCAAGGGTTAATGAGGGTGCTGAATTCTTACTGACATTCCCTTCCCACTATAACACGGGTATAATGATTATTGAAGGTAGTCTTATTATTAATGAAACCACTACAGTTCACGAAAATCAATTTGTGCATTTCAGTAATAATGGTGAAGAAATTCATATTAAGGCTACTGCAAAAAGTGTAATATTGGTATTAAGCGGCGCTCCTATAGATGAACCGGTTGCCAGATACGGACCTTTTGTGATGAATACCAAAGAAGAAATAGAACAGGCGTTAGACGATTATAATAATGGCCTGTTTGGTTACCTTGAAGAATAAAAAAACAAACCCGCTGCATAAAGTAGCGGGTTTGTTTTTTTAAGGTTTTTTGACTGCTGAAGTAGTATCAGTTTGTAAACTGTCTATTAATGTGGTATCTGAAGGTTGTCCGGCTGGTTGTGAATTAGTGGCATTGATATTTGTATCAATACTTACAGAATCCGGAACCTTTTCACTTCCCTTGTCACCCATGCTGCAGGCAGATAAAGAAAGTACCCCTAATGTCACTGCTATAAAATATTTTGCTGAATTCTTCATAATCTGAGTTTTAGCTGAAAAACTCCTTTGAAGCCCTAATTGTTTTTATAATTTTTGAATAAGGCAGACTGCATAAGCTACTACCCCTTCTTCCCTTCCTATAAAGCCCATCGTTTCATTGGTAGTTGCTTTGATGGAAATATCCTCGATATCGATATAGATTGCATCAGCTATATTTTGCTGCATTTGAGGAATATGCGGATTGATTTTAGGCGCTTCCAGGCATAACATCGCATCAATATTACCTATAGACCAGCCTTTTTCGGTAAGCAGCTTTACGGTTTCCTGCAGCAGGATCATACTGCTTATACCTTTCCAGCGGGGATCGGTATTTTTGAAATGAAAACCTATATCTCTTAAATTTGCGGCACCTAACAAAGCATCACATATTGCGTGTAACAAAACATCTGCATCAGAATGCCCGAAAGCACCTTTATGATGTTCAAGATTTACACCACCAATTACAAAAGGATGCTGATCTTTTAACTGGTGTACATCAAATCCAAATCCTACTTTTATTTTCATGAATTATTATTTTAGTCTCCAAAGTTAAACATTAGGCTAAATCTTAAGGTATTTGCAAGGGGACTTGTCTTAGGATTAGCCAGTAGATAAGAGAAATCAAGATTAAACGATTCGTATTTTATGCCGGTACCTGTGGTGAAATAACGGCGATCACCCTTTAAATTATTCTCATAAAAGTAACCTGCCCTTAAGGCAAACTTCTTATTATAGATATATTCCATTCCCGAAGAGATATTAATTTCTTTCATCTCTTCACTGAAGCCCCCGGGTGCGTCACTAAACGAACCGAATATACCCGCAGGCACAGAACGGTCTGGATTTTTTCCTGATATAATGGTGCCGGTAGTATTATATACTGGCTGCGTTGGCACCAGGAGCTTATTAAAATCCAGAACTAGTGTAATTTCATTATAATCATCAATAATGAAAGTGGAGGATCCACCAATCCGAAGGTTAGTTGGCAAGAAATAATCATCTCCGCCTTCGGTATAATTCATTTTTGTACCAATATTAGATATATAGGCACCTGCCGAAAGTATCGCATCAAAACCCAATAAAGAGCTAGGCTTTTTAACATACGCTGAAACGTCAATTGCTAAAGACTTACCTGCTTTTGCCTGTTGCCCTGCAGTAAATTGTGCTGCAGAAAGATTTGAATAGATATATCTTATGGAAGTGCCTAATGAAAATGTTTCCCCAAAACGCCTTGCATAAGTTGCATCCACAGCAAATTCATTGGGACTAAAGGTACCAAGGTCCTGTTGGTTCGCATCAGTTAGCTGGATTTTACCCAAGGAGAAATAACGTAGAGAAGCTCCCAGTGTACTTACATCATCAAGTTTATAGTATCCACTTAGGTATCCCAGATTGATGTCTGAAGCTATATTTCTTAACCATGGACTATAGGAAGCGGCAAAACCTGACTGCTGTTCAAGAAAACTGATTTTTGACGGGTTATTACTGAGTGAATTAGCATCGCCCGACAACGCAACACCCGCTTCTCCCATAGCTCCTACCCGCGCATCAGGTGTAATCATCAGAAAAGGAGCTGCAGTCCGGATGCTATTGTACCTGCTTCCACTGGCTTGCGTATTTGATAATGTTTGCGCGTGCAGATAATAGCCGCTAAAAATATATAAGGTAAAAATTACGAGAAATTTCAGAGAGAACCTTAAACTCATTATCCTTATTACTTGATGTTTTAGAGAAGCTTAACGGACTAATCATACTGTTCGTTACCCCTATTCAAAGATAAGGTAAATACCAATTGTATTACCAACAGTATAATCTTGTAACAAAAAATAATGCAAGATGTTGATTTAAAGTTATTTTACGATGATAATATTCATTTCTTTTGGAGCTTCGGTTTTTTTTTGTGTAAATTTATACTCATAATTACCCAACACGCAGATATGGAAAAATCATACCTATATTCTATTGCCCTTTTATTGTCAGTTTCATCATTGGTTTCATGTAAGTCCAGTAAAACCGGAACATCAGAAAAAACCGGTATGGCTTATAATAAACCAGAAAACGGAGGCTTTCAGGTTAACAACAAATTCAGACGCGGGCCTGGACCAGGACTTGTGGAAATTGAAGGTGGTGTATTTGTAATGAGTGGTAGTGCTACAAATGTTCCGGGTCAGGAACTGAAGGACTACAATCATAAAAGAGAAACTACTGTTTCATCTTTTTACATGGATGAAACCGAGGTTTCAAATACGAACTGGCTGGAATATCTATACTGGATCAGAAGAACAGATCCAACCAACTATGAATATTATTATAATGAATTACCAGACACCTTAGTATGGAGAAGGCCTCTTTCCTATAATGAACCTTATGTGGATAATTATTTGAGGCACCCCGCATATCAAGATTATCCTGTAGTAGGTGTAACCTGGGAGCAGGCACAAAGATATTGTGAGTGGAGAACTTCTATGGTGAATGAATCGCTGTTAAGAGAGCAGGGGTATATGACAAGCTTTAAAGACCTTAATGGAACCGGGAAAGCAAAACCGAATGCAGCAACTACGGCTGCAAGGCCAACGGGACCATTTAACACGGATATTTATCTCAACGGACAGTATGATGACCGCGGTAAAAATGCCATGAAGGATTTAAGTCCCGGCGCCACTGCTGCTGCTGCAAACGGACAAAAATCAAAGGGTGCCCCTACCAGAAATGTAAGACTGGAAGATGGTATTCTTAAACAACCTTATCGTCTGCCTACAGAAGCGGAGTGGGAATATGCTGCTCTGGGTTTAATTGGTAATACAGATTATGAAAATATTTCAAGTAATAAAATTTATCCATGGGACGGTCTGGGTATCAGCTCTGCTAAAAACAAGACCCGTGGTTTAATCCTTGCCAACTTTAAAAGAACTAAAGGTGATTATATGGGTGTTGGAGGATCACTGAATGATAAGGGAAGTATTACAGTTCCTGTACGTGCTTATGTACCAAATGATTTCGGTTTATATAATATGGCCGGCAATGTTAATGAATGGGTACAGGATGTTTACCGCTCTAACACTTTTGATGTAGCCGATGCATTAAACCCTTACAGAGGTAATTACTACCAGGATAAAAAAGTTGCTGATGCACAAACAGGCAAACTGGAGAAAGATAAATACAACAGACCTATTATGACTCCGGCTGTTACACAAAAGAAACAGACCTGGGCAGAGAAACAAGCTGCAGCCGCCGCTCCTGCACCGGCAGTTAATACTTATGCTGATCAAAGGGGTTACCGCGATGAAGAAAATCCGCTGTATGGCGAGATTACGCTAGTTAATAATAAGTCCAGAGTCTATAAAGGTGGTTCATGGGATGATCAGGCATTATGGTTAAACCCGGCAACCAGAAGATATTTACAGCAAGATGAATCTACTGCCGATATTGGTTTCCGCTGTGCAATGACCATGTTAGGAGCATCAGAAATCAGGACACAAGGCAAACCGCAGTTTAAACCTAAACAGCAGAAACCATTTAATCCGAAAAAGAAATAAAAGCAATTACATAGAAAAGCCATCCCTGGGGATGGCTTTTCTATGTAATATCAAAATGATCATTGAAACGCTATCAATACCTGGTTCTTTTCTACCTTGTCACCTTTACAGATGTAAATCTTTTTAATGATCCCCTCAGTGGAGGATTTTAACATATTTTCCATCTTCATAGCTTCCAGTACTAATAAGTTGTCTCCTTTTTTGATCTCCTGCCCTTCCTGCACATTTACATTCAGCACCAGACCAGGCATGGGGGCTTTTATTTCTAGAGCTGATTTGTTCAGATCTGCTGTAAGACCAAGTTCTTTCAGTAAAAGATCATATTGGTCTTCCACATGTACTTCGCAAAGTTTTCCATTGATTTTGAACAACATAGACTTGGTCTCAGGATTATCGCTGACAAGCTCTGCAGTAAGTGACCTGTTATTATATATGAAATGCATCTGACCCTCTTTAATGGTCAACACATCTAAGGAAAGATCTTTACCATCCAGCTGAAATCGGTTGTCAGCAATATCAATTTGAAATGTATGCGCGTCGTTAATTTTTACTTTATGCATAGCTAATGAATTAAAACATATGATATCAAATTAGCCCCCATTTTAAGGGCATCTGTGTGCATGGCAGCTGTATCTCCAGGGTAAGTCCCCAGATCTTCCCATCCATTGCCCAGATCGCTTTCGTAAGAATAATAACAGATCATTCTTCCCTCCTTGAAAAGAGCAAAGCCCTGAGCCGGTTTTCCATCATGTTCATGAATTTTTGGCAAGCCCCCAGAGAAGATATACTTTTGTTTATACAGTGCATGGTTGGCAGCTAAGGGTACAAATGAAAGTTCAGGAAATACTTTTTTCATTTCCACACGGATAAATTTATCTAGCCCATAATTATCATCAATATGCAAAAAACCTCCTGACAACAAATACCTGCGCAGATTAGTTACTTCCTGGCTGTTAAATATCACATTTCCGTGGCCTGTCATATATACGAATGGATAATTAAAAAGATCTGCACTGCCTGCTTCGACAGTCGCTTCTTCAGCACTAAAATTTGTATGAAGGTTTTGATTACAAAAAGTAATTAGATTAACGAGGGCTGTACGGTTACCATACCAATCGCCCCCTCCATTGTATTTCAGCCGGGCCAGCGTATAGCCTGGAGGTCTGAAACTACTGAAGCAAAAAAGAACAAAAAGAAGGAAACTAAGTAAACTAATTTTCATCGATTTAAGTAATTCACTTCGAAACAGGCAGCTAATGCAGCTGTCTCCGTCCGAAGGCGTGTATTACCTAAAGTTAGTGGTTTAAAATTGTTTTGCAAAGCCAGCTCAATTTCAGCGGGACTAAAATCACCTTCCGGACCTATCAGAATAAGATAGCTTTTGCCTTGATCAGCAACCTCGCTGATATAACTGCGAGGCTCCCCTTCAATACAATGTGCAATTAACTTATAATCTGCCTGATGGCTTTTTATAAATTCTTTTAAGCCCATAGATTCATTCAGTATAGGATGATAAGCCTGCAAAGATTGCTTAACCGCTGAAGTTATTACTTTATTTAATCGGTCTTCTTTTACGATTTTACGTTCTGAACGCTCACAGATTATTGGTGTGATCTCATCAATCCCAATTTCTGTTGCTTTCTCCAGAAACCATTCTAATCGGTCTATATTTTTTGTAGGGGCCACAGCGATGTGCAGCCTGTGACTTCTTTTTTGATAATCATGAATACTACTAAGAATGCGGAGAGTTACGTTCCTTTTAGATTCAGTGATAATCTCAGCTTCATATAAGCCGCCCCGGCCATCAATAAGATGAACCATATCTCCAATATTCAGCCTTAGTACTTTCATACAATGCCTGCTCTCTTCTTCATTAAGCATATATTGTTCTGCACTGATATCAGGCGTATAAAAGACGTGCATGACTGAACTAGTGGTTATCTACCATATCATTTTTCTCAATTACCAGCTCCAGTTTAATGGTTTCAATATTCTGTTCAGTTTTCTTTAAGATCGTGAACAAATAACCATAACATTCTTCACTGTCACCCACATCAGGAATCTTTCCAAATGCATGTGATACAAGGCCGCCTACAGTATCGAAATCAAGATCTTCAGGAAGATCATGAGGCAGGTGTTCGTTTACATCATACACAGTAGCATATGCATTAATTACGAACTCTGTATCAGATATTTTTTCAACTGTTGGCTTCTCTTCATCATACTCATCCTGAATTTCGCCAACAATTTCTTCAACGATATCTTCCAGCGTAACCATACCGGCAGTACCGCCAAATTCATCAATAACAATTGCTATCTGAATACGTTTCTGCTGTAGTTCACTAAGCAAATCATTGATTTTTTTTGTTTCCGGAACAAAATATGGCTTTCTTATAATGTCTTTCAACGACCATTCTTTGTTCCCTGCAAGTAAAGGCAGCACATCTTTGGCATGTATTATACCTATTATTTTATCTATGATATCATCATATACCGGCATCCTGGAATAACCTTCTGCTATGATCAGCTGAATAACCTCTTCCTTTGCAGTTGATAGTTCTATTCCGGATATTTTGGTACGGGGCACCATAATATTTTTTACAACACGTTCATTGAAATCAAAAACGTTTCTGATCAGCTCATGCTCATTAGTATCTAATGCGCCGCTTTCCTTCCCCTGGTCCAGCAGATAATACAGTTCTTCTGTACTATGAACGGCTTCATGGCCTCCTACTGTAGAAATTCCAAAGATCTTGAGGATAATATTAGCAAGTCCGTTCAGTAACCAGATAAAAGGCCTGAAGACAACATAAAAAATCTGAAGAGGCAATGAAATAAAAAGGGTGGTGGCAACCGGACGCTGGATAGCGATAGATTTTGGTGCCAGCTCTCCGAAAACGATGTGCATAATGGTAATGAAACTAAATGCAATAATCGGTGAAGCTGTTTTTGAGAACGAGTCTATAAATTCAGGACTCTGATTTAATGAGCTTAATAAGTTATGAAGCAAATGTTCCATAACTGATTCTCCAACCCAGCCCAATCCAAGAGATGCTAATGTAATACCCAGCTGTGTTGCAGCCAGGTATCCATCAAGATGTTGTGTAATATATTTAGCAATATTAGCTACCCTATTACCAGATTTAGCTTTAATTTCTATTTGCGACGCCCTGACTTTTACAATTGCAAATTCAGCTGCAACGAAAAAGCCGTTTAAGACGACCAGGAAAAAGGTTAGGAATATTTGAAAGCCCATTAAGAGTTTTGTCTAAATGTACTATTATAAAGTTCAATACTTTCTTCAATTACTTTATAAGCATATGTTACGCCCATTAATTTTTCAATGGTAACATTTTTCATTTCCAATGCTTTATAGTCCTGGAAGAACCTAACAATTTCTTTCATCTGGTGCGGAGGCAATTCAGATATGTCATTGATATAATTCACAGACATATCATTTTTAGCCACAGCAATGATCTTATCATCCTGTTCACCATTATCAACCATATGCATTACCCCAATAACTTTTGCTTCAAGAAGTGTTAATGGATATACATCAACAGAGCAAAGAACAAGGATATCTAATGGATCGTTGTCATCACAATAAGTTTGCGGTATAAAACCATAATTAGCCGGATACATTACTGATGAAAAAAGTACACGGTCTAATTTTATTAAATTAGAATCTTTATCTATTTCGTATTTCGCTTTTGATCCTTTCGGGATTTCAATAATAGCATTTACCGATTCTGGTAAATTCTCACCTGGCGAAACCTGATGCCAGGGGTGGGTTGGGTCTATATTCATTTATTATTCAGTGTTTGAAATATCTTCGTTATTATTATTTTCAACCCGTTTCTTTAAGAATGTATAAAGCACGGGCAACGTTGTAATTATTATAAAACCTACAATTATGTATAGCAGGTAAGCATTAATTTCTTTCTCAAATCTTTTACCGAGAAAATAACCCAGCAAAGTTAAAGATGTAATCCATAAAAATGCACCACAAATATTATATAGTGCAAACTTTTTAAACTCAAGTTTTACCACACCAGCAATAATTGGGGCGAATGTTCTTACAATCGGAACAAACCGTCCCATTATAAGTGCAAATGCACCTTGCTTATTGTAGTATAGCTCTGCTGCTTTGAGATACCTTTTCTTGAAGAAGAAAGTATCTTTACGGTGATATAAAACAGGTCCGGTCTTTATACCAAACCAATAACCAGTAAAATTACCTGTAACAGCTGCGATGATTAAGCCAAAAATAAGTACATAGATGTTAACATCCAGTTTGCCTGTAGCAACAAACATGCCTGCAAGAAAAAGCAGGTAGTCTCCTGGAAGAAAAAATCCAAAAAACAGACCCGTTTCGGCAAAGATTACGAACATTACAACGTAAAAACCACCCTCTTTAAGTAATTTTTCAGGATCAATATACTGATGTAAGGAAGTCCAGAAATCGTGCATAGTTCAAGTATTCGTAAAACTACAAATAATTTTCCTGAGAACTGCCTATATCAAATTTAAAATTGCTGATGGATAAACTCCTAAAAAGATGGTAATGACTACTGATAAAACTAAAACGACTTTGTATTGTAGTGGAGTATCCAAAACAATATCAGCCCCTTCTTTAAAGTACATAGCCACTATGACTTTCAGGTAATAATAAAAGCCAACAAGGGCATTTAAAATTGCAAAGCCAACCAGATATACCTTGTATTCATGCATCACGTTCAGGAACATCAGATATTTTCCAATGAACCCGGCGGTAAGTGGTATTCCAGCAAGTGATAACATAGCTACAGTTAATGCAAGGGCCGCCAAAGGGTTTCGCTTGCCTAAACCATTAAAACTTTCAAAGCTGTCACCTCCCGTTTTTTGCTTAACAAGAATCAGGATGCTAAATGCGATTATACTGGCAAATGTATATGCTGCAGCGTAAACCAATACATTACTGGCCGAAGAGGCCGTTAAAGTGATCAAAGAAAACAACAGATATCCTGCATGTGAAATACTGGAATAAGCCAGCATTCTTTTAAAGTTCTTTTGAAACAATGCTGTAACGTTGCCAATAAATAATGTGAGGCAAACAATGGTCATCAAAGGCGGCATCCAGAATTCATGAAGCGGAGCAAATGTACCAGCAAAAAGACGCAGAAATGCAGTAAAGCCTGCAGTCTTTACCACGGTAGACATAAATGCGGTTATCAGTGAAGGGGCTCCCTCATACACATCTGGTGTCCAGAAATGAAATGGTGCGGCACCTATCTTGAAACAAAGGCCTACCATTATCAGAATAATACCCGGATAAAATAACGGTGAAACCGTCTGGTAATTTCCGATCAGATACTGGTTAATTACCGGCAGACTAAACGAACCTGTTGCCCCGTAAATCAGTGTAATACCAAACAGCAGGAAACCCGTAGAGAATGCACCCATCAGGAAGTACTTGAGAGCAGCTTCATTTGATGCAAAATTATTTTTACGTATACCGGCTAAGATGTATAGCGCAACTGACATAATCTCTATTCCAATAAATAACATAGACATATTGGTATAAGAAACCATAATTATAATACCCGATAAAGCAAATAGTATAAGAGTATAATATTCAGCTATATTTTCACTGGATTTTGCAAAATAATTCTGGGTCAGTAAAAAGATGAAGATTGTCGCTATGATGGTTAATGAAGAAAAAGCAATCGCAAAATTATCCATTTCCATCATGCCGTAATAAGAGATATTAGTATTCCATGAGAACACTGCAAAGCCCAGTGCAGTTAACAGACCAATTAAAGTAAGTGGCAACAAAGCTTTAGAGGCTTTAAATAAACCTGCGTAAAGTACCGCCAGCGCTGTAACAACAATTGTTATAATGATATTCATTTCCTTATTTTACCGATGTTAATTTTTGATTGACCTGCTCTAATAATTGCTGCACCGAAGCTTCTGATAAATGAAGGACTGGTTTTGGATACACACCCAGAACTATAATCAATGCACAAATTATAATAAGGACTATTTGTTCCGAGCCCTTTATATCTGAAAATACTGCCGTTACTTCATTTGTTTTACCCAACATTATACCCTGATACATTCTAAGCATGTACACAGCACCAAAAATGATGGTAAGACCTGCAAGCACCACGGCCCATACATTAAACTGGTAAACCCCCATCAGCAATAGAAATTCACCAATAAAACCATTTGTTCCTGGCAATGCTACGGTACCTAAAATGATGATAAGAAATGCGATTGCCATCTTTGGAGCATTTTTCGCGATTCCACCGAGGTCTGCAATTTTATTGGTTTTTACTCTTGAATAAATGATATCTAATATGAAAAATAAGCCTACTACATTTACACCGTGACTGAGCATCTGGATCATTGCGCCCTGCATACCCTGTGTGTTTAATGCAAAAATCCCCGCTGATATTAATCCCACGTGTGCTATTGACGAATAAGCAACAAGCCTTTTTGCGTTCTTTTGTGTAAAAGCGATCAGTGAAGCGTATACAATCCCAATAATAGATAAAACAATTACTGTAGTACCCCAATCTTGCACTCCAGCGGGTACTATAGGTAACAGCCATCTGATTACACCATAAATTCCCATTTTAAGCATAATTCCAGATAATAACATAGTACCTGCCGCCGGGGCTTCAGTATAGGTATCTGGCTGCCAGGTATGGAAAGGGAAAATTGGCATTTTGATCGCGAAGGCAATAAAGAATGACCAGAAAATCCATCCCTGCTGTACAGGATCCAGGCTGATATTATAGAATGCCTGTATGTCAAAGTTATGCGATGGGTTTTGTAAATGCAGATAAATAATCCCAAGCAACATGAATAGCGAACCTGCTATCGTATATACAAAGAATTTCATGTTTACGCGGATACGGTCTTTTCCACCCCAGATTGCGCAGATAAAATAAATAGGTATCAGGGCTGCTTCCCATCCTATATAAAATAAAAAGGCATCCATTGCGGTAAACACCACAAGCAATCCTGCCTGCATAAAAAGTATTAAGGCATAAAACGCATGTGGCTTTTTGTACTCCTGCTGATACGTACTCAACAAAATAATAGGCACCAGTACATTCGTCAATAAAACAGTAATTAAGCTGATTCCATCTATACCAGCATGGAAATTTATCCCTAGTTCTTTAATCCAGGGCAAATTAACCACAAACTGCGTACTGGCATCGGGGATAAACTTCAAAGTAATTAAAATGGTAAGTGCCAGCGAAGCGAGCGCAGATACCAGGGCCACATGTTTAGCTGCATTACCGGTAAATGCTGTAACCAGCGCGCCAGCTAAAGGTAGAAATATAAGAATTATTAAAAGTTGTTCCATTATGTTCTTCGGAAGATCTTACAGAGATAAATAAGTATACAATAACAAGGAGATTATGCCGGCCACCATCATGAAAATATAAAAACCAACATTGCCTGATTGCAATAACCTGATTCCTTTACTTGTTTCCGATGTGCCCCAACCTAATCCATTCACAATACCATCAATGATCTTCTGATCAAAAACCTTATAAAAAACACCTGATATGGCATCAAGCGGTTTCCTGATTATGGCATCATATATTTCATCAATATAAAATTTATGATAAGATACTTTTGCCAATGCAGACCGTTTTCCTTCATCCGTAACAGCCACATGATTCTTTTGAACATATTTTATATAGGCAAGTACAATAGCAACAAGAACTCCCACAACAGATACGCCCATTAATGCAAACTCTGTGGCATGATCTGCTACGCCTTCATGCAAAGGAATAACCGGAGATAACCAGTGCGATAACCAATGATGACCGCCTAACACTTCAGGAATTCCAATTATACCGCCAATTGCTGAAAGAATGGCCAATACGATTAGTGGGAAAGTCATGCTGGCAGGAGATTCATGAATCTTTTCTTCAGCATGGTGCGTTCCCCTGTAGGTCCCATAAAAGGTCAGGAAAATCATCCTGAACATATAAAATGCAGTTAAAAAAGCTGTAAATACTGCGATACCCCACATAATCTCATTATGCTCATATACATGTGCCAATATCTCATCCTTGGAAAAGAAACCTGAGAACGGCGGTAAACCGGAAATTGCAATAGTACCAATTAACATGGTGATGAACGTAACAGGAAGTTTTTTACGCAAACCACCCATATGTCTCATATCCTGTTCATGGTGCATAGCATGAATTACCGATCCTGCACATAAAAATAATAGTGCCTTAAAAAATGCATGCGTTATAACATGGAAAAAAGATCCGTTATAAGCGCCAACACCTAAGCCCAAAAACATATAGCCTAACTGCGAAACAGTAGAGTAGGCAAGTACTTTTTTAATATCTGTTTGTGTTAATGCAATCAAAGCCCCTAATACTGCTGTAGCTAGTCCGATGATAGCAATCAGATGCTGTACAACGGGTGCAAGGTCAAATATGATATGTGAACGGGCAATCATATAGATTCCGGCGGTAACCATAGTTGCCGCATGTATTAATGCAGATACAGGTGTTGGCCCAGCCATTGCATCAGGTAACCAGGTAAATAATGGTATTTGCGCTGATTTACCACACGCTCCAATAAAAAGCAACAGCGCTATTAATCCAATTGTAGAATTACCAGGCAGCATATTCCCGGCCAGAGGCCATATTTTCGCAAATTCTACACTACCAAATGTTGTAAAGATCAGAAAGACTGCGATCAGGAAACCCAGGTCGCCAATACGGTTCATTACAAATGCTTTCTTGGCAGCAGATGCATAAGAACTGTTTGTAAACCAAAATCCGATCAGGAGATAAGAGCATAATCCTACTCCTTCCCATCCAATAAACATTACAATATAATTTGATCCCAGTACCAGCAGGAGCATAAAGAATATAAATAGATTCAGATAGCTGAAAAATTTGCCGAATCCTTCATCATCATGCATATACCCTATTGAATAGATATGAATCAGGAACCCGATACCAGTTATAATCAGCAACATGATTGAGCTCAGTGGATCCACCAGAAATGATACGGGAATATGCAGGGTACCTGCACTGATCCAGTCAAAAAGAAAAACCTCATGTGATTTCACCGGGTCATTGCCCAGAGTAAAGAAAATGGCAATACTGATTAAAAAGGAGAGAAGGATTACACCACTTCCAATAATACCAACAAGGCCCTTAGATAATGTCTTCCTTCCAAGACCGTTGATTACAAAGCCAATAAAGGGAATTAACGGAACCAGCCAAACTAAATTTATCATTCTATTATTTATTCTTAATAACTACCACTTAAGGCGATTCAATACATTAATATCGGTAGACTGTGTATTTCTGTAAACCATTACAATTATACTCAGACCAACTGCAACTTCTGCGGCAGCAAGCGCCATGATAAAAAATACAAATACTTGTCCCGAAGGATCATTGCTATGTACAGAAAATGCTGTAAGCAATAAGTTGACAGCATTCAGCATCAATTCTACCGACATAAAAATTACTATTGCATTTCTGCGCGTAAGCACGCCCACAACGCCAATAGTGAAGATAATACCACTTAACCAGATGTAATGGTTAAGTGGTACTCCCTGTAGATTTTGTGTAATGTTTTCCACTATACTTTTTCTTTTTTAGTTAATAATATCGCACCTACCATTGCCGTTAGCAATAAGATTGAAGACAATTCAAATGGTAACATAAAAGGGCCAAATAATTCCTTACCCAGGTTTTTAACTAATCCCAGATCTGCTTTTTGCAATACCAGCGGATTGGAAACTGCTGTAGCTTTCAATGAACCAATCAGCGTTACTACTAAACAGCAACCTGCTACCAGGCCAACAACCTTTAGCAAACCTGATTTAAGCGGCTCATTTTCCTGGTTAAGGTTTAACAGCATCAGGACAAAGAGGAAGAGCACCATGATAGCCCCCATATAAACAATGAAGTTTACTACAGCCAGAAACTGCGCATTTAAAAGGATGTAATGCACTGTAAAAGTGAAAAAAGTCACGATCAGGTATAGCACACTATGCACCGGGTTCTTCGCGAATATCACCATTAGCGAAAAAAAGATACTTAGAAAAGCGACCAGATAGAATATGGAGGTACCCATTTATTATTTGTTTTAAAGCCACCTTGGCGGCAAATGTATAAACTGTTTATAATAGAAGCTTACAGCTTCATATTTTATTTCTTCTCTAAAGGCTGCTCCACCAGCTTGTCTTTACCATAGATAAAATCTTTACGCAGATAATCAGATGGAACAATCGGGCCATCCAGATAAATTGCTTCTTTAGGGCAGGCCTCTTCGCATAATCCGCAGAAAATACAACGGAGCATATTGATCTCATACACAGAAGCATATTTTTCTTCTCTGTATAATTCTTTCTCTTCAGGTTTGCGCTCTGCAGCAATCATTGTAATAGCTTCGGCAGGACATGATAATGCACACAATCCGCAGGCAGTACAACGCTCTCTCCCATCTTCATCACGTTTCAGAGAATGCATTCCCCTCCAGTTAATAGACATTTCACGCTGCACCTCAGGGTACCTGATCGTTGCTTCTTTTTTAAAGAAGTGGCTGATAGTAATAGCCAGACCTTTACCTAAAGCCGGCAGGTACATACGTTCAGCAAAATTCAGCGGCTTTTGTACTAAAACTTTCTTTTTATTGGTTAATGGTTCCATTAAACCTCCATTTATAATCCGACAGGCGGATAGTTAAAACTTTTCTACTATTGCAATCACAATACCTGTGATAATTACATTCGCTATGGCCAATGGCATCAGGACCTTCCAGCCCAGGTGCATCAGCTGGTCATAACGGAAACGCGGAATTGTCCACCTTACCCACATGAAGAAAAATATGAAGGCAAATATTTTGATGAACAATACTCCAGTACCAATCAGGGGTGCAATTACAGGTCCTGCATGTAATAATACCCAATCCATACCGGGATAGTTATATCCTCCAAAATACAATGTAGACATCACTGCAGAAGACACAAACATATTAATATACTCGGCAAAAAGGTAGAAACCCAGTTTCATAGAAGAATATTCAGTATGATAACCACCAATCAGTTCTGTCTCACATTCAGGTAAATCAAATGGGGCCCTGTTTGTTTCAGCGAAGGCACAAACTATAAATAATATAAAGCCAATGGGCTGATAAATGACATTCCATCGCCAGCCATGTTGATTTTCTACAATTTCCTTTAAGCTCAATGTATTGGTAACCAACAATAATGCTATGATAGATAATCCCATTGCTACCTCATAGCTGATATTCTGCGAGGCCGCACGTATAGCACTAAGCAAGGAGTATTTATTGTTCGATGCCCAGCCACCAATCATTACACCATATACACTGAGAGATACCACACCAAAAATGTATAAGACTCCAACATTAATATCTGTAACCTGCAAAGGAATAACTCTAGATCCGATAGTTAAAGGCATTCCCCAGGGAATAACGGCTGTGCCTATGCAGGCCGTTAGCATAGCGAGACCAGGCCCCACCATAAATAGCCATTTGTTAGAATCTGTAGGAATAATTTCTTCCTTCATAAACATTTTAAGACCATCAGCCAGGGGCTGAAACATACCTGCCGGACCAGCACGGTCAGGCCCTAGTCTATCCTGCAAAAACGCAGCTACTTTTCTTTCCGCATATGTAGAATACATTGCGATAACCAGGCTTATACCGAATATAATCGCTACAAGTATAAATTTTTCTATGACGAATGAGATATCCATTAGAATTTAGCGGTTTTTTCCAGTTCAATTTTATTGGCCTGCTGCAAACGCAGGTCTTCCTGTATAACGGGCAGAGGGATCATCGTTTCATAATGATTCGATGAAATTACAGAAGCATCACTAATGTGTGTAGGATGTTCCAATACCCAGTCGTCAGTACGTTTCTTTTCAAACCTGCAGGTGTTACAGATAAACTCTTCCACCTCACCATAAATATCCTTTCGGGCAGTTACACGCAGCACATTTTCACCTTTATACCACAAGGTCACTTTGCCATTGCAGGTTGGGCAGTCTCTGTGTGCATCAACAGGTTTGGTAAACCATACCCGGTTCTTGAAACGGAAAGTTTTATCGGTTAAGGCACCAACCGGGCAAACATCAATCACATTTCCTGAAAAATCATTTTCTATTGCCGTTTGGATGTATGTTGAAATTTCAGAATGATCACCTCTGTTAAGAATACCATGTACCCGCTTATTCGTTATCTGATCGGCAGTAAATACACATCGGTAGCACAGAATACACCTGTTCATGTGCAGCTGGATCTTGTCACCTATATCAATCCGCTCAAAAGTACGGCGTTCAAATTCATACCTGGTCTTTTGTAATCCATGCTCATAACCAAGGTTCTGAAGGTCACATTCTCCTGCCTGGTCACATACCGGGCAGTCTAACGGATGATTTATCAGCAGTATTTCCACCACTCCTGCCCTTGCTTCCAGCACTTCAGGAGAGGTTATATTCTGCACTTCCATACCATCCATAACTGTTGTACGGCAGGAAGCAACCAGCTTAGGCATTGGGCGGGGATCTTTTTCCGAACCTTTGCTAACTTTTACAATACATGTACGGCATTTACCACCGCTTCCTTCCAGTTTAGAATAGTAGCACATTGCAGGTGGTACAATATCGCCCCCAATTTGCCTTGCAGCATTCAGGATCGTGGTACCAGGTTCTACTTCTACGGCTATTCCGTCTATGGTTACCTTAACTTTCTCACTCATTGTTAAAGATCTTCTCGTTAATTATCTGTAGTAACTTCTGCTTTAGCTATTGGCTCCGCATATTTGGCAATACCATAATTTGCTTCCTGGCTTTTGAGAGGCTCTCTCACATGCCATTCAAATTCGTCCCTGAAATGTCTTATAGCGCTGGCCACCGGCCAGGCTGCAGCATCACCAAGTGGGCAGATGGTATTTCCCTCAATCTTTTTTGAAACATCAACCAGTAAGTCTATATCACTCATTTTGCCATGTCCATGTTCAATCCTGTGTAGTACTTTCTCCATCCATCCTGTACCTTCACGGCATGGTGAACATTGTCCGCAACTCTCATGATGATAAAAACGCGAAAAGTTCCAGGTGTTTCTTACTATACACTGATCTTCATCAAAGGCAATAAAACCACCCGATCCCATCATAGTACCTGTAGCAAAACCACCTTCAGAGAGAGATTCGTAACTCATCAATCTCGGATCTCCGTTAGCAAGTTTGAGCGTAAGATTAGCTGGCAGCACCGGAACTGATGATCCACCCGCTACTGTAGCTTTTAATTTTTTACCATTGGCAATACCACCACAGTACTCATCCGAATATATAAATTCCTCAACAGGCAGGCCTAATTCAATCTCATATACACCGGGTTTCACCAGGTTACCAGAAGCTGAAATGAGTTTGGTACCGGTACTGCGTCCGATCCCAATTTTCATATATTCATCGCCCCCGTCATTAATAATTGGAACAACTGCGGCAATAGACTCTACGTTATTAACTACGGTAGGACAGCCATATAAACCAGCAATAGCCGGGAAGGGAGGTTTGATCCTCGGATTTCCGCGTTTACCTTCTAATGATTCCAGTAAGGCCGTTTCTTCTCCACAGATATAAGCACCACCACCAGGCTGTACATATAACTCCAGATCATAACCCGATCCTAATATATTTTTTCCAAGAAAACCTGCTGCCTTTGCTTCTGCTATTGCCTTTTCAAGAATTCTGATCTGTGGCATCATTTCACCACGAACATAGATATAGGAAGTTTTGGCCCCAAGTGCATAACTTGAAACGATCATGCCTTCAATAAGAGCATGAGGGATATGGGTCATCAGGTACCGGTCTTTAAAAGTACCCGGTTCAGATTCATCTGCATTACATACCAGATAACGTGCTACGCCTTCAGGTTTTGCCAGAAAGCTCCACTTCATCCCTGTAGGAAAACCAGCACCGCCCCTTCCGCGTAATCCAGATTTTTTAACCTCTTCTACCACTTCATCCGGACTAAGCGTTTTTAAAGCCTTTTCCACAGCACGGTAACCGCCTTTTTGACGGTAAACATCAATTGTATTGATGCCAGGTACGTTTATGTGTTCTAATAAGAGTTTACGAGCCATTATTTCTTGCGCAATTCTTCTATCAATGTGTCTACTTTCTGCTGATCTAGATTTTCATAAAAAGTGTACTCCGGTCCTATTTGTAATACAGGGCCAAAACCACAGGCTGCAAGACATTCTACACCCCTCCAGCTAAAAAGTCCGTCGGCAGTTACTTCATTTTCTTTTACTCCCAGTCTTTGTTCAATATGTCCCATCAGTTTCTCTGCGCCAACCAGACAACATGGCCCGGTACGGCAAACTTCTAGTACATACTTACCTTGTGGTTTCAAAAAATACATACTATAAAAAGATGCTACTTCATAAACCTCAATTGGTTCTATTTTCAGATAAGCAGCAACATTATCCATTGCATTGGCACTTAGCCATCCTAATTCTGCCTGCACTTCATGCAGCATAGGTAATAATGCTGATTTTTGCTTTCCTTCAGGGTATCTGCTGGTAATTTCCTCAAACTTTGCCAGCAAAGCTGATGAAAACACTACGGGTTGTTGTTCTTCTACTTTAAGCATCTAATTCTCCGGCAATAATATTCATACTACTCATGTTGATAATGGCATCAGATAATAACATCCCCTCACTCATCTTTGCATACATAGAATAATTTATAAAGCTTGGTCTTCTAAAATGCAAACGGTATGGGGTTCTGCCACCATCATTAATCAGATAAAAGCCAAGTTCTCCATTTCCACCTTCAACGGCATGATAGACCTCTGCTTTCGGAGCATCAATTTCTCCCATTACTATTTTGAAATGGTAAATCAGGGCTTCCATATTGTTATATACTTCTTCTTTTGCAGGCAGATAAAAATCAGGAACATCTGCATGGAAAATTCCAGCCGGCTCATGTTTTACTTTTTCCAAAGCCTGCTCTATAAGCCTAACACTCTGCCACATCTCCTCGTTTCTCACCAGGTAACGGTCGTATATATCTCCGCTTGTACCTACCGGCACATCAAAATCAAATTCGTCATACGAACAATAAGGCTCACTCACACGCACATCATAGTCTACACCAGTTGCGCGTAGTAATGGACCGCTCCAGCTATAACTTAACGCCATTTCCGGTGTTACACAGGCTACACCGGCAGTCCTGTCAATAAAAATCCGGTTACGGTTTAGCAAGCTCTCAAATTCGCGTAATGCTACCGGGAATTCTTTCAGGAACTTATTGATTTTCGCAAAAGCAATATCATTGAAGTCACGTTCAAAACCACCTATCCGGCCAATATTTGTTGTCAGCCTTGCACCACATACTTCTTCGTAAATCTCATAAATATGCTCTCTGAACTGGAAAAGATACAGGAATGTGGTAGTTGCACCTGTATCCTGCGCAATAATCGTATTACAAATGATATGATCTGATATACGCGCAAGTTCCATAATGATTATACGAAGATAATCAACACGCTTCGGTACTTTTATATTAAGTAATTTTTCTACTGTCATATGCCAGCCCATATTATTGATCGGCGAAGAGCAGTAGTTTAATCTGTCTGTTAAAGGTGTAATCTGATAAAATGGCCTGTGTTCAGCTATTTTCTCAAATGCACGGTGAATATATCCGATTGTGGAAACTCCACTTACAATACGTTCTCCATCGAGTTGAAGTACGTTTTGAAAAACACCGTGGGTAGCAGGGTGTGTTGGCCCTAAATTCAGGGTTACAAGTTCGTCCTGCGGATCATTGTCTGTATATACCGGCTGATTATGATTCATGTTCTTATCTACCAAAGTATTCGTCTTTTTTATCTACTCTGTTTGGATCTTCCAAAGGATATTGTTTCAGCATTGGATGTACATTGAGTTCATCCATGTTTAATATTCTTCTCAGATCCGGATGGCCTTCAAATTTAACCCCGAAAAAGTCATAAGTCTCTCTTTCCATCCAGTTAGCACCATTCCATAGCACAGTAGCTGTAGGTATGTTTGGGGTAAGTTCATGCAGAAAAACTTTTACCCTGATTCTGATTTTAGCTGCCATATTGTGTAAATGATAGACAACAGCAATATGATTTCTTTCCGGATAATGCACTGCAGTTATATCCGTTAAAAAAGAAAATCCAGTATTTGCGCCTTCTTTTAAGAATCTCAGGACGTCAATGATAACATCTTTGGTAGTTTCTATGGTCAGCAAGCCATATGGCTCATTCAGGCCCGCTACTTTATTACCAAACCGCTCATTCAGTAACTGTATAACATCGCTATTTGTAATTTCTGCCATTATTCTATACCGTATGAAGCCAACATTTGTTTATATTGATCAGAATTCCTCCTTCTGCCCGACTCATTTTTCACCAGCTCCTGAATCTTTCCAAAGCCATCTAAGATAGCTTCAGGTCGTGGCGGGCAGCCTGGAACATAAACATCAACAGGGATAATTTCATCTATTCCCTGCAAAACAGAATAGGTATCAAAAATACCACCGCTAGACGCACATGCACCCACAGCCATTACCCAGCGTGGTTCTGCCATCTGCAAATAAACCTGCTTTAATACAGGACTCATTTTCTTGGCTATTGTCCCCATTACCATTAGCAAATCTGCCTGACGCGGCGAAAAGCTCAAGCGTTCAGAACCGAAGCGACCAAAATCATAATGCGAACCCATGGTAGCCATAAATTCAATACCACAACATGAAGTTGCAAATGGAAGAGGCCATAATGAATGGGAACGGGCTAGGCCGATAACCTTATCTAAAGAGGTGGCAAAAAAACCAGATCCCTCAATGCCTGGAGGCGCGTCTACTATATTGATGTCACTCATATCATAAAACAAAAAAGGCTCATTCTGTATAGAATGAACCACAAATCTACAATAAATAGGGAGCAAAATGCTGACCTAAACAGATTTAGAAACGATCTAAATTATGTTAGTTCCAGTCTAAAGCTTTCTTTTTCAGAATGTAAATAAAACCTAAAAGGAGTGTTCCCATAAAAATAAACATCTCAATAAGACCAGACCATCCCAGTTCTCGGAAATTTACCGCCCAAGGGTACATAAAGATCACCTCCACGTCAAACAACACAAACAGTATAGCTACAAGAAAATACTTGATAGAGAAAGGCTGACGGGCATTACCAACAACCTTTACTCCCGCCTCGAAGGTAGACAGCTTATCAGATGTCTTCCGTGCCGGGCCTAAATAATGAGTTGCAATTAAGGTAACTACTACAAATCCCAACGCTACAATTACCTGAAAAATTATAGGTAAAAAATCTGAAGGTAAACTCTGGCTTTCCATATGAATATTATTATGGTACAAAAGTAAAAGAAAAAGGCAGGATATCAACCCTGCCTTTCCAAATTATGTTATCAATATTATTTCTTCTTAACAGGCGCTTTAGCAGCTGGAGAAGTTAATTGTTTTAATCCCTGAACTGCATTGGCATTTGCAGGATCAATAGCTAGAGCTTTGTTAAAATAATCAGTTGCTTTTGCTTTATCAGTTGCTGAGAATGCAAAACCTAAGTTAGAGTAAGCTTCAACTAAATTTTTCTTTTCAGCAGGCTGAGTCCCAAGCTCTGGTTTTTTTACTGTAACCAGATCAAGATATTGCTCATAATAAGGTGTGCTTAAAAATTTAGGATTAACTGAATCGTCTTGCAAACCGGCAATACGTGCTCTGTAAATATAAGCTAATGTAAATTCAGGCTGAACCTTATTCATATGTGCAAATGCAGAATCTGCTTCAATTAATGGAGTTTTAGGTGCATTTTTATCTTTAGCCATATCTGCCGCATACTGGAAGTATCTTGAGATACCTACGTAGTAGTAATTTGTCAGCGTACTTTGGCTTCCCGGGTTTTCTTTAATCGCTAAAGCATAGGCATTACCTGCGTCTTTGTATTTTTTAGCCGAAATAAATGATTTACCAACTTCTTCTAATGCTACAGAAGCAGTTGAATCTTTTGCCACTGCTTTAGTAATATTGATCAGGGCCAGGCTATCTTGTTTTGCAGCAATCTGCGCTTTACCAAGGTACAGGTAATCTGCTCCAACCAAACGAGCTGTATCAGTAGTTTTAGCAAAGAAATCAGTTAATAATTTCAAGGCTTCCGGATTTTTATTCTCAGCAGCAGAATAAGCTTGCAGACGGTTAATAACTACGCTTTTAGAATTATTAGGATACAATCTGGCTAAATCAGCTGTTTCTGTTTCAAGACCTTTAAAGTCTTTAGCATAATACAGGAACTGCGCATAGCGTAATCTTGCTTCAAAAGATTTATCAGTCAGGTCCAGGTATTTCTTGTAGTTTGTTAACGCTTCAGCAGATTTTGCAGCAAAGTTTGCAGGTTCAAAATTGGCCCACTGCATATATAATTCAGCGATTTCACGATAAGCCGGTCCATAATTAGGGTTAGAGGTTATCACTTCTTTCAACTGGGTTTCAGATTCAGGAAAAGCTCTTGATTCTTTATACATTCTGCCAATTTGAACTTTAGCCCTTAATAAGCCTTCATTCATATTGATAGCACGCATATAGTTGCTCAATGCTTCAGAATTCTTTTTTTGAGCAGCATAGAAATCACCTAAGGCAACAAAAGTTTCAGGCTCTTTATCGCTTGCATCTAACTCTTCAGCCTTTTGTAAAACTGGTAATGCAGCAGTAAAGTCTGGTTTATCTTGTGCCAGGTATGCTTTACCAATAAATAGATATGGGGTAAAATCTTTTTTCGATGCAAGAGCTATTGCTTTATCAAAATTCGCTTTTGCTGAAGCTGCATTATTCGAAGCAAGATCAGCTTGTCCCAATCCAACATAATTTAACGGATATTTAGCATCAGCGGCAATACCTTTATTAAATACTGCTTTAGCAGAATCAATATAGTCATTACGCAGATACACATCACCTAAACTAAAATAATTCTCTCCTTTACCAGCTTGAGAACTTACAAGTGATTTTAACATCGTAGTCGCTTTTGCATACTGCTCTGCATCAATCGCTTTTTTTGCGTCATCTAAGTTTTGAGCAAAAGAGGCAGAACCCATCACTACTAAACCCAAACTTAAGGTTATTGCTTTCTTTGTCATTTTCATTCGTTAGTTGTTTTTGTTTTAATTGGTAATGAATACTGCTTGCGCAGTTTTCATTGGTTCGTTTGTTGTCTTCTAGTTTATATACGTGTAATCGTCTAATTAAATTTTAAAATAAACAAAATATATGATTTTGCTTAGCAGGAATAGGTAATATTCCTTTAAAATGACAGATTTTACATCTCTAATCCTCCTGACTATCAAATTCAGGGCTCAATATAATATTTAATTTTTACTCTTTATATTAATATCCCGGGAATTCATAGAACTTGGTCCTAAACCCGACTTTAGCACAATGAGCTGGGCTCTGGAACTTACCAGCCAAGTTGCAAATCCCGCACCTAAACCGTTTTTACTTTCAGCAGTAACGATGTAAACATTACGCAGAAATGGATAGATACCATCAATCAGATTTTTTTGGGTTGGCTGATAAAAAGCATCATCACCTTTTTTGCCTTTTGTGTTTTTTACTCCAATAATTTTAACCTGGTCTGTAAAACCCACCATGTCCCTGTCACCCTTAAGTAACCAGTTTACCCCTACCACACCGATAAAACCAGGATGAGAGGCAACATACTTGATAACGTCATTATTAGTGGATAAAGTATAGATCCCGGTTTTTGGCAGCTCTTTTACTCCGGCCAGGTCTTTAAAATACCTCACTGTACTGGAATAGGCATTATCAAATACAAGTTGCTTACCCGAAGTCTGATCACCTTTTAACGCAGATATAACCTCGTCTGCTGTTATAGTAGTATCCTTATTGTCAGCACCGGTAATTAATGCAATACCATCAATCGCAAACCGGGAATAAACTATTTTTATACCTCTCTTCGCATAACCCTTTTCTTCTGCCTTACTCAGTGATCTGGATAAAATTGCTACCCTAACACTGTCATTTAAAAACGTTGGTAAGATTTTGTTTTCATTTCCTTCAATCAATTCAAATTTTGTATCCGGATAATCCAGCTGAAAAATTTGAATCTGATCTGCAAGTACCGATGAGAAACTTTCATCCACCACCATCTTTAATGTTCCTGAAGTCCGTGTTTCAACTACCGGCTCATTTTTAGGTTTTTGTTTACAGGCAGCAAAGGAAATTACCAGAAGAATACAATAAAGCTTATTCATTTTAATCATCATTTTGCTTAACTAAACGATAGAATCTTATTAAGGCATATACGATCAGCAGACAGCCCAGCATTATGCGGTGCGTGGGTTTAATCTCTATGGGGAATGATTTCCAGACAATCAGTGAGACGCCTAAAACAAGATAAAGGCAAAACATCACTAGGCCTAAAATGAACAGAAATCGCTGTTGAGGCGATTTCTGTTTAAATGTATTATAATCGAACATTAGATTATTAGTTAGATAATGTAAAGCTGATTGGGATGTTGTACTTTACACGAACCGGCTTACCGTTCTGAATACCAGGAGTCCATTTCGGACTGGCCTTTAGTACCCTGATCGCTTCTTCGTCTGTTCCACCACCTAATTTACGTACTACAGTAATATCAGTTAAACGTCCGTCTTTCTCAACTACGAAAGACATGAAAACTTTACCCTGAATATTATTTTCCTGAGCCATCGGAGGATATCTTACTGTCTTTTGCAAGAACGAGTAAAACTTGTCCATACCACCCGGGAATGCTGGCTGGGTTTCGATACTTACAAAGTCATAGACTTTTGTATCTTCTACCACAGCTGCCTGCTTAGGGCCTTCCCCTACCGGGCCTACAACCACGATATCTGCAGTTGGGTCACCTTCAACAGTTTTCTGTCCAGGATCAGCCGCTTTTAACTGCTCAATCTGAGGAGGATCTTCATCACGCACCTGGTTATCCGGTTTTACAATCGGCGGCGGGAATTTTATCTGATCCTGTTTTGGTGGCGGTGGCTCTACCGGTGGCGGCGGAGGTGTTTTTGGATCCACTGGCGGTGGACTCGCCACAACAACTTCCACTTGCTTCACTATTTCTTCCTCAGGCATCTGGCCTTTTATCAGGCTAACGATCTTTGGAACAAGAAATAGAAATATGAAAACTGCCGATGTCAGTAGTAATGCCTTGGTTGTATTTGCTCCATTTCTGTTACGCAGCTCATAAGCTCCGTAAGCTTTGTTTTTCTTGGCAAAAACAACATCAAGCCATTCCTTATTGAATAAATCTAATTTAGAACCGAACATTGTTTGTTATTTAAAATGTTAATAATATTATAAAATACCGCCTTGTTTCATGAAAGTAGTTTCACTGTCAAGGATATTTACATCATCAATTGCCGGAGCGGTTTTAATACCAGTAATATTAAGCTCGTCCATGATGTCAACAAAGTTTTTATAATTTGATCCCGATGTTGGCTTAATAACCATTACGATATCTTTCCCTGTTTTTTCTTTTACGGATTTTTTGTTATCCAGAATAGCTTGTCTGATCTGGCTGAAATTTACAATTTCAGGCGCAACACTTCCAGCTTCTCCCATATACCATGCTACTTTATTATTTTTACCTAACAAAATAGTCATAGTTTGAGAAGCTCTCAGTTCAAGTCGCTGATCATTCTTTTCATCTTTATCTGGCTTAGCAATATCCATTGCTGTCGGTTTACTCAGCGTGGTGGTCAACATAAAGAAGGTAATCAGTAAGAAAGCCAAATCCACCATTGCTGTTAAATCTACTTTGGTAGATGATTTTTTGGTTCTTACCTTGCCACCGCCTTTTTTGCCACCCCCGCTGGAGGTATCTAATTCTGCCATTTTTTAATTAGTTATTTACCGCCTTCAGCAGTAGTGATTAAACTAAATTTATTAATTTTTTGTTTTTGAAGGATATCTACAACCTTTTTGATTGCCGGATATTCTTCTGCTGCATCACCCTTAATACTTACCCTCATTGGCTCAGAGTGCAATTCTGCAACTGCATTACGAGACTGAAGGATCCAGTCTTGCAACTGGTTGTTATTAGAGTCAATAGGGATACCACTTTCTAAACCTGATTTCTTACGTGCATCACCATCCATTTTAATAAACTCTTTCAAGCTCTGGATAGGAACACCGAAAGATCCGATTACGCTAAAGCGTTTTTTCTCTTCAGGTGTAAAACTGATATTGTACTGCTGTCCAATTTTCTCAAGGGTAGCAACTCTGATATCAGGGCCGGCTGCTTCAAAAAACACTTTGCCTTTACCAATCGTTAATAAGGCAATGTCCTTTTCAGGAACTTTGATCTTATAGGTAGACGATGGGATTTTCACATCGATAGGATCCGGTTGTTTAGCAGTTGCTGATAAAATAAAGTAAGTGAGCAACAGGAAAGATACGTCGCACATTGCGGTCATATCAATCGAAGTACTCTTTCTTGCAACTTTTGCTCTTGCCATAATTTTTAAAAATTACTTATGTTTTATATAATGATGTTAATTCTTCCGGTTTTCCATAAAGCCGGTAAAAAAAAATAACATTATTTTTTATTTATGCGTAGAAGCATAAGTTTGGATGATGCTAAAACCAGCTTCATCAATTGCATAAGTTAATTTATCAATTTTTGAAGTAAGGATGTTGTACATGATAATTGCTAAGGTAGAAGTACCAATACCTGTTGCAGTGTTAATCAAGGCCTCAGAGATACCTGTTGCTAAGGCTGCTGAATCTGGAGAACCAGCTGCACCTAAACCACCAAACGCTTTAATCATACCTGTTACTGTTCCTAACAGACCCATTAAAGTACCAACTGATACTAATGTAGCAACTACTGTTAAGTTTTGCTCTAACATTGGCATCTCTAAAGTTGTAGCTTCTTCGATATCTTTTTGGATAGCTAAACATTTCTGATCTGTGTCCATGTTAGTTTCAACTTCCATTTCACGGTATTTTTTCAATCCAGATTTGATTACGTTAGCAACCGAACCTTTTTGTTTATCACATTCAACCATTGCTGCTTCGATATTGTTTGTGTTTAAGAGTGCCTGCACTTTTTTAACGAAAGCATCAAGACTTGAAGTACCAGTTGCTTTTCCGATTACGATGAAACGTTCTACAGAGAATACAACTACCATCAGTAACATACCCATCAGGATTGGAACGATAACTCCACCTTTGTAAGCCATACCTCCGTAGTTACCTGGTTTAGGTAAATTTTCAATGTTGTTGTCAATAAAGTTGTTGGGATCGCCCAAAACGAATTTGTAAAGACAAATTCCGATAATAATACAAATAGGGATAACTAGTGTTGCAAATAGATTTGAAGCTGATGAGCTTTCTTGTTTAACTGTTGTTGGTTTTGGTGCGTTTGCCATTTTTTTAGTTTTTGAGTTTTTAGTACTTTGTTTTTATAAAATTAGATTAAATATTCTGTAATACACACAACGGCGATCAGAAACAATTGTTGCAATAACAAATCTATAACTTTGATTTTAAATCTAAATAAAATTATTGTTACGTGTTAAATCTGAATATCGCAATAAAGTTCTTTATGCAGTAGTGTATATTAAAAAAGATTGCCTCGTTTGGGAGACAATCTTTCACAATGAAAACTAAAAAAAAATAGAAAAGCAAATTTTTCCTTAAAAAAAATGATTTAAACCGCGTTTTCCACAACTTTCGGGATCGATTTCCCCAATTCCTCATTTGTAATATCCCCAAACTGTTTGAAATTCTCTGCAAATGCTTTTGCCAGTTCATTCGCTTTCCGGTCGTATTTAGTTTTATCTGGCCAGGTATTTCGTGGATTCAGAATTTCTGACGGTACGCCAGGACAGCCTTCTGGCATCATCAGGCCGAACACCGGGTGTTCAGTAAAACTGACATCATCCAGACTTCCGTTTAGCACCGCCGTTATTAAGGCCCGGGTATAGCTCAATTTCATACGCTCTCCTTCCCCAAATGCACCACCACTCCAACCAGTATTTACCAGCCATACCTTTACCTGATGCTTCTGCATTTTTTCTCCCAGCAATTCAGCATAGGTAATAGGGTGCAAGGGTAAAAATGCTTTTCCAAAACATGCTGAAAACGTAACCTGAGGCTCAGTAACCCCCGCTTCAGTACCAGCAACCTTTGCGGTATACCCCGAAATAAAATGGAACATCGCCTGGCCAGAGCTTAGCTGTGACAAAGGAGGCAATACACCAAAGGCATCAGCTGTAAGAAAAAATATATTTTTCGGGATTCCTGCCACTGAAGGCTCTATCGCATTACTGATATAACTGATTGGGTAAGCTACCCTTGTATTTTCTGTCTTTTCTATATTACAATAGTCGGTAATCCTGTTTCCGGCCCTGTAACAGATATTTTCGAGCAGTGCCCCAAATTTAACGGCTTCAAATATCTGAGGTTCCTTTTCTTCTGTCAGGTCTATACACTTCGCATAACATCCCCCTTCAAAATTAAATACTGATTCTTCTCCCCAGCCATGCTCATCATCACCTACAAGCCCCCGGTTAGGATCAGCAGAAAGTGTGGTTTTACCTGTACCTGATAAGCCAAAGAATATAGCAGTATCTCCAGAAACGCCAACATTTGCTGAGCAGTGCATTGAGAGTGTTTTATATTGTAGCGGCAATATGAAATTCAGTACGGAGAACATCCCCTTTTTAATTTCCCCAGTATATCCCGTACCCCCGATAAGGATAATTTTTCTGGTAAAATTTAGGATAGAAAAATTAGATTGCCTGGTGCCGTCTGCCGCAGGGTCGGCCAAATAACCCGGAGCGGCAATAATGGTCCATTCAGGATTTTTAATCAGATCCTCCTCACCGGGGCTGATAAATAAGTTATTGGCAAATAAATTCTGGTAAGCTGTCTCTGTAATTACCCTAAGGCTTTTCTGATAAGTTTTATCTGCGCAGACATAGGCATCACGTACATAAAACTTTTTTTGATTGATATGGGCGCAGACTTTCTCTAGTAATGAATCAAACCTTTGCGCATCAAATTTGATATTAATATCGCCCCACCAGACAACGTCACGCGTCAGATCATCTACTACAATATACCGGTCTTTAGGAGATCGCCCCGTAAATTTACCGGTATCAACGGCCAAAGCTCCGGTAGAAGAGAGTGTCCCTTCACCATTTTTAATTGCTTCTTCCACCAGCTCAGGCACACTAAGCTGGTAAAGCGCATTTTCATCGCCTAAATTCAACCAGGATAAACCCGGTTCAGGCAGTAAAACCTTACTCATAAGATGTATATTTGGTATAGCAAAGCTAAGGAGATATTTATTTAAAAAATATACTTTCAAATATGATCTCTTGATATTGTAGCATTTACACTATCAAATAACTTCTTGTAAATCAGAATCTTGAACCTCTGGTTATCCTCCTGATTTTTTTACTTTAAATCCTTCTTTTTGTAAAATCTGTACAATCTTATCTCTAAAATCACCCTGTACAATGATTTCTCCTTCTTTTGCACTACCACCTACCCCACATTTTGTTTTAAGCATCTTAGCCAGTTTTTCCAGCTCTTCATCGCTGCCCCTATATCCCGTAACCAGGGTCACCGCTTTTCCCCCTCTGTTCTTGCGATCAAGCATTACCCGCAGGTCCTGCTGATTATTAGCAATAACTTCCGAAGTTTCTTCCTCTGAAGCGTAACTGAAAGTTGGGTCTGTAGAATACATTATTCCGCCAAGGTCGCTCAGTGAATTTTTCTTAGGCTTGCTCATTATCCTTATAATTTAGTTAACAGTCAGTATTTCACCGCCGCTTTTAGCAGGTACAATAACATTTAAAGATGCTGGTGAAACTGACACCTGTATTTCCCTGCCCATAAAAAATGGTTCGCCATCAATATGTATGGCAGCATCTTCCAGCCGGGTAATTTTGATGCTCCTGCCTTTTATGATTTCTACCATATCAGACTGGTCAGTTTTCGCAGTCAGCATATGATAAGCCAGCAAGGGAATTTTATAAAGTGGAAATGATTTAATAATACATACATCCAGTAAGCCATCTGTAACCGAAGCATGTGGAGATACATGGGCATTATTACCATATTGAGAGGAGTTGGCCACACTAACTACAAAAGCTTTCCGCGTGTACCCCTTTCCATCAATTTCCAGATGGTAGGTCTCCGGTTTATAATCCAGCATCTCTTTCAACCCCAATTTGAGATATCCTGAAAGTCCCCTTTTTTTATTTCCTACAAATACAGAGCTGATATGGGCATCAAAACCCATTCCGGCCATATTAAAGAAAAATTTGTCATTAAAGGTACCTGTATCAATCTTCAGCACATTTAAACTATTAATTACCTGAATTGATTTGGTAGTATCCATCGGTACTTTTAAAAATCGTGCAAGTCCGTTTCCCGAGCCAAAAGGAATAATCCCAAGAACTTTTTGCTGCTGCATTACCTTGGTGGCAATCTCATTGATTGTTCCATCTCCGCCTACAGCGACAATAATATCAAAATTCTTGTTGGCGGCCTCTTCTGCAATTTCAGCGGCATGCCCAACATACTCCGTAAAGCTATAATTAGCATTAAACTTAGAACGGTCCAGGTTTGCATTAATTATAGCAGGAATCTTTAATTTATCCTTACCACCAGATATAGGATTGATTATAAATAGAATGTTCGACTTTGCCAATGGGTATGAATTAATTCAGGTACAAAATAATTGATATTTTTTGACTAATTTGAATATATATAGTAATTTTGCATTCCTAAGGTGGACTGATTTGCGATGTTATGCCAGCATAACGGGATTGCAACCACGTAAAAAAAAGTGCTAACCATTCATACACTTCCTTTTACTGCCTGTAACGCAGGGTCATTGTCCATTTTATATAATTGTTGGTTAAAAATTAATTATTTAAAATGTCATATCTATTTACATCAGAATCTGTTTCTGAAGGCCATCCGGACAAAGTAGCAGATCAAATTTCAGATGCGTTAATCGATAATTTCTTAGCGTTTGACCCGGAATCTAAAGTTGCCTGTGAAACCCTGGTAACAACCGGACAAGTTTTTCTAGCTGGTGAAGTAAAATCATCTGCCTATCTTGATGTGCAGAAGATAGCAAGGGAAGTGATCAGCAAAATTGGTTATACCAAAGGTGAATACATGTTTGACAGTAATTCATGCAGTGTTTTATCTGCTATCCATGAACAGTCTCCTGATATTAACCAGGGTGTTGATAAAGCCGATAAAACTACACAAGGTGCCGGAGACCAGGGAATGATGTTCGGTTATGCAACTATCGAAACTGATAACTATATGCCTTTGGCATTAGACCTTGCACATAAAATCCTGATTGAATTGGCTGCAATACGCCGTGAAAATACGGAAATTCCATACCTGCGTCCCGATGCTAAATCTCAGGTTACATTAGAATATAATGATAACAATGAACCTGTAAGGATTGATTCAATTGTTGTCTCTACACAACATGATGATTTTGATGAAGAAGCTACCATGCTTGCCAAAATCAAAGAAGATATTATTAATATCCTGATACCGCGTGTTTCAAGCCAGTATCCTCAGTTCAGTCATTTATTCAACAAGGATATCAAATATCATATTAACCCAACGGGTAAATTCGTAATTGGTGGTCCTCATGGCGATACCGGATTAACAGGCAGAAAAATTATCGTAGATACCTATGGTGGTAAAGGTGCTCATGGCGGTGGTGCTTTTTCAGGTAAAGACCCTTCAAAAGTAGACCGTTCTGCAGCTTATGCAACAAGACATATTGCTAAAAACCTGGTTGCCGCAGGTGTTGCGGATGAGGTATTGGTACAGGTTTCTTATGCTATAGGCGTGGCACAGCCAATGGGTATATATGTGAATACTTACGGTACAGCTAAAGTTAAAGATTCATCAGGAAATGTTCTAACTGACGGGGCAATTGCTAAAGAAGTAGAAAAAATCTTTGACATGACACCTTATGGCATTGAAACCAGATTTAAATTGCGCAACCCTATTTATTCTGAAACCGCAGCATACGGCCACTTTGGTAAAAAGAACGAAGTAGTTACCAAAATATTTAAAGCATCCAATGGTGAGGAAAAACAAATCGAGGTTGAATTGTTTACCTGGGAAAAATTAGATTTTGTAGATGCTGTTAAAACTGCATTCTCATTATAATTATTTTTAAATCATAAAAAAAGGGCATTCAAGGATGCCCTTTTTTTATGCCCGCAATTTTTAGGATCAAACATTTAATGCTAAATTGTATTATCTACCACATAATTATCGATGATGCGGAAACTGATTCTTATCTTATTTTTTGGGTTTAAAGTAATAGCAGCTGCCGCCCAGCAGCAGCAAACACCTGACCAGCAATATGGTCAGCTGTTTATTGATGTGCAAATGCAGAATATACTTCAGGATGGAAAAACCTTTGTGGACTGTATTCCAAAAAAAGAACCTTCGCTGATTGTTCAGCAATACCTTCAGATGAAGAAAGAACATCCACAGCTTGATTTAAAGGCTTTTGTAGCATCTAATTTTATTATTCCTGAAAGTACAAATCCTGAACAGAATAACATTAAGCAGAAACCAGTTTTAATACACATTAATGAATTGTGGAAGACTCTCCGCCGCAATCCACTGCAGGAAAAAAACGCCAATAGCACTTTATTAAACCTTCCTTTTCCTTATATCGTTCCAGGAGGGCGGTTCCGGGAAATTTACTACTGGGATAGTTATTTCACAATGCTTGGGCTCAGGGCATCTGGAGAAGATGAAACTGTAGAAAATATGGTGAATAATTTTGCTTTTCTGATTGATAATTTTGGTCATATCCCCAACGGTAACAGAAATTATTACCTGAGTCGTTCCCAGCCTCCATTTTTTTCATTGATGGTAGAACTGCTTGCTCAGATAAAAAATGAGAATATCTATGTTGAGTACCTGCCACAGCTTGAAAAAGAGTATAACTATTGGATGGATAAATCTGCCGCTACCCACCATGTAGTAAAAATGCCTGACGGAAGTTTATTAAACCGCTATTACGACCAGCTCAACATACCCAGACAGGAGTCGTACAAAGAAGATGTATTGATAGCTCAAAAACCTGTTAACAATAATAAAGAACTATATCGTGATATCCGTTCCGCAGCTGAGAGCGGCTGGGACTTCAGCAGCAGATGGCTTGCAGATGGAAAACGATTGAATACGATGCAGACTACCCAGATTATACCGGTAGATTTGAACTGCCTTCTGTTTCAGCTTGAAACCACCTTGCAGAAAGCATGCACCGTTCAGGGAAACACCGCCAAAGCAAAGCTGTATAGAACATTAGCTGCTAATAGGAAGAAGAGTATACTAAAATATCTCTGGTCTGCTAAGGTAGGATGGTTCACTGATTATCAGATTAACACAAAGAGGCAAAGTCCGCAGCTTAGTCTTGCCGGAATGTACCCTATGTACTTTTCAATTGCTACACCTCAGCAGGCAATACAGGTCAAAAGCATATTGCAGCATAAATTTCTTATGCCAGGCGGACTAATCACTAGCCTACAATATACCCATCAGCAATGGGATGCTCCAAACGGATGGGCGCCCTTACAGTGGATATCAATAATGGGGTTAAGTAATTATGGTTACAATAGTTTAGCAAGAAATACCGCTGAGCGATGGGTAAACCTTAACAAAAATGTTTACCACCGCACCGGCAAAATGATGGAAAAATATAATGTTGTAGACATCCACCTGGAAGCAGGGGGTGGCGAATATAATTCTCAGGATGGTTTTGGCTGGACTAATGGCGTGTTTCTAGCCCTGATAAAAAAGTACAACTTGGTACAATAAAACTTTAAAAAACAAACCATTTTCCACTGTCTTTGTTAAGTAGAAAAACAATCTTTATTATGGAACAACCAGTAGAAATGAACACACTTAGCCAGATTTTGGAAAAATTAAGGCAAAAAGGTTTAGATAACGAGATAAAGATGACCGACCATGGCAAAATGCAGGGAGTTGGTGTCAATAAGATTTACAATCCTGATGATCTTAGCATCATAAAAACCTACCGTTTTGAAGGTGACTCAGATCCTGGAGACAACTCTGTATTATACCTGTTAGAAGATAAGCAAGGACAAATAGGTTATATCATTGATGCATATGGTATGTACAGCTCACAGGAAGGTACAGGCTTTGACGATTTTCTTAAAAAAATACCAACAGCAGACAGAGATCTGCAGGAACTTTTTAAATAAGCTTACCATCTCGTAAAAAGCGTTCCCCTCTACCTGAAGGGAGCGCTTTTTTTATGGGTTATTATTTTAAAGCTATTTCCAGTACCAAAGGTTTTTTCTTTAATGGTATAGCATAGGCACCTTTTTCACGGCCATAATTACCTTTTAACAGGTATTTAGAGGCAGCGGGAGTACCGGTCTGGGCTATGCGAAGATACGCTCTGGGAGTATTTGAATTTGCCTGATCAAGTGTGATACGTAATGCCGAGGCCTTAACATTATATGCTACAGATTTAACTGTACCTGCATCCAGTGTAAGCCATGCCCCCACCGGAGCAATAAATACTCTTGATTTATCAGCTGTGGTAAGTATCGTATACACCCAGTCTCCCTCCTCTTTAACATTCCCTCCAAATGCCAGCCATCCAAATTCATCGCTATGGGTAATGTAAGTACCCGTATTAACCGCGTAGCCGTAAAAATTTGAGCCATAATCCCCAGAAAGGCCATCATCTTTTAATGTAGAAGGAAACGAGTGAAAAGCTGCACTACCAAAGCCGTCCTGCGCAATATTAGAGATAGATCCCATTAATCCTCCATAGCCTACCCGCAACAGATATAGGTCGGCAGGATTGTTCCGGTAAGCAGTAAGTACAGGTATGGCATTCAGGCCAGATCCATAATGATGCAACTGTCTTTCAACTCTAGATAATTTACCGCCATACAAAAAGTCCCAATACCTCCTTGCACTCCCATTATATCCCCAGTGGGGAACCGTGGGCATATATCCCAGTATAGCATTTAAAGTCACGTCAGCTTTATCCTGATAACCAAAATAATCAGACCACATAAAAACTTCCTCCTGACCTGTAGAATCCCAGGGCATTTCACTGCCAAAAGGAAACTCCAGTGTACGCCAATGGTCAGCACGTTTTTTCATAGCCTGTTCCAGAATTGCTGCCTTAGCTGTCCAACCTTCGTTTTTCATATCCTGAAGAATGTATAGGAAGACACTTCCTTCCATCTGCCCAAACTGTACATAGTATGGGGCTATATTAACCATTGCCATAGTAGTCTGATAGGCATTCTCCAGATACCAATCCCACTTTTGCTCTTTTACTAAACCGGTATGATAGCGTGCTAAACGGTATAAGGCCCAGTGAGCAGCCGCAACATGCGGATAATTATACGAACGCCCAAGATCATTAGCAGCTTTATGGTTCCAGGCTGCCCAGGTAGTATAATTTATATCTTTACTATAAGTTCCTGCAGGCATTTCATCCGGCTGGTAATAGTACACACTCTTTTTAACACCATATTTTTCCTTTCCTTCCCTAAGCTGTAATCCTCCCCATAAAGTATGGTTTACAAAAAGCTGTAGTTTGTTTACTTCCTGCGGATCAGGTTGCACCAGTTGTTTCATTATTGCACCCAGCCATCCCCCGGCTCCTCCTTCATCACTTAAACCAGCAATCCATACCCTGCTATCTTCCTTTACCTGCTGCATCTTCTCATGGTCATAGCTGATTACTGAATTGTTTCTTCCAAAAGGATCTTTAGCATTTTGAAACCACTGTTCTGTGGTCAGAAACTTTCCAAAATCTGCTACAACATTAGATTCCGGTTTTATCACCTTATACTGGATAGTCTGTGAGAGGCCATCTTTGTAGGTTACTGTTATCCTTGCCCGCCCCCATGTATTACCTTTAATTTCATAGGCCTTCCAAATGCTATTGGATGCAGATTTTTCAAGGATAGTTAATGCGCCACTAGGATAAACTTCTATTGAACTAACTTTTTCAGGATATTTGAGGTATAATTTCCCTTCCACATCTTGCGGAAGAACATAACCTGGTATACCCACAGCAACGGGTCTTCTTTGTTCCGCCAGCTTGTTTTCTATAGCACGGATAGAATCTGCCAACACAAATTTTAGTCCATAGTCATGTACTTCTCCAGGCTTAAGTATTAACGAGCTGGCCGTATTCCATTGGTCTGCAGCCTTCCATTCGTTCTCTGCATACGCTTTGCTTAAGGTCATCCATTCATAAAAACCTTCAAACGTAATCCCCCGGGGCGTCGGGTCATCCAGTAAAGGGTTATATGCTTCAAAGGGTGAATTGCCATAAGGGAGTACTAGTAGTACAGGCCCTTTACCGGTTAGACGTGTAACCTGCAGGTAACCCGCATCCTTTCCAATATAAGGATCATAAAAAACATTATGTGCATGAGTTTGCTCCAGGGTTTTATCCTGCATAATGTTGTTAAAAATTACAGGCATCCCTAATGCACCAAGCTCCACGGGCTCCTTGCTGGTATTCTGAATTTTAAAGTGGACAACAAGATCTCCCTTACTTACTTCCCAATATCTTTTAATATTCAGGGGCATATCTGAAGGCAGGGTATTACTCAGGTCTGCAGCTGCAAGTATGTTGCCGCCTGGCTTCAGTGCCGTAACGTCAGCTCTTTTGCCAGCAGTAGAGACTTTGCTCCATTCTGTGGCAGTTCCAGTTCTGTAGCGGAGGTTTAAATCGCCCAGATGATATAATCCATCCCTGTTTCTTTTATCCAACACTTCGCCCGGTGTAAAATCAAAATCCTTATCTGTATTGGAAGTAAGACCGGCAACTGTCTGCGATGACTTGACAAGTTTTAATTGAAATGAACCTGTATTAAGATTTATATATCCTTTGCCCAGATCAAGAGTAGCAGGATTTGCTGCAATTTTTTTCCAATAGGGATTGTCCTGAGCAGAGAGGTCTGGAGCAAGTGCTGTTGCTACTAAAAAAAAGGCAAGGATATGCCGCACTGTTAATCTTATGTGGTGAGTCTTAATCATGTCTTGCAATAAATTTTAAGGTTTTGCAACAGTTATATTTTGCTTCCAGTTCCATTCTGGCGGATCAACACCTAGCAGGTGCTTTACAAAGAAATCACGTCTCTTGTGCTCCCCGTAATCTCCCCCTAATGAATGTCCCATTCCGGGTATTTCAAGAAAATCGAAGTTCTTGTTCGCTTTAACTAAAGCATTCACCAGCTGCATCGTAGATGAAGGATCCACATTTTCATCCAGCTCTCCTAAAATTAACAGGACTTTTCCCCGTAGCTTGGCTGCATTTGTAACATTTGAAGATTCTTCATACTGTCTGCCTATCGGATAGCCCATCCACTGTTCATTCCACCAGATTTTATCCATTCTGTTATCATGACATCCTGAAGAAGAAACCGCTACCTTATAGAACTCAGGATAAAAAAGCAAAGCTCCCATAGAGTTTTGTCCACCTGCAGAATTTCCAAAAATACCCACCTTGCTGGTATCCATATAGCTATACTTAGCCGCTGCAGCCTTAATCCATGCTATCCGGTCAGGAAAACCGGCATCTTTAAGGTTTTTCCAGCATACATCATGAAATGCTTTAGATCGGTTCAGTGTTCCCATGCCATCACATTGCACTACTATAAAACCAAGTTCTGCTAGTTCATGCAAAGAGCCCCTAGAGTCTGTCACAAAACTTTTCGGTACAAATGAATCTTGTGGTCCTGCATAAATATATTCTATTACTGGATATTTTTTTGCCGGGTCAAAATTAGTTGGTCTGATGATCATGCCCCAGATATCAGTTTTGCCATCTCGGCCTTTCGCCGTAAACACTTCAGGCATTTTCCAACCTGATTTCAGCAAGGGGGCAATATCAGCCTTCTCAATATCAAGCACAACTTTTCCATCTGCGGTATTCCTCAAAACAGTTACCGGTGGCGAGTCAATCCTCGAATAACTATCTACAAAATAACGGAAATCTGAAGAAAAAACACCCCTGTGATTAGCGTTCTCTGTGGTTAACGCCTTCAATCCTGAACCATCAAAATTAACAGTATAGTATTGAATAAAATATGGGTCCTGATCAGTATTGCGACCACTGCCTTCAAATAATATCTTGCGCTTTTTTTCATCCACCTGTATTACTCTTCGCATTACCCAGTTGCCTTTGGTAATCTGGTTCTTTAACTTTCCTTTATCATCGTATAAGTATAGATGGTTCCAGCCATCGCGTTCAGAGGCCCAGATAATTTCTTTCCCATCAGTTACATCATAGCGGTAGTTTCTGCCGCTGTAATTGATAAAGGTTTTACTTGTTTCCTTGATCAGCGTGCTGACTTGTCCGGAAGTGGCATCCATCTCCATAACCTTATATTCCTGATGTCCACGCTGGTTGTACTCAAAGGTAAAGGAGCGACTGTCCTGGTGCCATCTTGGAGATGTCAGATTGTATTGTGCAGGTATCAGCGATAGGTTTGCCAAAACCTGTTTTTTAGTATCTACCCAGAATAATGCAGGCTGTTTTTGCGGAAGCGCATCACCTGGTTTAAGGTAATTCCGGCTATGGAGCTTAGGCTGTAGCTGATCTGCAGGTGAAGACTCTATCAGGTAAACGGTATGAGGCACATTTGGCCGGATTTTATTTGTTGCAATCTTCTTACTGTCTGGCGACCATGAGATTGCTGCAGAATAGTAATCTCCTTCAGAGCCATCAAAGCTTAGCTGATATTCCCTGCTATCTTTTATTGTACTGCGTAGATATACATTATAGTTTTTTATATAGGCCAGCCAGTTTCCATCTGGAGACTTGCGAAGTTTACCTTCAGCTTTGTCATCATACTCATCTCCCCATCTGTTTGCAGGCCTCACTACTTCCTCCAACTGGTAATTATCAGTCCTGCAAACCCAATTTTTACCAAAAGCTGTGAATTCCAGTTGTCCGCCTTCAGTTATATTTAAATTACTAAGGTCCAGCTCCCTGCCTGATATTGCTTTACCAGTAATCTTGCTTAGTGATGCTGCAAGCCGGGAGTAGTCAAAAGCATCCTTCCTTGTATTTCCATTGATGCTAAACAATACATATCTGTTTCCCTCAGGCCCCAGTATGCTATAGATAAACTGGTATTTACCGTTAATCCACTGCACTCTTTCAGGATTGTTATATACACCATGGGCCATTTCACCGTTCAGCTGCTCAGCACGCTGATATTCTTTCAATGTTCCCTGGGCAAATACAGTAGATGATATTATAACCGCTGCCAGCAGACATACAGTTTTAGACATAATTATACCTGAAGGTCGGGTAGTGCAGATCATAGCCGTGATTATTGATGCAAATCATTCCAGTAGTGGAATAGGGTAAAAATAATGGCAAACGACTGTTTGTATAAGCCTGATTTTAGTCGTTATTAATCATTTATTACCCTATTGACAGGTATATAATAGTTATTTTTTACCAAAGGTGCTAAGTTCCCAATTGTCAGTCCTAAAGGGAGACGCGGGTAATCCTGAACCATTGATAAGATTACAGTCTGGGTTATTTGCCCAGGCATATCGTATCGCAACGGGTACAGGTACTTCTTTTGCAGACAATACTATCTGGTTCCCTTGAATCAGTGCCGTTGCCTCGTAAAATCTATTATCAGGTCCGGCAATGGTAAAACCATTTAGAGCATTCCCTCCCCTGGCTTTCAACCCACCTTCTGTAAATCTAAATTCAGCATAGATTTTATTATTCAATATTTTATAGGAAGATAATGCCGGACCAGAATAATTAACCGGATAACCATAAGTTTTTGCCAGTGCTATCAATGCCAGCCTTTTGCCAACATCCTGCTTATTTTTAGGATGTATATCTGCAGCTTCGCCAATATCTATGGTTACAGCCATCCCTGTATTTGGTAAAGCTGTTGTTTTTCGCTGGGCTTCTCTAAGCTCTGCCCAGGCAGAAGGCACGGGCTCGTATTGCCTGTTCATAAAATTTGCCAGCTGTACATAATAAAATGGAAAATTGCCAATCTTCCATTTTGCTCTCCAGTCTTTAATCATAGCTGGAAAAAGTTCCTGATACTGAACTGCTCTGTCTGCATTACTTTCACCCTGATACCAGATTACTCCTTTAATGGCATATTGAATAAATGGATGAATCATTGCATTATATAATACTGAAGGTCTGTTCGGCCCGGTATTTAATACCGGTACCTGTCCCACGTCTTTCAGGTTAACACCGGGATGGTATTCCCACTCACCGTCTAAAGATATTTTCTGCCCAGTCCCACTTACCAACGAGATTACATTTCTGGGTCCGTAAATTCCTCCGTCACCCCCAGTATCAAGCACTCTCACTGTTAATACAGCTTCTCCGGCTTTCACCAGATTTGCCGGTATATTATATTCACGCGATTGTGGGAAAACCGTTGTGGTACCAATTTTATATCCGTTAAAAAAAGTGACGTCCGTGTCGTCAACTGTACCAAGATTAACCGTTATTGATTTACCCGCCCATTCTGACGGAATTGTAATTTTCTTTCGTAGCCATACACCCCCATCAAAATACTGCAAACCTGCACGTTCCCAATATTGCGGCACATCAATCTTATGCCAGCCTGCAGTATTTAATGCTTTATCTGCCCAGATAGGTTTTCCCATAGCATATCCGCTATCCTTCAGCACCAGGTTTTTCTCATAGTTTTTCAACTTCAGATTATAGTCTGCCAGTTCCTTTATATCGTTAGTTTTTTCAATTTTAGTGGTCGCCGCAGCAAAGTCTGGCATTTTTTTCAATGTATGGCCACTGGTCCATGCTTCAGCAATAGTACCTCCCCATGATGTATGAATCAGGCCTATTGGTATACCGGTTTTTTTATACAGTTCTCTAGCAAAAAAATATGCTACAGCAGAGAATCCAGTGATGCTTTCAGGGCTGCATATCTGCCATCCTCCCCCGGCAATCTGTGCATTATCTAATGGAATATTACTGGTCACATGATCAGCCTGTAAAAAACGTATGTTTGGATACCGGGCAGCCGCAGTTTCCTGCTTAAAATTTTTAATGTTGCCCCATCCTGCCACCGGCATTTCCATATTAGATTGACCAGAGCAGAGCCAAACCTCTCCAACCATTATGTTTTTTAGTGTTATGCTATTTCCGCCAGCGATGTTTATCATATAAGGTCCCCCATACGACGGAGTGTTTACCACTATTTTCCACCTTCCATTTTTGGTAGTGGTAGTAGCATATACCATTTTGCTCCAGGTAGTAGTAACCTGAATGACAGTTCCCGGATTAGCAGTACCCCAAATAGGTGCTTTGGTTTTCTGCTGCAACACCATGTTATCACTAAATGCCGTAGACAAAGCAAGGTTCGATCCTGCAGCACAGCTGATGCTGCCCAATAAAATTAGAAATAATGCAGAGCATAAGAGCCTGGTCCGGATTGTTTTCATAAGATTATATTTTAAGATATTAAAATACTAAAATTATCTTACTTCCTGCTTTCCAGTTCAGATTTTAATCGCTCATTTACATCTACTTCTGCGTTCATAAATACGAATATGCTCGTTTTATATTCGCGTGCTAACTTGTTACATACAGAATCGGCAACAAAAGCCCGGCTGAAGTACGGACTTGTTTTTTTAAATTCATCATAACTGCCGGCATATTCCTTCACCCGGATGAAATTTCTGATTTTACGGTCAAGGTTAAACCAATTTATATAGTCAGCATTGAAAGAAACTGCCCTGATACGTTTATTTTTAGCATAATAATTGATTGCTCCGGCTTGACCGTAATTATCACATAGAATAAAGGTCTCGCTTCCCGGAGGCAATTTATTATATTCCTTTTCTACCTTTCCTGCCAATTCTTTCCAGCCCAGCATATCTGCAAAGTCCTGTGGCAAGAGATGATCTTTTCCATCTTCCCAACGAATCAGCCCCAGTTTTTGATAAGTGTTCCGGGTAGACAAAACTTTAGACGGATCTTCAATTGTATAAAAAATTTTATACAACAATACATATAGTAATATTGGAATCATCAGCAATACTATACGCAAGTGTCTTCTCCTCCCTATATTTAAAACCCTGCCCAGATATGCTGCTCCTATAGCAATATAGATTGGATATAGTCCTATTGCATAATAACCTTTAGCTCTAAAAAAGATAAAGGTTATAAGTGTGAATAGAAAGGACCAGAAGAGGAACTGATACTTTTTAAATTCGGAATATATAAATGTGGCTAAAAAACCCGAAATGATCACAGGCAAAGCTCCGGCAAAATAAAATAGCTGCTCCCTGATGAAATCCCAGCGGTTAACATGAATTAATTGTGTTTCCGATAATTCTTTCATGTGCCTTAAAACCGGAAAGTTATTGCAGTACTGCCAGTATAAGTTAGGCCATATGAGCACCAAAGAAAATACTATGGCATAGTAAAAATGTTTTTGCTTAAACACCTTGCGCTGCGAGGTAATGATCATTGCTGGCAATAATCCAATCACCAGAAATAGTATATTATACTTATTTAAAAAACCGGCAGCAAAAATTAGAGCAGCAATATATAGCCATTTTACCTCCTCCCTGTTAAAGTACCTGATGACAGAAAAGTAAAAGGCTGTCCAGCATAAAACATCTAAAGAATTTGGTTGAAACAAAAAGTTTAGCCTTAAAAGTGCAGATAGCAAAATACATGTGGCGCCCAATATCATCGCGTACTGACTGCCTTTTAATTCTTCAATAGTTTTCCAAACAACAACCAATGTTATTGCACCGAAAAACGCCGGAAAGAACTTGACCCAAAATATGCTGCCTCCCAGCAATAAAATAATATATGAGATGCCCGAAGTGACAGGCGGAACAGAGAGATATCCCCAGGCCATATGATTTGCCTGGTCCAAATGTAAATATTCATCACGATGTAAGTCATAATGAGGATTTACTAAAAGATACTGCAAAAGAAATTTGGCAAGGATAAATCCTAACAAAATGATTGTTTTTTTCGACATCGCTCTTTCAGCTGAGAGTTAACATCTATAAGATGATTTAAAGTGCCAGGCGTTACAAACAAATTGGATTATATCGTACGCATGCTCAGGTGCCCGCCAGATAACAAAAAAGCCTGTCATCAAATGATAACAGGCTTCTAATTTTCAAGATTTAATCTTGCGGACCGGACGGGACTCGAACCCGCGACCTCCGCCGTGACAGGGCGGCATTCTAACCAGCTGAACTACCGGTCCGTTCTCCCTTTCGGGAATGCAAATATAGGAACTATAATCACATTACAAAATTAAAATATCAAGTATTTTTCAAATAAAACCTAACTAATTAAGCTACAGAGCCCTCTTTCATCTTTTCTGCATTTTCAGCGAACTGTAATGCATCAATTAACTCCTGAACCCCCCCATCCATAACTCCATTCAGGTTATACAAAGTTAATCCGATACGATGGTCAGTTACCCTTCCCTGCGGATAATTGTATGTTCTGATCTTTGCAGAACGGTCACCAGTAGATACCATTGTTTTACGTCTGGCAGCTATATCCCCGTTTTTTTTCTGCACTTCGATATCATATAACTTGCTGCGCAGCATTTCCATTGCAATTTCACGGTTACCCAACTGCGAACGTTCCTGCTGGCAAACCACCACTAACCCTGATGGTCTGTGGGTAAGCTGTACCTTAGTCTCTACCTTATTTACATTCTGGCCACCTGCTCCGCCAGACCGTGAGGTCTGCAGATCAATATCAGCCGGGTTTAGATAGAAATCAATCTCTTCCGCTTCCGGTAATACAGCCACAGAAGCTGCAGAAGTATGTACCCTTCCTTGTGTTTCGGTATCAGGCACACGCTGTACGCGGTGTACGCCAGACTCATATTTTAATTGTCCGTATACGTCCTCACCAGACACCTTCATAATTACCTCTTTGTAACCCCCGGCAGTACCTTCAGTCACATCAACAACCTCTACCTTCCAGCGCTTTTGCTCAAAGAAGCGGCTGTACATGCGGTATAAATCTCCGGCAAAAAGCGCTGCTTCATCACCGCCTGTACCACCCCTGATCTCAAACACCGCATTTTTTGCATCTTCAGGGTCAACCGGGATCAGCATCAACCGCACACGCTCTTCAATCTCCTCCTGCTGTTTCAATAACTCATCCAGTTCTTCTTTGGCCATTTCGCGCATTTCCTGGTCCTTTTCAGTACTTAAGATCTCCTTATTGGCGTCAATATTACTCATCACATTTTTGTAGACCTTATATTCTTCTACAATTTTGCTCAGATCTTTATATTCTTTATTTAACTGGGCAAAACGTTTCATGTCTTGCATGGTATCAGGATTGCTTAACTGCTCCTCAACATCCTCCCAGCGGATTTTTATAGCTTCTAATTTTTCTAACATATTCTTTTTTTCAAAATAATAATTGCCTGATCAATATATCAGATCAGTTTTTACACCTGCATCAACTGCAGCATAAAAACATATCAAAGGATAAATTAAAGCAATTGATATTTACAGGATTACAAAAATAAGGAATTTCATGTAATGCAGCTAATAATTTATGAGCCGAACATCTTGGAAGCTAACCTGCAGATTGTTCAAAATACTCCAGATGAAGCTCTCTGCCATCAAAGTATACATAAGAATTATAATTAAACCAGTCGCCCGTATTATAATATTGACTATTGTTCCCCAGATCAATAATCATCGGACGGTGACGGTGCCCATATACAAAATAATCATAATGCTGCTTTTCCAGAACCTCTCGCGAGTATACGGCAAGCCACTCATTTTCGGCACCAATAAAGGGTTCCTCAACCAGTACATTTACTTTCCTGCTTCTCTGCGACCAGCCATTTGCCAGCCCAAGGCCAATTCTTGGCGGAACCAAAGAAAATAACCACTGGCAAACCGGATTTCTGAATATTTTTCTCAATATCCTGTAATTTGCATCTCCAGGGCCAAGTCCATCACCATGATGTAGATAAAAACTCTTCCCACCACGATTAATCACCAGCTCATCACTAATTATTTCAATCCCCATCTCTGTGGTATAATAATCCTTAACCCACATATCATGATTCCCTTTAAAGAAGTATATTTTGATACCCGTGTCGGACAGTTCTGCCAGTTTCCCCTGCAGGCGAATAAAGCCCTTCGGTACTACGGTTTTGTACTCAAACCAGAAATCAAAAACATCACCCATTAAAAACAGTTCCGAGCATGTTGGCGCTATAAAATTTAACCATCGTATAATACGGTCTTCACGCTTCCGGCTCTCGGCATGATTAGGTGAGCCAAGATGAAAATCAGAGGCGAAATAAATATTTTTAGTCATCAGTACTCAAAGATAATGGAACGATTTAATGTATGGCGATCAAAATACGAAAATGCTGGAGAAAACCTCTTCTAATCTGCCCTGGTTGTTCTCTAAAGCTGTGTTCATTGTCAGATTGAACTCAATTTTGTACCAATTTCAGACAATTCAGAATCATTACAAACTAATTTAGTAAATTCGCCACAAATTTAAATACATGATTTCTACAGATATAGCCATCATTGGCGCCGGACCCGTAGGTTTGTTCGCGATTTTCGAAGCAGGTTTACTTAAAATGCGTTGTCATCTAATTGATTATCTACCTCAGATTGGTGGTCAGCTTTCCGAAATATACCCTAAGAAACCAATATACGACATTCCAGGTTATCCAAGCGTTCTTGCTCAGGAACTGGTAGATAATCTATTAGAGCAGGCACAGCCATTTCATCCCGGCTTTACCTTAGGTGAGCGTATTGAAGGTTTGGAGAAACGTGGTGAGGGCGATTTTGTATTAACTACAAACATGGGTACTGTTATCGAATCTAAGGTAGTGGTTATTGCTGGTGGTTTAGGTTGCTTTGAGCCACGCAAACCAGCTGTTGAAGGTCTGGAGCAATTTGAGAATGGTCGCGGTGTGAATTATATGATTCTTGATCCGGAGAAATACAGAGGACAGAAAATGGTTATTGCCGGTGGCGGTGACTCGGCCTTAGACTGGACTATATTTCTTGCTGATGTAGTTTCTGAATTAACTTTAGTGCATCGCAGTGAAAGCTTCCGTGGCGCGCCCGATTCTGTCAATAAAGTGATGGAACTTGCTGCGAGCGGAAAAATCAACCTGATCTTAAACAGCAACTTAAAATCTGTTTCCGGAGAAGGCAAGCTGGAAACCGTAGAAATTGTTCATAACAAAACACTCGAAGCTACAAATGTGGATGCAGATCATCTGATTCCTCTTTTTGGTTTGAGCCCAAAATTAGGTCCAATTGAAGATTGGAACCTGAACATCAGTAAAAGTGCCATCGAAGTAAATACAGATGATTACTCTACTAATATCCCCGGTATATATGCAATCGGTGATATCAATACCTATAAAAATAAATTGAAACTGATTCTTTGTGGTTTCCATGAAGCAGCTTTAATGAGTCATAGCGCTTACCAGTATATGAACCCTGGTATAAAATATACAATGAAATATACTACTGTAAACGGCGTGGCCGAATTTTAAGAATGGACGAAAATAATATTATAGTACATGTTCAGAATCCAGACGGGTCACTAACTTCTCTTGAAGCACCTGTAGATATGGGCTTAAGTTTAATGGAATACCTCAAGGCCTGTGAATATGACATCCTTGCTACCTGCGGTGGAATGGCTCTTTGTGCTACCTGCTGTGTAGACGTACTTGAAGGCGAAGACAAGCTGAAAGAGATGACTGATGACGAATATGCGATGCTTGACACACTGCCTGATCTTTTACCAAATTCAAGACTGGCCTGTCAGCTGCAGTTAAGTCACGACATGGATGGCCTTGTGGTGAAACTACATGGAACCTAAAATTAATTACTATCGGCTCCTGCAATTGTTTTTGCAGGGTCGCCTATAGTTTTATAAGTCCCCTCCCCTTTCAGGATCGCAAGCATTTTAGTAGAATTGCCAATTACTGCTTTAGCAGCCTCCAGGTCTTTATCATATTGAAATGCTTGCTTAATTCTGCCCTTTTCATAATAGTAGCGGCTTACAATCTGCGTTTCCAGTGCTCTTCTGATTTCTGCCTTATGCAGTAACAAATCTGTTCGTTTTGCTACCAGCATCTTTGTCTTCAGGCTTTCAAGATCACCTTTAACTAAAGGCAGTTTCTGTTCTTTTTCTGCTTCAGCCTCTAATTCTGTCAATAGCCGCTCAGCATTTGACGTATAAGAATAATCTTTATCATCAAGCGTATTTATAAAACTATTGTAATCCTCATCACTAAGCTGAAACGACGATGCTTCCGGAATTGATAAATGTGTTTTCTTATAATGATTTGCAAAATCAAAAAACATGCTTTTACTTATCAGTGATAAGGTAATCGGACTATATTTTGCCGGACTTACAACCACATCAGGGTAAACCCCGCTGCCATTGTAAACACTTCTGCCTGTCCGGGTATTAAACTTTGCCAGCAGTGAATCTGCCATTTTATTATTTTTATTGGCAGCAATTTTTGTTGAGTAATCTACTGCCTGTATGCAGCGGCCCGATGGTGTAAAATATTTGGCAACAGTAACCTTCACCAAACTGCTGTAAGGAAGACTGAATGTTTGCTGTACCAGTCCTTTCCCATAACTACGCTGTCCCACAATCACACCCCTGTCCAGGTCCTGCACCGCTCCTGCAACTATTTCAGATGCTGATGCAGAAGTACCATTAATAAGCACAACCAGTGGCAAACCCGGCAGAAGGGGCAGATTATTAGTCCTGTAATTAATCGTTTTTTCAGGATTTCTACCTTTCTGGGTAACTACAACAACTTCTTTATCTACAAACAGGTTTACAATTTTCACTGCTTCCTGTAAAATCCCGCCACCATTATAACGCAGGTCTAGGATCATACCTTTAGGATGTGCCTTACCTAACTCCATAGCGGCATCAGTAACTTCTTTAGCAGAATTTTCAAGAAATTTATCGAGTCTGATATAAGCTATATCCCCTATCATACCAGAGTATGAAACATTCGGCTGCCTGATTTCTTCGCGTACAAGCTGCTTGTTTAATAAAGCACCCTCACGTACCAGCACAAGATCTACAGTGGAGCCGCTCGGGCCCCGGAGCAAATGACTGATTTCTGCCCTGTCTTTTCCTTTTATATCCAGGTTGTTAATTTTCATCACCTGATCACCAGCTACAATTCCCTGTTTAAAAGCCGGATAGTTTTCACTTACCTCACTTACAAATAATTTGCCTTCAATAAATACAGTGCTTACGCCTATTCCCCCAAATTGTGTGCTCACATATTTGAGCTTGAAATCCTCAACTTCCGATTCTGGTACATAAGTAGTATAGGGATCCAAGCTCTCGAGCATAGCATCTATTCCGGTTTTCATCAGTTCTGCCGGATTAGTTTCGTCAACATAATTTACGCTGATCTCCTTATAAAGAGACGCAAAGATGTCCATGTTCTTGGAAACCAGAAACAAGTCTTCTTTGAATGACCAGGTTAACGACGCGATCGCAATTACTGCGAATAAGAAGGAGAACTTATATTTTTTCATCGTAAACAACCCCGCTCTTTATACTATTGTAACTATAGTTTTTGCCAGTTTACAGCCGGTTACCTGTTGGATCAGCTAATGCCTTTTGGATAGTAAACTCCACATATCTTACATCTCTTTTCAGCAAATGCGTCAATTGATCAACTAACTGATCTTCATTTCCCGGGCTAAACGCCAGGTTTTCTTTTGCCAGTTCCCTGTATTTTCTCAGGACTTTGATTTTAACCCGTTCTGCTGTTTCAGGTGTGAATGTAAAGCTTGCCATATTCAATTCTTTGCTACAAAAATATAAAAAAAAACCGCAGATAGGTTATTACTTCTCAGGCTTAATATACTCCCTTCCTAATCACAAACACTGTCATTTTTCCCCTTTCATCAAATACTTTTTTATATTAGGGCTTCCTTATGTCCTTAAAAACACCAGTTTAAGAATGGCAAGATTAAATCTTTTAGAAGAAACCCGCTTTGAAAAGCTCCCGGCTTCAGTATTTGATAATCCGGCTACTGCTTCAGTTAATGTGGCAAACCGCATAGCAGCCCTTATCAAAGAAAAACAGGCCCACAATCAAACGGCCGTGTTAGGCCTGGCCACGGGCGCCACACCAGTTGCAGTATATGCTGAACTGGTCCGCTTGCACCGCGAAGAACAACTCAGCTTCTACAATGTAATCACCTTTAATCTGGATGAGTATTATCCAATGAAGCCTGGTACTGAGCAAAGCTATGTTACCTTCATGAATGAACATCTTTTTAATCATATTGACATTCCGAAAGGAAATATTAATATCCCCGATGGTACCCTGCCCCTCGAAGATATCCCTGCATTCTGCCTCGCTTATGAACATGAAATAGGAAAGCTGGGTGGTCTTGATATTCAGATTCTGGGAATTGGCCGTACTGGTCACATTGGATTTAACGAACCAGGTTCGGCACCAAATTCAGGTACCCGTCTGGTTACGCTGGATGATTTAACCAGACGTGATGCAGCAAGGGATTTTGGCGGCAAATCTTTTGTCCCTGCTAAAGCAATAACAATGGGAATTGGAACCATCTTCAAAGCCCGGCAAATTATTCTTATGGCCTGGAACAAAAAGAAAGCATCTATCATCAAAAAAGCAGTTGAAGGCGAAATTTCAAGTGATGTACCAGCAACTTTCCTGCAGCTGTCGCAACATGTTGAATTTATACTTGACCAGGATGCTGCCTCGATGCTTACCCGTTTTGATACACCATGGTTGGTGAAAGACTGTATATGGGACGAAAAGCTGATCCGTAAAGCTGTAATCTGGCTGGCCAATACCTTACAAAAACCAATTCTTAAATTAACTGAAGAAGACTTTAATAATCATGGCATGGCTCAGCTGGCTATTGAAAAAGGGCCGGTTTATAATATCAATATTCACATTTTTAATAAATTGCAGCATACTATTACTGGTTGGCCAGGGGGTAAACCTCATGCTGATGATTCACAGCGGCCGGAACGTGCAGAACCTGCAAAAAAAAGAGTAATAATTTTCTCTCCCCATCCGGATGATGATGTCATTTCCATGGGCGGAACTTTTATACGTCTGGTAGATCAGCAGCATGATGTCCATGTGGCCTATCAAACTTCTGGCAATACCGCGGTCTGGGATGATGATGCGCTCAGGTTTGTAGAATTTAGTATAGACTTTGCCCAAAAGATGTCTCTCGCTTCTCAGGACCTCAAAGACATTTATACCAATATGCGTTCCTTTATGGAGAGCAAACAACCAAATCAGGTAGATACTGCAGAAATACAATCGGTAAAGGGACTGATCAGAAAGGGCGAAGCTACCGCCGCAGCAAGATATTGCGGCCTGTCTGATGACCATATCCACTTTATGGCACTTCCCTTCTATGAAACAGGTAAGAATAAGAAGAACCCTGTCTCGCAGCTTGATATAGATCAGACCATCAGTCTGCTAAAGAAAATTAAACCAGAACAGATCTTTGCCGCAGGCGATTTTGAAGATCCTCACGGTACACATATTGTTTGTTTTAATATTATCCTGTCAGCAATGATACAGCTGCGAAAAACAGAGAGCTGGGCCCAGGACTGCTGGCTGTGGATGTATCGCGGTGCCTGGCTAGAATTTGACACGCATGAAATTGAAATGGCAGTTCCGCTAAGTCCGCAGGAGCTCATGAAAAAGAAATATGCTATATTTAAACACCAGTCGCAAAAAGACAGGGCAGTTTTCCCCGGTGATGATGCCAGGGAGTTCTGGGAAAGGGCCGAAGACCGTAACCGGGAAACTGCAAAAGCTTATGATGAACTTGGTCTTGCTGAATATGAAGCTATGGAAGCCTTTGTACGCTGGAAATTTTAACAAAATAATTTAAAGGCAATCATGGAACAGTATGGCAATCGTCTTTTATCACTAGATTTTTTCAGAGGTGCCACTGTGGCTGCAATGATCTTAGTTAACAATCCAGGTGACTGGGGCCACATCTATGCGCCGCTTGAACATGCTCCATGGAATGGCTGTACGCCTACAGACCTTGTATTTCCATTTTTCCTGTTCATTGTTGGTGTATCAATTGCCTATGCAATGGGGAATAGGAAAGCAGACTCATCCGGCCATCAGAAAATCATCCTGAAAGCATTTAAACGTGCACTTATACTTTTTGCCTTAGGTCTGTTCCTTTCCTTATTTCCGAAAATATTTACTGATCCTGTTGAAGCATTCAGAACGGTGAGGATACCTGGTGTTCTGCAGCGAATTGCCGTAGTATACTTTATTTGTGCTATACTATTTCTTAAATCTACCACACGCAGTCTTATTAATATTACAATTCTTTTGCTGGGAGGATACTGGGCACTGATGACATTTGTTCCAGTACCAGGTATAGGATTTCCTAACCTCGAAAAAGAAACCAATCTGGGCGCATGGGTAGACCGCAGTCTGCTTGGCGAGGCACATTTATGGAAGATGGCAAAAACCTGGGATCCGGAGGGCATATTAGGTACTATTCCTGCCATTGCCACAGGCTTATTTGGGGTATTAACAGGCAGCTATCTTAAAAGAATAGATACCGATGAAGCAGTTAAGGTAGCATGGATTTTCTGTGCGGGGCTGAGTGCTGCATTACTCGGATTATTATGGGACCTGCAATTCCCTATTAATAAATCATTATGGACAAGTTCATTTGTATTGTTTAGCGGAGGCCTGGGTATGATGCTCCTGGCATTTTCCTATTGGATCATTGATATACAAAATTATACAAAATTTACACCTCCTTTTATTGCCTATGGCGTAAATGCAATTACAGTGTTTTTCCTCTCCGGGATTATACCCCGCTTATTGAATATGATCAAAATAGTAAATCCTGATGGTAGCAGCATAGGTTTGCAATCCTGGTTATACAGTAATTATTTTAAACCAAATTTCAGCCCTGTAAATGCTTCACTGGCCTGGGCAATTGCCTTTAATATTTTCTGATTTATAATTCTTTGGATCATGTACCGCAGAAAAATTATTATCAAGATATAACAATAATCCTATTTTTGATACTCAACTCATAGACACCACTTATGAATAAAAACAATAACATCCTGATGCTTGGGCTAACTGCTGTGATAGCCATTGGCAGTCCGGTACTGGCACAAAAGAAAACAATAAATACCAGACAGTCTGCCCCAATAACAGCAGGCACCGTAATCCCAAATGATCCGGATGTCAAAATTGGAAAATTGGCGAATGGCTTAATGTATTATATCAGGAAAAACACAGAACCTAAAAAAAGAGCAGAACTATATCTTGCCAACCGCATAGGTTCATTAATGGAAAACGATGATCAGTTAGGACTCGCCCATTTTACTGAGCACATGGCATTCAACGGAACGAAAGATTTTCCGAAAAATGAGATTATTAATTATTTGCAGAAAGCAGGCGTCCGCTTTGGCGCAGATCTTAACGCCTCAACCGGTTTCGATCAGACGGTATACCAGCTTCCAATACCTACAGACAGCATAACGGTATTCCAGACAGGTTTTAAAATCCTTGCCAACTGGGCCGGAAGAATTAGTATGGATGCTGAGGAAATAGACAGGGAACGTGGTGTTATCATCGAAGAAGACCGTCAGCGCGGCAAAAATGCACAGGAAAGAATGACCAAACAGCTGCTTCCTATACTGCTGAAGGATTCTCGCTATGAAAACCGCATCCCAATTGGAAAGGTGGATTTATTAAAAAGCTTTACTCATGACAAGATTAAAAACTTTTATTCAGACTGGTACCGTCCGGATTTACAAGCGGTAATTGCAGTAGGCGATTTTGATATAAATGAAGTTGAAAAATTGATTATTGCCAACTTCTCTGATCTTAAAAACCCGGCAAAAGAAAGAATCAGAGAAAAATACGACCTGCCAGACAATAAAGACCCGCTCGTTAAAATCATAACTGATCCTGAGCAGCCTTATAATGTAGCCCTGACCATTTTTAAACAAAGAGGCAACGTTACCAAGACGACTGCAGATCTGAAGAAAAACATGATGTATAATATGATCAATGCCATGCTTGCTGCACGTTTTCAGGAAATTATGCAAAAGGGAAATGCACCATTCCTGTTTGCACAAAGTACCTTTGGACCATACCAGGGCGGCTTAGTAAGCGGCATAAATGCATTTCAAACAGTTGTGGCCGCAAAATCTGGTAAAGAGCTGCTTACTGCAGTAACGGCTGGTCTGGCAGAAAGTGAACGTGCGGCCAAATATGGTTTTGTACAATCAGAGCTGGAAGTAGCTAAAAGAAATATCGAAGCCGGTAATGAGAAGAAATTAAAAGAAAAAGACAAAACTGCTTCATTGAATTTTGTACAGCAATACCTCAATAACTTTTTAACCGGCGGCGCCATTGTTTCTATTGATTATTCATATGCAGAAACTAAGAAAAATCTGACTGCTATCACCTTATCTGAGGTAAACGCACTGGCAAAAACACTGGTCACCAAAGATAACCAGATTGTTATCATTCAGGCACCAGAGAAAGACAAGGCTGATTTGCCGGCAGCGGCGCAACTGATCAATGCCCTGAACCATTCTGGTGATAATGTAAAACCTTATGTAGACAATGCTGTAAACAAACCATTGCTTGCAAAATTACCAACTCCAGGAAAGGTTACAGCTGAAAAAAAATATGAGGATATCGGTGTAACTGAGTGGACACTAAGCAACGGGATTAAAGTAGTGTTAAAACCTACAGATTTTAAAAATGACCAGATTGCTTTTAACTCGTTTTCCAAAGGAGGCACCTCAGTTGCTGATCCTCAAGATTATCAGTCTGCAGATTTCTCCAGCCTGATACCTGAAAGCGGAATTGGTGATTTCAATCCAGCACAGCTAAACAAACTGCTGGCAGGAAACACAGGACGAGCGGGTGCATATATTGATGAACTGTATCAGGGTTTTAATGGCAGTTCTTCACCAAAAGACCTTGAAACAGCATTTAAAATGATTTATGCCTCGGCATTGTTTCCACGCAAGGATGCAGAAATATTTAATAAAAACATCAGTGATTATAAAGTTACTATTGCCAACAAAAATGCCAATCCGCAAAGTGCTTTTGCAGATACCGTGCAGGCAGTGTTGTCTTCTTACAACAAAAGAAGTATGCCCACAACACTGGCAGATCTTGAAAAAGTGTCTCTTGATAAATCATATGCCTTTTACAAAGACCGCTTTGCCGACCTTGGCGGACAAACCTTTGTATTTGTAGGCAACTTTGATCTGAATACCATTAAGCCACTGGTACAAACCTATATTGCCAGCCTTCCTACCTTGAATAAAGAACAGAATTTCCGAGATCTTGGAGCATATCCCCCTGCAGGGAAAGTAGCTAAAACCGTATATAAAGGTTTAGAAGACAAAGCAAGTGTTCAGTTATATTTTCATGGAGATTTTGATTACACTGCTGAAAACAATGTGCAGCTAGACGCCTTAAAAGCTGCCCTTGAAAATAAAATCCTGGAAAGACTAAGGGAAAAAGAAAGCGGTGTATATAGCCCCAATGTAGATTTGAGCGTATCAAAATATCCTAAATCGCACTACTACTTTACCATTTCGTTTAGTTGTGCAACGGCTAATGTTGAAAAGCTGGTTGCCGCAGCCGAGGACGAGTTGAAAAACATCAGCACAAATGGAGCAACTTCTGAAGATATTATCAAATTTAAATCAGAGCAACAGCGCCAGATGGAACTCAGTTTGCGCAACAATGGTTATTGGTTAGGTTATCTCACCAACAGGTTAAAATATGGCGATAACCTTAATCAGTTGCTTGACGATAAAAAGCGTATTGAAAATGTAACCGTAGAATCTACCAAGGTAAGTGCGCGCAAATACCTTAACGCTGATAATTATATCCGTCTGGTATTGATGCCACAGAAATAATATTATTGCTTAAAAAAAACGGGAACATGGTGTAAGCCAGTTCCCGTTTTTTGTATTTGCTCCTGTTATCACTTCACCTGCAGCCCTACTGGTCCGCTTGGATCACTTTCATTCTTTAGCCTGTCCAGCGCAGTAATCAGGTAATTATATCTTTTCCCTTTTTCAGCACTAGTGTCTATAAAAGAGGTAAAATCTTCAAAACTAATCTTCAATATATTTTTTGGATCTAATACAGTAATCTTTTCTCCTTCATTAAATCTGTAGATCACATAACCTGAGGCAGTTTCTCCATCCTCTGCCTTAGCTGGCGCAAGCCATTTTAATTGCACTCCGCCGGCTACTGCTTCTGCAGTAAAGGATTGAGGAGAATTTGGTACTACTTCATCCAGCCATGGCATTTGCGGCGGTAATGCCGGATACTTATACAAATCATTTCTTAAAGAATCCTGTGTGGCACGGGCCACGGTAGAAAGAGATTTGGAACTGAAAAATACCCCGCCCTGCACACGGTTGTTGGCCCGCATATACCGGATCTCATCAGGAATTAATCCAGGTACACGCCATGCTGCTTCTGCACGCTGGTTTACAAGGTACGCTGCCAGGCCAATATAAAGGTGTCGTCCGTAAGTGTTATTGCTCCACCAATCAACCAGGGTACCAAATGGTGCCGCCCTGCGGGAAAAACTGAAATAAATCTGCGGATTGATATAATCTACCCAACCTTCTTTTATCCATTTCCTCGAATCTGCATATAACTCATGAAAATTAGATAATCCATGCGTATCTGATCCCAGGGAATCCTCTGCTATATTCTTCCAGATACCGAAGGGACTAATCCCAAACTTTACATACTTTTTATGATGATGAATACTATCATCCAGCTGCTTAATCAGCAAATCTACATTATTTCTACGCCAGTCGTTTACATTGGTAAACCCATTTGGATATTTACTAAATGTAGCTCCATCATTAATGCGCTGTCCGGATATTGGATAAGGATAAAAATAATCATCAAAATGGACCCCATCTATATCATAACCCTTTACCACGTCTAGTATAACCTGTACTATATATTCCCTTACTTCAGGGATTCCCGGATCAAATTGTTTTTTACCACCATAAACAAAAAACAGGTCTGGCCGGGTTCTGGTCATATGCGTTTCACTTATAAAGGAGTTAAGACTCATTGTGGCGCGGTACGGATTGAACCAGGCATGCAGTTCCATACCCCGGCTATGGGCTTCCTTTATAGCAAATTCTAATGGGTCATATCCGGGAGCAGGAGCTATTCCTTGTTTTCCCATCAGCCACTGGCTCCAGGGCTCCCTTGATTTCTGATAAAATGCATCTGCAGCTGGTCTTACCTGTAACATGATGGCATTCATTCCCGTTCGTTTATGCTGCTCCATAATCCCTATGAGCTCCTGCTTCTGCTGATCTGCACTTAAGCCTGGTCTGGAAGGCCAGTCAATATTGGTTACAGTGGCAACCCACACCCCTCTAAACTCGCGCTTTGGAGCAATTTTTGCAGGTATTTGTGCGTTCAGTAAATTTGGGATAGTCAAAAAGGTGAAAATTGTAAAAACAATCTTTTTCAGCATTATTTGTAGCTTTGGTAAGGTATCAGTTCAATTAAGTTGGGGAAATAACAATGTACATAAATCCCCATTCCAGCAATTAAACGATTTTTTTTTTAGCTGCGATACAATTCCGGCATTTTTTTACCACAAATAATTTTATTTATCCTATGTTCGTCTTTTTTTATGAATAGGTAACAACAAATCCAAGCAAAGAACCTCAATTTTTAGTGTAAAATGTTAGAACAGAAAGATCCTGTAAACAAGGGAGACCGTAATAAAATCTATTTTTTAATCGTCGTAATAGTGGCATTGCTCGGAACAAATGCCTTTTTGTTCTTTAAAGACAAACATGAAAAAGAACGTTTTGTAACCACAACTACTGAAAAAGACAGGTTAAAACTGGAAGTTGAAAAAATCGAAGTGGAGTTTGATAAAGTTAACCTGATGAATGTAGCGTTAACAGAAAAACTTCAGCGTGAACAGGACCAGGCAAGGGCTAAAATAGCGCAGTTAAAAAAAGCTTTACAAAAAGGATCTGTTACCCAGGCAGAACTTGTTGCTGCGCAGGCAGAATTGAAACAGCTTAAAACCTTTGTTGCAGATTATAAAGAAGGTATGATCCGCCTGGAAACAGAAAATTCTACTTTGAAAACTGAGCGTGACAGTCTTGAACGTTCTGTAAACAATGTAAGCCACAAAGCACAGGAACTGGAAAAGAAAAATACCGAACTGGATGCAAAAATGAAAAGCACGGCGGCACTTAAAGCTTTTAATGTGCGTTTGCTTGCCTACAAGGTAAAAAACAGCGGTAAAAACATAGAGGTATCCAAAGCTTCAGCCGCGAAAAAACTAATAACCTACTTTAGTGTAGTCCCAAATCAGCTGGCCCCAAAAGATTATCATAAAATATTTATCCGGGTATTCGATCCATCCGGAAACCTTATTGCAGATGAAAAGAATATGTTCGAAGCTGACGGTCAGGAAATGCAGTATAGTGATATGATTACAATCTCCTATAATAATGATGATACAGCTTATAATATGGAGTGGGTCAACCCAAAACCTTTTATTAAAGGCATGTACAGCATTATTCTTTATGCCAACGGCTTTACTATGGGAAAAGCTACTTTAGACCTTAAATAGTTCTTTTAAGCAAGCGGGAAACTCAGGTAGAATGTTGTACCGCTTACTGCAGAGGATTTGAAATGAATTGAACCACCTGCATTCTCTATTGCCTGTTTAACAAATGCAAGGCCTAAACCTGTACCTGAAGATTTCGTAGTAAAGTTTGGCACAAATATTTTTTCCTGCTGGTCTTCGTCAATCCCCTTCCCGTTGTCTTCCACTTCTACAAACACATAATCTGTATCCGTGCTGATTTTCACATACACCAGCGACTTTTCTTTGTTGGCAGAAGCCTCAATAGCATTTTTCATCAGGTTATTAAAAGAACGGAGAAGCTGGTCCTTATCACCTGACACAAAGATCTCCTTATTGCTCAGGTTAGAAATATAGATTTCTACATTATCAGTATTAACAAATACATTTCTGCACTGCTCAATAACCGGCACCAGCATTACCCGCTCTAATTTTGTATCAGGCATCTTAGCAAAATTTGAAAATTCTGAGGCAATAGTGGCCAGACTGTCTATCTGCTCAACAAACGATTTGTAGAACCGCTGAAACTTAGTTTCAAAATTAGGGTCTTTCTCTCTCCATGATTTATCAAGCAGCTGGACACCTAGTTTTAATGGGGTTAGAGGGTTTTTAATCTCATGAGCAACTTGCTTGGCCATTTCTCTCCATGCACTTTCCCTTTCGCTCTTAGCGAGCTTCCCTGCGCTTTCTTCAAGTGCTGCTATCATTTTATTATACTCCTTGATCAAAGAACCGATTTCGTCATGGCGCGACCACTGAATAGGCTGGTTCTTCTGCCCTAGCTTGGTCTTTTTTATGCTTTCCTGGATAAAGGTAAGCGGACTGGTAATCTGGTTTGCCAGAAATACAGCGAGTATCCCTATGGCCACAAAAACCAGTGCATAAATGTTAATCAGGGTATTAATAAACAAGCCAATCTTACTTTGATAATCTGCCTCATTACCATAATAAGGCAAGCCAATATAGGCCACGGTCTTATTCTGGGCATTTCTTATAGGGGCATATGCCGATGAGTAGACAAATTCTCCTATTTGTTCCTGTGGATTTGTAAACTCCGAGCGCTGCTGCTGTTTCAGATTAATATAAGCAAGCGGTCCCATTTTACTGCCAATTATCCCATAATCATACATTTTTGGTAGAGTAGTAAAGAGCAGGTTGCCATTGGTATCAAATAAATTCAGGTAAGCCGAATTAATATCTGCAAACTGATTAAAGTTAACTACCGCCTGATCTGTTGCGGCAGGCAATCCTGAACTGAATATCTGTTTTTCGTACGAAAGCTGTACTTTTTTTATTTTCTCTCTGATAAAGTCTTCCTGCTGGTTATGGTATTCATCTCTGATATAGAAAAAAGTAGACCAGCCTACAATCAGCAGGGTTGCCACTACAGATAAAACTATAGAAAGTTGTATCCGCGTTTTATAAAGAATCTTATTGGCATTGATCATCAGAGAACGGTTGATATTAAACCAGCCGCCCCAGCTTTCATCAATATTCTTCAGCAGCCAGATCAGGATATATAATGCAGTTGAAAAAATAATGAATACAAGAAAGAAAAAGGATAATGTAGCCAATCTTACAATATAATCTACCTTTTGCTTGCTGATTACAATGATTTTGGAATTTGTAGCCGTATAGATCAGATGACTGTAATCAAGATCGGGTTCGTTTACAATAACTGCCTCCCCAAATTTACCATGATAGTCAGTATTGATCATCTTGTATGTATACTTACCTTCCTGCTTAATCAGCCTGTTGTTATTATAAAAAGCAAAAGAATAGTTACTGTAATCGTCGTCATCGTTTAGTTTACCATCAATCAGCACTTCAGGAAACTGGCTGTTATAATTATATTGCTGAGATTTGAGTTCAATAACCAAGGTGCCCAGGATATGGTTATCATCAAAAATTGGAATGATACCAAAATAATTTTGATAACCAAAGGTATCAACTACCCTGTAGAACATACCCGATACCTTTACCGATCCGGATTTAACAAGGTTCTGATAATACTGCAGAGAGCGGTTTTGAATAGGCTTTCCTACAGAATCTTTAGCATTAAACTCATAGAAATTATGCTCAAAGGCCGACAAATAACCGTCTAAAAAGGTCTTCTTTAAATAATTCTCTAATGCCAGCCTGCGGCCCTGAATAGGGTTCTTAAAATAATCAGCAATAAAAAGATCACTTGAAATACCATTCCCCAGACTTTCTATGGAGTTGAGGACTTTCGGATCATCTGAATACTGCAGCTTCTGAGCAATTACATATCGGTTGTTCCTCTCCTTGATATCATTAAATTTCAGATATTTTACTGCAGAAATAAATGCAAGACAGAAAAATATTGCAGCAAATATCCCGATTGAGAATTTACTGTGCTGCATATAGGTATTATAAGAAACAATAAAAATAAACAGCGCAAAGGCGATAAAGAACACTGTAAAATCATTAAAGAGCATGTAAATAAAATACAGTCCCAGCAAGCCAATAAATAAGGTTAGCCGTTCTCTATGGCTTACATTTAATGATTTAGTCAGTTGAATAAAAATATTGACAATCAGATAAACATTAAACCATACCAGGCATAATATCACAATACAAATCCAGCTCAACCAACTTAAGTTTATAATGTTGGTAATGTCAAAATTGATTTTTGAATTATAGATCAGTCCAAAGAAAACTTCATTGATGAGGAAAGCTACTGCTGCTAAAATCAACAACAGTAAAACATGAAAAACCAGACCTGCAGCCTTATTACTACGCAGCCATTCTGGTAAAACATATTTTTCCTTATTTTTATAAATAAACAGACTTACCCAGGTTAGGGCCAGAACATTTAGCAAAAAGTCACCCAATGACGGAAGGAAGAAGCTTTCAGCATAAATAGCAGGACTAAAGATAGTGAGGTCAAACTGATGATTAAACCAGCCAAATTCAAGGTCAGTAATCCTTATACCCAGAAAAAATGAAATCAATAGTAAAGTTGCGCTAAGCAAAAAACCCTTTTTCACCATCCAGGCACAAAATGAATTGATAAACAAGGCAAAGCAAAACAACCCGACTGCATATAACCACACCTGCAGGGTGCCATATACACTTTGACTGTAATTAGGGTTAAGTTTAACCTCAAATAGCAGTTTTCCGTTCAGATTGGATATTCCGGCAACCTCTTCATCTGTAAATGAGGCCAGCGTAAGGGCATCATCAGCTAAAAGTTTTTGGGAAATACCGTTCTTAAGGTACTGGTTCTGAATGCTGAACTGATTGACAATATCAATCAAAAAAATAAAGGTAAACCTACCATCTGTCTTTTTAACTGCTTCATACCATCCGTTTGGAAGCTGTATAAAGGAAGAGCCTTCAATAACCTTTTCAGGATCAGGAGGAATCGCCTTGGAAGAACTCCAAAACCGCAGAACCGAGTTTTCGTAAGTAAGAAACTTAATACCTCTTGGGCGATAAGTGTTTATAAAGTTTATGGCGGCAGCTTCAGTATGGTGATACTGTTTTGCATTCTCCAGCTGCTGCCTGCTGCCCAAAAATTTTGCAACCAGCCGTTCGTTTACCGAAAGGTTCTTCTGCAGCCTGACAGCTTCATGCTGCAGAAGATCTTTATTGGTAATTGAGTGCTTCAACTTCAGCGCTGTAAAGATACAGCACATCCCCAGAATCAATAAAAGAAATCTAATCTTAGCCCCTATATTCACGCTGGATTCATTTGATATTAAACGACTAAACTGGTATGGCCGCAGAGCTGGTTTGTACAGCCCTGTTTACTTTCTTTACAAGTCCTTGCAGTACATTTCCTGGTCCTACTTCTACAAATTCATCGGCGCCATCTGCCAGCATCCGTTCTACCGTCTGGGTCCATTTAACAGCACCTGTAAGCTGGGTAATCAGATTAAATTTAATTTTTTCAGGATCAGTTTGCGGACGGGGATCAACATTTTGATAAATAGGACATATTGGTGGAAGAATAGTAGTGTTCTCTATTGCTTCTTTCAGCTCCAGTCTAGCTGGCTCCATCAGTGGAGAATGAAATGCTCCTCCAACATTTAATTTTAAAGCTCTTTTAGCACCTGCCTCAGTCAATTTCTGACAGGCAATATCAATCCCTTCAATGCTTCCGCTAATTACCAGCTGACCCGGACAGTTATAGTTAGCTGCTACCACTACCTCATCAATCTCTGCACATATTTTTTCTACCACTTCATCTGCCAGCCCTAAAATAGCAGCCATTGTGGAGGGCTGTAGCTCACATGCCTTTTGCATTGCGTTAGCACGTGCAATAACCAGTTTAAGACCGTCTTCAAAAGATAATGCTGACGCAGCAACTAAAGCAGAAAATTCACCTAATGAATGTCCGGCAACCATATCTGGTTTGAAGTCATCTCCTAGCGTTTTAGCCAGGATTACTGAATGTAAAAATATTGCTGGCTGCGTAACTTTAGTCTGTTTCAGCTCTTCCTCAGTTCCGGAAAACATGATATCACTGATGCGAAAGCCTATAATGTTATTGGCCTTTTCAAACAATTCCTTAGCCAGTTCACTTTCATAAAGTTCTTTCCCCATTCCTGAGAATTGCGCGCCTTGTCCTGGAAATAAATATGCTTTCATTTATAAATACTGTATATGTAGCCTGTCGGCCTTATGTTAAATATTAATTTTAGTGGAGCTTTGCAGTAATTAACCTCAAAAACTCTGCCCTGGTTTTATCTTTGGCAAATTCGCCGGTAAATGCCGATGTAGTAGTAACAGAATTCTGTTTCTGTATACCCCTCATTGCCATACATAAGTGCTGACATTCAATTACTACAGCTACCCCGGCAGGATTTAATGTTTCCTGGATACAGTCTCTTATTTCGTTGGTAAGCCTTTCCTGTACCTGCAGCCGTCTTGCAAAAGCATCAACGATACGTGGTATTTTACTTAAACCAACAATATGTCCGTTTGGAATATAGGCAACATGTGCCTTACCAAAGAAAGGCAGCATATGGTGTTCGCACATTGAATAAACCTCAATGTCTTTAACTACTACCATCTGGCTGTAATCTTCTTTGAACATGGCCGAACGCAAAATCTCTGACGGGTTCAGGTCATAACCATGTGTAAGATACTGTAGCGATTTGGCAACACGTTCAGGGGTTTTTAGTAAGCCTTCGCGTTCTGGGTTTTCACCCAACTGTGCAAGAATGTCTTTATAATGGCCCGAAATCGATTCTGTTTTTGCGGTATTGTAACGATCTATTTTAACATAGCCTTCGTTTTCTTCATCGAAGGCATCTTTTGTATGATTCTCCATGTTTGTATTTGATTAACCGAAATATTCTACATAATTATTTTCGGTCTCGTAAATTTTGATGCAGTGAAGCTGAGCGCCACCGGCCTGGATATGTGGAAATAATTCTTCCCACACAGCGATAGCAAGGTTTTCTGTCGAAGCCAGCTTATCTTTCATAAAATCTACATCCAGATTCAGGTTCCTGTGATCTAACTTATCTATGATATGTTCATTGATAATTAGTTTGAGCCACTTAAGATCTACCAGAAATCCGGTCTCAGGATTAATCTCTCCCTTTACAGTTACAAATAGCTGATAATTGTGTCCATGCCAGTTTGGGTTTGCACACTTACCATAAACCTCCAGATTATGATCTTCAGACCAGTCCGGACGAGCCAGTTTATGTGCGGCGTTGAAAGATTCTTTGCGGGTTATATAAATCATATTTCAATAATTGACCACAAATATACGCAGAAAGGTTAATTAACCAGTGAAATGCAGCTTTGTTATGTGATGATGCGTTTCCAGTCATATAGGAACGTGCAACGGTTTATATTGGACCGATGTTTGAGGGTTATTCGGTAGCCACCGGCCAAGGGCATTTACTTTCAAATTAATACTTGATTGCCATTGGTGTGCTTCCATGCTATTTAGCTTTGAAATCCCCTATATTTGGAAGGACCTTGAAACGTGGTTAAGAGGAGGTTGGAAGGACCTGGTGTCCTTCCAACCTCCTTCCAACGCCCTTCCAACGCCCTTCCAAGGTCAATGTTTTTCCGAACTAAACCAAACCAGAACCAGACCAAGGTGTAAGCAATAAGTTATCGTAAAAAATAGCATAAATTTTTCTTATACTTACAATATATGTAAAGCGATTTGAATCAAATCCCGTAACTTCGTTAAATGAAGATATTAATTGTGGCTGCAACCCATGCAGAACTCTATGGTGTATTTAACACCTTCGAACTGCCGCAAGAGGATTTTGTACAAACCACTGCTTTCGATGTACTGATTACCGGCGTAGGAATGACAGCTACTGCTTTTGCATTAGGCTTTCATTTACCTGGACGGTACGAATTGGTACTGAACCTTGGTATTGCCGGTTCTTTTAACCGCGACATACCTTTAGGCAGCGTGTTACAGATAGACACTGACGAATTCTCGGAACTGGGCGCCGAAGATAAGCAGGAGTTTCTTACGATAGACCAGCTGGGCTTTGGTAAAGGAAAGTATCTCTCCAGATACCTGGGCAAGTCTTCAGCTGTACTCAATCTCCAGAAGGTACATGGTATAACCGTTAATACAGTTCATGGCAATACCGCAAGTATTGCAGAAATCATCACCCGCCTTAAGCCTGATACAGAAAGTATGGAGGGCGCCGCAGTTTTTTATTGTGCAGAAAAAGCGAATTTGAATGTGCTCCAGATCAGATCCATTTCAAATTATGTGGAGGAACGTAACCGGGATAACTGGAAAATTGGTCTGGCCATCAAAGAACTCAATAATTGGGCCCTTGAATTTTTGACACAGCTCTAACTTAGCCCGCAGCAGAACTACTTACATTTACGGCTATGAAACTTTCACTTGGCTTTTCTCCCTGTCCTAACGATACGTTTATATTTGATGCTCTTATTCATCATAAAATTGATACCGAAGGTTTAGAGTTCGAAGTATTTTTTGATGATGTGGAAACCCTCAATCAAAAAGCTACACGGGCAGAGCTGGATATTACCAAACTTAGTTTTCATGCCTTCGCTCATCTGTCAGAGCAGTATGCTTTATTAGATGCCGGTAGTGCGCTTGGTTTTGGTGTAGGGCCGTTGCTCATTTGTAAAAATGAAGATTTGTTAAACAGTGCGGCGCTTCAGGCAGAAAACTCCCCGCTTTCAGTTGCAATACCGGGTAAACTTACTACAGCTAATTTTTTACTGGGTATCGCTTTTCCCAACTTACACAATAAACAGGTAAGGGTTTTCTCAGAAATTGAGGATGCACTGATCAATGAAGAAGTTGATTTAGGTTTAATAATTCATGAAAACCGCTTTACATACGCAGACAAGGGTTTGCATAAAGTTGTGGATCTGGGAAGTTACTGGGAAAAGCTTACTGGTTGTGCCATACCATTGGGGGGTATTGTAATTAATCGAAAACTAGATTATCAAACCCAGGTTAAAGTAAACAGGCTTATCCATAAATCCGTTGAGTTTGCCTTTGCCAATCCAAAATCAGGAATCGATTTCATTGCCAGTCATGCCCAGGCTATGGATGAAGAGGTAATGTTTAAACACATAGACTTATACGTTAATCAATATTCTATAGATCTTGGATCGGAAGGAAGAAAAGCAATTGATATCTTATTTAAAATGGCCCAGGAAAAAGGGGTAATACCAGAAATCACAAAAGACATCTATGTAACTTCCTGATCTTAAGGATTACATGGACCGTCAGGAATAGCTTTAGTAATTTTGATTAACCTTGTAACTACCAGAGTACTGTCAAACTCCGATGATACAGAAAGACTGTCAGACTTTATTACATGACATTCTGCTTCAATATATACTGGCTCATACGGCTTTTCGAAATTGAACTTGCTATAGGCAAGTTCAAGCGTTTTTGCACTGTCAGCCACCCAGTATTCCCTGCCTTCCTCACAATCTGTAAAAGACTTGAGTTCTGGCCCATAACTGTATAATCCTTTAATCAGCTTTCCGCTATGTTTGTCAGCGCCAGATTTATTAGCATTACAGGCAGCAAGAATAACAGACAATACAAATAAGGATAAGGCTGTATGTTTAAGGGAGGTCATGTTAAAGGTCTTGATTAATTTGATTAATGTTCTTTACGCTCAGATTAGATGACAAAGCTGATGCCACAAACGAGAAAACGCTAACTGTCATGAAGACTAATACAAAATCTTTCCATTTCAGGCCAATTGGGTAAGCATTACTCATCATCAGGTTTTCTTCAGACATTTTGATCAGCCCATATTGCTGTTGGAGATAACAAAACACAAGGCCTGCCAGCAAGCCTGTTATACAACCTGCCATAGTAATCATCATTCCTTCAAACAGAAAAATCCTTTTTATCAGCTTTTTACCCGCACCTAATCCGCTTAAAATTGCAATATCCTTCATCTTATCTATCACAAGCATGGTTAAGGATCCGATGATATTAAAAATTGCTATGATAACGATGAATGTAAGAATAATATATACCGCCCATTTTTCAGTGCCCAAAATATTGTATAATGCTTTATTTTGCTCTATCCGGTCTTTAACCAGAAATTTTTCACCCAGCTGCTCCTGTATTTTCAATTTAAACGCATCAGCATTTATTCCTTTTTCCAGGTTTATTTCAATTGATGAGATTTCGCTCTCTTCCTGTAAAAGCTTTCTTGCAAAACTTAGCGGTACAATAGCAAGATTGTCAAAATCCTGCTGAACTTCGAAAATACCTGATACGGGAATATACAGTGCAGTGAAGTCATCTGCAGGATTTACAGAATTGGTTTTTATGTCTTTTTTTGGAGAAAATATCTGCAGCTGTGTAAAAGCATCATTGGTATTCACCATCAGATAGTTTTGTATTGCAGATCCGATCACTGCATTAGCCCCCCCCGCGTTATTGAGAACAAACTTTCCCTGTACGGTAATACTGTCAAGGCTCTTATTTTTCAGATAAGCGGCACTTACTCCTTTTACCAATCCAACAGACTGACGATCGTTATATTTCAGTAATGCGTTTTCAGAAAGCACCTCTGTATAGGAATATATTGAAGGGTCTTTTTTTAAGCTGTTAAAATAAGCTGTATTAGGTTCAAAGGTCTTACCCTGCGCCGGCGAAATTACTAAGTGCGGGGTAATGGTATTGAACATTTTCAGTACCACCTCTTCGAAGCCGTTAAATACAGAAAGGATAATAATCAGCGCGGCGCTTCCAACAAAAACACCAACCAGTGAAATAGCCGAAATGATATTAATGGCATTGGTAGATTTCTTGGCAAAAAGATACCTGCGGGCAATATAAAAGGCTGTATTCAATCTTCTGGAGGTTTATTCCGGCTAAGGTAGTTAATTTAGAAAAGGATTATGTTTCTTTTCAAAGCCTACTGAGGTAGGCTGCCCATGGCCGGGGTATACTTTTACATCCTCCGGTAATACAAAAAGCTTTTCTCTGATGCTATTCAGCAGTTGCTGATGGTTACCTCCCGGAAGATCAGTACGACCTATGCTATTATAAAACAACACATCTCCACCGATAAGAAATTTATCGGCTTCAGCATAAAAACACAGGTGCGCGGGTGAATGCCCTGGGGCAAAGATCAGTTCCAGTTCACTGTTGCCAAATGAAACGGTTCCAGTTTCAGCCAGGAAAATTTCAGGTTCAGGAGACAGTTCATAATGCATGCCCATTTGCGGTGCATAGCCAGGTACTGCCTGCAAAACCGGCAATTCGCCTTTGTGAAACTGCGGTTTTAAACTCCAGTTATCAAATACAAATTTATTTCCAAAAACATGATCAATGTGGCAATGCGTATTGAGCAATAATACCGGAGTAAGTTCAGTTTCCCTGATCCAATTCACCAGTGCATTTTGTTCAGCAGCATTCTGCATGCCCGGATCAATAATTACACATTCGCCGGTTTCATCATATAATACATAAGAATTTTCCTGGTATGGGTTGCAAGTAAACTGCTTTATCTGGATCATAGTATTCTTTTTAATTCTTCCATTTAAAGGTACTGATCAATCGGTCAATATCTTTTTTAATAAATTTTACTACCGGGGCAACCGAATCATATTGCGGGCGCTCGTTGAAGTATAAAGCACCCCTGAAATAATGTCTCGCGCTATCAGTTAAAAAAAACTGTACAGATGAGGCAGTATTTCCTTCTATGGCATAATATACTCCGTATACTTTTCGCTCTGGGTAGTAAATAAGTTTTTGGTCTATCGCATTTGCTTTTACAGTATGCTTAAATGCGAGTGTGCGGGCATCTTCAACCAGCCCATCATATTCCTTCTGTGAGAAGACACCGTAATAAGTTAAATGCAGACGTGCATTGAATTGCGGAAAAATAAGATTATTCCAGCAGGGTGCCGCCCCGCGCTGCTGGTCTGCCTGTATGTTTGCATATAAAGGGTAGTCGAAACTAAAAGGGCAGCCACCATTATAACTCTTATATTGCTTCTCGGGGAATTTAATAGCAAAGTATCCTTTAGGTTTGGGCGAATAGCTTTCATTGGTACACGCTGCGAGGCATATGAATAATAAGCAGATAAAGCTTAACAGATACTTTTTCATCCTGCAGGTTATGAATTCCATATTGCCCAGGCCCTATCAGCTTGCAGGTGCAGCATTTCCAGTCCGTTTTTAATAGCGGCCCCTCTCGCCTTTGCCTTCTGTAAAAACAATGTTTCTTCCGGATTGTACACCAGGTCGTATGCCAGGTGTGCTGCTGTAAGCAGTTCATAGGGTATTGCCGGTGCAGAATTGATATCAGGAAAAGTTCCCAATGGGGTAGTATTGATAATAACCTGATGATTCAGGATAATCTCGGCCGTTAGTTGGTCATAAGTAATGGCACCTTCAGCAGCAGTTCTTACCACTGTCTGAAAAGTTATGCCTAGTTGGCTAAGCACATATTTTACTGCCTTGGCTGCGCCTCCGTCTCCCAGTATCAAAGCACGTTGATGACGGGCTTTCAGAAAAGGTTTGAGCGATTCCGAAAAACCAAAAGCATCAGTATTATATCCCTTTAACCATTGCTGCTGATTTCTGGATGAAATTGCAATACAGTTTACTGCGCCAATAGCGGCTGCAGCCTCATCAATCTCATTTAGAAAGGGTAAAACATTAATTTTATGCGGAATGGTAACGTTGAGGCCCTTAAGCATCGGGTTCATGTGAAGCAAATCGGCAAAGTCATTGATATTGCTCAATGGAAACAGCTCATATCTGCAATCAGCTGTTCCCTCCCTTTCAAATTGGTCGTTAAAATACTTTTTTGAAAAGGAATGTGTAAGCGGATAACCAATCAGTCCGAAAATTTTCATGCTTTGCTGCTTATACTACTTTCCTAAACTAAGGAAATGATCAAAAGTATCACCCCTTAATCCCAAACGAATAGTTTCTAATGGTATAACTTCTGCCGGGGCAATATTACCCAGGTTTACATTAGTACCAATCAGTTTTATAAACCAGACCTGCTGTTCTTTTTGAGGGGCTTCCCAAATAATGGTTTCCTGCGGAATTTGCGTTAGAATTTCATCTACCAATCCCTCACGTACCTCGCCAGAACCTCTGTATATTCCTACATTTCCACCTTCTCTGGCTTCAGCAATAACTTTCCATGAACCAGCCTGGATTTCAGCATTCATTAGCTTAATCCATTTATAAGGGGCGAAAATTTTAGTCGCGTCCTTAGAACCAACCTCTGATATAACTGTAACGTGCTTCGCTAATTTATGGATGTACTCACATTTCAGATCATGCTCTATTTCTATAGAACCATCAGAAACTTCTGCATATTCCATTCCGAACTGTTCAAGTACACGGATATAGTCTTCAAACTGGTTACGAATAATAAAAGCTTCAAAAAGCGTACCTCCAAAATAGGTAGGGATGCCTGCACTGCGATAAATTTCCAGTTTCTCTTTCAAACGTGGCGTAACAAAGGAGGTAGCCCAACCTAATTTAACAATGTCTGAATGGATGCCTGCAACATCAATAAAGTCTTCTGTCTGTCTCAAACTGAGCCCTTTGTCCATTACCATGGTTAAGCCATGCTCACGTGGTTTTACTGGACGTTCCGGAATATTATTTAATGGGTAATTCATATCTGCTGCAAAGGTGAAAAAAAATTAAGACTATTTGACCAAGAAGCGAATAAAACAAGGTATGCTATTTAATATACCTGTTTATTACTTCAATTATAGCCCTGTTATCTTGTAACTGCGGCAAATACTCAAATAAAATATAGTGCTTTTCAGGATCTGTAACCAGAGCCGTCTCCAGGTAGGCAATGGCATCATTATTTTGGCCAAGAGCAAATAAATACGCAACCATCCTGTAATACAGCTCTGCAGCATCAGGATTGTTTTTTATACCATCTGCAATAGTTTCAGATGCCTCCAGCAGCCTGCCCTGTTCATACAATACAGTAGAAAAGTCTAACCATGCCTCTATATCAAGTGGATTATACTCCAGCACCTTATAATAGGCTTCAACAGATTGCTCAATCTGTCCCAGTTTATAATAGGCATCGGCCATAGCAAACCAGAAATCGGGATTCTCGTCATCCAGTTCTATAGCTTTTTTATAAAAATGGAGTGACTCAAAAAAACGCTCTTCAAAATTCAGCGTTACACCTATACCAAACCAGGCATCGGCCAGCTTCGAATCCATTTTTACAGATTTTTTATAATACGCCCTCGCCTCGTCCATCCGTTCCAGCTTTTCGTAACACTCACCAATGGCACAGAAGGTATCAGCATTAGGTTTTTCATATTCCCAGGTCTGCTTGTATACTTCAATTGCCTCAGCAAACCGGTCTAACTGAACTAAAGCATTGCCCTTATTATAATATGCAGAAGCAAAATTATCTTTAATCAGGATTGCATAATCATAAGCATCAATAGCCTTCTCAAAAAGATCAAGCTTATGGTAAGAATTGGCCAGGTTGTACCAGGCAGCATAAGAATATGGATCATTGTCAATATATTCCTTATAAAACTGAATGCTTTCTTCCTGTTTGTCTAGTATATCATAACAGAATGCCAGTTCATAAAGGCCATCCTTATTTTCCATATTTTGTTCCAGACTTTGTTTAATATACTTTATTGCACTCTCATAGTCGAGCATGTTCTGGTATACGTATGCAATCTGCAATAAAACCTCATCTGTTGTTTCAGCAAACTGCAGGGCAATCTGAAAATTATCTAGTGCCTCGTTATACCGTTCCAGACTATTATAGATATTGCCTCTTAATATGTAGATTTCAGCTTCAGATGCTTCCAGCATTTCTGCCTTCTGTAAGGAGAAAAAAGCACGGTCGGTCTGGTCCGTAATAAAATAAAGTTGTGCCTGTTTGATTAGAAAAACAGCAGCATAAGGATGCTGGTTCAGTGCATACTCCACCACCTGCAATGCCTTAACCGGATCACTCTTTTCTATATAATAGTCGATAATATTCTCAAAGGCCTGGGCATCAAAAAAATACTGATCCTGGTTCCTTAACATCTCTTCGTAACGCTCTACAGAACGTTGCGCGTCATCACTAAAATCAAAGTAAAATTCCTCTTCCATTGTGTCGAATAATTAAAAGAACATCTCCCTCTTCCTAAAATACAGCATAAGTTTACAGTATTGTGCAGCTTAAACCGAATTAATTTTCAACATCCAAACAACTGTTATTGTAATTGATTGATAATATTATTATTAGCTCTGAATGATTGATTAGCGGAGACAGCATTATTTTTCGCTGCGAGGATGTTCCTTGAATTCTATACAAAGAAACGCAACTTAATTGTAATTCAGGTAAAATTCAGGTCAAGAAATGCGTTAGGCCGCCCCGCAGCTTTGCGTAATTTTTTGTTGATTTGTATATACCAAAGTAATCTGTTATGCAAACTGAAATAAATTCTGTTCTCAAAAATTTGGGAATAGCTGAAAATAATGCGGCTTATAGCACAGGTACAGTCTGGGCCGGCAGTAACAACCCAGAAAGTTGCCCCAGCTATTCTCCCGTAGATGGCGATATCATAGCAAGTGTAAAAGTTGCAACAAGCCAAGATTATGAGATTGTTATAAACGCAGCTCTTGAGGCTGCCAGTTACTGGCGCAGTCTGCCTGCCCCAAAAAGAGGTGATATTGTTCGACAGCTGGGCGATGCCCTGCGTTTAAGAAAGCAGGACCTTGGTACACTCGTTTCATACGAAATGGGAAAAAGCCTTCAGGAAGGATTGGGTGAGGTACAGGAAATGATTGATATCTGTGATTTTGCGGCCGGACTGTCGCGACAGCTATATGGCCTGACAATGCATTCTGAGCGTCCCCACCACCGTATGTATGAGCAATGGCACCCACTCGGGATAGTAGCTATTATATCTGCCTTTAACTTCCCCGTAGCCGTATGGAGCTGGAACACGGCATTGGCCCTGATTTGTGGAAATGTATGTATATGGAAACCTTCACTAAAGACACCGCTCTGTGCCATTGCCTGTCAGAAAATCCTTGCTGGTGTGCTTCATGATAATAATATGCCTGAGGGTATTTCATCAGTGCTTATCAGTGAACAGGAAATAGGAGAACTGATGACAAGCGATAAACGGGTGGCATTAGTTTCATTTACTGGTTCAACCCGTGTTGGCCGCATGGTATCTGCTGCAGTTGCATCAAGATTTGGAAAGAGCATCTTAGAGCTTGGCGGAAATAACGCAATTATTATTTCTAAAGAGGCAGACCTTGAAATGTCTATTATAGGAGCAGTATTTGGCGCGGTAGGCACTGCGGGGCAGCGATGTACCTCTACACGCAGGCTTATTATCCATGAAGATATTTATGAAAGCTTTAAAACTAAACTTATTGCAGCTTACGGACAGCTCAGAATAGGCAACCCCTTAGATGAGCATAACCACGTAGGTCCGCTTATTGACCGTCAGGCAGTAGACAGTTATACCGCAGCTATTGAAAAAGGCAAGGCTGAAGGCGCACATTTTATTGTAGAGGGCGCTGTATTAAGTGGGGAAAGCTATCATTCAGGATGTTATGTTAAGCCCTGTCTGGCCGAAGTAGAAAACCATTATAAAATAGTGCAGGAGGAAACCTTTGCGCCTATTCTTTACCTTATCAAATACAAGTCTCTGCCCGAAGCCATATGCCTGCAAAATGATGTTCCGCAGGGACTGTCCTCAGCAATTATGACCCTTAATCTGCGTGAAGCTGAATTGTTTTTATCTGCGGCCGGATCTGACTGCGGCATTGCCAACGTAAATATCGGCACTTCCGGTGCCGAGATTGGTGGAGCTTTTGGCGGTGAAAAAGAAACTGGCGGGGGCCGGGAAAGTGGATCTGATGCCTGGAGAAATTATATGCGCAGGCAAACCAATACCATCAATTATGCAGATACCCTGCCGTTGGCACAGGGTATTAAATTTGATCTTTAATAAAAAAGGCGGGTGTAAGCCCGCCTTTTAATATTATAATCATCAGTTCTATTTTTTTATGCTGGCTGACGGTTTTTTGTTCATTGCAACATCCGTTTCAGCGGAGATACGATCTGTTTTTAATGCAGCAAGGCCTTCTGTTTTTAAGATTGCTATTCCGTCTGTTTTAATAATATGGTTAGCAGTAGAGCCTTTAAGTTCCAGGCTGGCATTACCATTAATTACTGTATACAGACTTTCTGTTTTAGCTTTGATACTGGCCACAGCATTATCTCTTACCATTACCTGAAGATGCTTTACATCAAAACGGCCTACCGTGCTTACACATGCATTGTTTGATGCATCAATACGGTATGGATCAGATACGTATACTGTAACTTGAATTTGTGTTTTTGAATCGGATGAAATATTCAGTGTATAGCCAACCTGCTTGATAGATACCTTGTCAAAGTTCTCTTCATCTAAAGCCACTTGCTCATTGTAGCTTTGTACCAGCATCACCTTTACGTTACCGCTGATGATGATTTTCTTAATCGCCGGATTGACAGAAGCCATTTCCAAAACTTTAACTTTTTCAGCAGCTACGGTAGTAAATGCTGAGGCTGACAGGACAAGAGCAACTAAGGCTGTTGATACCACTGTTTTTAATGTTGTTTTCATATTTCAATTTTTTAGGTTACGGTAACCTGTTGTAATTAACTTGTTTACATATCAGACGCAATGTCCCATTACATGTTGCAGGAAATTCTGGCGTTTTATACCATAACCACAGGAAAGCCGACCAACGCCCTTCCTATTTCGACCAACTGGCCCTAAAAAGTTCATCTTTATTGTTATTCTATTTGACCGCGATTCAAATTTGATGTATGTTTAAGGTTTTTATAAGCTTAAACTCCCTTCTTTAACTTTATTAGCTCATGTTACGTGTAGATAGCTCCAAACCTTGTAAAATTGTATATTCATTGTGTAAACATGAATATCTGGGCTATCTCATCGAACCACATATTGTTCAGTTAAATCCGCAGGGAGACTTCTCTCTTACCTACCAGCGAATCTTTAGTCATACCGCCCAGGAGTTTACCAGGCATTTAACAGAAGCCGATATCCGTATCATCAAGATCCTTGACGAAACCGAACAGGATCATGTTATAAAAAAGTATCATAAAAAAGCCATACGGCCATTTGAGTTCTTCAGTAAATTTTATGATGATAAATTCTATGAAACTGTACGGCCAAGAATTGAGAGGAAGCTTTCTGAAGTGCTTGAAATACTTAAAGACCGCGACAGCCTGTACCTGATGGATAAGGACGGCTGGCCGGCAGAGCGAAGGATAGAGATGGCCACTGAGCCGGCAACGATATTGTTCCACTTCCGAAGAAATGAAGAAGAAACCCGGTACTTCCCTACTATTAAATACCAGGGGATGAGGATTGACTTTATGTTTAAAGAAGCACAGATTGTGAGTAACCACCCTGCCTGGCTTTTATTAAATGACATTCTTTACTTTTTTGAACAAGACTTTGAAGGTAAAAAACTATTGCCTTTCCTCAATAAAAGATATATTTCTATTCCTACAGCTAAAGAAGAAACATACTTTGAAAAGTTTGTTGCCCCCCTTATAGAGAAATATCATGTTTACGCCGAAGGCTTCGACATCAAAACAGAAAAACATGAACCTTCTGCCCTGCTTAAGGTAATCTTTGTAGAAGGCGGCATGTCACAGTTGCAGCTGTATTTTAGTTACGGTGAGCATGTTTTTGCCTTAGGCAACGAAAAAAAGATTACCGTAAGCGTAACCAGGGAAGATAACAGCTATACTTTTACCCGCGTCAGGAGAGATACAACCTGGGAGAACCAGCAGTTTAACGGATTAATTAAAATGGGGCTTAAAAAGGTAAGTCCTCTTTTTTATAACCTCGAACTTAATCAGTTATCTGATGACGATGATCCTTCCTACAGTATTATAAACTGGGTAAATGAACATATCGAAGTACTTAAAGAAAAAGGATATTCCATAGAACAAGGCAGCGGAACTAAACGGTTCCTGTTTGCTTCCAGCAAAATAGATTTCGAAATAAAGGAAGACAATGATTGGTTTGATATCAATGCCATTGTATATTTTGGTATCCATCCTGTGCCCTTTATATCTTTAAAGCAACATATTCTTCACAAAAAAAGAGAGTTTTCCCTTCCGGATGGCACTATTGCCATTATTCCGGAAAAATGGTTTTCGCAGTATGGCAGCCTGTTTAGTTTAGCAGACAGCGGTAAAATGCTCAAGTTAAAAAAACACCATATTGGTCTGATTGCCGATCTTGCACTTGATGGCATTGCCAATATCACCTTACAGCGAAAGCTCGAAAAGCTCAATGACTTTGAAAATATTGCCGATGTTCAGATGCCCCTTCACTTTAAAGGTGAGCTGAGAAGTTATCAGAAAGCGGGTTATAATTGGTTCAGCTTTCTGCGTCAATATAATTTTGGGGGCTGCCTTGCTGATGATATGGGGCTAGGAAAAACTATCCAGACCCTGGCTATGCTGCAAAAGCTCAAAGAGGAAGACGAGCTTAACCATACACATAGCACTTCCCTGATCATTATGCCTACTTCTTTAATATATAACTGGTTAAATGAAGCACAGAAATTTACACCAAAACTGAAGATACTTGCCCATACCGGCAGCGCAAGAAATAAAGATGTAAGCCATTTTATCAAATATGATATTGTTATCACTACCTATGGCATTACAAGGGTAGATGTAAATGAAATGCAAAATTTTTATTTTAATTACGTTATACTGGATGAAAGTCAGAATATTAAAAACCCTGCATCAAAATCCTTCAAATCTGTACGTCAGCTTAAATCCCGGCATAAATTGATTCTGAGCGGTACACCGGTAGAAAATTCTGTCGGCGACCTCTGGACACAACTAACTTTTCTTAATCCTGGCTTGCTGGGCACACAGGCGTTCTTTAATGAGGAGTATGTACAGGCCATTGAAAAAAGGAAAGATGAAGATAAAGCAAAAAAGCTGCAGGCCATTATAAAGCCTTTTGTACTGAGGCGTACAAAGGAACAGGTTGCAGAAGAACTGCCTGCAAAAACTGAACAGATATTTTATTGTGATATGAGTGAAGACCAGGCATCATATTACGAGAAAACAAAATCTGCTTACCGTAATGATTTACTGAGCAGTATGGATGATGGCACCTATGCAAAAAAGCAGGTACAGCTTTTACAGGGGCTTACCGCTCTGCGGCAACTGGCTAATCACCCCAGGATGATTGATGAGCAATATACGTCTGACTCCGGAAAATTTGAAAATGTGGTTCATACCCTTGATAATGTGCTGAAGGGCGGTCATAAAGTTCTTATATTTTCTCAGTTTGTTAAACATCTTAGTATTTTCAGGAATCATTTTGAAAAAGAACAGATCCCCTTTGCCTATCTGGACGGGGCTACTAAAAACCGTGGTGAAATTGTATCCGAATTTCAGCAAAATCAAGATCTCAAAGTATTTCTGATCTCTATTAAAGCGGGAGGTGTGGGCCTTAACCTTACCCAGGCAGATTATGTTTTCATTTTAGACCCCTGGTGGAACCCTGCGGTAGAACAGCAGGCAATTGACCGTTCACACAGAATTGGCCAGGATAAAAAAGTATTTATCTATAAATTTATTGCTAAAGATACCGTAGAAGAGAAAATTCTTGCACTGCAGAACAGGAAAAAACGGCTTGCCAGTTCACTGATCACTACTGAAGAAAGTTTCTTTAAATCTTTAAGCAAAGAAGATATCAGAGAAATACTGAACTAAAGTTTAGCGCTTAAGTTGTAGCAGCATCAGATATTCTTCTCTTGGTATCATCTCTGCACCCAGGCTCATCAGATGATCATTAGGCATCTGGCAATCAATCAGGCGGAAATCGCCACACTGGCAAAGCCATATCAGCGCGGTCTTAGAGGCATTGCTCATTAGGCTGAACATACTCTCGCCACAAAAAACTCCGTTAACCACTACTCCATAAAGTCCACCTGCCAGTTCTGCACCATACCAAACTTCCACACTGTGGGCCCAGCCGCCTTTATGCAGGTCAATATATGCCTTCTGCATATCGTCTGTAATCCAGGTACCATCCTGCCCTTCCCTCACAATCTCTGCACAGTTCCGTATTACCTGCTCATAAGCCTGGTTCATCGTAACCTTAAAAATCCCGTCTTTCATTACCTTACGCATACTTTTACTCAGCTTTATACGCTCCGGAAATATAACACAACGCTCATGAGGTGCAAACCAGCAGATAGGATCACCTTCAGAGAACCATGGAAATATTCCCCGTTGATAACCCTTCAGCAGTCGTTCCCTGCTTAGATCACCACCCATCGCCAGCAAGCCATCTTCATCGGCCAGGGATGGATCTGGGAAAACAATTTCATCTGATAAAGCAAATACCATAGTCAAAAATATAAAAATTAAACCAAAAGACTCAACAGGTGTCAAACCTGAAATCAGGGCCGGGTTTATGGATAGAAAAACACATCTTATCAATATAAAGCACCTTTATAGTCGTGCTGCTTTTGGAATATCTTATCCGGAGCTCCATGAACTTGGTAAAAAGAGGTTAGCCAAAGCAGTAGATCAGCTATTTAACTTACCCGGTCAAGACTCCGACCTTCAGAGCATTAGTATGGAGGAGCACCGCGCACAGCAGCAGGTACTGGCGAGCCTCAATGGTAAAAAGGAACAGAGCCCGGAAGAAAAACTGCAGCGTGAACAGATTACTAAACTGCGTAACGAAAAAAGCAGATCTTTAAATATTCAGTGGGTACAGCAAATGATTACTACTCAAAACCCTTTGCTGGAAAAAATGACGTTGTTTTGGCATGGCCATTTTGCCTGCCGTTCCAATAATCCTTTCTTTTCTCAACAGCTTAATAATATTCAGCGGACCAATGCGCTCGGCAATTTCAGGACTTTATTGATAGAAGTATCGAAATCTCCTGCTATGCTTGAATACCTTAATAATCAGCAAAACAGAAAAGGCAAACCTAATGAGAATTTCGCCAGAGAATTGATGGAACTCTTTACCCTTGGAAGAGGCAATTACTCAGAAACTGACATTAAAGAGGCGGCGCGTAGTTTTACGGGATGGACATATAATAAAACCGGGGAATTCGAGTTCAGTCTGCGTGTACACGATGACAAGGAAAAAACGGTATTCGGACAAACGGGTAATTTTGATGGTGAGGCTATAATAGACATTATTCTTAGCAAACCTGAAACTGCTGCTTTTATTTCCCGTAAACTTTACATCTTTTTTGTTAACGACAGCCCAAATGAGGCGCATATTAATGAAATTGCAGACCACCTCTATCAGAATAAATATGATATTTCTTCGGTAATGAGAAAAATATTTACCGCCGGCTGGTTTTATCTTGATAGTAATCGCGGTAATAAAATTAAAGCACCTGTAGAATTCCTTGTTAACCTAAGCAGGACCTTTCAGGTTACTTATCATAAGCCGCAGATTCTGATCCAGCTGCAAAGCAGCTTAGGCCAGTATTTATTTAATCCGCCCAATGTTGCAGGTTGGCCAGGAGGTAAGAACTGGATTGACAGCTCATCATTGATGTTAAGGCTAAAGATACCTTCTCTGGTACTTAACGATGGTATCCTTGATTTTGATGGTAAAGCAGATCCCGAGGATGAAGCAGTTATTGCACTGAATAAAACACCAAAACCCAGGCCTGTAAAATCTTATATCAATGCTGAGGCTAACTGGACCAGTTTCCTTTCATCATTGCCAGCAGGGTTAAAACAGGAAGAGCTGGCAGCATTTCTATTGGAACCCGCTTTAAACCAGAAAATCACTACACTGGTAAGGCAGAATAAAAATTTTAAAAACACCGTAATTGCGGTAACCAGTATGCCAGAATACCAGCTTTGCTGATAAGGCAGGCTCCCGGTGGTTAATTTTAACAGGATGAAAAGAAGAGATTTTTTAAAAAATGCAGCATTTGCAGCAGCAGGAACTTTTATTGTTCCTGCCTTTATGAAACCATTCGAAGCAATGGCACTCGAGGAACTCAGTTCATACAAAAACCTGGTGGTAGTTCAGCTTTCTGGGGGTAATGATGGTTTAAATACTGTGGTGCCCTTTGGAAATGACATTTATTATCAGAGCAGAAAAGGGATTGCGATCAAACCAGAAAATGTAATTAAGCTGAATGATATGCAGGGACTTAATCCCAATCTGGAATGCTTGAGAGAGCTTTACGATCAGGGATGGATGTCTGTTATAAACGATGTAGGATATCCTAACCCAGACCGCTCGCATTTCCGTTCCATGGATATCTGGCAAAGCGGAAGCGATTCTAGCCAGTATCTGTCAACAGGATGGATAGGCCGGTATCTTGATGCAAACTGTGAAACCTGCCATTTCCCATATAGTGCAATAGAGGTAGATGACAGCCTCTCACTCGCACTGAAAGGAAAAACGCAAAAAGGGATTGCCCTTAAAGACCCTGCTGTTTTGTTCCGCAATACCAATGAGCCATTTTTCCGTGAAATGTTTAAAACCGAAAAAGAACACCTGGATGAAGATAACCTGGGCTATCTATATAAAACCATGATCGAAACCTCTTCTTCTGCCAGTTACATACAAAATACCTCAAAAATTTACAATCCTGTATATACCTATCCTGCCACAGCCTTTTCAAATCAGCTGAAAACGGTTTCCAGGTTTATATGTTCTGGTCTTAAAACGAGGGTATACTACGTTTCTTTAAGCGGGTTTGATACCCATGTTAACCAGAATCAACAGCAGGGACGTTTGTTACAGCAATATGCAGAAGGAATGAATGCATTTATAAAAGACCTGAACCAAAATCATAAACTCGATGATACCCTGGTGATCACTTTTTCAGAATTTGGACGTCGTGTAGCGCAAAATGCGAGTAATGGTACAGATCATGGAACGGCCAACAACATGTTCCTTTTTAGCGGCAAATTACAGAAGAAAGGCATCTATAATGATGCACCTGATCTTGCTAACCTGGAAAACGGAGACCTGAAGTACAAGATCGACTTCAGAGAAGTTTATGGTACCATACTTGACAAGTGGCTCAATGTAAACAACAGACAAATCCTGAACAAAAACTTTAATACCCTGAATTTTATTTGATCAGCTGATCAGCCCTATTTTTATCGAATGATCTACCGCTTCCTTACTATTGGTAAACAGACAAAAAGGGATCTGCTGAACTTCAATTTTTTTCAGGGTTTCCCGGGTTTCATCCTCTCTCTCCGGGCGGATATTGCGGATGTAGATGGCAGCAATGTTCCTGGGATACTTAAGTGCTATTGCTGTATAAATTGAAGGGTCTTGTTGGGAGTTATCTCCAAAGCATACAAACTGCTGGTTAGGAAAAGCATCTATAATACGCATAACGCGCAGCAGCTTACCTTCATGACCGGTTTTACCAGTCTTCAACAAATCCGTCCAGCGTTTAATCTGGTTCAACAAAAATGCTCCTTCAGGAAGCTTATTAAAATAAAAGGTTTCTACCAGATAATCATACAGGTTCCATTCACTGCTGGATACATAAAAGAAAGGATTTGGATTACTTGCATCGGTATGTGACAAAGCCAGCTGCTGATAATGTGCTGCGGCTCCGGGAAAAGTTTTCCGCGTATGCGGATTTTTAATAAACAGCTCTCTTAACCTCCGGCCTATTGTTGCTGAATGGGAAATCATTACCGTATCGTCAATATCAGAAATAAAAGCATACTGGGTAATGTGTGGGATGTATACCTCTCCGCTATTCACAGCCATTACCTGGCCGTCTGCAGTAAGTGCCTCAACCTGCACCGGATGCCAGCCGGCAGCAACAGTATTGTCAGCCTCCCATTCAAACTTAAAAAAACCATCGTATTCGGTAGTCTGCTCCACTACCTGACCGTAAAAATTAAGCCTTACTTTCACAAAGGGATATGGCTTCAAAATAAATAAACGGAGCAGGTACAAGATATTTACCCATAACCCCTCACTATATTTCTGAGTATTTTTTGCCCTGTATTTAAAAACATGTCCATACACAACCAGATTATGGCTATGTCCATAACCGTGGTATACCTTTACACTTGCAGATTTATTCATTATAAATGAAACAGAGCAACAGAACAGTTGTTTGTTAGATTAAATAATAAGATGGAACCTGATACTGCCCTAAAACTGCTCTTTATCGTAAATCCAGGATCTGGAAGTGATGATACAGATTTCGATACTGTGATCAATGATTTTTTTAAATCACGAGAACATGTGATTGAAATTTATAAATTAAAAAAAGACTGTAATATTGATCATATCAAAGCCGCTATTGATAAAGAGAAGGCTGACAGGGTGATTGCAGTGGGTGGCGATGGTACCTTGAAACTGGTGGCCGAATGTTTACAGGGAACCTCAACCCCAATAGGGATTATTCCTGCAGGTTCTGCTAATGGTATGGCCCGGGAATTAGGTATTCCTCTGCCTATAGAAGAAGCACTCGAGGTAACTATAAGCGGTAAGCCCTCACAAATCCACGCGGTATTAGTAAATGGTGAGCTCTGTATTCATCTGTCTGATATCGGGTTCAATGCCTACATTGTAAAAAAATTCGACGATCTGCCACAAAGAGGGATGCTTGGTTATGCTAAAGCCACCTGGAAAGCACTCTGGAGCCATCATAAAATGGAAGTGGTATTTGATACTGATACAGAAAAAGTTACCTCTGAAGCTGCAATGGTTGTTATTGCCAATGCTACGATGTACGGTACAGGAGTAAAAATTAATCCTGAAGGCAAACTCGATGATGATGTGTTTGAAGTAATTCTGGTAAAAAAATACTCATTCCTGGAAATCCTTAAAATACGCTTTACCAATCTTCCGTTTAACCCTGAAAAGATTGAACTGTTCCATACTAAGAACCTGAATATTAAAACACGCCATAAAGTGCATTTTCAGGTTGATGGCGAGTATGTGGGAAAAGTGAATCAGATAGAAGCTAAAATTTTACCTGCCGCTATAACAGTTATTATGCCGGCTACCTAAAATATGCCCGGTGTATCTGTACAGTATAGTAACACCTGAAAAATTCTGCTATGATACAAATCCTGAAAAGTATGCCAAACCATTGATCGCCCTGATTCAAAAGCTCTGGTATCAGTGTAATAAATCCTATGGAGAATACCCATAACACCAGTCTGAAAGGAAATTGGATATAGTAGGTTATAATACCGTACTTCTTCATTCTTAATAAGCCAGTAGTAGAGATAAACAGCGAAATGAAAATCAATACGGTAAACGCAACCTTTCCCAGCGTAAAAGCATCATGCTGTAAAGTTTCTTGATGTACCAATACCGTCCAAATCTGCGGGGCCATAAATAAGATGCTGACCGCGTCCAGCAGCGCAAATACTTTTGTCAATAGCCTCATTTTACTTACAATATTGTTTTAACAGCTCATCGGCCAAATCTGAACCCATATATTTTACAAACAAAAAATCTTCACATGCCCCCTGTCTGTCTTTCTGTTTCAGCTTCTGTTGCCCTTCTTTAATCTTTTTTGCTAAAAATTCTTCATCATAACCCAGCTCTTGTTTGATGGCGGTAATGCGCCCTTCTTCTGCCGGATCATATTTTCCGGCTGCTTTGTTACGGTAAAAGTTTTGCACGGCATCAGTTAATCCTTCATTAGCTTTGTAAACAGCAATGGCCTTATTCATATCCTGTCTGGTTACCAGGTTACAATCTGCACTGGATAATCTGAAATTCACTGGTGCTACGAGCACATAGGTAGTATCGTAATCACTGTCAACCTGCCATTTTCCACTGCTTAAGCGAATCAGCCTTAAGGCTTCCTGATCCAGATCTATGCCCAGTCCTTCACTCACTCTTGATGAGTAGACCTCCCCCAGCCTGTTTACTTTGAAACTTATACGTATTGTACCCTGAATACAGTTCTGATAAGAAAAGGCCGGATAGCTCAAATTTGACTGGATAAAATTATCCAGTCCGCCTTTTAGTACAGGTTGTGCCTTGGTTATCAAAGCCGCTAAAAGGAAGATTACAGTCAGGAATCTCTTCATATGCTAATTTACGAAATTATCCCTAAGGAAGTTTAAAAGTATGTCTCAGAATCAAATCAGGATCCGGGCAATTTTGAAGGAAGGTCTCTTTTTTACTGAACTGGCACACGCCGGGATAGTCTCCTGCCATGCCATCCATTGCAAACATCAGCTGAAAATGCAGGTGCGGGGGCCAGTGCCCGTTTTCTTCTATATTACCAAATTCAGCAAATAGTTGTCCTGCCGGTAGGGATTTACCAATTTCAAGATTATGAAGAGAGGCAAGGCTTAGATGCCCGTATAAAGCATATAAAACAAGCCCGTCGAGGTTATATTTTAAAATAATTGTACCTCCATAATCTCCAAACTGATCATTGTTCTTAAAACTATGAACAGTAGCCTCATAAAAATTATATACTGCTGTACCAGCAGGTCCCCAGATATCTACGCCCAGGTGCAGCCTTCTCGGCTCATCTGTTGTGTCGAAATGACTGCTTCGGTTGTATATTGACCGGTGCTCATTATATCCCCCAATACCATACCTGGAACCTTCTGTCTTCAGCTTTTGTTCTGTCCATTCCGAAAACAAACCTGTATCCTTTAAAACATTGTCTGTAAGTTCTGTATTGGCAGCAGTTAGATCAAAAGCGTACAATTGATCTGATACCGGGTTAAAATCTACCACCGGTTTCAGATCATCCTGATGGTTAATCAGCCAGGTATTTAATCTTTCCAGATTTTCCATCAGCTATTACACTTCCTCTTCACGGTCCTGCTGATCTCCGCCATTTTCCTCACGTTCTCTGGAAATCTTATCAAAAATTTTATCCATATGTTCTACATAGGTATTGGTATCATCCAGAAAAAAGGTTAGTGTAGGCACTACCCTGGCCTGATGACGAATCCTTGAACCCAGTTTGTATCTGATCTCTCCCGCATGCGAATTTACAGTTGCGATGGAAAGACCGGTGTTATTGGTAGCCAGAAAGCTTAAATAAACTTTTGCCACTGCAAGATCCGGTGAAACACGGACTTTTGTAATCGTAACCAGTGTATTTGGCAGGTACTCTGCTCCCTCTCGCTGAAATATTGTGGCTAATTCCTCCTGTAGTACCCCAGCAAATTTCTGTTGACGTTTACTTTCCATGATGTTGTGATCTTAATATTTTAGTATAATAATTTATCATAAGGATAGCGCTCAGTATGCAGTGCAACTACCTTATCATATAATAACTGTTTAAACTCTTCCAGGTTCTCTTTATGCAGAGCAGAAATAAATAATGAAGGAGAATTATTTTGCGCCATCCAGCTGCGTTTGAAATCATCCAGGGTAAGTGTAGCTTTTTCCTCTTCATCATTACTCTCTGATTCAGGACTAACATAGGCATCAATTTTATTGAAAACCATGATCGTATCTTTATCCCTGGCGCCGAGGTCTTTCAAAGTTTCATTTACCACATTAATCTGGTCTTCAAAACTGGTATGTGATACATCTACCACATGGATCAGAATGTCTGCTTCCCTTACTTCATCCAGGGTAGATTTAAAACATTCAACCAGGTGATGGGGCAGTTTACGAATAAACCCTACCGTATCAGAAAGCAAAAAAGGAAGGTTATCAATTACCACTTTCCTCACCGTCGTATCCAGTGTTGCAAATAATTTGTTTTCTGCAAATACTTCCGATTTAGAGAGCATGTTCATAATGGTAGACTTACCCACGTTTGTATAACCAACAAGAGCAACCCTGATTAGCTCAGTACGGTTTTTACGCTGCGTTTCATTTTGCTTATCAATCAGTTTAAGGCGGCCTTTCAATAGCGAGATTTTCTCAAGGATCATCCTTCTGTCGCTCTCTATCTGGGTTTCACCCGGACCGCGCATACCAATACCACCCTTCTGGCGTTCAAGGTGGGTCCATAAACGTGTTAACCTTGGCAATAAATATTGCAGCTGTGCCAGCTCCACCTGCGTTTTGGCCTGTGAGGTCTGCGCCCTGCCGGCAAAGATATCCAGGATCAGGTTACTCCTGTCCAGAATCTTTACTCCCAGTTCACGTTCTATATTGCGGAGTTGTGATGGTGAAAGCTCATCATCAAAAACTACCATATCTATTTCTTCCGATTTAACGTAGGCGCCAATTTCTTCCAGTTTGCCCGTCCCCACAAAAGTGCCCCGGTCTGGTTTCAGCATTTTCTGTGTGAAATTTTTTTCTACCACACCACCCGCAGTATCTACCAGAAAGGCTAGTTCGTCTAAAAATTCTTTTGTTTCTTCCGGTTTTTCTCCGGGTCTGATTACGCCTACCAGGACAGCCCGTTCCTGTTTAACCGCAGTATCATAAGTTTTTGCTTTTCCCATGTAAAGTACAAAGATACAAAAGTTATACCGAGATCATCTCCTGCGTAAATTGGCGCATCGCCGCTCCCGGATCGTTCGTTTTCATGAAGTTCTCACCAATAAGATATCCGTTAAACCCTGCATTTTTTAACTGCATAATGATTTTAGGATCACTGATAGCACTTTCAGAAATCTTCAGAAACTCATCAGGGATCTGCTTTACCAGGTCAAATGAAGTCTGAATATCAACTGAGAAATCTGCCAGGTTACGGTTGTTAACACCTATTGCATCCAGGTTCGGGTTAATGCTTCTTTCCAGCTCTTCCTGATTATGAACTTCCAGCAATACATTTAACCCCAGGCCTTTCGCCATTTTGCTGAAACTATCTATCTGTGCAGGTGTCAAAATGGCGGCAATCAGCAGAATAATATCTGCACCAAAAGCTTTAGCTTCCAGTATCTGATATTCATCAATCATAAAATCCTTCCTGAGTAATGGAACCGTATTTACCGCCCGGGCATCCATAAGGTCTTTAGGATGTCCACCAAAAAAATCTGTATCTGTTAATACTGAAATTGCAGATGCTCCTGCTGCGGCATAAGCAGTAGTAACAGCTGCAACAGCAGATTGGTCATTGATAACCCCCTTTGATGGAGAGCGGCGTTTAAACTCCGCTATAATGCCTGTCCGTTCTGTAGCAGTAAAAAAATCTTTTAACACATAAGGCTCACGGTTAAAATAAGCCCCGGCTTCAAGCGCATGTACAGAAACCAGTTTTTTTGCGGTTTCAACTTCCGCCTTTTTTGTCAGCACGATTTGATCAAGAATATTCATTTGCTTAAAATTTCAATGTATGATTTAGTTTTCTAACCAGTTTTGCATCATTTGCTTTCCATATTCAGTAAGCACACTTTCAGGGTGAAACTGTACTCCACGCACATCATATTCCAAATGTCTTAATGCCATGATTTCCGTACTTACATCAGTAGCCGTTACTTTTAGACAGGAAGGAAGGTCCTGCTGTCTGACCACCCATGAATGATACCGGCCAACATTAATGGTTTCCGGACAATTGCTGAAGAGAAATTCCTCTTCATCTATTACCTGAATCGGCGTGGCTATTCCATGCATGGGCCGGCCCAGGTTAAGTAAGCTGCCGCCAAAGGCTTCGGCAATGGCCTGCTGACCTAAACAAATGCCCAATATACTCTTTGTTGGTGCATAAGTACGGATTACCTCTAGCAGCTGACCTGCTTCTTCAGGTACGCCCGGTCCGGGAGATAACAGAATTTTGTCGTAAGCATCAACGTCAGTGATATCAAATTTATCATTTCTCCACACCTCAGCTTCCCTGCCCAGTTCGTTTACCAGATGCACCAAATTATAAGTAAAAGAGTCATAATTATCTATGACCAATATTTTCTTTTCCATGTCCTGCTGTTAAATATGATTAATTTCTGTAGCCATTTCAATCGCTTTTCGCAATGCGGCAATTTTATTGTTTACCTCATTCAATTCGTTTATGGCAATAGAATCTGCAACAATACCGGCTCCTGCACGATAATACAGCTGGTTATTCTTGCTCATAAAAGTCCGGATCATAATGGCATGGTTAAACTCGCCCGTAAAACCCATATATCCTATAGCTCCTGCATAAAAATTACGCCCCAGACCTTCATACTGATCAATCAGCTGCATGGCCTTATACTTTGGCGCACCGCTAAGCGTTCCTGCCGGATAAGTATCAGCAACTACCTTAAATGCAGAAACCCCGTTCTGCAGGTTACCGCTTACTTTAGAAACCAGGTGGATCAGATGGGAGTAGTACTGCACTTCTTTGAAGGATTTTACTTCCACACCGTTACAGTGCCTGCTAAGATCATTTCTTGCCAGATCTACCAGCATTACATGTTCGGCACTTTCTTTTGGGTCCTGTTCTAATTTCCTTGCCAGCTCTGCATCCTCCTCATCATTACCTGTGCGCTTAAAAGTACCTGCAATAGGAAAAATATTAGCAACTTCCTTTTTAATTGTAATCTGTGCCTCAGGCGATGAACCGAAAAGTTTAAAACTTCCATAATCAAAATAAAACAAATATGGCGAAGGGTTAATGGAACGCAGGCAACGGTAAACATTAAATTCGTCGCCCGTAAAACCTTGCTGGAAGGCTCGCGAAGGTACAATCTGAAAAACATCACCCCTCAGGATATGCGTTTTCATTTTCTCTACAATGTCAATAAAGCCTTCATTGCTTAAATTAGAGTTTTCCTCTCCAACGGTATCAAAGGTGTACTCAGGAAAGTTTTTGTTCTGGATCAGATATTCAATACGCTCCAGATCGCCCTCCCCCTCACCATCAAAGCTATTATGGAACAAGGTAACCTCATTTTTAAAATGGTCTATCGCAATAATATACCGGTATATATGGTACTGCATGAGTGGGATCTCTTCTTCTGCCGGTGATTGTGCAGAAAACTTTATATCTTCAAAAAACTGAACTGTGTTCCATGTAAAGTAACCAAACAGACCCGTTGAAATATAACGCTTTTCCTCTACCTGCCCAGGCTCAAATCTACTTTTAAATGCTTCAATTTCATCTGTAAGTACAAACTCATCCTTCTCTTCCGTAGTTCCGCCAGGAAAGTAGGAAGACAATTTACCATGTTGCAAAGTAATACCAGCTACCGGATCTGCACATACATAACTGACAGAGTTTTCCCTGCTGTGGTAATCAGAGCTTTCCAGCAGGAGCGTATTCGGAAAAACATCTCTCAAACGGAGATAGATACTTACAGGAGTAATAGTATCTGCTAATCTTTTTTTAAAAACTGTACTGATTTTGATCTTTTCCATATAAAATGTAGAAACAAATAATATTGCGTTAAAACAAAAAAACCCGACGTGTTGTACGTCGGGTTTAGTATGTGTGGTTTGGTTTAGGTTGATAAACTATAAGGTACACAAGACAGCGACGAAACTCCGTTCAAAGTAACCGCGCCATTGCCAAGTATGTATATTGTTAATCATGAATAGCAAAAATAGAAATAAATCTAATAAACCAAAATTAAATCGTTAAAATTATTACATCCCAAATAACTGACGTGTCGGATCACTTTTAACCATGGCAAATATTGCTGCTGTGATGATTAATAAGGCTAACCCAAAAAATATAAAGATTGTCCTGTGTTTCATAAGGGCACTGTCTACTTTCTTTGAACGTGCATTACCTACAGTAATTAATATGATTGCTACAATCATCATGGCAATATGCTCCATTTTCCAATAACGCTGTACAGCAACAGACATATCTCCTTTATACCAGTCGTGCATAAAGTACAATACCAGTCCAAGTACCAGCTGAATATGTGTACTGATTAATGCAAACACATTCAGTTTACGGTTGCCCTCAGTATAAGGTTTTTTGCCCAGATAGCCCATCAATGCATTAATAAATGCAACTAATAATAAGATAATTACCAGGTAGCGCCAGCCAGAGTGTGCACTCTTTAAGATTTCATAAATAGCCATAATCAGTTTTTTTTCAAAATTAACTAATTAATCCTTTATTGCTAAAGCAGCGCTGATTAAAAAGAATTTATAATCATTATAAAGAAACCACGTCTATTTCTGTCCCATTTCTCAAAAAAAGAAGTAATAAAATTGATAGAGAGTACCCTGATCTGATTTTTTGCCTAGATTTAAGTACTTAACTAAAATTATATCTAAATGATGAAAACTCTACTCACGCTCGCGTTAGTTTTTTCAGCTACATTTCTTTTTGGACAGCAAACTTATCCTGTAAATGGGTCGTATGACACCAGACCGGGATTATTTGCCTTTACAAATGCCACAATTGTAGTGAATGCTAACCAAACTATCAGCAATGGCACATTGCTTGTAAAAGGCCAAACCATCCAGTCGGTTGGATCAGGAACTACCGTTCCGAAAGGATATGTCGTAATAGACCTGAAAGGTAAATTCATTTACCCTTCACTGATCGATCCTTTTACTTCTTATGGATTACCTGAACCTACCAGAGGCGCCGGTGGTGGCGGTTTTGGCGGCAGACAATCCATCTTTGTAACCACTAAAAAAGGCTCTTATAACTGGAACGAATCCATCCGTCCCGAAACTGAAGTCCGTTCCATTTTCACTATTGACAACAAAAAAGCCGAAGAATTGCGTAAAGCAGGATTTGGAAGTGTCAATGTAATAAACCGTGACGGAATTGCCCGCGGTACGTCAGCTGCTGTTGCCCTCAGTGATGAAAGAGAAAATAATGTAATGATCAAAGATCAGACGGCTGCCAATTACTCTTTCAACAAAGGGACCTCACAAAACGACTATCCAACTTCGCTAATGGGTGCTATTGCCCTGCTGCGCCAAACCTATTATGATACGCAATGGTATGGTAAACAAAAAGAAGAGTACAATATCTCACTCGAAAATTTTGCAAAACAGCAGAACATGCCACAGATTTTTGAAGCCGATGGATGGCAAAATATACTCCGTGCCGATAAAATTGGTAAGGAATTCGGTAAACAATATATTATTAAATCCAGTGGCGACGAATATCAGCGCGTAGATATGGTTAAAGCTACAGGTGCAAGCCTGATTATTCCGGTAAACTTCGTCAAAGCCTATGATGTGGAAGATCCTGCTGAGGCACGCAATATTACCTTCAGCCAAATGAAAGGCTGGGAAATGGCACCGTCAAATCCCGGAATACTGGAAAAAGCCGGAGTTAAGTTTTCACTTACTGCATTTGGTCTGGAGAGCATGAAAGATTTCTGGACAAATATCCGCACAGCTATTGATAATGGGCTTACTGAAAAGCAAGCCTTGTTATCATTAACAGAAGTTCCGGCGGGTATGATTGGTATTGCTGATAAAACCGGTACGCTTGAAAAAGGAAAACTGGCCAACTTTCTGATTACTTCAGAAAACATTTTCAAAAGCACTAATGTGATTTACGAAAACTGGGTTCAGGGCAAGCGTTTTGTAGTGAGCAAAATGAATATTAAAGACCTTTCTGGTATCTATAACCTGAATGTGGAAGGTATAGGTGCGCTTACGTTGAAAGTAAATGGTACTACCGCAATGATAGAAAGACCAGGAACAGACAGCACCAAAACAACTGCAGCACTAACTCGTGATGGTGACTGGGTAAGTATCAGCTTCAATTTAAAGAAAAACCCTGCGGGCGATGTTAGACTTAGTGGTTACCTGAACACTGAAAGCCCTGTCATGTTAAAAGGCGAATCTGTAATAGGCAGTGGTACCACTGGCAAATGGACTGCTACCTATACTGCGGCAAATCCAGAAAAGCCTAAAAAAGACACTCCAAAAACACCCGCAGACCCTGGTAAACTTATCTATCCATTTGTAGCTTTTGGTAATGAAACAGCACCTAAACAGGAGTCTGTATTACTCAAAAACGCAACCGTATGGACCAATGAAAAAGAAGGTATTCTCCAAAACGCAGATGTATTACTGGAAAATGGTAAGATTAAAGCTGTAGGCAAAGGACTTTCTGCTGGAAATGCAAGAGTAATAGACGCTACAGGCAAACACATTACTGCTGGTATTGTAGATGAACATTCACATATTGGTATTGCAGGTGGGGTAAACGAAGGTGCACAGTCTTCAACTTCCGAAGTGCGTATTGCGGATGTAGTCAATTCTGAAGATGTTAATATCTACAGACAACTTGCAGGCGGTGTTACTACCTCTCACCTGTTGCACGGATCTGCCAACCCAATCGGCGGACAATCGCAGTTGATCAAACTTCGCTGGGGTAAATCACCAGAAGAACTGAAGTTTGGTGGTAACGATGGTTTCATCAAATTTGCATTAGGTGAAAATGTAAAACAAAGTAATTTTGGTTCAGGCCTGCGTTTCCCTGTTACAAGAATGGGTGTTGAACAAACATTTGTTGACGACTTTACCAGGGCCAAAGAATACAAATCTGCTATGGCCGTAAAAGGCAATAATGTTCGCAGAGACCTCGAGCTTGATGCTATCGTTGAAATTTTAGATAACAAACGTTTTATAACCTGCCACTCTTATGTACAGTCAGAGATAAATATGCTCATCCATGTTGCCGATAGTCTTGGCTTTAAGATCAACACCTTTACACACATTCTGGAAGGTTATAAAGTGGCCGATAAAATGAAAGCACATGGTATTGCCGGTTCTACCTTCTCAGACTGGTGGGCTTACAAAATGGAAGTAGCAGAAGCTATTCCTTACAATGGAAAAATTATGCATAATGTTGGTATTAATACCGCATTCAACTCGGATGATGCCGAGATGGCACGGAGACTAAACCAGGAAGCTGGTAAAGCCGTTTTGTATGGTAATGTACCAGAAGAGGACGCAATGAAGTTTGTGACCCTAAACCCCGCTAAAATGCTCCATATTGACAATCGTGTGGGCAGTCTGAAGCCGGGTAAAGATGCAGACGTTGTGATCTGGTCTGACAATCCATTATCCGTGTATGCCAAAGCAGAGAAAACCTTTGTAGATGGTATTGTTTACTGGGATCTGGAAAAAGATGTATTAACACGTACAGCGCAATCAGCAGAGAAAGCCAGAATTGTACAAAAAATGATTGACAGCAAAAGTAAAGGGGCAAGGACACAACGTCCCGTAGCTCAGGCACCACGTCTGTACAATTGTGAATCACTGGAAGATTATTCCGCAGAATTAAATGAAATGGAAGGAGCGCACTCACATGAATAAGTATTTATATACGCTGATGATATCAGCAGTTAGCACGTTTAGCTGTTTCGCACAGGCAAATATTTCTCCTGCTCCCAAACAAACTAAAAATATTGCTATTACCGGCGCCACAATCCATGTTGGTAATGGTTCAGTGATCCAAAATGGAACGATTGTATTCAGCGGCGGCAAAATCTTGTCAGTTACGGCAGGCGGGCAGGCACCGCAAGATGGTACCACTGTAATTAATGCAGCAGGCAAACATATCTATCCCGGTTTTATCGCCCCGATCAGTAACCTGGGATTAACAGAATTTGAATCCGTAAAGGCCACGCTAGATTTTGAGGAAATTGGAAATTTCAATCCACACATCCGATCACTCATCGCTTATAATACAGATTCTAAAGTTCCGGCTACTTTAAGAAGTAATGGGGTTCTAATGGCCCAGATTACACCTGAAGGAGGTTCAATATTTGGAAGTTCTTCTGTTGTGCAGCTGGATGCATGGAACTGGGAAGATGCGGCTATCAAAATTGATGATGCAATGCATATGACCTGGCCGGTAACACCACGCTTCAGGGGTGGAGGTTTTGGCGGACGTATGCAATTAACACCAGAATCACTAGCTGAAAGAAAACAGACAGCAATTAATGAACTGGATCAGTTTTTTGCGGAAGCAAGTGGTTATGCTGGATTAGCTAAACCAGAAATGACTAATACGCGCTTTGCTGCCATGAAACATTTATTTGATGGTAAACAAAAGTTATTTATCACCGCAAATGCCCAGAAGGACATCATCGCAGCAGTAAATTTCGCCCGGAAATATAACATCACTCCCGTTATAGTTGGTGCTGAAGAAGCTTACCTGATAACCGATTTTTTAAAAGAAAACAATATTTCGGTAATTGTGAAACAGCCCCATGACTTACCAAATTCAACAGATGATGATGTTAATATGCCCTACAAGAATGCAGCAGTCTTAGGAAATGCAGGTATTAATGTGGTTATTAGTATTGAAGGCTATTGGAAACAAAGGAATCTACCATTTATGGCAGGTACGGTAGCAGCCTGGGGTTTAGACAAGGAAAAAGCCTTATCTGCCATTACCCTCAATACCGCTAAGGTATTAGGTATTGACAAAACTGCAGGAAGTTTAGAAGCTGGAAAAGATGCCACCTTGTTTATTTCCGCTGGCGATGCACTGGATATGAAATCTAACCATGTTGAGAAAGCCTTCATTCAGGGCAGGGATATTAATCTAGATAACCTACATAAACAACTGGACAGAAAGTTTAGTGAAAAATATGGCTTGAAAGCCAGCGAATAAAAACATTATACTTGTATTCTACTGAAGGTGCCCGCTATCGGGCACCTTTTTTTTTCCAGGCAAAAAAAAAAGGTAATCCGCTTCCGGACTACCTGATTTAACTTATCAATAAAAAAAACAGCTGTTGGGGAAGGAGTCGAACCTTCAAGGGGAAGTTAGCCTCAGTTCAAAAAATTAATTTGTGGTCAACCCATAAACTGTGTTTATCCCATGATCCCCACCACCGAGACAAGAAGGTGTGTCTGCCAATTTCACCACCCAACATTAAATAAAGAACAACATTCTTTAGCTGTAGGAGAAGGAGTCGAACCTTCAAGGAGTGGTTAGCCTTTACAGGTTTTCCAGTTTCTCCACCACCGAGACAAGGAGGTGCGTCTGCCAATTTCGCCACCCTACAGATTATAAGCAATTGTTAAAAGAACTGTTTTTTACTTACTTGCTTGATACAAATGTAACAAGACTTACCATACGTTGCAAATATATTAATGATTTAATTTTATTATTATGATAATTGTAATTATATTAGATCATAATTAGAATTAATTGAAATCATGCTGAAAAAAGAAAGCCAAAATTTAGAAATTGATAACCTTGATATCGATATCTTGAAGCAGTTAATGCAGGATGCTACAAAACCTTATACAGAAATTGCTAAAGATTTGATTGTTTCTGGTGGGACCATCCATGTAAGAATGAAAAAACTACATGAAATGGGGATTATTAAAGGTTCTCATTTAATCATTGATCCCCAAAAAGCTGGTTATGACATATGCGCCTTTCTGGGAATTTTTCTAGAGAAAGGAATCCAATATAAGGATGCTGTAGCGCAGCTAAGTAAAATCAAAGAAGTAGTAGAGCTGCATTACACTACAGGCGCCTACAGTATGTTTGCAAAGATTATATGCAGGGATACAAATCATCTGCGCCATGTGCTAAATGAAGAGATTCAGGCGGTACCTGGCATACAGCGCACAGAAACGCTCATCTCACTGGAAGAAAGCATAAGACGTCAGATAGAACTGGGCTAAGCTATATCTCTGGGGAATGCTATCTACCTCCTACCGAGATCCTATCCCCTGATGGAAAGATGTTTGTTATAAATATGGTGAGACAAATACCGCTTTTACAGTAAACCTATCTACTAATTAAAAGAATGTGTACTGTAAAACTGAGGCAGAGTAACACTATATCAAACTTTCCTGATACACTTTACTACTGTAAAACAATCTACTGATCAAAAAGATGTTTGTTATAAAAATGAGAAGCCAAATACCACTACTTGAGTAAACCTATCTACTGATTAAAGAATGTGTACTGTCAAACTGAGGCAGAGTAACACTATATCAAACTTTTTTATACACTGTACGACGGTAAACCTACCGACTGATCCAACTGGTATGAACGAATAAACTGGTATAAACAAGAAAGCCTCTCAGTTTCCTGAAAGGCTTTCTTTAAGATTTGGCACCGACCTACTCTCCCACGTGTTACCGCAGTACCATCGGCTCTGGTGGGCTTAACTTCTCTGTTCGGAATGGGAAGAGGTGGAC
>Ga0308164_10000284_pt1 | contig 106452 bp, 95 predicted proteins | sample PhyTR2_FD_201031 | JGI IMG/M metagenome (GOLD analysis project Ga0308164, IMG submission 201031) | Phyllosphere microbial communities from UC Gill Tract Community Farm, Albany, California, United States - DLSLT.R2 | ecosystem: Host-associated > Plants > Phyllosphere > Unclassified | place... | reverse complement strand
TGCTGAGGCAATCGGGCCGCTGTGTGAGACAATCACACAGCGGCTTTTTTATTGGAGGGACTCCGTGCTTGTAACAATACTGAAGTTGATTGTCGATGCCATTGCGGTTCTGCTCGGTTCGGCATTACTGCTGCGTTTCTGGATGCAGGCGATCCGCGTGCGGCCACCGGCCCAGGTGGCGCAATTCACGTTCCAGTTGTCGGACTGGCTGGTGCGCCCGCTGCGGCGCGTGGTGCCGGGCATGGGCGGCTACGATTGGGCCAGCCTGATCGGCGCCTTCCTGATCGTGCTGCTGGCCACCTGCGTGTTCTTCATTGCGGGCTGGTCGGTGCAACTGGTGTTGCTGGTGGCGTTCGAGCGCTTCCTGTCGTGGATACTGTATGGCTTCATGGCGCTGCTGGTGATCGAGGTCATCTTTAGCTGGATCAACCCGCATGCGCCGCTGGCGCCGTTCATCCGGGCGCTCAACGAGCCGCTGTTGCGTCCGATCCGCAAGGTGGTGCCGCTGATCGGTAATCTCGATTTGTCGGTGCTGGTGGCGCTGATATTGCTCCAGATCGCGCAGTTGCTGCTGGGACTGGCCTTCAACGGCCGCTGACCCGACAGCACGCAAAAAAGCCCGCGCCGGTTGTTCACCGGCGCGGGCTTTTTGACGTCTGGACGAATGCTTAGTAGCGGTAACCGAACGCGGCTTCGAACTTGTCGGCGATCTCGGCTGCCGTCAGGCGGTGGTTTTGCGCGCCCTTGCTGGCGATCTTGATCGCGCCCAGCAGGCTGGCCAGGCGGCCCGTGGTTTCCCATTTCCAGCCGTTGGTGATGCCGAACAGCAGGCCGGCGCGGTAGGCGTCGCCGCAGCCGGTCGGGTCCAGCACTTCGGTGGCAGGCACGGCCGGGATGTCGATACGCTCGCCACGGGTGTAAATTTCCGAACCCTGCTCGCCACGGGTGATGATCAGCGCTTCCACGCGGCTGGCGATATCGGCTACGCTCAAGCCGGTGCGTTCCGTCAGCAGCTCGATTTCGTAATCGTTGGTGGTGACGTAGGTGGCCTGGTCGATGAAGGTGGTCAGTTCTTCGCCGTTGAACATCGGCAGTTGCTGGCCCGGATCGAAGATGAACGGGATCTCCAGCTTGACCAGGTCGGCCGCGTGCTTTTGCATGCCCAGGTGGCCGTCCGGCGAGATGATGGCCAGCGCGGCAGGGCCGGCCTTGGCGATATCGTTCTCGTGCGCGTACGACATGGCGCCCGGGTGGAAGGCGTTGATCTGGTTGCCGTCCTGGTCGGCCGTGACGAAGCACTGGGCGTTGTAGGCGTCTTCCTTGATCAGGATGTTGTCCGACGGGATGCCGAGCTTGGCCAGGCGGGCAATATAGGCCGCGTTGTCCTGGCCCATCACGCCGACGATGCGCGGATCGCCGCCCAGCATCTTGAGGTTGTAGGCGATGTTGCCGGAGCAGCCGCCGAATTCGGTGCGCATGGTCGGAGCCAGGAACGACACGTTCACTTTATGGAGCTGGTCGGCCAGCAGGATGCTGTCGAAGCGGCCCGGGAATTGCAGGATGGTGTCGATCGCGAGCGAGCCGCAAATCAGGGAGGTCTGGGTCATGATGGTTCTTTATGGATAAAAGACTGCGATGTGATAGCCCGATGCCCTGGGCTGTTTCAATTCAAAGTAGAGTTTGACAGGTTGTTCGCTGCGTGCGGGAAACCCTTGGGCGATCTCGACCTCGGGATCGAGATAATCGCGCGGCGCGAGGACGCGGCGCAACACGGTCTTGTCGTTGGCATCGTCCAGCACCAGTTCGATGTGCGGCCAGGCCTGGGCGCTGCCGCTGCTGTTCTTGAGCGACGTGGAGAACGAAAACGTGTTTTCGCTCAGGGTTTGCAGCTCGCCCTGTTCGATGGCCAGCTCGTCGATCTGCGACGGCAATTCGACCTTGCAGCCGAGTGGTTTGCAGGCGGCCACCAGCGCCGGCTTGAGCGACGGCATGGCCGCTGCCAGCGGGTTGCGGAAGGTGGTCAGTCCCTGCGCCGCCAGCGCACCGAGCATCAGCACGATGCCCAGGCACAGGGCGATGGTGGTGGCGCGGCCATAGCGCTCGCGGTGGCGTTCGCGCTTGACGAAGCCGGGCTCGTCATCCGCCGCCTCGGCCGTGGCTTCGACTTCGGGCTCCTGCATGTGGTGGTCCACCACGGGCTCGGCCACCAGTGTTTCGGTGCTGTGGAATTCCCGCTCGTAATAGCGGTCTGCGGGCGGCGCGGAGACGGTGCGCAGCAGCGTATGGCTGGGCGGAATATCGTCTTGCGCCTGGGCGGCAAGACCGCCATGGGACAGTTGCAGCAACGCCTGCTCGTCTTCTTCGTCGAGTTCGTCAGGACGCGGGGAAAAGTCGAGCGTGGGTTCGCGGCGCTCGTCGCCGCGTGCCGGCCTGACTTCCCGGACGGCTTGCACGGGCGGCGCCGGTTGCGCGGCCGCCATGCGGGCGTCCAGCGCGGCCAGCTCCACCTCGATCGCCGCTTGCAACTCTTCCTCGGACAGCGTGTCGCCGCTGATCAGGTCTTGCGCAGTCGGTTCGGGGAGGGGCGCTGGCTCGGGTTCAGCCAGTACGGCAGGCTCTGGCTGCGGCTCGGGAACATGCAGGGACTCGGGCTTGGCCAGCGGCTCAGGTTCGGCCAGCGTCCCAGGTTCCGTCTGCACCCTAGGTTCAGCCAGCGACACAGGCTCAGGCTTGGAGAGCGATACCGGCGCTGCTGGCGGCGCCGGTGGACGAAAACGCCACTGTGCGGGCAATGGCTGCGGCGCAGGTTCGGCTGCCGCAGTCCCGGCCTCATCATCGAAATCCAGGCTCAATGCGGCCACCGAGTCCGGCAAATTGACCTCAGCCATCACAGGCAGCGGGGGCAGGGCAGCGTCATCGACGTCGTCGAAATCGAGATCGAACTCGCTTGGTGCGGCGGCGGCCGGCACAATGGCGGCAGGAGGCGTGGCAAGAGGAGCCGCGACAGAAAGAGCAGCGGTAGAAGGAGCAACTACAGAAGAAACGGCTGGCGCGGCAGGCGGCACCAGCGGCTCCAGCAACGCCGCATTACCATCAAACACCTGGTTGCAGGAGCCACAGCGCACTATGCCCCCACGTAATTTCAGCTGGTCATGAGCGACCCGAAATATCGTGTTGCAGTGGGGGCATTTGGTGGCAAGCGCCATGGGTGTGATTAGCGCGCGGCGGGAACCACGTCACTGCCGAGGCGACCGTGCAGGGCGACCCAGCCATCCTGTTCGGCCCATACGCCGAGCTTGATGAACGGTGCGTAAGCGGCAGCCACTTCCTCGGCCTGGCGCGCCAGTACGCCCGACAGGATCAGTGCGCCACCGGGCGCCACGCGGCCCGACAGCATCGGCGCCATCAATTTCAACGGGCTCGACAGGATATTCGCCACCACGATGTCGAACTTCTGCTCGGCATGCGCGGACTGGGCGAAGGTGTCGGGCAGGAAGTATTCGATCTCGCAATGGTTGCGCTGGGCATTGTCGGCGGCCGATTCGATCGCTTGCGGATCGATGTCCACACCCACGACTTCGCCAGCGCCAACCTTCTTGGCTACCATGGCCAGGATGCCGGAACCGCAGCCGTAGTCGAGCACGGTCTTGCCGGGCGCCGGATGGGCTTCCAGCCATTCCATGCACAGGCGCGTGGTCGGATGGCTGCCGGTACCGAACGCCAGGCCCGGATCGAGTTCCAGGATCAGCGCGTCAGGATCCGGCGCTTCGTGCCAGCTCGGCACGACCCAGATGTTCTTGCCGATGTGGATAGGTGCGAACTGCGATTGCGTCAGGCGTACCCAGTCCTGGTTCTCCACCTTGCGGGTGGTGAACTTGGGCAGCTTGGCCAGGCCGGCCTGGCCGGCGGCAGCGGCCACGATCACGGCCTGGTCGTCGGCTTCATCGGTGAGGGCCACCACGCGGCTGTGGTCCCAGGCCGCTTCGGTCGGTTCCATGCCCGGCTCGCCGAACAGCGGACGTTCGGCGTCGGTGCCTTCATCGGCGTCTTCGACGGAGACCGACAGCGCGCCCACGTCCATCAGTGCTTCGGACAGGGCTTCGGCGTGTTCGCGCGCGATTTCGATGACGATTTCGGTCCAGCTCATTGTGGTGCTTTCGGGTTCAGGCTCAGTTTATTGAGTTCTGGCATGTCGGCCAGCTTGTGCTCGAGGTAGTGAATATTGGTGCCGCCTTCGATAAAGCGGGCGTCGATCATCAGCTCGCGGTGCAGCGGGATGTTGGTGGAAATACCTTCGACGACCATTTCGGACAGCGCGATCTGCATGCGGCGGATCGCCTGCTCGCGGGTGGCGCCGTACGAAATGACCTTGCCGATCATCGAATCGTAGTGCGGCGGCACGTAGTAGCCGGCGTAAGCGTGCGAATCGACGCGGATGCCAGGACCACCAGGCACGTGCCACGACGTAATGCGGCCCGGCGACGGCGTGAACTTGAATGCATCTTCTGCATTGATACGGCACTCGATGGCGTGGCCCGACAGCATGACGTCGCGCTGGCGGAAGCGCAGCTTCTCGCCGCAGGCGATGCGGATCTGCTCCTGCACGATGTCGATGCCGGTGATCATTTCGGTGACCGGGTGTTCGACCTGCACGCGGGTGTTCATCTCGATGAAGTAGAACTCGCCGTTTTCATACAGGAACTCGAAGGTGCCGGCGCCACGGTAGCCGATCTTGCGGCAGGCTTCGGCGCAGCGGTCGCCGATCTTTTCGATCAGCTTGCGCGGGATGCCCGGCGCCGGTGCTTCTTCGATCACCTTCTGGTGGCGGCGCTGCATCGAGCAGTCGCGTTCGCCCAGCCAGACGGCGTTTTTGTGTTCGTCGGCAAGGATCTGGATTTCCACGTGGCGCGGATTTTCCAGGTACTTCTCCATGTACACTTCCGGGTTACCAAAAGCGGTACCGGCTTCGGTCTTGGTCATGGCCACGGCATTGATCAGCGCCGCTTCGGTATGCACCACGCGCATGCCGCGTCCGCCACCGCCACCGGCCGCCTTGATGATGACCGGGTAGCCGACCTTGCGGGCGATCTGCACGATCGCTTTCGGGTCGTCGGGCAGCGCGCCTTCCGAGCCGGGCACGCAAGGCACGCCCGCCTTGATCATGGTTTGCTTGGCCGACACCTTGTCGCCCATGATGCGGATCGATTCCGAACGCGGGCCGATGAACACGAAGCCCGATTTTTCCACGCGCTCGGCGAAGTCGGCGTTTTCCGACAGGAAGCCGTAGCCCGGGTGGATCGCTTCGGCGTCGGTCACTTCGGCCGCGCTGATGATGGCAGGCATGTTCAGGTAGCTGAGCGACGACGCCGCCGGGCCGATACATACCGACTCGTCGGCCAATTTGACGTACTTGGCGTCCTTGTCCGCTTCCGAGTGGACCACGACCGTCTTGATGCCCAGTTCGCGGCAAGCGCGCTGGATACGGAGGGCAATTTCGCCACGATTGGCAATGAGGATTTTTTCAAACATGGTAGGTTCGCGTATTTCTGTGATCACCGGCAGAGACCGGTAACATCAAGTAGGGAGGGGATGCGGAAGACGGCGCGCCCGTCACCGACTGTGCGGCGGGGCGGGCGCTGAAACTCGTCTTAGCCTATCACAAACAGCGGTTGGCCGAATTCGACCGGCTGGCCATTCTCGACCAGAATCTGGGTGATCGTGCCGGACTTGTCGGCATCGATTTCGTTGAGCAGCTTCATCGCTTCGATGATGCAGAGGGTTTCGCCTTCCTTGACGGTGGAACCCACTTCGACGAAGGCTGCCGAACCCGGCGCCGACGAACGGTAGAAGGTGCCGACCATCGGCGATTTGACGATGTGGCCGGTTGGCTCGGCGGCTACGGCAGGCGCGGCTGCGGCAACCGGGGCGGCAGCTGGCGCCGGCGCTGCATGGTACTGAGGAATGCCTTGTGGCTGCATCATCACCATCTGGTTTTGCGGCATGGCCGACGATTTGACGATGCGGACTTTGCTCTCGCCTTCGGTCACTTCGAGCTCTGCGATGTCGGATTCTGCGACCAAATCAATCAAGGTCTTCAGTTTGCGTAGATCCATGTAACCCCCAGGAATATCTTGTTTTTAAGTGATGACGGCGACGCCTTTTGGGCGCAGCCGCGTTAAATTGCGCGCAGATCGCGTAGATTATCGCCTTTTAAGAACGAAGTCGATGGCAAACCGATATCCTTCGATACCGAGTCCACAGATCGTGCCGATCGCGATCGCGCTCAGGAATGAATGGTGGCGAAACGACTCGCGCTGGTAAATATTCGAAATATGCACTTCTACAAACGGAATGGCCACGCCCGCCAGGGCGTCGCGCAGCGCCACGCTGGTATGCGTGAGTCCACCCGGGTTGATGACGATGGCGTCCACGCCCTCGGTGCGGGCAGCATGGATGCGGTCGATCAACGCCCCTTCGTGATTGCTCTGAAAACAAGACAAGGTGGCGCCAGCCGCTTGCGCTTGCGCCTGGGCTGCTTGTTCGACATCGGCCAGGGTGGCGGCGCCGTAAATCTCCGGCTCCCGGGTGCCCAATAAATTCAGGTTGGGGCCGTTCAGGAGGAGGAGGTTTTTTGCCATGTTCGAGACTGTTTTCCGCGAAAGTTTCGCATTTTGCCGCCAACTGCGTGCATTGGCAAGAGAAAAAAATGCGTGTAGCCAGTGTCTGGCAAGTTACAGCGCTGCCAAATCCTTGTGCAGCTCGTCAAACTTCAGCTTGCCCAGGTAAGTCTTCTTGACCTGGCCATCGGCGCCGATCAGCACCGTGAACGGCAGGCCGCCGTTGACATTGCCGAACTGGCGCGACAGGTCGGTACCGCTCATGCCGGCCACCAGCACCGGGTAGGTGATTTTATACTTGGCGCTAAATTCGGCGATGTTGGTTGGCGAATCGATACCGATCCCGATAACTTGCAGCTTCTTGCCGGCTTCTCCGGACGAGAGTTCGGACAGCTCCGGCATTTCCTGCACGCACGGCGCGCACCACGTGGCCCAGAAATTGACCAGCATGGCCTTGCCCTGGAACTGCGCCAGCGGCGTGGCCTTGCCGGCTGCGTCGGGCATGGTCTGCGCCAGCAGCGTTTGTACCGGACCGGTCACGCCGGCCGGGGCGGTGGCCGTAATCGGCGCCGCATCCTGTTTCTTCATACCGGTGTAAGCGCCGGCAGCGGCAAACAGCACGGCAACGCCGGCATAGACGGCAAGATGTTTTTTATTCATGGTTCGGTTCGGAAGAGTGAGTACTGCTTGTACTGTTAACTAGTAGTGCGCGCACGGCAGCGATATCGGCCCGCTGCACCTTGTCGCCCCTGGCCTTGACCGCGCCGCGTAAATCGTCGAGTTCGTACAGCTCGGCGTGCACGCCTTCCTGCTGCCACAGGAAGCTCACGGTCTCGACCGGATCGTAGCGCGGACCCTTGAAGTGGGGAGACTCGGAAATGTCGATCTGCACGTTGCGGTTGAGCAGGAAGATTTCGACCTCCTTGGCGCTGTCGGCAAACAGTTGCAGGTGGATGTCGTCGTGCGGGCCGGCGGTGCCGCCCAGCACGGCGCCGGTCAGGAACGGGTTGAACTGCGCCAGCTTGTCCATGATGTCCACCGCCAAGGTGCGCAGGCGGAACAGGCGCGCCGGTTGCGTGTCCGCGTGGAACAGCGACTGGTACACGCGCACTTCGGCTTCGATCTGGGCGTTGTCGGGCAGGACGTTGGCGGGCGGCGGCTGGTCGCCCATGATTTGTTTGGCGGCCTTGCGCTTGGCGGTGCCGTAGTCGGCGCCGTCTTCGGCAATCAGGCGCGCGGCAGCAGCGGCAATTTCCGCACGCAGCAGCTGGACTTCATCGATCACGTTGGGCGTCATGGACGAGATAATACCCTGATCCGGGAAATAGGCGTCGGCTCAGGTAAAATCGTGTATTCGATCGCGCGTCTCTACGTACGTCTCCACAGTCTTACTTACTATGCACATACATATACTCGGCATCTGCGGCACTTTCATGGGCGGCCTGGCGGTCCTGGCAAAAGAAGCGGGCCACCGCGTGACCGGCTGCGACGCCAATGTTTATCCCCCCATGAGCACGCAGCTGGAAGCCCAGGGTATCGAACTGATACAGGGCTTCGGCCCCGAGCAGACCGCGCTCAACCCCGACCTGTACGTGGTGGGCAACGTGGTGTCGCGCGGCAATCCGCTGATGGAAGAAATCCTCAATCGCGGTCTGCCGTATGTCTCCGGCCCGCAGTGGATGGGCGAACATATATTAAGAGACCGCTGGGTACTGGCCGTGGCCGGCACGCACGGCAAAACCACCACCAGCGCCATGCTGACCTGGATCCTCGAAGATGCCGGCTATGCACCGGGCTTCCTGATCGGCGGCGTGCCGCGCAACTTCGGCGTGTCGGCCCGCATCCAGGGCGATAAGGAATCGATCTTCTTCGTGATCGAAGCGGACGAGTACGACACCGCGTTCTTCGACAAGCGCAGCAAATTCGTCCATTACCACGCCAAGACCGCCATCCTCAACAACCTCGAGTACGATCACGCCGACATCTTCCCCGATCTGGGCGCCATCGAAACCCAGTTCCACCACCTGGTGCGCACCGTGCCCGGCATTGGCCGGGTGATCCATAACGCCGACGAAGCGTCGCTTACGCGCGTACTCAAGCGCGGCTGCTGGAGCGAGCACGAAAACTTTGGCCGCACCGAGGGCGCCGACTGGTCGCTGGTCGAACACGACGACGGCAGCTTCGACGTCATCTTCAAGGGAGAGACGGCCGGCCACGTGGCCTGGCAACTGACCGGCAAGCACAACCGCGCCAACGCGCTGGCCGCGATTGCCGCCGCCCGCCACGTCGGCGTGCCGGTGGCGCAGGCCGCGCAATCGCTGGCCACGTTCGAAAACGTCAAGCGCCGCATGGAAGTGCGCGGCGTGGTGCGCGACATCACCGTCTACGACGACTTTGCCCACCATCCGACCGCGATTGCCACCACCGTGGGCGGCCTGCGCCAGAAGCTGGGCGTCGGCAACCGTATCCTGGCCGTGCTGGAGCCGCGTTCAAACACCATGAAGCTCGGCGCCATGAAAGATGCGCTGCCGGGCAGCCTGGTCGATGCCGACCTGGTGTTCGGCTTCGGCAGCCACGAGGCGCTGGGCTGGAGCCTGGGCGACGCGCTCGCGCCCTTGGGCGACCAGGCCAGCGCCTTCGAAGACCTCGATGCGCTCGTCGCTGCCGTGGCGCAAGCGGCGCAGCCGGGCGACCACGTCATCGTGATGAGCAATGGCGGCTTCGGCGGCGTTCACGCCAAGCTGTTGAAAGCGCTCGCATGATTTTGTATTTGCACGGTTTCCGGTCCTCGCCGCAGTCGATGAAGGCGAGGGTGATCGCTGGCCGCATGGCCGAACTCGGTTTGTCCGACCAGCTGATTAATCCGCAACTGCCGGCATCGCCCAGGCTGGCGATGGAACTGGCGCTGTCGCTGGTCGAGGGCGTGCCGGCCGACGAGCTGGCCATTATCGGCTCGTCGCTGGGCGGCTACTACGCCACCTGGCTGGCCGAGCGCCTTGGCTGCCGCGCGGTGCTGCTCAATCCGGCCATCGTGCCGTTGCAGGATCTCGACAAGCACGTGGGCGTGACCACGCAGTATCACTCCGACGAACCGTTTGAATTCAAGCGCGAATACATCGACGAATTACGGGCGCTGGCGGTGGACCCGATCACGCGTCCCGAACGCTATTTCCTGATCGCCGCCACCGGCGACGAAGTGCTGGACTATCGCGATATGGTCAAGCATTATGCGGGCGCGCGCCAGCACGTGATCGCTGGCAGCGACCATGGCATTTCCGAATTCCCCGCCTATCGCGATGCAGTACTGGCTTTTTGCGGCGTCGAGGCGGCAGCTTGAGCCTGGCGCAAGGCCGGCGTGGCGCGTCGTTGCGCCAGGCTGTATGGCAGCCGCAAGCATTGTTGTTGAGCGCGCCGCCGGTGTTGCGCGACTGGCTCACCACCGCCGGTTCGCTCACGGCCAGGTTGAAAGCCCACAGCCACGCCTTCCGCGTGCAGTGCCTGCACCAGCGCACCGCCCGCTGCCTGGCGGACGAGGCGGTAGCCATCGGCCTGCAGCGGCCTGGCCAGGTATGGGAGAGGGAAGTGCTGCTGCGGTGTGATAATACGGCGGCAGTATTTGCCCACACGGTGGTGCCGTTGTCGGCGACCGCCAGCGACTGGCCGCTGTTTGGTGCGCTGGGCGAACGGTCGCTGGGCACCACGCTGTTCGGCGATCCGCTGGTGCGGCGCAGTGTGCTCGAATTTGCAAGGTTGCGCGAAGGTCATCCCCTGGCGCAGCGCGCCCGGGCGGCGCTTGGAGGAGAGTCGGCGCAGCCGAACATATTATATGCACGTCGCTGTTTATATCGGCGCCGGCGCGGTACCCTGCTGGTTACGGAAGTGTTTTTGCCTTCTGTGATGGAACTGAAACAAGTCAATATATAAAGAACAGAAGAGCAATGAATCTATTTTTCGAAGAATCCGGCGATTTCAAGGTCGGCGCCATCATGTCGCAAGCAGGCGAGGCCTACCAGGTGGAAATGGCCAGCGGCAAGCGTACCAAGGTCAAGATCAAGGACGTGCTGCTGCAATACGAAAAGCCGTCGCCCACCGAGTTGATGGACCAGGCCAAGGCCGTGTCCGCCGATATCGACCTCGACTTCCTGTGGGAAGTGGCCGGTGAAGAAGAATTCGGCTTCGCCGAACTGGGCGCCGAATACTTCGGCCACGCGCCGTTGCCGGCCGAAGCGGCAGGCCTGATCCTCTCCCTGCATTCGGCGCCGATCTATTTCTATAAAAAAGGCCGTGGCCGCTACAAGGCCGCGCCGGAGCAGTCGCTGCGCGCGGCCCAGGCCGGTATCGAGAAAAAGAAACAGCAAGCGATTATCCAGGCCCAGTACGTGGAAGAACTGAAAGCCGGCAAGCTGCCCGAAGCGATGCAGCCCATCGTGCTGCAATTGCTGTTCAAGCCGGAAAAGAACGGTATCGAATACAAGGCGCTGGAAGCGGCCTGCAACGAACTGCACACGAATCCGCAGCGCCTGATGCTGGACGTGGGCGGCCTGGCGTCGCCCAAGGACTTCCACATGGCCAAGTTCCTGTTCGAGAACTTCCCGCGCGGCGCCGGTTTCCCGGACGTGGCCGTGCCGGTGCCGCCCACCAGTTTGCCGGTGGCTGATGTGCAAGCGTTCTCGATCGATGACGTCACCACCACCGAGATCGACGATGCGTTCTCGGTCACCCGCCTGGACGATGGCACTATCCGCATCGGTATCCACATTGCTGCGCCGGGCCTGGCCATCAAGCCGGACGATGCCGTGGACAAGATGGCGCGTGCGCGCATGTCCACCGTGTATATGCCGGGCGACAAGATCACCATGCTGCCCGACAGCGTGGTCGAAGCGTTCACCCTGGCCGAAGGTAAAACCTGCCCGGCACTGTCGCTGTACGCCACCCTGAATCCGGCCGACTGGTCGGTGCTGGCCACCGAAACCCGCGCCGAGATGGTGCCGATCGCCAACAACCTGCGCCACAACGACCTTGACGACCTGGTCAACGAAGAGACGCTGGCCAGCGGCGCCGGCGACTACCCGCACAAGGAAGCGCTGGGCCTGATCTGGCAGTGGGCGCAAGTGCTGGAAGCGGCGCGCATGGTCAAGCGCGAAGGCTTCGGTTTGAAGCCGGAGCAGAACAACCGGGTGGATTTCAACTTCTACGTGGAAGACGACGTGGTCACGGTCAGCCGCCGCAAGCGCGGTGCGCCGCTCGACAAGATCGTCGCCGAGTTGATGATTTTTGCCAACAGCACCTGGGGCAAGCTGATGCATGACTGCGGCGTGCCCGGCATCTACCGCAGCCAGGGACAGGGCGTGGGCGGCTGGGCCGCCAAGATGCAGGTACGCATGCTCACTCACGCGGCGCCGCACCAGGGCCTGGGCGTGGACCAGTACGCATGGAGCACGTCGCCGCTGCGCCGCTATACCGACCTGGTCAACCAGTGGCAAATCCTGGCCTGCGCCGAAAAGGGCGTGACCGCGCCGCTGGTGGCCAAGTTCAAGCACAAGGATTCGGCGCTGTTCGCCATCGTCTCGCAGTTCGACGCCGCGTACGCCGCCTATGGCGACCACCAGTCGAACATGGAACGCTACTGGTGCCTGCGCTGGCTGGGCCAGGAAAATGCGCGCCAGGTCGATGCCGTGGTGCTCAAGGACGAAGTGCTGCGCCTGACCGACCTGCCGTTGATCATCCGCCTGCCGGGCATGCCATCGGTGGCGCGCGGCGCCCAGGTCAAGCTCGACATCCTGCGCTGGGACGAGGTGGAACTGACGATCGAAGCGCGCCTGCTGGAAATCATCACCGCGCAAACCGAAGCGCAGCCTGCCGAGGCCTACGAGGAAGAGGAGGGGGCTGAAGAGGCGGGCGCTGAAGAAGCAGGCGCCGCCGTCGAACCGGCCGATCCGGCTGCCGCACCGGAACTGGCCGAAGTGAGCGCCGAAGGCGACGACACTGTGAAATAAAACTGTTGGTTAATTGTTAAAAAATACCCGGAGTGGTTGGCCGGGTATTTTTTTCGCCTGTTGCAAATAGCCTGATATGTCTTGTTGAATCAGTTTCATGCCGCAGTGACTTTCATGATGGCTATGAAAATGTTGCTATGAAAATTGTTAAATTAAATTGTAACTGCACCAAAAATGGTGTTGTAAAGTTACCTCTTTATCTATGCAGAAATATTTCTATAAAATATAATTTCGGAACTAGTATTATTAATTAGAAATTCATATTTCCAAAAAAACACATTTTCTCCACGAACTTCGGCTCTCTTCTCCCATGCAAAAAAAAATCATCGCCCGCGCTGTCGCGGCGTGCGCCGCTGTCATGCTGACGGCGTGCGGCACCGTCCAGGTACAACCGTTGTCCAGCGCTGACCTGGCAGCCCAAACCACCCTCGATCGCCAGACGGCCATGGACAATGTGCCGCCGGTGTCGGGCGCGTTGTCGATGGATGAGGCGATTGCGCGGGCGTTGAAGTACAACCTCGAGCGTCGCACGCGCTTGATGGAGGAAGCGTTGGCGATGAACCAGTTCGACAATGCCAGCTGGGACATGCTGCCGCGCCTGATGGCCAATGCCGGCTATACCACCCGCAACGAAGAACTGATTACGCGCAGTGTGGATTCGGTGACCGGCAAGCCGTCGCTGGCCAATCCGTATATTTCCTCCGAGCGCAACCATGCGGCATACGACCTGGGCCTGACCTGGAACGCGCTCGACTTCGGTATGAGCTACATCACCGCCAAGCAAAGCGCCGACCGCGTCAATATCGCTGCCGAGCGTCGCCGCAAGGCCATGCATACGCTGATTCAGGACGTGCGCACGGCGTTCTGGCGTACCGCCAGCGCGCAAAAGCTGCGCGTGGAAGTCCAGGAAACCATCGTGCTGGCCGAAGCCGCGTTGAAGGATGCGCGCAAGGCGGAATCGGAACGCCTGCGTTCGCCCGTCGATTCGCTGCGCTACCAGCGCCAGTTGCTGGAAAACCTGCGCCTGCTGGAAAGCATCGAGCAGGAACTGTCGTCGGGCCGCGTCGAGCTGGCGCACCTGATCAATGCCCCGCTGGGCCAGGTGCTGGAAGTGCGCGACCCCGGCGACAAGGTCGATGTGACCATGCTCGACATGCCGGTCGAGCGCATGGAAGAGCTGGCGGTAACCCAGAACGCCGATATCCGCGAGCAGTTCTACAACGCCCGCATCGCCACCGAAGAAACGCGCCGCGTGATGCTGCGCCTGTTCCCGAACCTGTCCTTCAATTACGACCTGCGTTACGACAGCGACCGCTACATGATCAACAACCGCTGGAACGATGCCGGCGTGCACCTGTCGTACAACCTGTTCAACCTGTTCTCGGGTCCGGCGCAAAAACGCCTGGCCGAAGCGGGTGTGAAACTGGCGGACCAGCGCCGCATCACGGCGCAAATGACCGTGCTGGCACAAGTGCACTTGTCGCGCCTGCAATACCAGATCGCTTACAAGCAATATCTGCGCGCCGATGAAATCTGGCAGGCCGACGCCAAGATCGATGCGCATGTCAAAAATCGCGGCAAGGCCCAGACCCAGAGCAAGCTGGAGCAGGTTGCCAACAGCACCACCGCCATTTTGAGCCTGCTGCGCCGCTACCAGTCGCTGGCGCAACTGCAAGCCTCGGCCAGCAAGGTGCAAGCCACGCTGGGCCTGGAACCGGTACTGGGCAGCGTGACCGATATGTCGCTGGAACAGTTGACCAGTGAAGTCGGCACTTCCATGGCTGGCTGGAGCCAGGGCGTGCAGGCGCCAGTCCCTGCGGTGGCCAAGTGATGATGGTGCGTCCCCTTGGTCTGACCGGCCTGGTGCTGGCTGCTGCGCTGGTCGCGCCAGCGTGGGCCGCGCCGGCTGCAGCTGCCGCGCCGGTGCCGGCCGCTGCCGCACCGCGTCCGGTTGCGCCGGCTGCTGCCGCACCGCGCGCGGCCATGGAGCGCCAGGAAGTGCGCGCCCAGCTGGCGCCGCGCCGCTATACCACCATCGCCGCCGAAGTGGGCGCCAAGATCAGCCGCATCGCGGTGACCGAAGGCGGCAGCTTCCGCGCCGGCCAGACCCTGATCGCGCTCGACTGCTCGATGCAGCAGGCCCAGCGCGAAAAAGCCAAGGCCATGCTGTCGGCGGCCGAGCATACCTTCAACGCCAACAAGCGCCTGGAAGAACTGCGCTCGATCGGCAAGGTGGAACTGGAAGTGTCGGAAGCCGAGGTGGCCAAGGCCCGCGCGGAACTGGCCTATGGCGCGGCAGTGATCGGCAAATGCAGCGTGCAAGCGCCATTTTCCGGCCGCGTGACCGAGCAGAAAGTGCGCGAACAGCAATACGTGCAGCCGGGCCAGGCGCTGCTGGAAATTATCGATGACTCCTCGCTGGAACTGGAATTCATCGTGCCGTCGCGCTGGCTGGCCTGGCTCAAGCCCGGCTACGCCTTCCAGGTGGCGATCGATGAAACCGGCAAGACCTATCCGGCCAAGGTGCAGCGCATCGGCGCCCGTGTCGATCCGGTCAGCCAGTCGGTCAAGCTGTCGGCCGCCATCGATGGACGCTTCCCCGAATTGATCGCAGGCATGAGCGGACGGGTAGCCCTGACGCCCCCCGCCGGCAAATAAATCACCGAAAAAACTTACTGATAAAAGTACGCCATGAAAAAAACGGACCGCACCGTCATTGAAGCTTCCCTCCCTCCAGTAGCCACCGCTCGCCGCGCACTCCAGCGTCGCGGCCCGGCGCCGCTGGTGCTAGAACAGCGCATCATGTTTGACGGTGCGGCGGTTGATACCGCCGCGAGTGCCAGGGCATCGGCCGAGCACGCCGCAGCCGACAACGCGGCGGCCGAACGCGCAGCCGCCGAAAAAGCCGCTGCCGCAGTCAAGGCGCCGGCGGCGGTGGCGGGTCCGACCGAGCAAACCCGTCATGAAATCGTCTTTATCGAAGATAACGTGACCAATCTGCAGCAACTGGTGGCCGGTGTGCGCGATGGCGTCGAAGTGGTGGTGCTGGACCATACCCGCGACGGCTTGCAGCAAATGCTGGCGGCCTTGCAAGGCCATGCGCCGGTCGATGCGATCCACCTGGTCACGCACGGCTCGGCCGGTCAGATCGAGCTCGGCAGCACGATTTCGGGCGCCAATATCGAGCAATACCGCGACCAGCTGACGCAGTTGGGCCAGTCGCTCACGGCCGGTGGCGACTTGCTCATTTATGGCTGCGATGTGGCCGATGGCGCAGCTGGCCAGGCGTTCGTCGATCGCCTGGCGCAACTGACCCAGGCCGACGTGGCAGCCTCGACCGACATCACCGGCTCGCAGGCGTTTGCCGGCAACTGGACCCTGGAAGCGCAGCACGGCGGCATCGAGACGGCCGCGCTGGTACTGGACCGCGCAGGCTGGCAGGGTGAGCTGGCGGTCGATACCGTGTATGACGCCGACTGGCGGCAGCTGGTGTTCAATGGTGCCGGCGCCGGCCTGACCAGCATCAGCGGCAGTGGCACCGGCAGATCCACCGGTGATGTGATGCGGTTCAATAGTGTCATCACCATCAACGGCCAGGCCATCGATGCCGTGGTCACTACCACGCTGGACCGCGCGACCCTCAGCAGCACCGGCTACGATTCAACCCAGCAACCGTCTACCAATAACGCCTACTTTCAGCCAAACATGGTGGTGGCCGCTTCGGGCGGCGGCGTTACCTTTACCATCGACTTCTACAAGGCCGGCACTTATACGGGCGCCGGCACCGGCACCGCTGTGACGCTGCAGAACGTGGCCGTCAACTCCTACGATATTGACGGCGTCGGTTCCAGCAACACCGACCGCCAGTACCAGCAGTTCAAGGGTTTCTCCCGTTACGAATTGTCGAACAATACTTTCCTGGTACCTCAGACCCAGGCCGACGGTTCGGTCACCTTCCAGTATGTGTCGGCGACCGGCGTCAATAACGGTCCGATCGCCCAGGACGAGTACCGCGTCAAGGTGTATTACGATTCGATGAGTTCGTTCCAGATCAAGTCGGGCGTGAATACCTCCGGCTCCGGTTCGCTGCAAGGCACGGCGTATTTCGCGCTCGATTTCAGCGTGGGACCTGCCTGGGGCAGTGCGACGACCATTGTCGACTCTCCGGCCGCGCGCCTGACCTACAGCACCACCAATTTCACCGAAGCGGCCGCCAACGATGGCTCGATCACGATGAGTTCGACCATTACGCTGGCCAACGGCAGTTTCAGCGGCAGCAATGGTGCGGCGCTGTCCGGCGTTACTTTCAGCAATACCCCGGCCGGCCTGACGGCCGAGATCACCCGCACCAGCGCCACCACCGCCACCCTGACCTTCACCGGCAATGCCAGCGCGCACGCCAATGCGAATGACATCAGCAACTTTGGCGTCAGCTTCGGCAATGGGGCGTTCAGCGGCGTGCTGGCCAGCGCCGTCACGGGCGCGACGCGCGCCGATATCGTGGTCGACTTTGCAGATCCGGTCAACCGCGCGCCGACCGCGTCTTCTACCTCCATCGTGCTGGGCGAAGATACGGTGAAATCCGGCTCGCTGCCGGCGGCCACCGACCTCGACGGCGACACGGTCAACTACAGCAAGGCTACCGACCCTGCGCATGGCACCATCGTCGTCAACACCAACGGCACGTATACCTATACGCCGGCCGCCAATTACAATGGCGTCGACAGCTTCCAATATTCCGTCAGCGACGGCAAGGGCGGTTCGAACACCTATACGGTATCGATACTGGTCAATGGGGTCAATGATGCGCCGACCGCGTCGAATACCAGCATCACGACAAATGAAGACACGGTCAAGTCCGGCAGTCTGCCGGCCGCCACCGATGTCGATGGCGATGCCGTCACCTACTCGAAGGGGACCGATCCCGCACACGGCACCGTGGTGGTGAACTCCAACGGTACGTACACGTACACGCCGGCGGCTAACTACAACGGCTCCGACAGCTTCACCTACACGGTCAGCGACGGCAATGGCGGTTCGAATACCTATACGATATCGATTGCGGTCAGCCCGGTGAATGACGCGCCGACCGCGTCGAATACCAGCATTGCGACAAATGAAGACACGGTCAAGTCCGGCAGTCTGCCGGCCGCTACCGATGTCGATGGCGATGCCGTCACCTACTCGAAGGGGACCGATCCCGCACACGGCACCGTGGTGGTGAACTCCAACGGCACGTACACGTACACGCCTGCCGCCAATTACAACGGCAGCGACAGCTTTACTTACACGGTCAGTGACGGTAATGGCGGTTCGAACACTTACACGGTGGCGATCACGGTCAGCCCGGTCAACGATGCACCAACGGCATCCGGCACCTCCATCACGACAAATGAAGACACAGTCAAATCGGGCAGCCTGCCGGCTGCTACCGATGTCGATGGCGATACCGTCACCTACTCGAAAGCGACCGATCCAGCGCACGGCACCCTGGTGGTGAACAGTGACGGCACTTACACGTACACGCCAGCATCCAACTATAACGGCAGCGACAGCTTTACTTACACGGTTAGTGATGGTAATGGTGGCTCGAATACCTACACGGTGGCGATCACGGTCAGCCCGGTCAACGATGCACCAACGGCATCCGGTACCTCGATCACGACAAATGAAGACACCGTCAAATCGGGCAGCCTGCCGGCTGCTACCGATGTCGATGGCGATACCGTGACCTACTCGAAGGCGACCAATCCCGCACACGGTACCGTGGTGGTGAACTCCAACGGCACGTACACGTACACGCCGGCGGCCAACTACAACGGCTCCGACAGCTTCACCTACACGGTCAGCGATGGCAATGGCGGTTCGAATACCTACACGGTGGCGATCACGGTCAGCCCGGTCAACGATGCGCCAACGGCATCCGGCACCTCCATCACGACAAACGAAGACACCGTCAAATCGGGCAGCCTGCCGGCTGCTACCGATGTCGATGGCGATGCCGTCACCTACTCGAAGGGGACCGATCCCGCACACGGTACCGTGGTGGTGAACTCCAACGGCACGTACACGTACACGCCGGCGGCTAACTACAACGGCAGCGACAGCTTCACCTACACGGTCAGCGACGGCAATGGCGGTTCGAACACCTACACGGTGGCGATCACGGTCAGCCCGGTCAACGATGCGCCAACGGCATCCGGCACCTCGATCACGACAAACGAAGACACCGTAAAATCGGGCAGCCTGCCAGTCGCTACCGATGTCGATGGCGATACCGTCACCTACTCGAAAGCGACCGATCCAGCGCACGGCACCCTGGTGGTGAACAGTGACGGCACTTATACGTACACGCCAGCGGCCAACTACAACGGCATCGACAGCTTTACCTACACGGTCAGCGATGCTCATGGCGGTTCGAACACCTACACGGTAGCGATCACCGTCAGCCCCGTCAATGACGCGCCAACGGCATCCGGCACCTCCATCACGACAAATGAAGACACGACCAAGTCGGGCAGCCTGCCGGTCGCTACCGATGTCGATGGCGATACCGTGACTTACTCGAAGGCGACCGATCCAGCACACGGCACCCTGGTAGTGAACGCCGACGGTACCTACACGTACACGCCAGCGGCCAACTACAACGGCAGCGACAGCTTTACCTACAAGGTTAGCGATGCTCATGGCGGTTCGAACACCTACACAGTGGCGATCACGGTGAGCCCGGTCAACGATGCGCCGGTAGCAGGTAACGACAGCATCACGCTGAACGAAGATACGGTCAAAACCGGCACGCTGCCAGTGGCAAGCGATATCGATGGCGATACCGTCACCTACACGAAGGCGACCGACCCGGCGCATGGCGTGGTAGTGGTCAACGCCGACGGCACCTATACCTATACGCCAGTAGCCAACTACAACGGCGCCGACAGCTTCACCTATACGGTCAGCGACGGCAATGGTGGTTCGAACACCTACACCGTGGCAATCACGGTGAGCCCGGTCAACGACGCGCCGGTGGCAGGTAACGACAGCATCACCCTGAACGAAGATACGGTCAAAACCGGCACGCTGCCGGTCGCTACCGATATCGATGGCGATACCGTCACCTACACGAAGGCGACCGACCCGGCGCACGGCGTGGTAGTGGTTAACGCCGACGGCACTTACACGTACACGCCAGCAGCCAACTACAACGGTGCCGACAGCTTCACCTATATGGTCAGCGATGGCAATGGCGGCTCGAACACCTACACGGTGGCGATCACGGTCAGCCCGGTCAACGATGCGCCAACGGCATCCGGCACCTCCATCACGACGAATGAAGACACCGTCAAATCGGGCAGTCTGCCGACCGCTACCGATATCGATGGTGATACCGTCACCTACATGAAGGCAACCGACCCAGCGCACGGCACCTTGGTAGTGAACGCCGACGGCACTTACACGTACACCCCAGCGGCCAACTACAACGGCGCCGACAGCTTCACCTACACCGTCAGCGACGGCAATGGCGGCAGCAACACCTATACCGTGGCAATCACGGTGAGCCCGGTTAACGATGCTCCGGTAGCAGGAAACGACAACATCACGCTGAACGAAGATACGGTCAAAACTGGCACACTGCCAGTAGCAACCGATATCGATGGCGATACCGTCACCTACACCAAAGCAACTGACCCAGCACATGGCACCCTGGTGGTGAACACCGACGGCACTTACACGTACACGCCGTCTGCTAACTACAACGGCGCTGACAGCTTCACCTACACGGTTAGCGATGGCAATGGCGGCTCGAACACCTACACCGTGGCAATCACGGTGAGCCCGGTCAACGACGCGCCGGTAGCAGGTAACGACAGCATCACGCTGAACGAAGATACGGTCAAAACCGGCACGCTGCCAGTGGCAACCGATATCGATGGCGATGCCGTGACCTACACGAAGGCGACCGATCCAGCGCATGGCGTGGTAGTGGTCAACGCCGACGGCAGCTACACCTACACGCCAGCGGCCAACTACAACGGCGCCGACAGCTTTACCTACACGGTCAGCGACGGCAATGGCGGCTCGAACACCTACATGGTGGCAATCACGGTGAGCCCGGTCAACGACGCCCCGGTCGGCAGCGGCACGACGATCACCACCAGCGAAGACACCGTCAAAACCGGTACCTTGCCAGTGGCGACCGACGTCGATGGCGATACGCTCACCTACGGCAAGGGCAGCGATCCTGCCCACGGCACGGTGGTCGTCAACCCCGACGGCACTTATATCTACACGCCAGCGGCCAACTACAACGGCGCCGACAGCTTCACCTACACCGTCAGCGATGGCAATGGCGGCAGCAACACCTATACCGTGGCAATCACGGTGAGCCCGGTTAACGATGCTCCGGTAGCAGGAAACGACAACATCACGCTGAACGAAGATACGGTTAAAACCGGCACGCTGCCAGTGGCAAGCGATATCGATGGCGATACCGTCACCTACTCGAAGGCGACCGATCCGGCGCACGGTGTGGTGGTGGTTAACGCTGACGGCACCTACACGTACACGCCTGCCGCCAATTACAACGGCGCCGACAGCTTTACGTATACCGTCAGCGACGGCAACGGTGGCTCTAACACCTACACGGTGGCAATCACGGTGAGCCCGGTCAACGACGCGCCGGTAGCCGGTAACGACAGCATCACGCTGAACGAAGATACTGTCAAAGCCGGCACGCTGCCAGCAGCAACCGATATCGATGGCGATACCGTCACCTACACGAAAGCGTCCGACCCGGCGCATGGCGCGGTAGTGGTCAACGCCGACGGCACCTATACCTATACGCCAGTGGCCAACTACAACGGCGCCGACAGCTTCACCTACACCGTCAGCGACGGCAATGGCGGTTCGAACACCTACACGGTGGCGATCACGGTGAGCCCGGTCAACGACGCGCCGGTAGCAGGTAACGACAGCATCACGCTGAACGAAGATACGGTCAAAACTGGCACCCTGCCAGTGGCAAGCGATATCGATGGCGATACCGTGACCTACACGAAGGCGACCGACCCGGCGCACGGCGTGGTAGTGGTCAACGCCGACGGCACCTACACGTACACGCCAGCGGCCAACTACAACGGCGCCGACAGCTTCACCTACACGGTCAGCGACGGCAATGGCGGCAGCAACACCTATACCGTGGCAATCACGGTGAGCCCGGTCAACGACGCGCCGGTAGCTGGTAACGACAGCATCACGCTGAACGAAGATACGGTTAAAACCGGCACGCTGCCAGTGGCAAGCGATATCGATGGCGATGCCGTGACCTACGTGAAGGCGACTGACCCGGCGCACGGCGTAGTAGTGGTCAACGCCGACGGCACTTACACGTACACGCCAGCAGCCAACTACAACGGCGCCGACAGCTTCACCTACACCGTCAGCGACGGCAAGGGCGGCAGCAATACCTACACCGTGGCGATCACCATCAGCCCGGTCAACGATGCCCCGGTCGGCAGCGGCACGACGATTACCACCAGCGAAGACACCGTCAAAACCGGTACCTTGCCAGTGGCGACCGACGTCGATGGCGACACGCTCACCTACGGCAAGGGCAGCGACCCGGCCCACGGCACGGTGGTCGTCAACCCCGATGGCACCTATATCTACACGCCAGCGGCCAACTACAACGGCGCCGACAGCTTTACCTACACCGTCAACGACGGCCAGGGCGGCAGCAATACCTACACCGTGGCGATCACCATCAGTCCGGTCAACGACGCCCCTGTCGGCAGCGGCACGACGATTACCACCAGCGAAGACACCGTCAAAACCGGTACCTTGCCAGTGGCGACCGACGTCGATGGTGACACGCTCACCTACGGCAAGGGCAGCGACCCGGCCCACGGCACGGTGGTCGTCAACCCCGATGGCACTTATATCTACACGCCAGCGGTCAACTACAACGGCGCCGACAGCTTCACCTACACGGTCAGCGACGGCCAGGGCGGCAGCAATATCTACACCGTGGCGATCAACATCAGCCCGGTCAATGACGCCCCGATCGGCAGCGGCACGACGATTACCACCAGCGAAGACACCGTCAAAACCGGTACCTTGCCAGTGGCGACCGACGTCGATGGTGACACGCTCACCTACGGCAAGGGCAGCGATCCTGCCCACGGCACGGTGGTCGTCAACCCCGATGGCACCTATATCTACACGCCAGCGGCCAACTATAACGGCGCCGACAGCTTCACCTACACGGTCAGCGACGGCAAGGGCGGCAGCAATACCTACACCGTGGCGATCAACATCAGCCCGGTCAACGACGCTCCGACCGCTGCCGACTCCACGGTAACAGTGAACGAAGACGAAGTCCTGTCCGGCTCCCTGCCGGCAGTGGTTGACGTCGATGGCGATACCGCAACGTATGGCAAGGCGAGCGACCCGGCCCATGGCACGGTGGTCGTCAATGCCGACGGCACTTACATCTACACGCCGCTGGCGAACTTCAATGGAGCTGACAGCTTTACCTACACGGTCAGCGATGGCAACGGCGGCAGCACCACCTATACCGTCAACATCACGGTCAACCCGGTCAACGATGCGCCGGTTGCGCCTGGCAGCGTGCCGGCGCCGGCCGACCTGTCCGCCGGCGTGGCCATGCCGCCGCTGACGGTGCCTGCCTTTACCGATATTGACAACGCGTCGCTGAACTACACGGCCACCCTGGCCAATGGCGACGCCTTGCCGGCCTGGCTGGTATTCGACCCTGCCACCCGTACCTTCAGCGGCACGCCAGCCACCGACGCAGCCGGCAGCTACACGGTGGTGGTGCGCGCCAGCGATGGCACGGCGTCGAGCAGTGTCGCCGTCAACTTCACCGTGCTGCCGTTGCCGCCGCAGCCGGTAATCGCGCCGGAACCGGTGGTCGTACCGGCGCCGGTCGTGGTGGAAGCGCCGTCGGTACCTGCGCCATTGCCAGTGGCTGCCTTGCCGCCGTTGCCGACCTTCGTGCCAAGCCCGGAGATTGTCGATACGCGCATCAATGCCGACGCGCCGGTGAACCTGGCCGGCAGCGATGCGATACAGCTCGACGGCCAGGGCATACGCGCCACCGAGCTGTCGGGCGAATATCGCCGCCTTGCCGAAATGAGCGATCTTTACACCGACAGCAACGGCTTCCGCACCGTGGTCGCCACGGCGGAAAACCCGGCGCTGATGCTGTTTCAGGGTGTGCCGGACCAGTACACCGAGAATGGCCGTGCGCTGCTGATGACAATCCCGAGCGACGCCTTCGTGCACACCCAGGCCGACGCCGTGGTGCGCCTGGCCGCCACTCTGCAGGATGGCCGTCCGCTGCCAGCATGGATGCAGTTCGACGCGCAAACCGGCAAATTCACCGGCGAGGTACCGAAAGGCCTGGTGGGCGAAGTGCGCATCAAGCTGACGGCGCGCGATATCAACGGCCACGAAGCGACCGCGCTGTTCCGCATCAACGTGGGCCAGGCGAAAACCGCGATGGGCAAGAGTGGTTTGAGCGAGCAGTTGCGCCAGGCGAGCGCGGTGAATGCCGCGTACCGCGTCCGGGCCTAAGATGGAAGATACGCAACAAGCCAGTCCCGATCCGCTGGCAACGCTGCTCGACATGGCGCACCGTGCGCGCCATGTCGGCGCGCGGGTCGAACTCGATTTCCTGGCGGTGAACGGCAGCCATGCGCTGGCGCCTTACCGCCAGGCCGTGCTGTGGTTCGAGGACCGCAAGGTGTGCGCACTGTCGGGCGTGGTGCAGATCGAAGCGAACGCACCTTATGTCCAGTGGCTGGAGCGCCTGTGCAAGGCGGCGCCGGCCGGCGCGTTGACGGCCGCCGATTTTGACGGCGACGTGGCGGCGCAATGGACCGAGTGGCTGCCGGCCTACGCCCTGTGGCTGCCGCTGCCGGCCACCGACGGCCTGTTGCAGGCGCCGCGCGGCGGCTTGCTGCTGGCGCGCGACACGCCATGGCAGGCGCACGACATCGCGCTGCTGACCGAATGGTGCGATGTGCTGCGCCATGCGTATGCGGCGGTGACAAAGCCGGCGCCGTGGTCGCCGTTTGCGCTGAAGTCGCGCTGGCGCCAGCGCATGGCGCAGGAGCAGAGCGCGGCCTTGCCCTGGTGGCGCCGGCGCAAGGTGCAAATTGCCCTGGGCGTGGCGGCATTGTTATGCCTGCCCGTGCGGCTGACCATCCTGGCGCCCGGCGAACTGGTGCCGGCCAACCCGGCCGCCATCCGCTCGCCGCTCGAAGGCGTGATCGAGCGCTTCCACGTAAAACCCAACCAGCTGGTGAAACAGGGCCAGCCGCTGCTGGACTTCGACCAGGCCCAGCTCGACAGCCGCTACCAGGTGGCCAGCCAGGCGCTGGCCACGGCCGAAGCGGAATACCGCCAGTCGTTGCAACAGGCGCTGACGGACAGCCGGTCGAAAGCATTGCTGTCTTCGCTGCAAGGCAAGATCGAAGAGCGCCGCGCGGAAAGCGAGTTTTTACATGGTCAGGCCGAACGCGCGCGCATCCTCGCCCCGCGCGACGGCATCGCCCTGTTCGACGATCCCAGCGAATGGATCGGCCGGCCCGTCATGACCGGCGAGCGCATCATGCGCATCGCCACGCCCGGCGATGTCGAGGTGGAAGCATGGCTCGGTGTGGGCGACGCCATCCCGCTGGAAGAGGGCGCCGACACCAGCTTGTACCTGGGCGCCAGCCCGCTGCAGCCGGTGACGGCCCGGGTGCGCTACGTCTCGTACGAGGCGCAGCCGCGTCCCGACGGCAGCTACGCCTACCGCGTGCGGGCCACGCTCGACGGCGCCACCGCGCACCGCGTGGGCCTCAAGGGCACGGTCAAGCTGACCGGCCGCTGGGTGCCGGCGGCGTACTGGATCATGCGCCGGCCGCTGGCCGCCATGCGCCAGATGGCGGGACTGTAAGCCTTGGACGGTATGCTGCCGCAGCATTTCGAGCACCTGCGCCTGCCGCCGCTGCGCGAAGAACTGAGCCTGCATGCCGGCCCGGCGCTGGACACGGGAGAACCCAGCTACACCCTGGAAGACCCGGTACGCAACCAGTTCTTCCGCATCGACTGGCTGACCTTCGAAGTGCTGCGGCGCTGGACGCTGGGCAGCCCGCAGCAGGTCCTGCGCGATATCGAACACGGCACGTCGCTCGATATCGGCTACGGCGAGATCGAATCGGTGCTCGGCTTCCTCGACCAGAACCAGCTGCTGCAGCCCGATCCGCTGGCATCCGTGAAAACCATGGCTGCGCGCCATAAAGCGCAGCAGGGCGCCTGGTACACGCAACTGCTGCACGGCTACCTGTTTTTTCGCATCCCGCTGGTCAAGCCCGACCGTTGGCTGACGCGCGTGGCGCCGTCGTTCGAATGGCTGTTTTCAAGCACCTTTGCGCGCCTGACCTTGTTGGCGCTGGTCATCAGCAGCATCCAGATCTACCGCGAGTGGGGCCGCCTGGGCAGCATGCTGATGGATACGTTTACGCCCACCGGCATCGCCTGCTACGGACTGGCGCTGGCTGGCGTCAAGTGCGCGCACGAACTGGGGCATGCCATCACGGCCAAGCGGCGCGGCTGCCGCGTGCCCACCATGGGGCTGGCATTCCTGGTCCTGTGGCCGGTGCCTTACACCGACACCAACGACGTCTGGCGCCTGAACAACAAGCACCACCGCCAGCAGGTGGCGGCGGCCGGCGTGGCGACCGAGTTGATCATTGCCATCTGGTCGTCGCTGGCGTGGGCCGTGCTGCCGGACGGCGTGCTGCGCTCGATCGTGTTCCCGCTGGCGACCACCACCTGGATCGCCACGCTGGCCATCAACGCCAGTCCGTTCATGCGCTTCGACGGCTATTTTGTCGTCTCCGACTGGCTCGACATGCCTAATCTGCATGCGCGGGCGTTTGCGCTGGCGCGCTGGGACTTGCGCGAACGGCTGTTCGACGCGGGCGCGCCGCCGCCCGAATATTTTCCGCCGCGCCGGCACTGGGGCCTGATCCTGTTTGCCTGGGGCGTGTGGGTGTACCGGCTGATGCTGTTCCTCGGTATCGCGGTGCTGGTGTATCACTTTTTTATCAAACTGGTGGGAATTTTCTTGTTCGCGATTGAAATGAGCTGGTTTATCTTGCGCCCCCTGGCCACCGAACTGCGCGCCTGGCGCAGCCTGTGGCCGCAGGTCCGGCACCGCCGCCGCACGCGGCGCACGCTGGTGCTGGCCGCGCTGGCCATGCTGCTGTTCGTGGTGCCGTGGCCCACGCGGGTGCAGGCCACCGGCGTGCTGCGGCCGGCGCAGGTGTTTCCCATCCATGCACCGGAACACGCCATGCTGTCCGCGCTGCCGCTGGGCGAGGGCGCCAGGGTGCGCGCCGGCGACGTCATGCTGCAATTTGCCGTGGCGGAAAATGCCAGCCAGCGCCAGGGGCTGGCCGCGCAGATCGAGAGCCTGCGCTGGCGCACCGAGGGCGCCGGTTTCGACGCCGAGCAGCGGGCCCAGAGCATGGTGCTGCGCGAACAGCTGGCCAGCGCGGAGGCCAAGCTCGCGCTGCTGGAGGAAGAGGCCGCGCGCTACCGGCCGGTGGCGCCGTTCGCCGGCACCCTGCGTGACATCGACGGTGCGCTGGCGCCCGGCGTGTGGGTGGGCAAGAACGAACGGGTGGCGGTGCTGGTGGGCGACCAGGGCGAAGAAGCGAGCACCTACCTCGACGAAGACACGGTGCGCCGCGTGGCCGTGGGCGACAGCGCGCGCTTTTACCCGGACGGACTGGAAGGGCCGTTCGTGCGGCTGCAAGTGAGCGGCATCGACCAGGACGCCACCCACATGCTGCCGAGCGGCATGTGGTCGGCCCAGCACGGCGGCTCGGTGACGGCGCATGAAAAGCAGGGCCACTGGTTCCCGGAAAAAGCCGTGTACCGGGTCACTTTCAAGGTCACCGATCCAGCGGGCGCGCTGGCCGGGCGCAACTGGCGCGGCAAGGTCGTGATTGCCGCCGACTGGGAGGCGCCCGGCACCCGCATGCTGCGCGGGGTGGCGGCCTTGCTGTGGCGTGAAGCGGGCTTTTAAGGGGAATTTGGCGTGGGTGTGCATGGCGCCCACAAAAACTGGGCGGTACGGCGCTGCTTTCACGTAAAATTCAGCATTTCCCGACGTCATGGACCTGCTGCCCGCGTGAAGTTCATACAACACAATCGTTTCCTGGTCATCGCGATCGCGGTGTCGCTGCTGGCGCATGCCGCGTTGCTGGCCGTGCGCTTTGTTGCGCCGCCGCCCAACCCGGTCAAACCTACCGATCCTGGCCTGGAAGTCATCCTGGTCAACGCCAAGCACAAGAACGCGCCGCTCAAGGCCGAGGCGCTGGCGCAGGCCAACCTCGACGGCGGCGGCACGGTTGACCAGGGCCGGTCCAAGTCGCCGCTGCCCGACATGCGCAAGATGGAAACCGGCGACAGCATCCAGGCCACCCAGCGCCGCATCGCCGCGCTGGAAGAGCAGCAGCGCAACCTGCTCAACCAGGTCAGGCGCAAGGACCCGTTTGCGGTACCGAAGGTGACCGAAGACACCAAACCCGATCCGCTGGCCAGCGGCTCGGACCTGCTCGAATCGAGCAAGGCGATTGCCCGCCGCGCCGCCGAGATCAGCGAAACCATCGAAGACCAGAACAAGCGCCCGCGCAAGACCTTCCTCAGTCCCAGCACCCGGGGCGTGGGCTACGCCATGTATTACAAGACCCTGCAAAAGCGCATCGAGGACGTGGGCACGCTGAACTTCCCGCAGAAAAACGGCCGCAAGCTGTACGGCCAACTGGTGCTGTCAATCCCGGTATTCCAGGATGGCACCATCTATACCAAGGAGGGCGGCATCGAGGTCACCACCAGCTCTAAGAACCCGGCGCTGGACCAGGCGGCAATCGATATCGTCCGGCGCGCCGCGCCGTTCGGCAAGTTCCCGCCCAATATGCGCTCGAGCGACCGCGACGACCTGTGGGTCATCGTGACCACCTTCAGATTCACCCGCGACGATAAACTGGAAGCCGACATGCTCGGCGGAGCAAAATAATAATGACAGCCACCTCGGCACCAGCGGACCGCTACTGCGTGTTCGGCAACCCGATTGCCCATAGCAAATCCCCCGACATCCACGCTGCCTACGCGGCCCAGACCGGCCACGCCGTGCAGTACGAAAAACGGCTGGCACCGGTGGACGGCTTTGCCGCCGCCGTGCACGCTTTTATCGCCGAGGGCGGACGCGGCGCCAACGTTACCGTTCCGTTCAAGCTCGAAGCCGTCAAAGTGGCGAATGCCCTGACCATCCGCGCCCAGGCCGCCGGCGCCGTCAACACCCTGCACTTCACCGAAGACGGCATCATCGGCGACAACACCGACGGCGCCGGCCTGGTGGCCGATATCGTGGGCAACGCCGGCATGCAGATCGGTGGCCGCCGGGTGCTGCTGCTGGGCGCCGGTGGCGCCGCGCGCGGCGTGGTGTTGCCGATCCTCGAACACCGTCCCGCGCAACTGGTGATCGCCAACCGCACCGTGGCCACGGCCCAGGCGCTGGCCGACCAGTTTGCCGCGCTGGGCGGAGACGGCGTGGTATCGGCCTGTGGCTATCTGGAGATCGACGGCGCATTCGACCTGGTGATCAACGCCACGGCCGCCAGCCTCTCGGCCGAATTGCCGCCGGTGCCCGCCACCGTGTTCGCCCCGGGCGCACTGGCGCTGGACATGATGTATGGCAAGGAGCCGACCGTGTTCCTGCAATTTGCTGCCAGCCATGGCGCGGCCGTGCGTGACGGCCTGGGCATGCTGGTGGAGCAGGCGGCCGAGGCGTTTGCCGTGTGGCGCGGCGTCCATCCCGACACCGCGCCGGTGTTGCAGTCGCTGCGCGCGCAGCTATGAAGGCGGCCAAAAAATCGCCCCGGCCTGCTGCGGCACGCGGCCGGTTCGGCTGGGTCAAGTGGGTGTTCATCGTGCCGGTGGTGCTGGTACTGGTGGTGCAAGTGTATTTCTTCCTGCAAATCTGGTGGTGGGTCGATCACAACCCGAGCATGACCAGCTTCATGCGCGAACAGGAATCGGTGTTGCAGGATAAAAATCCGAAGGCGGAAATCCGCCAGACCTGGGTGCCGTATAACCGCATCTCCAACAACCTCAAGCGCGCCATCATCGCCTCGGAAGATGCCAATTTTTCCGAGCACGAGGGTGTCGATTGGGAGGCCTTGCAAAAAGCCTACGAGAAAAACAACAAGAAGCGCAAGGTGGTGGCGGGCGGCTCCACCATCACCCAGCAGCTGGCCAAGAATTTGTTCCTGTCCGGCTCGCGCAGCTACGTGCGCAAGGGCCAGGAACTGGTGATCACGTATATGCTGGAAACCCTGATGGACAAGCGCCGCATCTTTGAAATTTATTTGAACGTGGTGGAGTTCGGCACCGGCACGTTTGGCGCGGAAGCGGCGTCGCGCCACTATTACCGCACCAGCGCAGCCAACCTCAGCGCCGGCCAGGCGGCCCGGCTGGCGGTGATGCTGCCCAACCCGCGCTATTACGACAAACACCGCGATACCAGCTATCTGAACCGCCGCACCTCGACGATTCTGGCACGCATGAACGCAGTGGACGTGCCGTGAGATAAAATGCGGCCTAACCAACAGGGCAGGCTGGCTTAGCTGTTGCCTTTCCGAGTACACTTGCGCTGTTTCCAGAAGGCTCCGCACCCATGATTAATGTTTTCGTTCTCCAGAATGGCCGGCTCAACCAGGTACCGATCGACACGCGCGAAGACCTGGTCAACGCCGAGCCGGTGTGGGTCGACCTGACCGACCCGACGGACGACGAGCGGCTGTGGGTCAAGACCATTTATGGCGTGACCCTGCCGGGCGAAGACGAAGTCAAGGATATCGAAGCATCGGCCCGTTACTACGAGGCGGAAAATGGCGATCTGCACCTGCGCACCGACTTCCTGCTGGAAGAAGACGACGGCCCGTCGCGCGTGATCACGGTCGCATTCATCCTGGCGCGCAAGATGCTGTTCTCGGTCCACACCGACGATTTGCCGGTGTTCCGCCTGGTGCGCATGCGCGCCCGTTCGCGGCCAGGCTCGATCGGTGATTACATGGACGTGCTGCTGGACCTGTACGCGACCGACGCCGAATATTCGGCCGATGCGCTCGAAGGCATTTATCTGAGCCTGGAAGAAGTGAGTGGCCGCGTGCTGCAAAAGCACTTCACCGATGACGATGCGGCTGCCGCGCTGAACTCTATCGCGCGCGAGGAAGACTTGAACGGCCGCATCCGCCGCAACATGATGGATACGCGCCGCGCAGTCAGTTTCCTGATGCGCGGACGCCTGCTCAACGCCGACCAGTTCGAGGAAGCACGCCAGATTTTGCGCGACATCGAATCGCTGGACGGCCACACGTCGTTCCTGTTCGACAAGATCAACTTCCTGATGGACGCCACGGTCGGCTTCATCAACATCAACCAGAACAAGATCATCAAGATCTTCTCGGTCGCCAGCGTGGCCTTCCTGCCACCGACCCTGATCGCCTCGATTTACGGCATGAACTTCAAGTGGCTGCCGGAACTGGAATGGCAGGCCGGCTACCCATTCGCGCTGGCCCTGATGGTCACCAGCGCGATCGCGCCGTTCTGGTACTTCCGCCGGCGTGGCTGGCTGAAGTAACCGGAACCTAGCCGCGCGCCAGGCGCAGGTTGGTGCTGCGCTGCGGTGCGCTGGGGCGTTGCGGTAGCGAGCGCACGGTGGCGGTGTCGCTCTCCAGCTTGAACACCCCCACCACCTCGGTCAACGCCGACGCCTGCTGATCGAGTGCATGGGCGGCCGCCGAGGCTTCTTCCACCAGCGCCGAATTTTGCTGGGTCATGCCGTCCATCTCGCCGATGGCGCCGTTCACCTGCTCGATACCGATGCTCTGCTCGGCGCTGGCCACGCTGATCTCGCTCATGATTTCGGTCACGCGCTTGACGCTGGTAACCACCTCCTGCATGGTGATGCCGGCCTTGGACACCAGCTCGGTGCCGCTGCCCACCTTGGTGACGGAATCGTCGATCAGGGCCTTGATTTCCTTGGCGGCCGAGGCCGAACGCTGGGCCAGGTTGCGCACCTCGGTTGCCACGACGGCAAAGCCGCGCCCCTGCTCGCCGGCCCGGGCCGCTTCCACGGCCGCGTTCAGCGCCAGGATATTGGTCTGGAAAGCGATGCCGTCGATGACGGAAATGATGTCGACGATTTTCTTCGACGACTCGTTGATCGATTCCATCGTATCGGTCACCTGCTGCATCACCACGCCGCCCTGTTCCGACACTGATGAAGCGGTCTGCGCCAGGGTGTTGGCTTGCTGGGCATTGCTGGCGTTCTGGCGCACGGTCGAGGTCAGCTCTTCCATGGCGGTGGCCACTTTTTCCAGCGACGTGGCCTGGTGCGCGGTACGATTCGACATGTCTTCGTTGCCAGCGGCAATTTCGCTCGAGGCAGCGTCGATGGCGTGGGTGCCTTCGCGCACCTTGCCGACGATGGACGCCAGGCTGTCGCGCATGCTCTTGATTTCATACAGCAGGCTGTCCTGGTCGCCGGGCCTGACGTTGACCGTCACTGCCAGGTCGCCATGGGCGATCTTGCCGGCGATCTCGGTGGCGTAGGCCGGCTCGCCGCCGAGCTGGCGGATTAGCACGTGCTTGATCACGCGGGTGACCACGATGCTGAGGATAAAGGCGGCCACGGCCAGCGCGATGGTCCAGAAGCGGGCGCTCTCGGCGCGTTGTTCCGACAAGGCGCTCGCCTCTGCCGCTTCCTTCTCGGCGGCCGTCAGCAGCACGGCCATGTCGGCCACGATCTGGCGCCGCAGCGGGCTGCATTCGTTGACCAGGAACTGGCCATATGCCTCCATCTCGTCGGCGTCGCGGAACTTGCGCGGCTTGTTCAGTTCCTGCGCCATGGTCAGCAGACCGGTGCGTACTTTTTCGAACTGGGCGTTGCCGGCATAGGCCGGGGTCAGCTTTTCGAGGGCCTTGAGGTAAAGGGCTTTCTGCTCGTCGAGGATGGCCAGCTCCCTGGCTGCCTGCGCCTTGTCGGTAAAGATGAAGGCATTGCGCGCGGCCAGGCCGGTTTGCGCCAGTGCCTCGCGCGCGTCCACCAGCGGGTCGAGGTGCTCGGTGTTGATCTTGTCCTGGCGCTTGAAGGCGTCGTTGATCGCGGCGACGCCGAATATGGAGACTGCCGCCAGCAACAGCAGCAGGGCCGTGACCATGCCAAAGCCCAGTGACAACTGGGTACCGATTTTGAGTTTTTTGAACGCGTTCATATTAATCTTCCTGGAAACGTTGGACGTTTCCACAAGTCCGGCGACGGGCAGGCACGGGAAACGGATACCACCGCAAGCGGCGACTGGTTACTGGTATTGGTTTTTTTGTGGCAGTCGCAAGAATTGGGCGGTGCCGGGACAGACGGAACGACAAGGTACTGCTGATACTGCGGCGCGCCGGCTGTGGGGTAGGGGCGGCGCGCCGTGAAATGCGGTAAGACGGTGTTGCTAGCGCTGCACGCGGCGCTGGATTTCTTCCGAGGCGATCGCGGCCAGTTCGCGCAGCGACCGCACTTCGCGGTCACGCAGGCGGCGCGGTTCGCTGTCGAGCACACATAAAGTACCGAGTGGCATCTTGTCCGCGTCGAGCAGCGGGAAGGCTGCATAAAAACGGATGTGCGGTGCGCCGGTCACCAGCGGGTTATCCTGGAAACGCGGATCGCGCGCCGCGTCTTCCACCACGAACAAGCCGTCCTGCAAAATCGCGTGGCTGCAAAACGCCCAGTCGCGCGGCGTCTCCGGCGCATCGACGCCGAGGCGCGACTTGAACCACTGGCGCTCCGCCGTCAACAAGCTGATCAATGCCATCGGCGACTCGGTCACCTGGCTGGCCAGCCAGGTCAGGCGGTCGAATACCGACTCGGCCGGCGTATCGACAATGCGCGCGGCGTCGAGCGCCAGCAGGCGCCGCGCCTCGTCATGCGGCACCGGGTAGGCGGCCGTGGCCGACGGCAGGAATTCGGTGCTGCTGGCCACCGCCGGCGCTGGTGCAGATGCGGACGGCGCCACCAGGCCGCGTTCTTCCATCAGGTGCTTGACAGCGGAAAGGCGCACGCGGCGGTGACCGCCGGGCGTCTTCCACGACGGAATCGCGCCATTCTCGATCCACAGTTGCGCCGTACTGACGGCCACGCCCAACAACTCTGCAGTTGCGCGGGTGGTCAGGACGGAATCTTTACTGTTGGGCATCAAGCATCTCTCGAAAGGCGGGGTTAATGAAATTAGTGTACTTCAATTTCCGCATGGAAACAATTGAAATTGACGAAAATGACGCTACTATTTTTCTACAGCAATGAAATGTCCGGTAATGAGGCTATGTATGCGCTGTATTTGAGATATATCATCATATTCGTCAATTATGTGAAGTAGCGCACGGCAGAACTGAAAGGACTTTCATAACGGTAATAAAATCTGCTGCAAGATGCGCTTAGAATGGCGGCCAATCTCAGTGTCCGGGAGCCACGACCATGTACAAGAAACGGCAATTTTTTCCCCGGCAGGTAGTGGAAGCCGGCGGCAACCGCTGGGACTGGGCGCTGCTGCCCATCGTGCTGGCCGTGTTCGTGCTGCTGGCCTACGGCGGCCAGCAGATGGCGCGTCCCTATCAACTGGGCCAGGCGCTGCCGCTCTCGCTCGACCCGACCAACCTGCCTTATTACCTGCTGCGCACCACGTTGCGCATGTTTATCGCGCTCGGTGCGTCGGTGGTGTTCGCCTGCGTGTTTGCCGCGCTCACCACCAAGTACCGGCTCGCCGAAAAAGTGCTGGTGCCGCTGCTCGACATCCTGCAGTCGATCCCGATCCTCGGCTTTTTGTCGATCACGGTGACCGCCTTTATCGCGCTGTTTCCCGGCAACCTGCTGGGCGTGGAGTGCGCGGCCATCTTTGCCATCTTTACGTCGCAGGCGTGGAATATGGCGTTCTCGGCCTACCAGGGCTTCCGCAACGTGCCGGCCGAATTGTCGGAGGCGGCGCAGGTGTTCCAGCTCTCGGGCTGGCAGCGCTTCTGGCGCCTGGAACTGCCGTTCGCCATGCCGGGCCTGCTGTGGAACATGATGATGTCGATGTCGGGCGGCTGGTTTTTCGTGGTGGCGTCGGAGGCGATTTCGGTGTCGAACCAGGACATCAAGTTGCCCGGCATCGGCTCGTACATCGCGCTGGCCATCGAGCAGAGCAACCTGGGCGCCATCGGCTGGGCCATCTTTGCCATGCTGATCGCCGTGCTGCTGTACGACCAGCTGTTCTTCCGGCCCTTGCTGGCATGGGCCGACAAGTTCCGCTTCGAGGAAACCGGCGGCGATACCGCACAAAATTCGTGGCTGCTCACCTGGCTGCGCCGCACCGACCGTACGCAGGAATTCGTGGCATGGTGCGGCCGGCTGCTGTCGCGCTCCATTGCGCTGTTCCGCCTGGGCCACGACGGCACGTCGATCCGCGCTCGCCGCGACCATCCATCGCTGGTGCCGCAGCGCGTGTGGGACGCGGTGATCGTCGCCGTGGTGTTTTACGCCCTGTGGACACTCGGTCACTTCATCAGCACCGAAGTAGGCTGGCGCGAAGTGGGGCACGTGCTGCTGCTGGGCTGCTACACCATGCTGCGCGTGATAGGCCTCTTGCTGCTCGCTGCCCTGATCTGGGTGCCGGTGGGCGTGTGGATCGGCATGAACCCGCGCTGGGCGTCGCGCACCCAGGCGGTGGCGCAGTTCCTGGCCGCCTTCCCGGCCAACCTGGTGTTCCCGGTGGCCGTGATCGTGATCATGCGCTACCAGTTGAACCCGGATATCTGGTTGTCGCCGCTGATGATCCTCGGCACCCAGTGGTATTTGCTGTTCAACGTGATCGCCGGCGCATCCACCATTCCGACCGAGTTGCGCCACGCGGCGCAGAATTTCGGGTTGACGGGCTGGCTCAAGTGGCGGCGCTACCTGCTGCCGGCGATTTTCCCCAGTTTTGTCACCGGCGCGATCACCGCGTCGGGCGGCTCGTGGAATGCCAGCATCGTGGCTGAATACGTGAGCTGGGGTTCGACCACCGTCAAGGCCCACGGGCTGGGCAGCTACATCGCCGAGATGACCGCCACCGGCGATTTTCCGCGCATTGCGCTGGGCATCGGCGTGATGTGCATCTTCGTGATGGGTTTTAACCATTTCGTCTGGCGCCGCCTGTACATCATGGCCGAGAGCCGGCTGCATTTCTAGGAGCGCACCATGAACACACCGATTGTTGAACTCAAAGGCGTCGCCAAGCATTTTCGCGCGGCCGACGGCGCCGCGCGCGCGGTGCTCGAAGGCGTCGATTTCACCCTGCACGAAGGGGAAATCGTCGCGCTGCTGGGCCAGTCCGGCTCCGGCAAATCGACCATGCTGCGCCTGATGGCGGGGCTGATCCAGGCCGACGCCGGCCAGGTGCTGTATCGCGGCATGCCCTTGTACGGCACCGCGCGCGGCATCCGCATGGTGTTCCAGTCGTTTGCGCTGTTCCCGTGGCTAACCGTGCAAAAGAACGTGGAACTGGGACTGGAAGCGCAGGGCATGCCGGCGGCGGAAAGAGCGCGGCGGGCGTCGGCCGTGATCGACCTGATCGGCCTGTCCGGCTTCGAGGGCGCGCTGCCGCGCGAGCTGTCGGGCGGCATGCGCCAGCGCGTGGGCATCGCCCGGGCGCTGGTGATGGAACCGGAAGTGCTGCTGATGGACGAAGCGTTTTCCGCGCTCGACGTGCTCACCGGCGAACGCTTGCGTGAGGAAATTCTGGAACTGTGGCAGTCGGGTCGCATCCCCACCAAGGCCATCCTGGTGGTGTCGCACAATATCGAGGAAGCGGTGATGATGGCCGACCGCGTGCTGATTTTCGCCAGCGATCCGGGCCGGGTGCGCGCCGAACTGCCGATCGCGCTGGCGCAGCCGCGCAAGGCCGAAGGTGCCGAAGTGCGGCACCTGATCGATAAAGTGTACGAGCTGATGACGGCCGGCGCCGGCCGCCGTGGCCAGATCAGCGAGAAGGAGGTGAAGCTGCAACTGGGCGACCGCCTGCCGCAGGCCGACATCGCCCACATGGAAGGGATACTGGAACTGCTGGCCGAAGAGCCGTTCGCGGGCCGCGCCGACCTGCCACAACTGGCCGAGGAAACCGATCTCACCGACGCCGAGCTGCTGGAAGTGACCAATGCCTTGCTGCTGCTGGGTTTTGCCCATCTGCTCGATGGCGACATCCTGCTGACGGAACTCGGTGCGCGCTATGCCGCCATCATGGCGACCGAGGACAGCGGCGCGCGCCAGGCGGTGTTCGGCAAGCAGTTGCTCGAACACGTGCCGTTGATCGCGTACATCTGCCATGGCCTGGCGCAGGACCGGTCGGGCGATTTGCCGGAAGACTTGTTCCTCAAGCTGCTGCGGTTTACGCTGAGCGAAGAGGAGGCCGAACGCGCACTGCGCGTGGCCATCGAGTGGGGGCGGTACGGGGATTTGTTCGAATACGATTTTAATACGGGGGTGATCCAGTCGGCTTGAACCCCCGTATGGTTGCTTATGCGTATGTTTATGCTGCTGCGAGCTTTTTGAACACCCGGCTCGCCGCTGCAATGGTCTCGTCGATGACCGCGTCGCTATGCTGCGCCGACACAAACCCCGCCTCGAACGCCGCCGGCGCGAAGTACACGCCTTCGTCGAGCATCGCGTGGAAGAACACGTTGAAGCGTTCGCGGTCGCCGGCCATCATCTCGGCGTAGTTGTTTGGCGGCGTGGCGCTGAAGTACAGGCCGAACATGCCACCGACCGCATCGGCGCAGAACACCACGCCGGCATCTTTTGCCGCTGCCGTCAGGCCGGCAGCCAGGCGCTCGGCCGTGGCGCCCAGGCGCTCGTAAAAGCCCGGTTCCTGGATCAGCTTCAAGGTGGTCATGCCCGCCGCCACCGCCACCGGGTTGCCCGACAGGGTGCCGGCCTGGTACACCGCACCGAGGGGCGCCATGTTGGACATCAGCTGCGCGCTGCCGCCGAACGCCGCCACCGGCAGGCCGCCGCCGATCACCTTGCCCAGCGCGGTGAGATCGGGCTTGATGCCGTACAGTTCCTGGGCGCCGCCCAGGGCAACGCGGAAGCCGCACATCACTTCGTCGAAGATCAAAAGCGCGCCGTGCCTGGTGCACAGGTCGCGCGTGGCTTGCAGGAAGTCGGCGTTGGCCTTGATCAGGTTCATATTGCCGGCAACCGGCTCGATGATCACGCAGGCGATCTCGTCGCCGAAGTTGGCGAAGGCTTCTTCGAGCTGCGCCACGTTGTTATAGTCAAGCACCAGCGTGTGCTTGACGAAGTCTTCGGGCACACCGGCCGACGTCGGGTTGCCGAAAGTGAGCAGGCCGCTGCCGGCCTTGACCAGCAGCGAATCAGCGTGGCCGTGGTAGCAGCCTTCGAACTTGACGATCTTGTCGCGGCCGGTGGCGCCGCGCGCCAGGCGCAGCGCGCTCATGGTCGCCTCGGTTCCCGACGAGACCAGGCGCACCTGTTCCAGCGACGGCACCAGGCGGCAGATTTCCTCGGCCATTTCCACTTCGCCCTGGGTAGGAGCGCCGAACGACAGGCCGCGCGTGGCCGCCTCCTGCACCGCTTTGACCACTTGCGGGTGGGCGTGGCCGACGATGGCCGGGCCCCACGAGCCGATGTAGTCGATATAGCGCTTGTCGTCGGCGTCCCAGAAGTACGGGCCTTCGGCGCGGGTGATGAAGCGCGGCGTGCCGCCCACCGAGCGGAAGGCGCGCACCGGCGAGTTGACGCCGCCGGGCGTGGTTTTCTGGGCGCGGGCGAACAGCGTGTCGTTGTTGGAAATCGTGGTCATGTGTTTATCTCGGTGTCTGGTAAATAAAACGGCCATGCTTATTGCATGTCGGCGGCCGTCGTCAGCAAGTGGAAGAAGCGGTTGGGCACGAACTTGCCCATGCCATAGCGCTGCGCATGGGCCAGGGCGCCCACAGTGTACTCCTGCGCCGCTTTCACCGCTTCCGGGGCGTCCACGCCGCGCGCCATGAAGGCGGTGATCGCGGCCGACAGCGTGCCGCCGGCGCCGATGAAGGGGCCGGGCAGGTGCTGCCAGGCGTCGTGGCTGACCATGCCGTCCGAGTGGTACAGGGTGTTGGCCAGCGTATTCGGTACTGCGCGGCTGCCCACCTTGGCCTGCATGGCGCCGGCCTGGGTGCCGGTGACCAGCACGTATTCGCAGCCCAGGGCGATCAGGTATTCGACGTCGGACTGCAGCATGTTGTCGAGTCCATCGCCGGCGTCGCGCCAGGTTTCGGCCAGCCGGCCCAGCTCCACCACCGACAGCATCAGCAGCGTGGCCTGCGGCACCAGCAACTGGCGCACGGCGGTCAGCAGTTCCTCGGCCTCGTCGTCGGGCAGGTCGGGCAGGCGCGAGCTGAACGGATCGAGGATCAGCGGCGCATCGGGGTAGTCGGACAGGATCTCGGCGATCGCGGCCACTTGCTCCACGTTGGTCAGCGCGCCGACCTTGAAGGCGGCCATGGTCATGTCCTCGAGGACCACGCGGGCCTGGTCGGCCACCCAGTCGGGATCGATTTCCTGGGTATCCTCGATGCGGGCGGTGTCGCCGATCAGCAACGCGGTGGTGGCGGCCAGGCCGGTGCACGAGAGCGCGGCAAACGCGGCCAGGTCGGCCTGGACACCGGTGGCGCCGGCGGGATCGGCAACGCCGAAGCTTAATATGAGAGGAGAAGTTTGGTTTTGCACGGCTGGTAGATTAAGATACCTGATTCGGCATTTTACTTGATTGAAGGGTGGCAGAACGTGAGTAGCAATGAAACAACGCAGGACTTCCAGACCTGGATGTGCCTGATCTGCGGCTGGATCTACGACGAACAGGCCGGCCTGCCCGACGAAGGCATCGCGCCCGGCACCCGCTGGGCCGACGTGCCGATGAACTGGAGCTGCCCGGAATGCGGCGCCCGCAAGGACGATTTCGAGATGGTCGCGCTCTGATCTGCCGCCCGATCCATGCAGTTGCGGCATGTGCTAAGGTGCAGTGATGAATAACGCCCTGACGATCATGGTCATCGACGACAGCAGCACGATCCGCCGCTCGGCCGAGATTTTCCTGTCCGGCGCCGGCTACCGCGTGGTGCTGGCCGACGACGGCTTCGACGCCCTGGCCAAGCTGGCCGACCATCGCCCGGCGCTGGTGTTCTGCGACATCGTCATGCCGCGCCTCGACGGCTATCAGACCTGCACGCTGATCAAGAACAGCGCGGCATTCCACGCCACGCCGGTGCTCATGCTGTCTTCGAAAGACGGCCTGTTCGACCGCGCGCGCGGCGCCATGGCCGGTTCCGCCGCGTGCCTGGCCAAACCATTCACCCGGGAAGGCATGCTTGCGGCGGTTCGCGCGCATGCCACCAGCTCACCAGATTAAGATACCCGCAGGGGGAACCATGGCCATACAACGCATACTGATCGTCGACGACTCGCCCACCGAGCGTTACTACCTGTCCGACATCCTGGTCCGCAACGGCTACACCGTGGATGTCGCCGAAAGCGGCGAGGAAGCGCTCGTCAAGCTGCGCGCCGAGAAGCCCGACCTGATCCTGATGGACGTGGTGATGCCGGGCGCGAACGGCTTCCAGGTCACGCGCTCGATCGCGCGCGACCCCGTGCTCAAGGAAGTGCCGGTGATTATCTGCTCGAGCAAGGACCAGGAGACCGACCGCATCTGGGGCATGCGCCAGGGCGCGCGCGACTACCTGGTCAAGCCGGTCACGCCGGGCGACCTGCTCGACAAGATCGCCGCCCTCGGCTGAGCGATGGACGCCGCCACGCCCGCACCCCTCGATCCCACCGACGGTCCGCCAGCCGGCGAGCGCCGCAGCAGCCTGCGCCAGTACCAGGTGCAGCTGCTCGAACGCATGCAGGCGGCCAAGAGCGGCGCCGCCGCCGGCGTGCGCGAGCTGGGCGTGGTGATCGGCGGACGCCACTACCTGCTGGATCTCACCCAGATTGGCGAGATCGTCACGCCGCAACCGGTGTCGCCGGTGCCGCTGGCCCGCCCGTGGTACCTGGGCCTGGCCAATATCCGCGGCGACCTGACCGGCGTGATCGACCTGGCGCGCTACCAGGGCCAACCCGGCGCTGTTGCCGGTACCAGTGCCGGAACGCCGGCCGAGCGCCGCCTGATTACCTTTTCGCCTAAACTGGGGTTCAACTGCGCGCTGCTGGCCGACCGCGTGCTGGGCCTGCGCACCTCGTCCGAGATGCAGGCAGTCGCCGTGCCTGGCGCCGGTGCACCCGCCTGGGCTGCTCACCAGTTCGACGACGGCGAGGACCGGCGCTGGACGCTGCTGGACCTGGCGCAACTGGTGCGCGAGCCGCGCTTTGCGCTGGTGGGCTTTTAAAGGGAAGGAACGGGTTTGGACCAGGAGACCTTCGACCATATCGCCGCCGCGCGCGCGGAGCAGGGCGGGCCGGTGCGCCTGCGCGATGCGCTCGACCGTCTCGGCGCCGCCACGGCGGCAGCCGATGGTCAGCACGAAGCGCGGCCCGGCCTGAAACGGCTGCCGCTGATCGGCCGCCTGCCCACCCAGCGCCAGTTGAGTATCCTGTCCACCGCGCTTGGCATCAGCCTGAGCGTCTCGGCCGCCTGCGTCGCCCTCAACACCATCTACAGCGCCAACCGGTCGGCGCAAACCCAGGTTGCCAGCGACGCGCTGATGCACTCGCAGCGCATCGGCAAGGCCGCGCCCAACGCGGTGCAGGGCAGCGACGAAGCGTTTCGCCAGCTCGAGGAAAGCCGGCGCGAACTCAATAACGACATCACGCTGATGACGCGCGGCGGCAAGGTGCAGGGCCGCCAGCTGCGCGCGCCCGGGGCCGACCTGGCCGCGACCGTGGAATCGGTGCGCAAGCAGTGGGGCGCCACCGACCTGGCAGCCGCCACCATCCTCACCCTCAAGACCGATCTCAGTGGCGTCGATCAGACCCTGCACAAGCTCAATGCCATGTCGCCCGACCTGCTGGCCCGCACCGAGGAGATCAGCGCCTTGCGCGTGGCCGGCGGCGGTTCGGCGCGCGAGATCGCCGCACTGGGCAAGCTCACCATGCTTACCCAGCGCATGAGCCGCAGCGCCAGCGAATTTCTCACCGCCGGCGGCATCAGTTCCGAAACCGCGTTCCAGCTGGGGCGCGACACCACGGTGTTCCGCACCACGCTCGAAGGTTTCCTGAGCGGCAGCGCCGCGCAGGGTTTGAGCGCCGCGCGCGAGCCGGAACTGCGCGAGAAAATCGTCGCGCTCAAGGCGCAGTTCGAGGACTACCAGAAGCTGGTGGCGGCCATCCTCGACAAGCTCGATAAATTCAGCGCCGCCAAGAATGCCGAACGGCTGATCTTCAACGAGAACGAGGCGCTGCGCCAGCGCCTCTACACGCTGCAGCAGTCCTACCGCGCCGAGCAGGATTCGCTCGGTCTGACCTTCTGGCTGATGGTGGCCTGCGGCATGCTCACGCTGGTGATGGCGGTGGCCATCGGCCGCGTGCTGCTGATCGATTCCAACAACCGCACGCGCGGCGCCGACCGCCGCCGCCGCGAGGCCGATGCCCTGCGCGTGGAGTCGCAGCGCAAGGAGGAGGCAGCCCGCGAAACCAACGCCCAGAACCAGGCCGCCATCCTGCGCCTGATGAACGAGCTGCAAAAAGTGGCCGATGGCGACCTGACCGTGCGCGCTACCGTGTCGGAGAACGTCACCGGGGCGATTGCCGACACCGTCAATTACACGGTGGAGGAGCTGCGGGTGCTGGTGGGCCGGGTGACCGCCACTGCCGAACAGGTCACGCGCGCCTCGCTGCACGCGCACAGCATTTCCAACGATCTGCTGCGCGCCTCGCAGCAGCAGTCGCGCGAAATCCAGGACGTGAGCAGCACCGTGGTGCGCATGGCCGACCAGATCACCGACGTCTCGCGCTCCGCCAGCGAATCGGCCGACGTGGCGCGGCAATCGGTGGCCGCTGCCAACCTGGGATCGACCGCCGTGGCCAACGCCATCTTCGGCATGCACGAGATCCGCGACCAGATCCAGGATACGTCCAAGCGCATCAAGCGCCTCGGTGAATCGTCGCAGGAGATCGGCGAAATTACCGAACTCATTTCCGACATCACCGAGCAGACCAATGTGCTGGCGCTGAACGCCGCCATCCAGGCGGCGTCCGCCGGCGAAGCGGGGCGCGGCTTCACGGTGGTGGCGGAAGAAGTGCAGCGGCTGGCGGAGCGCTCGGCCGCCGCCGCCAAGCAGATCGGCGCGCTGGTGCGCACCATCCAGACCGACACCCACGACGCGGTGGCAGCCATGGAAAAATCCACGCGCGGGGTGGTGGAGGGCACGCGCCTGTCCGACGCCGCCGGCGCGGCCCTGAACGATATTTCGAACGTGTCGCACCACCTGGCGGAGCTGATTTCCGGCATCGCACAGGCCACCGGCGAGCAGGCCACGTCGGCCAGCGGTGTGGCGCGCAACATCCAGCTGATCCTGACCGTCACCGAACAGACCCAGGACGGCACCCAGCACACGGCGCAGTCGATCCATAAACTGTCGGTGCTGGCGCAGGAACTGAAAAACTCGGTGGCGCGGTTCCGCATCGCCTCCTGAGCGGCACAACATTGAAAGGCCGGTACCAGCATGACGACCACTGACACTGCTCACGCAATCACCACCGCAACCCCGATCGACACCGGTCCGCTGTCGTGGGTGATGGAGGAAATCCGCGAAGCGCTGGCCCGTTCGCGCACCGCCTTGCAGGAAGCGGGCGGGCGCGCCGCCGAAGACCAGGCCACCCAGCTGCAGCACGCCAAGACCCATTTGCACCAGGCCCATGGCGCCTTGCAGATGGTCGATGTGGAAGGCGTGGGGCAGGTCACGGCGCTGGCCGAGACCGCGCTCGAACGCTTCAAGTCGGGCGCCGTCAAATGCACCACCGACCACGTGGAAGCGGTCACCCAGCTGTACCAGGCGTTGGTCGAATACCTGGAAGAGCTGCTGGCAGGCGCGCCATCGCAGCCGGCCAGGCTGTATCCGTACTACCGCGCGGTGCAGGAAATCGTCGGCGCGGAGCGCATCCATCCGGCCGACCTGTTTTTCCCCGACCTGACGCGCGCAGTGGAACTGCCGGCTGCTGCCGAGGCGGTGGCCGATCCCGCTCCCGACTACGCCGCCTGCCGCCAGCGCTTCGAGCGCGCGCTGCTGCCCTACCTGAAAAGCACGGATCCGGCGCAGCAGCGCGAACACGCCGCCGCCCTGACCGATGCGGTGGCAGCGGTGGCCGCTGTCCAGCAGGAGGCAAAGCCGCGTGCGTTCTGGCTGGCGCTGCAGGCCTTTGCCGAACTGGTGGCCGGCGGCGATATCGCCGGCAGCGTGCAGGTCAAGCAGCTGTTCGGCATGATCAACCTGCAATTGCGACGCCTCTCCCAGGGCAACGCCGCGCAGCCGGACGCCATGCTGCGCGATGCGTTGTTCTTCATCGCCGTGGCTGGACCGGACAGCAGTTCGCCCACGGCGCGCGCGTTGCACGCAGCGTTCGCACTGGACGGTCTGGCGCCGCCCGACTACGACAGCCGCCGCTACGGCCAGCGCGATGCACTGGCGCCCGCGCAGGCGCGCAGCTGGCAGGACGCCGCACCGGAGCGCAGCACCGCCGAGATCAAGGCGGCGCTGCGCGCGGTGGAACACGCGCTGGACCGGTTTTACGCCGACCCGCAGCAGCGCGCGGCGCTCACCGGCCTGGCGCCGGCGCTTGATGGCTTGCAGGCGACATTGACGGAGCTGGAGCAGCCGGCCGCCGCGCAAGCCGCCCTGCAAGTACAGTCGCAGGTAGCGGCCCTGGCGCAGGACGGCGCCGATCCGGCACAGGAAGCGAAAACACTCGACGACGTGGTGCACAACCTCAGCGCGCTCGGTTTCTTTGCCGAGCTGCTGGCGCACAACGCGGCCGGGGCGCGCCAGCGCTTCGCCTACGATGCGCGGCAGGGCAGCTTCCGCGCGGTGCCGTTTTCCAAGATGGCGGGCGCGGAATCGATCCCGGTGCTCGACGACGCAGTGCCGGCGCCGCCCCCTGCCGCACCGCCGCCGGAAGCCGTACCTGCCGTGGAGACGGCCGCCAACACCCCGCACCTGCTGGAACTATTCCTCTCGGAAGCGCGTGAGACGCTGGACTTCGCCGATACCACGCTGGCCGTCGATGGACCGGGCAACGAACAGTACCTGATCATGCTGCGCCGCTCGTTCAACACCCTGAAGGGCAGCGCCCGCACCGTGGCACTGGACGACTTCGCCGACGGCGCCCACGCCATCGAGCGCGTGATGAATACCTGGCTGGCCGAAGAGCGCCCGGTGGACGCCGCGCTGACCGCCTTGCTGGAACGGGCCGCCCGCGAACTGCGCGCCTGGACCGACCTGCTGGCCAGCGAAGGCGCGCAGGTATCGCTGACCGCCCGCGCGCAAGCCCTGGCTGCCGACGCCAGGCGCGTGCTCGATGGCGTTGTCGATGCGGCCGAGACTGCCGACACTGCCGATGCCGATATCCGAGCCACCGCTGATGCCCTCGGCAACGCCGACGTCCCCGCTATTTCCGATGTCCCTGGCGACGGCGACGTACTCGCCATCGGTGACGCCGCCGGTGACGCCGACATCCCCACTGGCGCTGATTCCGCTGCCGCCACCGATGCCTCCGCTATTGCTGATTCCGCCGGTACCGCCGATGCCTCCGCTGTCGCTGATTCCGCTGGTACCGCCGATGCCTCCGCTGTCGCTGACTCCGCCGGTACCGCCGATGCCTCCACTGTCGCTGATTCCGCCGGTACCGCCGATGCCTCCGCTGTCGCTGACTCCGCCGACCCCACCGATTCCTTCGCCGGCGCTGACTTTACCGGCACCGCCGAGGCCTCCGCTAACGCCGGCGCCTCCGACGCTTCTGACCTCCCGGCCAGCGCGACCAGTGTGGACAACCTGCCCGCTGGTGACGCCGCTATCTCGACCCCGCTGCTCGCCATCTTCCTGGCGGAAGCCAGGCAACTGGTGGACCAGCTGACGCAAGACTTCGGCGCCTGGCGCCAGATCCCGCAACGCGCCGCCGAGCCGCAGTCGCTGCGGGCCGCGCACACGCTTGCCGGCATTTCGGGCACCGTGGGCGTGCCCGTGCTGCGCGAACTGGCGCTGGCGCTGGAGGACACTTTGGCCGCGCTGCAAGCGCCCGCGCCTTTCCTCGACCCGGCGCAGCACGACCTGTTCGATTTCACCGCGCAGCGCCTGCGGCAAATGGTCGATACCGTGGGCCGCAGCGACATGCCATCCTCCCAGCCGGAATTGATCGCCGCGCTGGCGGCGCTGCGTGCGCAGTTGCAAGCGAGCGCACCGGCCGCCAACGCAGCACTGGACGCGCAACTCGACCAGTTGGTGGCCGGCGCACAGGCGCCTGGCGCGGCGGCGCACGACGAATCGCCGCTGGACGCCATGTTCCGCCAGGTGTATGACCAGCTTAGCGGGACCGTGCCGGCATCCGAAGCGCCGGCGCCCGCGCCGAAAAAAGGCTGGCGCAAGGTCGAGCCGCGCGTCGATGACGATATCGACGACCTGTTCAACGCCGCCTTCGACGAAACCTTTGCCGAGCCGCCGCTGCACATCGCCGCACCGGCCGCCGAAATGACTACGCAGCCACTGCCCGCACCGGCCCCAGCCACCCCTGAACCAGTATCTGCACCGGTCTCGGAACCAGCACCAGACCCGGTAGCAGTCCCGGCCCCATTCCACGCCGACACCGGCATCACCGAACTGCCACTGGCCGCCCCGGCGCAGCGCGACGCCCTGCCGGCCATTTTCAACGATGAACTGGACGCCGAACTGCTGGCCGTGTTCCTCGAAGAAGGCGCCGACCTGCTGCCGCAGGTAGGCGAGGCCTTGCGCGCCTGGCAGAGTGCACCGCTTGATGCCGGCCACGCGCAAGGTTTGCTGCGCTTGTTACACACGATCAAGGGCAGCGCGCGCATGGCCGGCGCCATGCGCCTGGGCCAGCACGTGCACGAGATCGAAACCCATATCGAAAACATGGTGCACGAAGGTTCCGCCACGCCGCTGGCGTTCGACGAACTGCTGGCCCATTACGACCACGCGCTGCTGCTGTTCGAGCAGTTGCAGCAGGGCGGCATGGCCGCTGCCGTGGAAGCCGATGCGGCGGCCGATCCTGGCGCCGCGCCATGCGCCGATGCGCCGTCCGCGCCGTGCGCCGACGATCAGCCGGCCAATAAATCGCCACTGGTGCGGGTGCGCGCCGATATCCTCGACCGCCTGGTCAACCAGGCCGGCGAAGTGTCGATTGCCCGGTCGCGGCTGGACAACGAAGTGGGCGCCATGCGCGCCACGCTGGGCGACGTGTCCGATAACCTGTCCCGCTTGCGCAGGCAGCTGCGCGAAATCGAAATGCAGGCCGAATCGCAGATTGCCTCGAGCATGTCGCGCATGGCCGACATCAACGAGCGCGATTTCGATCCGCTCGAATTCGACCGCTTTACGCGCCTGCAGGAACTCACGCGCATGATGGCCGAAAGTGTCAACGACGCGGCCAGTCTGCACGAGCACCTGTCGCACAGCGTCAACCACGCCGGCGACGACCTGGTGCTGCAGGCGCGCCTCACGCGCGACCTCCAGCGCGACCTGATGCGGGTGCGCATGGTGCCGTTTGCCAGCATTGCCGAGCGCCTGTTCCGGGTGGCGCGCCAGAGCGCCAAGGAAGTGGACAAGCGCGTCAACCTCGACCTGCGCGGCGGCGGCGTGGAAATCGACCGTGGCGTGCTCGAACGCATGGCCGCGCCGTTCGAACACCTGCTGCGCAACGCGATTGCCCACGGCGTGGAACCGCGCGCCGCGCGCACGGCTGCCGGCAAGAGCGAAACCGGCGAGCTGCTGATGGAAGTGACGCAGCAGGGCAACGAGGTCGTTATCGAATTTTCCGACGACGGCGCCGGCCTGGACCTCGAACGCATCCGCGCCAAGGGCGTGGCCAGCGGCTTGCTGGCAGAGGGCGCAGACGTCACCGAAGCCCAGGTGGCCGACCTGATTTTCGAACCCGGCTTCACCACCGCCGAAGCGCTGACCGAATTGTCGGGCCGCGGCGTGGGCATGGACATCGTGCAGTCCGAGGCGCAAGCCCTGGGCGGCCGGGTGGACCTGGAATCGACGCCGGGGCAGGGCACGCGTTTCGTGATTCGCCTGCCGCTCACGCTGGCGGTCACCCAGGTTGTGCTGGTGGCTGCCGGTGGCCGCAGCTACGCCCTGCCGGCCATCCTGGTCGAGCAGGTGCAGCAGATGAACGGGGAGGCGCTGGCCGCCGCCCACCGGGTTGGTCACCTGAACGGCCACATGGCGCTGCACGGCCGCCAGGCCGCGCTGCACTACCTGCCTGCGCTGCTGGGCGACATTGACATGCAGCCGCAGGTCAACCAGTCGGCGCCGGTGATGATGCTCAAGAACGGCACTGAGCGGCTGGCATTGCAGGTGGACGAGGTGCTGGGCAACCGCGAGGTGGTGGTCAAGAATATCGGCCCGCAGCTCGCACGCATGGCCGGCATCGCCGGCGCCACCGTGCTGGGCTCGGGCGACATCGTGTTGATCCTCAACCCGGTGGCGCTGCTGCACCACTTGGCGCAAAACCCGGAGGCGCGCGCCCAGTATGCGCAGGCGGTCCACGGTGACACCGCTGCCGATGCCGGCACGGCGACGCGTGCGCACGCGGCCACGGTGATGGTGGTCGATGATTCGATGACGGTGCGCCGCGTAACCGGGCGCCTGCTCGAGCGCGAAGGCTACCGGGTGTTGCTGGCCAAGGATGGCGTCGATGCGCTGGAACAGCTGCGCGAGCACCAGCCTGACCTGCTGCTGGTCGATATCGAAATGCCGCGCATGGACGGTTTCGACCTCACGCGCCAGGTGCGCGGCGATGAACGCACTGCCGGCATCCCGATCATCATGATCACGTCGCGCAGCGCCGACAAGCACCGCAACTACGCGCTGGACCTGGGTGTGAATGCCTTCTTCGGCAAACCGTTCCAGGAGCCGGAGCTGCTTGAGACGATGGAAAAACTGCTCAATCCTCCGGCGGTTTGACCTTTTTTACCACTTCGTAGCGTTCAAGCGTGCGCTTGCGCGCCTCGTCGTGCATGACGATCGGGCACGGGTACTTGAGCGGTTCCATGCGCGCGTGCAGCCATGGCGCGTGGATTTCCTTGTCGCTCAGGTGTTTCAGTTGCGGCAGGTAGCGGCGGATGAATTTGCCGGCGCCGTCGAACTTTTCCGACTGCGTGATCGGATTGAAGATGCGGAAGTACGGTTGCGCATCGCAGCCCGACGACGACGCCCACTGCCAGCCGCCGTTGTTCGACGCCAGATCGAAGTCGTTCAGGTGCAGCGCGAAATATGCCTCGCCCCGGCGCCAGTCGATGCCGAGGTCCTTGATCAGGAAGCAGGCGGTGACCATGCGCAGGCGGTTGTGCATATAGCCGGTCTGGTTCAGTTGCAGCATGGCTGCGTCCACCAGCGGGTAGCCGGTGCGCGCTTCGCACCAGGCGGCGAACAGTTCGTCGGCTTCTTCGCCGGTTTCCCATTCGATGGCGTCGTAGGCGGGCTTGAACGATGCGCCCACCACGTGCGGGTTGTGGAACAGGATCATGGCGTAGAACTCGCGCCAGATCAGTTCCGCCAGCCACACCGGTGCGCCTTCGCCGCCGCCGCCGCGTGCCATCAGGTCCACCACCGTGCGCACCAGGTGGCGCACCGACAGCGTGCCGAAACGGAAATGCAGCGATAAATACGACGGGCCTTTCACGGCCGGGAAGTCGCGCGCGGTCTTGTACTGGGCGATGCGCGGCAGGAAATCTTCGAACAGTTGGGCGGCGCCCGACATGCCGGTGGGAATCTTCAGTTCAGCCAGGTTGCTCGGTTCGAAGCCCAGTTCCTTCAAGGTTGGCAGCTTGGGGGCGGGCGAGGGCGGCGGCGCCAGGCGCGCTGCGTGCGGCTCGATGTGGTACGGCGCGATCACGCTCGGATCAGCGTCGAGTTTCTTGAGCCAGGCATTCTTGTACGGGGTGAAGACGGAGAACACGCCGCCGGTTTGCGACAGCACTTCGCTTTTTTCGAACACCACCTGGTCCTTGAAGCCCACCAGCGCGCGGCCGTCGGCTTGCAGCGCTTTGGCGACAGCGGCATCGCGGGCGATGGCCTGCGGTTCGTAGTCGTGGTTGCAATACACGGCATCGACCTGCAATTCGGCGGCCAGCGCCGGGATTGCCGTCAGCGGATCGCCGTGGCGTGCCAGCAGGCAACCGCCCATCTGGCGCAGTTCGGCATCGACCTCGGCCACGCTGGCGTGGATGAAGTCCACGCGCCGGTCCTGGCGCGGCAAAGCGTCGAGGATAGTGCTGTCATAGATGAATGCGCAGTAGACTTTGTGGCTGTCTTGCAGTGCCTGATGCAGGGCAACATGATCGAAAACGCGCAGATCGCGGCGCAGCCATACCAGGGTTGAATCGTGTTTCATTGAGTCTGTGTCTATCTTGTGGGGCAACGCAATCGTGGGTGCGCTGCGATTTCAGTGTAAACTACGCGGTGACTTGCTAGATGCGAATACTAGCACCGACCGCCCCGCGCGGCCCCGCACACAGAGAGCAATGCGTATGAAGAAGAGCAAAATCGGCAAAACGCTTCCTGTCCCCGGCTTGTTACAGGAAGACCCGTTGGCCCCATTGAGCGCCACCGCCACCGAGGGCGACAGCCCGGTCCCGCAACTGAACCTGGCCAATCATTTCCTGATCGCCATGCCTTCCATGCAAGATCCGGTCTTCGGCGGCACCGTGGTGTATGTCTGCGAACACAATGAAAACGGCGTGCTGGGCGTGGTGATCAACAAGCCCACCGACATGACCATGCAAGTGCTGTTCGAACGCATCGACCTCAAGCTCGAGGGGGACCAGGACAGCGCGGTCGATCAGCCCGTCATGTTCGGCGGCCCGGTGCAGGACGACCGCGGTTTTGTGCTGCACACGCCGGGCCAGCGCTATTCGTCGTCGCTCACCGTCACCAGCGAGGTGGCTTTCACCACGTCGATCGACGTGCTCGAGGCGGTGGCGTCCGGCGACGGTCCGCCGCGCATGCTGGTATCCATCGGCTACTCGGGCTGGAGCCCGGGCCAGCTCGAAGACGAGATCGGCCGCAACGGCTGGCTCACGGTGGGCGCCGATCCCGAGATCCTGTTCGGCGTGCCGATCGAGCAACGCTACACGGCGGCGATACGTTTGCTGGGCATCGACCCGCTGATGCTCGCGTCCGAGGCTGGCCATGCGTAAGAAGTCTGTCCTGTGAACGCTGACACCATTTTTGCCTTCGATTTCGGCGTCAAACGCATCGGCGTGGCCATGGGCAATACCCTGATCCGCCAGGCCACGCCCGTCAAGGTGATTGCCGCCATCGACAACGCCACCCGCTTTGCCGCAATTCAAACCCTGCTCGACGAGTGGCAGCCCACGCTGCTGGTCGTCGGCCTGCCGATGCACCCGGACGGCACGCCCCACGACATGACGGCGCGCGCACGCAAGTTCGCCAACCAGCTGCACGGCCGCTTCAACCTACCGGTGGAGCTCGTCGATGAGCGCTATACCTCGGCCGTGATCAGCGCCAGGCGCGGCGAGGTCATCGACGACCGTGCGGCTGCCATCATCCTGCAACAATATTTCGACACTCATTGACCATGCCTACAATCAACCCCAACCAACTCGATGCCGAAGCGTTGTATGCGACGCTGCTGGCCGACGTCAAAGCCGGCCTGGCCGGCGTATCCGATGTCGCCATCGTCGGCATCCACTCCGGCGGCGCCTGGATCGCCGAACGCCTGGCGGCCGACCTGGGCCTGTCCGCGCGCTGCGGCGTGCTCGACGTCTCGTTCTACCGCGACGACTACGCCAAGAAAGGCCTGCCGGCCGAGGTCAAGCCCACCAACATCACCTTTGATGTGGCCGCCGCCAACATCCTGCTGGTCGATGACGTGCTGTACACGGGCCGCACCACGCGCGCCGCGATCAACGAACTGTTCGACTACGGCCGCCCGGCGCGCATCATGCTTGCCGCCCTGGTCGATCGTGGCGAACGGCAACTGCCGGTCGCGGCCGATTTCGTGGCCGCCCATGTCACTGTGCAGAAAGGGCAGGCGCTGGTGCTCAAGCGCGCCGACGACGGACAATTCACGTTAACCATCGATCACGTATAACCCTACGCTTAACTCTACGCCCATTCACCATGCTCAATCCGCAACTGAACAAACACGGCGAACTCCAGCACCTGCTGTCGATCGAGGGACTGCCCAAGTCCATCCTCAATCACATCCTCGATACCGCCTCGTCGTTCGTCGGCATTTCCGACCGCGATGTGAAAAAAGTACCGCTGATGCGCGGCAAATCGGTGTTCAACCTGTTCTTCGAGAACTCCACGCGCACCCGCACCACGTTCGAGATCGCCGCCAAGCGCCTGTCGGCGGACGTGATCAACCTGAACATCCAGGCCTCGTCGGCCAGCAAGGGCGAATCCCTGCTCGACACCATCGACAACCTGTCGGCCATGCATGCCGACATGTTCGTGGTGCGCCACGCGCAGTCGGGCGCGCCGTACCTGATCGCCAAGCACCTGATGGAAACCAGGCAGTCGCACGTGCACGTGGTCAACGCCGGTGATGGCCGCCACGCCCACCCCACCCAGGGGCTGCTGGACATGTACACGATCCGCCACTACAAGAAAGATTTTACGAATTTGCGCGTGGCCATCGTGGGCGACATCCTGCATAGCCGGGTGGCGCGCTCCGACATCCACGCCCTGACCACGCTGGGCGTGCCGGAAGTGCGCGCGATCGGCCCGCACACCCTGCTGCCGGGCGGCCTCGAGCAAATGGGCGTGCGCACCTTCACCAACATGGATGAAGGCTTGAAGGACGTCGATGTGATCATCATGCTGCGTCTGCAAAACGAGCGCATGAGCGGCGCGCTGCTGCCGTCGGCGCAGGAATACTTCAAGAGCTACGGTCTGACACCCGAGCGCCTGGCGCTGGCCAAGCCCGACGCCATCGTGATGCACCCCGGTCCGATGAACCGTGGCGTGGAAATCGATTCGGCCGTGGCCGATGGCGCGCAAGCGGTGATTTTGCCGCAGGTAACTTTCGGGATCGCCGTCCGTATGGCGGTGATGAGCATCGTGGCAGGTACGCAGGGATGAGCGCAGGTATGAAAAACATTGTTATCAAAAACGGCCAGGTGATCGACCCGGCCAACGGCATCGACGGCCATCACGACCTGTACATTGTCGATGGCAAGATTGCCGCCATCGGCACCACGCCGCAAGGTTTTACCGCCGACCAGGCCATCGACGCTGCCGGCCTGATCGTGTCGCCCGGCTTCGTCGATCTGGCCGCGCGCCTGCGCGAACCGGGCTACGAATACAAGGCCACGCTGGACTCGGAAATGCAGGCCGCCATGCAAGGCGGCGTGACCAGCCTGGTGTGCCCGCCCGACACCGACCCGGTCCTCGATGAACCTGGCTTGGTGGAAATGCTGAAACATCGCGCCCGCTCGCTGAACCAGGCCCACGTGCACCCGCTGGGCGCGCTGACCATGGGCCTGAAAGGCAAGGCGCTGACCGAAATGGCCGAGCTGACCGAATCGGGCTGCATCGGGTTCTCGCAGGCCGAGGAAGTCATCGAGGACACCAACGTGCTGCTGCGCGCGCTGCAATACGCGGCCACGTTCGGCTTCACCGTGTGGCTGCGTCCGCAGGATGCGCACATTGGCCGGGGCGGCATTGCTGCCAGCGGTCCGCTGGCCTCGCGCCTGGGCCTGTCCGGTGTGCCGGTCATGTCCGAAACCATTGCCCTGCACACGATTTTCGAGCTGATGCGCTCTACCGGCGCGCGCGTGCACCTGTGCCGCATTTCGTCGGCGGCCGGTCTCGAGTTGATCCGTGGCGCCAAGGCCGAAGGACTGCCGGTCACGTGCGACGTCGGCGCCCACCACGTGCACATGACCGATGCCGACATCGGCTTTTTTGACTCCAACGCGCGCATGACGCCGCCGTTCCGCAGCCAGCGCGACCGCGATGCGATCCGCCTGGGCCTGCTCGACGGCACCATCGACGCGCTGTGCTCGGACCACACGCCGGTGGACGACGACGAGAAACTGCTGCCGTTCGGCGAAGCTTCGCCAGGCGCCACCGGGCTGGAACTGCTGCTGTCGCTGAGCCTGAAATGGGCCACCGATTACGCCGCCCAGCAAAATACCGGCGATATGCGTCCGCTGGCGCGGGCGATCGCCCGCATCACGTCCGAGCCGGCCCGCGTGGCGGGACTGGCTGCCGGCACCTTGTCGGTGGGCGCGGTGGCCGACGTGGTGGTGTTCGATCCAGAAGCGCACTGGACGGTAGAAGCGGCTGCCCTGGCCAGCCAGGGCAAGCATACGCCTTTCCTCGGCTACAACCTGGCCGGGCAGGTACGCACGACCATCGTGGCGGGTCACGTCGCGTTCCAGCGTTCTTGATGGCATGAAGTTGTCTACCATGTTGCGCCTGGCGCGCGTGCTCATGCACGTGCTGCAGGGCATGGCGATTTGTGCTGTCGTGTTCCCGTGGCTGGGGCAGGAGCGGCGCAATGGCCACATCCGCCGCTGGTCGCGCCAGTTGCTGTCGTTGTGTAATGTGACGGTGGTGCAGGACGGCGGCGTCAGCGCTGCCGCGCCGGCGCCGGTGCTGTCGCAGGCGATGGTGGTGTCGAACCACGTCTCGTGGCTCGATATTTTCGTGATCCACAGCCTGTACCCGAGCCATTTCGTGGCCAAGGCCGAAATCCGGTCATGGCCGCTGGCCGGGTGGCTGGCGCAGAAGGCCGGTACCGTCTTTATCGCACGCGGTAACCGGCGCGACCTGCGCATGATTTTCGAAGGATTGGTGACGACCTTGCAGCGCGGCGAGCGGGTGGCCTTCTTCCCCGAAGGCACCACCGCTTCGCAGGGCGAATTGCTGCCGTTTCACGCCAACCTGTTCGAGGCCGCCATCGACGCCCAGGTGCCGGTGCAGCCGTTCGCGCTACGCTACGTGGACGCCGCCGGCGCCTTGCACCACTCGGTCGATTTCATCGGCGAGATGACGTTTGCCGAGAGCATCGTGGCAATCCTGGACGGGCCGCCGGTGACCGCGCGCGTGGCCATCATGCCGGCTATCGCAACTGTCGGGGCGCACCGGCGCGAGCTGGCCGAAGTGGCGCACCAGGCGGTTGCCAGCGCACTAGGCGTGGCTTCCGCCTCCCATTAAGCCTTCTTTTTGGCCGGTTCCTGGAACTGCGGACACTGCACTTGTAGCAGGCTGCGGTCTTCCAGGCACATGGCCGACAACTGCCCGCCCCACACGCAGCCACTGTCGAGGCCGATCAAGTCGGGGCGCACGGTCAGCCCCAGCGCCGACCAGTGGCCGAACACCACCGTAGCGTTTGCGCTCTGGCGGCCCGGCACCTCGAACCACGGCATCAGGCCGGACGACGGGTCGGCCTTGCCGCTTTCCTTCATCTTGAAGTCCATCACTCCTGCCGCATCGCAAAAACGCAGCCGCGTCATGGCGTTGATGATGCAGCGCAGGCGTTCGGCGCCGGCCAGCTGGTCCGACCACTGCGCCGGCTCGTTGCCGTACATCTGCGCCAAAAATTCTGCAAAGACGTGGTTGGGACCGCGCAGCATTGCCTGCACTTCGCCGGCCAGGGCCAGCGCCTGTTGCGCGTTCCATTGCGGCAGCAGGCCGGCGTGCACCAGCACGTGTTCGCGGCCAGCGGCGTGGACCGAGATCGCCAGCGGCCGGCGCCGTACCCAGTCGATCAGGTCGTCGCGGTCGGGGGCGTCGAGAATCTCGGCCAGGGTATCGGACTTGTGCTCGGCGCGGATGCCGTAGGCCACCGCCAGCAGGTGCAGGTCGTGATTACCGAGCACGCTGTCGATGCGCCCGCCGCTGGCCAGCGCCAGTTGGCGCACATGGCGCAGCGTCGCCAGCGAGTCGGGGCCCCGGTTGATCAGGTCGCCTGCAAACAGGATGGCAGGCGCCATATTGCCGCACTCGGCCGCATGCGCGCGGATACGGTCGAGCATGGACAGCGCTTGCTCGTGGCAGCCTTGCAGATCCCCGATGACATAGGTTTGCATATTAAATACTCATGGATTCGTTGCTTGAAAATTTGAAAATAGCGGCGAAATCAGGGAACGATGTCGATTTTTGCCCATCAGCACCGAAGTTTCACATAAAATATCGCCTAATATTAACTAACGCTTGCTGCAGGATACTAAATGATTTTTGTTACAGGTGGTGCCGGCTTCATCGGTTCAAATTTTGTCCTCGACTGGCTGGCCCAGTCCGATGAGCCAGTTGTCAACTTCGACAAGCTCACATATGCCGGCAATCTCAACAATCTCGCCAGCCTGAAGCAGGATGCGCGCCACATCTTCGTGCGCGGCGACATCTGCGACCAGGCCCAGGTCCTGGCGCTGTTCCAGGAACACAAGCCACGCGCGGTGGTGCATTTTGCCGCCGAAAGCCATGTCGATCGTTCGATCGTGGGACCTGGCGAATTCATCAACACTAACATCAACGGCACCTTCAGCCTGCTCGAAGCGGCGCGTGCCTACTGGTCGGCATTGCCCGATGGCGAAAAGTCGGCGTTCCGCTTCCTGCACGTATCCACCGACGAGGTGTATGGCACGCTGGGCCCGGACGATGCACCGTTCAACGAAACCACCGCGTTTGCGCCCAACAGCCCGTATTCGGCTTCGAAAGCGGCCTCGGACCACCTGGTACGCTCGTACTTCCATACGTACGGCCTGCCGGTGGTGACCACCAACTGCTCGAACAACTACGGTCCGTACCACTTCCCGGAAAAGCTGATCCCGCTGATCATCGCCAACGCCCAGGCCGGCAAACCGCTGCCGATTTACGGCGACGGCCAGCAAGTGCGTGACTGGCTGTACGTGAGCGACCACTGCGCCGCTATCCGCCGCGTGCTGGAAGCCGGTCGCCTGGGCGAGACCTACAACGTGGGCGGCTGGAACGAAATGGCCAACCTCGACGTGGTGCATACGCTGTGCGACATGCTCGACCAGCAAAAACCCAAGGCCGATGGCAGCAGCTACCGCGCCCAGATCACCTATGTCAAAGACCGCCCGGGCCACGACCGTCGTTACGCCATCGACGCCCGCAAGCTCGAGCGCGAACTGGGCTGGAAACCGGCCGAGACCTTCGAAACCGGCATCGCCAAGACCGTGCAGTGGTACCTCGACAACCAGGCCTGGGTCACCGATGTGCAATCGGGCAGCTATGCCAACTGGGTGGAAACCAATTACTTCAACCGCGAAGGCCAGCAATGAGCGCCGCGACCAATACCCTGAACCGCAAGGGCATCATCCTGGCCGGCGGTTCCGGCACCCGCCTGTACCCGGTCACCATGGCCGTCTCCAAGCAATTGCTGCCGATCTACGACAAGCCGATGATCTATCATCCGCTGACGGTATTGATGTTGGCCGGTATCACCGAAATCCTGCTGATTTCGACGCCGCAAGACACGCCGCGCTTCCAGGAATTGCTGGGCGACGGCAGCCAGTGGGGCATCAAGCTCAGCTACGCGGTACAGCCCTCGCCGGACGGCCTGGCGCAGGCGTTCATCATCGGCAAGGAATTCGTCGGCGATGCGCCGTCGGCGCTGATCCTCGGTGATAACATCTATTACGGCAACGATCTTGACGCCCTGCTGCGCAGTGCCAATGACGAACCGGCAGGCGCTACCGTGTTCGCCTACCACGTGCAGGATCCCGAGCGCTACGGCGTGGTGGAATTCGACGACGGCCGCACTGCCATCTCGATCGAGGAAAAGCCGCTCAAGCCCAAGTCGAACTACGCAGTCACCGGCCTGTACTTCTACGATAACAAGGTGTGCGATATCGCCGCCAGCATCAAGCCGTCGCCGCGCGGCGAGCTGGAAATTACCGATGTCAACCGCGTTTACCTCGAGCAGAACAAGCTCAAGGTGGAAGTGATGGGACGCGGCATGGCCTGGCTCGACACCGGCACCCACGACTCGCTGCTGGAAGCGGGGCAATTCATCGCCACCATTGAAAAGCGCCAGGGCCTGAAAGTTGCGTGCCCTGAAGAAATCGCTTACCGCAAGGGCTATATCACCGCCGACCAGGTACGCAAGCTGGCCGAGCCGCTGAAGAAAAACAATTACGGCCAGTACTTGCTGCAAATTCTGGAAGATAAGGTTATCTCGAGATGAACGTTGTGACCACTCATCTGCCTGGCTTGCTGGTGCTGGAGCCACGCGTGTTCGGCGACGATCGTGGCTACTTTTTCGAAAGCTATAACGCCCGCCGTTTCAAGGAATTGTCGGGCGTTGATCCGGTCTTCGTGCAAGACAATCATTCGCGCTCGGCCAAGGGCGTGTTGCGTGGCCTGCATTACCAGATCCAGCAAGCCCAGGGCAAGCTGGTGCGCGTGACCGAAGGTGCGGTGTTCGACGTCGCCGTCGATCTGCGCAAGAGCTCGCCGACCTTCGGCCAGTGGTTCGGCATCGAACTGTCTGCCGAAAACAAGCGCCAGTTGTGGATCCCTGCCGGCTTCGCGCATGGCTTCGCGGTCACGTCCGAGGTCGCGTCGTTCCTGTACAAGACCACCGATTACTGGGCGCCCGAGTTCGAGCGCGCGGTGTTGTGGAACGATCCGGCGATCGGCATCGACTGGCCGCTCGATGGCGAGCCGCAGTTGTCCGGCAAGGATCAAGTGGCATCGCTGCTGGCCGATGCCGAGGTCTTCGCATGAAGATCCTGCTGACCGGTAGCACCGGCCAGGTCGGTTACGAGCTGGCCCGCAGCCTGCAAGGCCTGGGCGAAGTCGTGGCGGTCGATCGCGACGTCATGGACCTGTCCAACCTGGACCAGGTGCGCGACGTGATCCGCACCGTGCGTCCGCAACTGATTGTCAACCCGGCCGCCTACACCGCCGTGGACAAGGCCGAGAGCGAGCCGGAGCTGGCGTACCGCGTCAATGCCGAAGCCCCGGGCCTGATGGCGCAGGAAGCGAAACTGCTGGGCGCGGCCATGGTGCATTACTCCACCGACTACGTGTTCGATGGCAGCGACCCGTCGCCGCGCGGCGAGGACGATGCCACTGGCCCGCTCAATGTGTATGGCGCCAGCAAGCTCGCCGGCGAGCAGGCGATTGCCGCTGCCGGCATCGACCACCTGATCTTCCGGACCAGCTGGGTGTATGGCATGCGCGGCAAGAACTTCCTGCTGACCATGATGCGCCTGGCCAAGGAACGCGAGGAATTGAAGGTCGTGGCCGACCAGCACGGCGCACCGACCTGGAGCCGCACCATCGCCGACACCACGGCCCTGATGCTGGCCCAGGCCGGTCCGGCCGGTGCCGACTGGTGGCGCCAGAACAGCGGCGTCTATCACCTGAGTGCACAAGGCCAGACCACCTGGTTCGAGTTCACCCAGGCCATCGTCGAAGCGGCCGGGCTGTCGTGCCGCGTGCTGCCGATCGGCAGCGCGGATTACCCGACCCCGGCCCGTCGTCCACAGTACTCGGTGATGTCGTCCGAGCGCCTGGTGTCGCGTTTCTGCCACCTGCCCGACTGGAAGCAGGCCTTGCATCTCTGCATGGGCTGATCACCTGGCATTACCGCAACATCACGTTACAAACCTGGCGAGTTTGTATCGATTGGTAAGCACGCAAGCTTTACCAATATTCCACTGCTAAGATCGCGGCGCACATTTTTTGCGCCGCGCATCGCCACTCTCCCTTGCTTTGCGCATAGATCTCCACCGATACGTGTCTGTGGCCGGCTATCCGGTACAATCGAGTTGACGTGCTGACAACCCAGCCGTCCGACGTAGCAGGCGCCTTCGGTAATATGGACCACCTATGTTCTCTTTCTTGTTGAGCTTTATCGCTTCCGCACTCCTGACCTTGCTGGTGATCAAGGAGTCACGCCTGCATGGGTCGGCGCTCGATGCCGTCGCCGGCGTGCAGAAGGTGCATGCGCACCGGGTGGCGCGCATCGGCGGACTGTCGATTTTCCTGGCGGTGGCGCTCAGCTCCGCCATTTCCATCTGGCGCGTGCCCACCATGGGATCGTGGCTGGCGGCTTTGCTGCTGTGTTCGGCCGTAGCGTTCGCCGGCGGCATCGTCGAAGACTACACGGGCCGGGTCAGTCCGGCGCGCCGCCTGCTGTTGACCATGGCCGCTGCCGCGCTCGGCTTTTTCCTGCTCGACGCCCGCATCGACCGCATCGACTGGCCATTTGCCGTGCTGCCGCTGGGGTACTGGTGGTTCACCCTGCCGCTCACGGTGCTGGCGGTCTCGGGCATCGCTAACGCGATTAATATCATCGACGGTTTCAATGGACTGGCCAGCGTGGTGTGCATTTGCATGTTGCTGTCGCTTGGCTATGTCGCGCTGCAAGTGAACGACACCTTCGTGCTGGTGGCCGCACTGATGGTGGCCGGCGCCACGGCCGGCTTTTTGATCTGGAACTACCCGGTGGGGCTGATCTTTCTCGGCGACGGCGGCGCCTATTTCATCGGTTTCATGCTGGGCGAGCTGGCCTTGTTGCTGGTCATGCGTAATCCCGAGGTATCGACCTGGTATGCGGCGTTGTTGCTGATCTATCCGGCATTTGAAACGCTGTTCTCGGTGTATCGCAGAATGTTTGTACGTGGAAAGTCACCTGCAATTCCCGACGGCATACATTTGCACAGCCTGATCTTCCGACGAGTGGTGCAGTGGGCGGTAGGGCGCAAGGAAGCGCGGGCACTGGTGCGCCGCAATTCGCTGACCTCGCCTTATCTGTGGCTGTTTTCGCTCTCGGCGGTGATACCGGCCACGCTGTTCTGGAATAACACCACAGTATTAATTGCGTGTTGCCTGGTATTTATGGCCAGTTACATCTGGATTTATGTGCGCATCGTGCGTTTTAAAGCGCCGCGCTGGATGATCAGGCATAAGAAACCGTAATTTCTCGCTGATGGAGTAATATATTCTGGCAGTGAAAATATATAGTCATCACTTAAAGGATCAATATGGACTTGAGTAAATTAACTTCTGCACAATTACGTGATTTGCAGGAGCAGTTAAGAGACGAACTGAAGCAGCGCGCCAGCCAGGACCGTTCGGAGGCGCTGGAGCAAATCCACTCCATCGCGCGCAGCGTCGGTTTGCCGCTCAAGGAACTGCTGGGCGCCGCCCCGGTGCGCAGTGGCCGTACCGGACCGGTGGCAGCACGCTACCGCAACCCGGCCGATGCCTCGCAACAGTGGACCGGTCGCGGCCGCCAGCCGAAATGGGTCAAGGACTGGGTGGACGGGGGCAACGATATCGCCGGCCTGAAAATCTGACGTCCTCTGTCGGTCCCTGCAAGACGGCGCCGGGGCTTGCCTGTCGCCGCCATCGCACTTACTATGTCAGCATTCTGGTATTTACATCAAGTGGTTAAGTTTTTAGCCACTGCCGCAACTTCCCATCAGGGTTCCTTCCAATCCCGCTTCTCTCTGACGGTTTGCACCGCCAGCAAGGGCACGACTGACATTCATTATGGTTTCCTTATCCAAGACGATCTTCAAGGCTTACGACATTCGCGGCATCATCGATAAAACCCTCGACGAAGGCGTCGCGCGCCAGATCGGCCAGGCCTTCGGCCAGGCGGCCCTGGCCAAGGGCGAGCAAACCGTGGTGATCGGCCGCGACGGTCGTCTGTCGGGTCCGGCACTGACCGCGGCGCTGGCGCAGGGCTTGCAAGCGGCCGGCGTCAACGTGATCGACCTGGGCGTGGTGGCCACGCCAATGGTGTATTTCGGCACCAACGTGCTAGGTGCGGCCTCCGGCATCATGGTCACTGGCAGCCATAATCCACCGGACTACAACGGTTTCAAGATGGTGCTCGCCGGCGAGGCGATCCACGGTGAATCGATCACCGCGCTGTACCAGAGCATCGTCGATCACGATGGTTCCCAGGCTGCCGTGCCGGGCAGCTATAGCACCCACGACATCCGCGCCCAATACCTCGATCGCATCATCGGCGACGTCAAGGTGGCGCGTCCGATCAAGATCGCTGTCGATTGCGGCAACGGCGTGGCCGGCGCATTTGCTGGCGACCTGTACCGTGGCATGGGTTGCGAAGTGATCGAACTGTTCTGCGAAGTGGACGGCACCTTCCCCAACCACCATCCCGATCCGGCCCATCCGGAAAACCTGCAAGACCTGATCCGCGCCCTGCAGGAGTCCGACGCTGAAATCGGCCTGGCTTTCGACGGCGACGGCGACCGCCTGGGCCTGGTGACCAAGGATGGCCAGATCATTTACCCGGACCGCCAGATGATGTTGTTTGCGGAAGATGTATTGTCGCGTAACCCTGGTGAGCAGATCCTCTACGACGTCAAGTGCACGCGCCACCTGGCGCCGTACATCGAGAAGTCGGGCGGCGTGCCGCTGATGTACAAGACCGGCCACTCGCTGGTAAAAGCCAAGCTCAAGGAAACCGGCGCGCCACTGGGCGGCGAGATGAGCGGCCATATCTTCTTCAAGGACCGCTGGTACGGTTTCGATGACGGCCTGTACGCCGGGGCCCGCATGCTGGAAATTCTCACCAAGCAGGCCGATCCGTCGGCGCTGCTCAACGCGCTGCCGCAGTCCGACAGCACGCCCGAGCTGCACCTGCACCTGGCCGAAGGCGAAAACTTCATCGTCATGGACCACCTGCGCGCCAACGCGCAGTTCCCGGACAACAAGCAGATCATCACCATCGACGGCCTGCGCGTGGAATACGAAGACGGCTTCGGCCTGGCGCGTTCGTCCAACACCACGCCGGTGATCGTGATGCGGTTCGAAGCCGAAACACCAGCCGCGCTGGCGCGCATCCAGGGCCAGTTCCGCGACGTGATCCTGGCTGCCAAACCGGACGCCGAGCTGCCGTTCTAGACCCATGGCGACGCAAGCGCGCGGCGGCAAGCCGTTGAATATTTTGCTGGTGCGCGTGTCGTCGCTCGGCGATGTGCTGCACAACCTGCCCATGGTGGCCGACATCGCCCGCCACTTCCCGGACGCAAATATCGACTGGGTGGTGGAGGAGGGCTTTGTCAGCCTGGTGCGGCTCAACCCGCGCGTGCGCACCATCATTCCGTTTGCGCTGCGGCGCTGGCGCAAAAGCCTGGGCAAGCCTGAAACGCGGGCCGAGATCAAGGCGTTTTTCCACACCCTGCGCGCACAAGAGTATGACTACGTGTTCGACACCCAGGGCTTGCTCAAGACCGGCGTCATCATGGGCGCGGCGCGCGTGGTCAAGGGCGGGCGCAAGGTCGGCATGGCCAACGGCAGCGAAGGCTCGGGCTACGAAGGCATCTCGCGCATCTTCCACAACCTCAGCGTGCCGACCGACCCGCGCACCCACGCGGTGGCGCGGGGTCGCATCGTCGCTGGCGCCGCGCTCGGCTACCCGGTGGATACGCCGGCCGACTTCGGCCTGGCGCCGCTGGCGGACGATACCGCGCGTCCCGACTGGATGCCCCCCGCATACGCCGTGTTCTTCCACGGCACCGCGCGCGATGCCAAGAAATGGGCGCCCGAGCACTGGATCGCCCTGGGCCGTGCGCTGGCCCCCATGACCATCCTGCTGCCGTGGGGTTCGCCCAAGGAAAAGGCGGAAGCCGAACGCCTGGCAGCCAGCCTGCCCAATGCCCGGCTGCTGCCCAAGCTGTCGATGGCGGACGCGGTGCTGCTGGCGCGCCGCGCCGACCTGGTGATTGGCGTCGATACCGGCCTGACCCACATCGCTGCCGCCTTCGTGCGGCCCACGGTGGAAATCTACGCCGATTCGCCGCGCTGGAAGACCGAGGGCAACTGGTCGCCGCGCATCATCAACCTGGGCGACACCGGCACGCCACCCACGGTGGACCAGGTGCTGACCGCCGCCCGTACCCTGCTGGCAGGGGCCTGAGATGCGCCTGCTTTACTCGCTATTGTGGTGGCTGGCCCTGCCGCTGGTACTGGCGCGCCTGTGGCTGCGCGGGCGCCGTGAGCCGGGTTACCGCCAGCACTGGGCCGAGCGCCTGGGGCTGTATGGCAAGGCTGCGTCATCTCCTGCCGCACCGGTGCTGTGGGTGCACGCGGTATCGGTAGGCGAAACGCGCGCCGCCGAGCCGCTGGTCAACGCCTTGCTGGCTGCGTATCCGCAGAGCCGTATCGTGCTTACCCACATGACGCCCACTGGCCGTGACACTGGCCGCACGCTGTTCGCCAGGCATGGCGCGCGGCTGGTGCAAGCCTATCTGCCGTACGACACCGGCCTGATGGTGTCCGGCTTCATCCGGCATTTCAAGCCGTCAGTATGCATCCTGATGGAAACCGAAGTGTGGCCGAACCTGATCGCCACGTGCGGCCGGCGCGGCGTGCCGGTGGTGCTGGCCAACGCTCGCCTGTCGCAGCGGTCGCTGGGCAAGGCGCAGCGCCTCGGTGCGGTGATCCGCGCGGCGGCTCAAGGCATCACCCTGGTAGCCGCACAGACAGAGGCCGATGCCGCGCGCGTGCGGTCGCTTGGCGTGCCACGCGTGGAAGTCACGGGCAGCATCAAGTTCGACGTGGTGGTGCCGCCGGCGGCGCTGGCCGTGGGCGCTACCTTACGCGCGGCCATCGGCGCGCGGCCGGTGCTGCTGTGCGCCAGTACCCGCGACGGCGAGGAAGCGCTGATCCTGGAAGCCTTCCGCCGCGACCGCGCCGCGCTGCCTGCCAAAACCTTGTTGCTGATCGTGCCGCGCCATCCGCAGCGCTTTGACGACGTGGAAAAAATGATAACCTGGCAGGGGCTCAATGTGCAGCGCCGCAGTACCTTGGGCACGTCACTGGCGGCCCATATCGACGTAGTACTCGGCGATTCGATGGGCGAAATGTTTGCGTACTACGACGTCTGCGACGTCGCGTTTGTCGGCGGCAGCCTGTTGCCACTTGGCGGGCAAAACCTGATCGAGCCGGCCGCGCTGGGCAAACCGGTGCTGGTCGGCCCGCACACCTTCAATTTCGAACTGGTCACGCAGGAAGCGATCGCCGCCGGTGGCGCCGTGCGCGTGGCCGACTCTTTCGACCTGGTGGCACAGGCAGCCCGCCTGCTGCACGACAGCGACGCCCGCAGCGCCATGGGGGCCCAGGCGCTGGCGTTTGCCAACCAGCACCGTGGCGCCACCGCCCGCACGCTGGCGCTGCTGCCTCCACTGCTGAAGCAGTAAGCGTTTAAAAAAGCACGGGGAGTTCCTGGGCGCGTTTGCGCAGCAGGTTGCGGGCGTCGTCGTATTCCGGATAAATCAGGCCCACCGTGTCCCAGAACGCGGCGCTGTGGTTCATTTCCAGCGTGTGCGCCAGTTCGTGGGCGACCACGTAGTCGATCAGCGGCAGCGAGAAGTGGATCAGTTTCCAGTTCAGGCGGATCTTGCGGTCGGCCGTGCACGAGCCCCAGCGGGTGCCGGCCGATGACAGGCCGAACGAACTGTAATGCACGCCCAGCCGTTCCGCGTACAAATCCAGGCGCTGCACGAACAACTGCTTCGCTTCGTGCTGGTACCACGCTTTGACGCGCTCCTTGAGCGTGTGTTCGGTGGCGCCCGGCAGCAGCACCATGGTCAGTTCGCGGGTGGCGGCATCGAAACTGCTGCGGTAGCGGCCACCGACCAGCAGGCGTAGCGTGATGTCGGCGCCGAGGTAGGGAAGCTGGGCGCCGTCGATCCATTCCACCGGCGGCTTTTGCAGCCGGGCGGCGCGGCGTTCGCGGCGTTCCTTGAGCTTGGCCAGGATCCAGCCCTGCTTGGTGCGGATGGCGTTGTCGATCTCGGTGATGGTGACGCGCTTGGGGGCGGTGACGCGCAGGCCGTCGTCGTCGATCATGAAGCCGATCGAGCGGCGCGTCGAGCGGCGCAGTTCGTATTCGAGGATGAATTCGCCCACTTGCAGCTGGCGCTTGGAGCTGTGTTCGGGCGTCGGCGTTGGCGGGCGGGATTTGACGGGCACCGCGATGGCGGGCGGGGCAACCGGGGTAACAGGCGTGATATAGGGGGAAACCGGCGGCGGCTTGGCGGCCGGCGGGGGCACCGACCAGACCGGCGCCGTGTACACCGAGCGGGGCGGCGGGGCCGCCTCGCGTCCGAACAGGTCGGGCTGGTCGATAGCAGCAGCTGCGGCGGGCTGTACCGCCGTCGCTGCCTGCGCTGGCACCTGCTGTTGCAGCGGGTCTGGCCGTGCCTGCGTGGTCAGGTCGTCGAGCCAGCGTTGTAGGCGTGGGGCGAAATGACGCGCATTTCTGATTCTATCCAATTTTCCACCTGTTGCATCATGCCGTCCGGCGTTTGTCCTTCGGAAGAAATAGGCTTGCCAATCGATACTGTAACAAGCCCGGGCCGTTTAATGAAAGAATTTTTGGGCCAGCATTCGCCCGAGTTGTGGGCAATCGGTACCACGACCGCGCCGGTGGCAATCGCCAGCCGGGTGCCGCCGCTCTTGTACTTGCCGGCCTGGCCCACGGGAATCCGTGTGCCTTCAGGGAACATGATGATCCACTGGCCGTCGGCCAGCCGTTTTTTGCCGATCCGTACCACGTGCTTGAAGGCGTTCTTGCCCTGCTTGCGGTCGATCGGGATCATGCGCATCAGCGCCATGGCCCAGCCGAAGAACGGAATGTACAGGATCTCTTTCTTGAACACGAACACCAGCGGACGCGGTAAGTTGGGCAGCAGGAAGATGGTTTCCCATGCCGACTGGTGCTTCGACAGCACCACGGCCGGCGCATCCGGGAAGTTTTCGGCGCCGCGGATTTCGTAACGGATGCCGCAGATCACCTTCAGGCACCAGACGATAAACACGTTCCAGCGCGACGTGACCCAGAAGCGCTTGTTGTAAGGCAGCGGCGCAGCCAGGAAGCATACCAGCGACCAGATCACGGTGGCCACGATCATCACGATGGTGAACAGCAGCGAACGCAAAAACAAAACGGGATGACCCAATGCAGACTCCAGATACTTTTATTGATTGATGGCAGGCGCCGGTGCAGGCACGGCGGCGGTCTTGAGCAGGTGCGCCACCATGGCCGCCAGGTCCGCGAACACTTGCGTGCCGGGCGGCAGGCCGCCGGTGGCCTGGGTTTTTTCGCCCTTGCCGGTCAACACCAGGTACGGCACGCAGCCGCTGACATACCCCGCCTGCAGGTCGCGCAGCGAATCGCCCACGACCGGCACGCCTTTGAGGCTGAGCTTGTAGCGCTGGGCGATTTCGGAAAACATGCCCGGCTTCGGTTTGCGGCAATCGCAGTTGTCGGCCGCCGCGTGCGGGCAGAAGAATACCGCGTCGATGTCGGCGCCCACTTGCTGCGCCAGGCTGTGCATCTTGTGGTGGATGGCGTTGAGGGTGACCATGTCGAACAGTTCGCGGGCGATGCCCGACTGGTTCGACGCGACCACCACCCGGTAGCCGGCCTGGTTCAGGCGCGCAATCGCCTCGAGCGAGCCGGGCACCGGGATCCACTCGGCCGGGGACTTGATGAAGTCGGGCGAGTCGTGATTGATCACGCCGTCGCGGTCGAGGATGATCAGCTTGATGGCCGGCGCACCCATTTACGCCGCCAGCTTCGAAATGTCGGCCACGCGGTTCATCATGCCGTGCAGCGACGACAGCAAGGCCAGGCGGTTGTTGCGCAGGGCAACATCCTCGGCCATCACCATCACGTCGTTGAAGAAGGCATCGACCGCGTCGCGCAGCTGCGCCAGGGTTTTCAGTGCATCCTCAAAGTCGCCGCGGATGAACGCCGCGTCGATGTCAGGCTGCACGCGGGTGACGGCAGCAGCCAGGTCTTTTTCGGCCTGGTCTTGCAGCAGGGCGGTATCGACCACAAGCGCGCCCACGGCAGCCAGCGCTGCTTCGTTCTTTTTCAGGATGTTGGTGATGCGCTTGTTGGCGGCAGCCAGCGACGCCGCTTCCGGCAGCGCGGCAAACGCTTTGACTGCTTCCAGGCGCTGCACGATGTCGTCCAGGCGGTCCGGGTTTTGCGCCACGACTGCTTCGATTTCATTCGGCGAGAAGCCGCGCTCGCGCAGGATGCCGCGCAAGCGGTCCATCATGAAGGCGGAGACGTCACGCGCCGGATCGGTAAAGCCGGCCACGCCGGTGAACTGCTGGGCAGCCGCTTCGAGCAGGCCGCTGATCGACAGGATCAGGCGTTTTTCGATCAGCATGCGCAGCACGCCCAGGGCGTGGCGGCGCAGCGCGAACGGGTCCTTGTCGCCGGTAGGCTGCAGGCCGATCGACCAGATGCCCACCAAGGTTTCGAGCTTGTCGGCCAGCGCCACGGCGGTGCCGGTGACGGTGGACGGCAGCGCGTCGCCGGCAAAGCGCGGCTGGTAGTGCTCGGATGCAGCCAGGGCCACGTCTTCCGGCTCGCCGTCGTTGCGGGCGTAGTAGGTGCCCATGATGCCTTGCAGCTCGGGGAACTCGCCGACCATGTCGGTCAGCAGGTCGGCCTTCGACAGCTTGGCGGCGCGGGTGGCCATGGCGGTGTCGCCGCCGATCTGGGTGGCGATAAAGCCGGCCAGGCCCGAGACGCGCTCGCTGCGCTCGGCTTGCGTGCCCAGCTTGTTGTGGTACACGACGTTCTTGAGCAGCGGCAGGCGCGACTCCAGCGTTTTCTTCTTGTCCTGCTCGAAGAAGAACTTGGCGTCGGACAGGCGCGGGCGCACCACGCGCTCATTGCCGCCGATAATCGCCTGCGGCGTGTCGGTGGCGATGTTGGAGACGATCAGGAAGCGCGAACGCAGCTTGCCGTCGGCGTCGGTCAGCGCAAAGTATTTCTGGTTGGTCTGCATGGTGAGGATCAGGCATTCCTGCGGCACGGCCAGGAACTCTTCCTCGAAATGGCAGGCGTACACCACCGGCCATTCGACCAGTGCAGTTACTTCGTCGAGCAGCGCTTCGGGCATCAGCACCTGGTCGGCGCCGGCGGCGGCCAGCAACTCGGCGCGGATTTTTTCCTTGCGCTGGTCCACGCCTGCCAGGACTTTGCCTTGTGCTGCAAGGGTGGCGGCATAGCTGTCGGCGTCGCTGATGGTGACGTCGCGCTGGCCGGGAGCGGTCAGGAAGCGGTGGCCTTCGGTCACGTTCGACGCGGTCAAACCCAGCAGGGTCAGCGGCAGCACGGTGGCGCCATGCAGCGCGACCAGGCGGTGCGCCGGGCGCACGAATTGCACGGTGGCGCCGTCGGGACGCTGGTAGCTCATCACTTTCGGGATCGGCAGCTTGGCGACCGACTCGACCAAAGCCGCTTGCAGGCCTGCTTGCAGCGCGCTGCCGGCGGCGGTATAGGTGTAGAAGAAGCTCTCGGCCTTGCCGTCCTGGGCGCGCTCGAGTTCGGCCACGGTCAGGTTGGGGAAGCCCAGGGCACCCAGTTTTTTCGCCAGCGGTGCGGTCGGGTTGCCCGATGCATCGAGCGCCACTGACACCGGCAGCACTTTTTCGCGGATCGATTTGTCGGGCGACGTGGCGCGCACGCGGGTGATGGACACGGCCAGGCGGCGCGGCGTGGCGTACGAGGTGGCAACGCTGTCGGCTTCCAGGTAGTCGCGCGATTTCAGGCCGTTGACGATGCCGTCGGCAAATGCCTTGCCCAGTTTGGCAAGCGCCTTGGGTGGCAGTTCTTCGGTCAGCAGTTCGATGAGCAGGGTGTGAGTCATGTTATTCAATTCTGATTATTCGGCGACAGTGGCAGTGGCAGCAACGGCATCAGGGGCCAGCGGGAAACCGAGGCGTTCGCGCGATTCGTAATATGCTTGCGCGACCAGGCGCGACAGGGCGCGTACACGGCCGATGTAGGCGGCGCGCTCGGTCACGGAAATGGCGCCGCGTGCGTCGAGCAGGTTGAAACTGTGCGACGCCTTCATGATCTGCTCGTAGGCTGGCAAGGTCAGCTGCGCTTCGATCAGGCGCTTGGCTTCGGACTCGTGGTTGTTGAACTGGGCAAACAGCAGCTCGGTGTTCGAGTGCTCGAAGTTGTAGGCCGACTGCTCCACTTCGTTCTGGTGGAACACGTCGCCGTATTTCAGCGTTTTCGTGACCGGTTCGCCGGCCGCCCCGTTTTCTTCCCAGGTGGTCCACACCAGGTCGTACATGTTTTCCACGCCCTGCAGGTACATTGCCAGGCGTTCGACGCCGTAGGTGATTTCGCCAAGCACCGGCTTGCAGTCGAGGCCGCCCACTTGCTGGAAGTACGTAAATTGCGTCACTTCCATGCCGTTCAGCCACACTTCCCAGCCCAGGCCCCAGGCGCCCAGGGTTGGCGACTCCCAGTCGTCTTCCACGAAGCGCACGTCGTTCTGCTTCAGGTCCAGGCCCAGCGCAGCCAGCGAACCGAGATACAGGTCGAGGATGTTTTCCGGCGCCGGCTTCATCACCACTTGGTACTGGTAGTAGTGCTGGCCGCGATTCGGATTTTCGCCGTAGCGGCCATCCTTGGGACGGCGCGACGGCTGCACATAGGCGGCGCGCCATGGCTCGGGGCCGATTGCGCGCAGGAAGGTGCCGGTGTGGAACGTGCCGGCGCCGACTTCCATGTCGTATGGCTGGAGCAGGGCGCAACCTTGCTGGTCCCAATAGGTTTGCAAGGTCAGGATAATTTGTTGGAATGTCAGCATCGTGTGTGGTCTAGGGCGCGCCAGGTGGGCGGGCGCGCGGGTTGCAGTTTCACTAAAGGAGCAATTTTAGCGGGTTTTACGGGGGCTGGCGCCAAACTATCGGCTCCTACGCTGCGGCGGCGGCGTTTTTCGCCGCCCGTGACCGTTTTGCCCACAGCCACGCCCCGCCCAATGACAGCAGCGCCAGCGCCAGGAACAGTTTATTGCCCAGCACGATGTACGGCGTGGTGCCCGCCATGCCCTGGACGTTGGCGGCCAGCGTGCCGGTGGTGTTCACCGCCAGCTGTTCGCGCACGACGCCGCGGCCATCGATAATGGCGGTGGCGCCGGTATTGGTGGCGCGCAGCATCGGACGTCCCGTTTCCAGCGTGCGCATCTGCGAGATCTGCAAATGCTGCGGGATGGCGATGGTGTCGCCAAACCAGGCCAGGTTCGAGACGTTGAGCAGCATGGTGGCCGGCTGCTGGCCCTGCGCCGGGGTGTTCAGTTGCGCGGCGATTTCCTCGCCAAACAAGTCCTCGTAGCAGATATTGGGCAATACCAGCTGGTCGCGGATGGCAAACGCGGGCTGGATATCGGGGCCGCTGGTCTGGTCGCCGAGCGGGATCGACATCAGGTTGACGAACCAGCGGAAGCCCCACGGGATGAACTCGCCGTACGGCACCAGGTGGTGCTTGTCGTAGCGGTAGTAGCCGCCCGCCACCTGCGCCGCGCCCGGGTTGGCGGCGATGCCGAGCACGCTGTTGAAATACGCGGTGCGGCTGTCGGCCATCGGGATGCCGAGGATCAGGTTGCTATTGGTCTGGTGCATGAACTGCGCCAGGCCTGGCAGGTAGTCGGGCGGCAGTTGCTGCGGCAGCATGACGATGGCCGTTTCCGGCGTGGCGATCAGGTCGGCCGGCGCGGCGGTAATCGCCTCCTGGTACTGGCGCATCACGGCCGCCACGCGCGAGCCGTCGAATTTTTCTGCCTGCGGCACATTGCCCTGAATCAGGCGCACCGAGATCGGATTGCCTTGCGGGTGGGTCCAGGTGATAAAGCTCAGGCCCACGCCAACCACCGACACCGCCACCACCAGGGCCAGCGCGCGCAGGCGGGTGCGGTGGAATACCAGCAGCAGGGCGCCGGCGATCAGCGCCGCCAGCCAGCCCAGGCCATACACGCCAACGATCGGCGCGAAACCTGCAAGGGGGCTGTGATTGTGGGCATAGCCCGACGACAGCCACGGGAAACCGGTAAACAGCCAGCCGCGCAGCCACTCGAACAGCGCCCACAAGGCCGGCAGCAGCAGCAAGTTGGCGGCCGGCAGCGGCAGCGCCCATTTTTTGCGCAGCCAGGCAGCCGTGCCCATGGCCAGCGCCACGTAAAAGCCCATGGCCCACGCCAGCAGGGCGACAGCGACCGCCGCCAGAGGTGCGGCCATGCCGCCGTGGTCATGCAGGGAAACGTAGAGCCAGTGGACGCCGGCAGCGGTCCAGCCGAAGCCGAACGCCCAACCGATCAAGCCGGCAGCTTTGACGCTGCTGCTGCGCAAGACCTGGTAAAACAGGGTGGCCAGGCCCAGGATTTCCAGCGGCCACCAGCCGAACGGCGCAAAGCCCAGCACGCACAGCGCGCCGGCCAGGGCCGTGACGAGCATGCGGCCCTGGGTGCTGCGCTGTGGCTTGGGTGGGGCGTTGGGATCGGCGCGGCGAAAGCGCATTACAGGACGTCGCTGTCGCTTGGGGCCGGTGGCAGTTTTTCCACCAGCAGCACGTGGATCTGGCGGGCGTCGGCACGCAGGACTTCGAAGCGCAAGCCCTGGTAGTTGAAGACGTCGCCCTTGTGCGGCATGCGCGACAGGTGCTTGGCGACCAGGCCGCCAATAGTGTCGACATCGTCGTCCGGCAGTTCGGTATCGAGCTCTTCGTTGAATTGCTCGATCTCGGTCAGCGCCTTGACGCGCCAGCGTGGGCCGCGCGGACCTTCCTTGATCGACAGGATGTTGTCTTCTTCCTCGTCGAAGTCGTACTCGTCTTCGATGTCGCCGACGATTTGCTCGAGCACGTCTTCGATGGTGATCAGGCCGGCAACGCCGCTGTATTCATCGACCACGATCGCCATGTGGTTGTGGGTAGCGCGGAAGTCGCGCAACAGCACATTGAGGCGTTTCGATTCGGGGATGAACACGGCCGGGCGCAGCATGGCGCGCACGTCGAACGATTCTTCGGCGTAGTAGCGCAGCAGGTCTTTGGCCAGCAGGATGCCGATTACCTTGTCGCGCTCACCTTCGATGGCGGGGAAGCGCGAGTGGGCGGTTTCCAGCACGATCGGCATCCATTCCTCGATCGGGCGGGAAATGTCGATCACGTCCATTTGCGAACGCGGCACCATGATGTCGCGGGCGGACAGGTCGGACACCTGGAACACGCCTTCGATCATCGACAAGGCGTCGGCGTCTATCAGGTTGCGTTCGTGGGCGTCATGGAGAACCTCGAGCAGTTCCGCGCGGTTCTCGGGCTCGGGGGAGATAAAGGCGGTCAGGCGTTCAAACAGCGACCGATGGGGTTTGGCGTCAGTTTTGACGCCACTAGAGTGCTCTTGCATAGTAGGCGTGAGCCATTGTTTTGAAGGGGTATAGGATACACCAAATGGTGTCGATCAGAGGCTTTTGTCAAAAAAACCAGTCATGTTCGCGGAAGTTCCTACTGTTGACCGGTCTTCTCCTGGGCATAGGGATCGGCAAAACCGAGCGTTCCCAGCAGTTCCGTTTCGAGCGTTTCCATCTCGGTCGCTTCCTCGTCGTCCTCGTGGTCATAGCCCTGAGCGTGCAGCACGCCGTGCACGATCAGGTGCGCCGTGTGTTCTTCCACCGTCTTGTTCTGTTCGGCGGCTTCCCGCTCCAGCACGTCGGTGCACAGGATGATGTCGGCCACGGTGGGCGCATCGTCCGGCAATTCTTCGCCTTCGTTGTAGGCGAACGTGAGCACGTTGGTGGCGTAGTCCTTGCCGCGATAGTCGCGGTTCAGGGTGCGGCCTTCGTCGGCATCGACAAAGCGGATGGTCAGCTCGGCCGGCGCGAACAGCGCGGCGCCGATCCAACGCTTGAGCTTGGCACGGGTGACCAGGGTTTTCAGGCGCGGGTCGGGATATTGCACCGACAGCGTCAGTGACTGCGGATTATTTTTTTCGGACATTTTTCAGGGCGGTGGTTTTGAGCAGGGGGGCGATTTCCGCCTCGTGGTTTTGCGCGGTCTCGTAGGCATCGACAATCCGGCCCACCAGCGGGTGGCGCACCACGTCTTCGCTGGTGAAGTGGCTGAAGGCCACGCCGCGCACGTCCTTGAGCACCTGGACTGCATCGACCAGGCCGCTTTTCTGGCTCTTGTGCAAGTCGACTTGCGTGACGTCGCCGGTCACCACGGCCTTGCTGCCGAAGCCGATACGGGTGAGGAACATCTTCATTTGTTCGACCGTGGTGTTCTGCGCCTCGTCGAGGATGACGAACGCATGATTGAGCGTGCGTCCGCGCATGTACGCCAGCGGGGCGATCTCGATCACCTGTTTCTCGAACATCTTCTGGGTGCGGTCGAAGCCGAGCAGGTCGTACAGCGCGTCGTACAGCGGGCGCAGGTACGGATCGACTTTTTGGGTCAGGTCGCCGGGCAGGAAGCCCAGGCGTTCGCCCGCTTCCACGGCCGGGCGGGTGAGGATGATGCGCTTGACGGCGTCGCGCTCGAGCGCATCGACCGCGCAGGCCACGGCCAGGTAGGTTTTGCCGGTGCCGGCCGGACCCACGCCAAAGCTGATGTCGTGCTCGAGGATGTTGCGCAGGTAGCGGATCTGGTGCGGGGTGCGTCCGCGCAGGTCGGCGCGGCGGGTTTTCAGCACCGGGCTGTTGATGTCGGGCTCGACGAACGGCGCGGCAGCCACGACGCGCGCGGCCTCCTTCGCCGGTGCGGACGCATCCGAGATGGCGGCGGACGCGGCTGCGGCAGCAGCGTTGAGGCCGGCGCGTTGCTCGACCAGCGCCAGTTGCACTTCCTCGATCGGCACCACCTTGTTGGCGATGGCGTAGAACTTTTCGAGGATTTGCACCGCGCGTTCGGCGTTGTAGCCGCTGACGATGAATTTCTCGCCGCGCCGGAAAATGGTGACGTCCAGCGCCGCCGAAATCTGGCGCAGGTTTTCGTCGAGGGGGCCGCACAGGTGGGCCAGGCGCGTGTTATCGAGCGGCTCGGGGACGAAGTAGTGCGGCTGGACTGGGGTCTTGGTTTTCAATGGCGTTGGGCTTTATGGAAGATGGGGCGCCGGTGCGCGCAACCGTTAGTTTAGCGTAAAACGACCGGCCGCCGCCCTTGCGTGCGCCACGCAGCCGCCCGCTGTGTTGGAATGGCATGGTTGCCATGTTTTCTACATGGCGATTGATGCCGCACAATCTTGCTTCGAGCGGTCTATCGGACAGCCCGACTTTTGCGCATAGAATAATATTGCTTTAAAAGCAATTCACAGAAAAGTCTGAAAAGTCCATTTGTTAATTATTGAAAACTCTAAGTTTTCCTTAAGTTCGGACCAGCAATATCTGTTCACCCAACCAACGAGGACACATCATGGCACACCACGCACTCGCATCGCAGGAAAGCTACAACCCCAACCACCTGCTCGACATTCTGCTGGGCAAGATGCAACTGAAAAACGACGCCGCGCTCTCGCGCCTGCTGGAAGTGGCGCCGCCGGTCATCAGCAAAATCCGCCACCACCGCCTGCCGGTCGGCGCTTCGCTGCTGATCCGCATGCACGAAGTGACCGGCATGAGCATCCGCGACCTGCGCGACCTGATGGGCGACCGCCGTACCAAGTACCGCCTGTCCGACGCCCAGGGCCGTCCCAAGCCTGAAGACCGCAGCAGCAAAGACAAGGCTTCGGCCGGAAACGTAGCACATCACTAATGCGCCCCGCGCTCCGCACCTGTCGCGTCGGTCTTCTGACCGGCACGGCAGGGAGCAGCGGCCTTTAGTACGACAGCTTCAGCTCAGCAACACCATCGAAATCTCTTCGTACTGCAATTCCGTCTCACGGAATATCTGCAAATAAATTTCCTCGTCTAACCCCAGCGCCGTCCACGCCACGTTCGACACTTGCGGCACCAGGTCGTCCTGCACCTGCGCCAGGTCGAGCGCGTGCACGATTGCGTCCGCCACGTGGATGATGGTGGCCAAAAAGCCCGCGCCCGGCACTTCCGGGGCGTGGTGGTAGGCAATCGCCTGGCGCATGGTATCCGAGAAATTCCAGTGTTCGGCCAGCGCCACGCCCGCCTGCACGTGGTCCACGCCCAGCACTTGCCGCTCCGCTGCCAGCAAATAACAGTCGTGTTCTTCGCGGTAAGCGATCGTCATCGAATACTGGTTCGGAAAGCACGACACCAGCACCAGCCGGCCGATATCGTGCAGCAGTCCGGCCGTAAACGCGTAATCCTGGTTGAAGCGCATGTGCCGCGCCAGCACCTTGGCGCAGGCGGCGGTGGCGATCGAATGGCGCCAGAACGCCTTGTCGTCGAAACCGGGGCAGTGGCCCTGGGCGAAGTAGCCGGTGACGGCGGCGGCCGTGATCAGGTTGCGGGTGGTCTGGAAGCCCAGGTACGTGATGGCTTGCTGGATGGTCGTCACTTTCACTTGCAGGCCGTACAGCGACGAATTGGCCAGGCGCAGCGTCTTGGCGGTCAGTGCCTGGTCGTGCGACACTTTTTTGGCCAGCACGGAAATATCGACGTCTTCCTGGTCGATGCTGTTGAGCAGCTCCATGACCACCGCCGGCAGCGAGGGCAGGTCGTCGAGGTTGCGCACCACGTCGTCGTAGCTGACGGTATTACTCATGGTCGTGCTCCTGGCGGCCCAGGCGGAAATCGCGCACGAAGCGTTGCAGCAGGCTGGTGGCCCAGTCGTCGCCAGCGTCGGCATCAGTCTTGCGGAACAGGTGGGCGATGCGCGCCTCGTGGTGCTGGCGGGTCGCTGCGGTTTCCTCGGGCGACGCTTCGCCGGCTTCCACCGGCAGCATTTCGATGCCGTGGCGCGGCATCAGCGCCAGCATGGCTTCGGTCAGCACCGCGCCTTGCGGCAGCAGGACCTGGCCCTGCACGTCGAGCAGTACGTCCGACAGGACCATGCCCGGCCGCACATCGGCCAGCGCCAGTTGATGATAATTTCCCGTCATTGCCGTCTCCCGAAGATCCCTGTTTTGGTCGATATTACCATTGAGAACGTCCTGAGTCTGCAACGCCGGCCTGTGTTGCGGTTATCACGCACGAGGGAGGCGGCCAAGCCTTGCTTGCCAAGATGCATTGCTTACCTTACATTGGCTTGTTGCCGTTAAATCAGCGTAAGGGAGGTAAGTTCGATGTTTGGCATTCAAGGCCGCCTGACGCTGCTGTTCGTGGTGATCGTTACCCTGGTGCTCGGCATTTCCGGCACCTACGCCCAGCACAGCCTGTCGCAGGAACTCGAGGCCGGCAGCCAGCGGCTGCGCCAGGGCGTGCTGGCGCGCCTGCAGACGAGCTTGCCTTCGGCGCTGTGGGACCTGGACAAAGCCAAGGTCGATAACATCGTCGCTGCCGAGATGATGCCGCCCGAACTGGTCTCGATCCGCGTGTACGACACGTCGGTCGGGCTGTTCTCCGGCCGGCTGCGGCGCGAGGACGGCACCCTGGTGCCGATCGAAACCGATGCCGCCGTGGGCGGCACGCCGGTGGTGGCCGACCTGGCTTACCGCGATTCCGGCGGCGCCGGCGCCGCGCTCAAGCCGGTGATCGTGGGCCGGGTGGTGGTCAATTTCAGCCGCGCCCAGATCGAGGCCACGCTGGCGGCCGAGGTACGCCGGAAGGTGATTGAAGTCCTGCTGCTGGACCTGATCCTGGTGGCGGCGCTGGCCTTGTCGCTGCGCATCGTGTTCCACCCGCTCAAGCGCCTGCGCGACGGCCTGTTCGACCTGGCCACCCGTGACAGCGACGAGGTCGAAGAGTTGCCCGACAACCGCCGCGACGAACTGGGCGAAGTGATCCGTGGCTTCAATGCCATCCAGCGCAAGGTCAAATCGAATATCCAGCGCATCCGCGAGGCCGAGGACGAGGCGCGCCAGGCCGCCCTGGCCACCACCCGCGCACTGGACGAACTGCGGCGCGCGCAGGAATCGTTGCTCCAGGCCGAGCGGCTGGCGTCGCTTGGCGGCCTGGTGGCCGGCGTGGCCCACGAAATCAATACGCCGGTGGGCATCGCGCTCACCAGCGCCTCGGTGCTGATGGAGGCGACCGAGAAGGTCCACGCGGCGGTGGCCGAAGGCACGGTCAAGAAATCGGACATCACCCGCTACCTGGAAACGGCCGCCGAAAGCACGCGCCTGATCATGAACAACGCCTACCGCGCCGCCCACCTGATCCACAGCTTCAAGCAGATCGCGGTGGACCAGGTGAGCGAGGCGCGGCGCCGCTTCGAGCTGCGCGACTATATCAACGAGGTGGTGTCGAGCCTGCAACCGAAGCTCAAGAAGACCCGGATCACGGTCAGCATCGCCTGCCCCCCCGACCTGATGCTCGACAGCTATCCCGGCGCGCTGGCCCAGGTGCTCACCAACCTGACGCTCAATTGCGTGGAACATGCGTTCGAGGCGGAACAAGAAGGGCGCATCACGATCGGCGTGGCGCGCCAGGGCGACTGGATCGAGATGCAGGTGAGCGACAACGGCAAAGGCATCGCTCCGGACATGATCGACAAGGTCTTCGACCCGTTCGTCACCACCCGGCGCGGCCAGGGCGGTACCGGCCTAGGACTGAACATCGTGTTCAACCTGATGGCCAAGCAGTTCGGCGGCACCATCACGGTGGCCAGCGTGCTGGGGCAGGGCGCCAGCTTCACGCTGCGCATGCCGTGCGTGACACCGGTGGCGCCGGCCGCGCCGGAATAAAAAAATCCCGCACCAGGCGGGATGTCGGTGAAGCAGGCTACGCTCAGCGGTCGAAACGTTCCGACGACCGGCGCCGCGAGGTCACGCCCAGGACCAGCAACCCCATCATGAACATCAGCGAGGTTTGCAGTTCCGGCACCGGCAGCGGTGCTTCCTCGACCTTGGCAACCGGTGGCCGGTCCTGCGCTGCCGGTTGGCCTTCTTGCTGTGCAAGCTTGTCGCACGGGGCATCTGCCGTACATTCGTGGAAGGCCGATGTTGCGAGTGCGTCAGGCGTGGCGGTGGCTGCGGTGGCAGCGCCACACAGGCCCAACGCGAAGATGGTGGTGCTCAACAACGATAAAATTTTCACATGACACTCCTGAAACTGTGCTGGGCGCCCCGGCTTAACAACAATTTAATGCGTTATCCGTATAATTTTTGCGCCAGATCGGATTGACAACTGACCGAACTGGTATTTAACCACAATTCATAACATATTGCTATTTTAGTTTATTCAATAGAAATTTATTATTGCACTGCACCAACAGTGTCAAACGCCGTGCACGGTGCGCCATAAATTAGATCCATCAAATCAACCAATTAGCATGCAAGGGGCGATATCCCATGATGTACAGACTCCGATTTATGTGTGGCGCCAGCGCACTGGCGACCCTCGCACTGTTGAGCGCCTGCGCGGGCGGAGCCCGGCCCGCCGCCACCGCTGCCGCCCCCACCGCCGATACGGTGCCGGCGCCGCAAGGTCCAAATCCCCAGGTACTGCTGCTGGGCGAGGTGCATGACAACCGGCAAGGCCACCGGTTGCGCTACGAGTTGCTGCGCCAGCGCGTGGAAGCGGGCTGGCGCCCGGCCATCGTGATGGAGCAGTTCGACCGCGAAAACCAGGATGTGCTCGACCAGACGCAAAAGGGGTGCCTCGACGCCCAGTGCGTGATCCAGCTCGTCCACGGCCCGCGCTGGGACTGGCAGTTGTACTATCCGGTGATCCAGCTGGCGCTCACGTACCACTTGCCGCTGGTGGCGGGCAACCTCTCGCGCGCGGACGCGTCGCGCGTGGTGCGCGACGGCATCCAGGCCACGTTCGACCCGCAAAGCATCAGGGACTACCACCTGGACCGGCCTGTCCCGGCCGACCTGCGCGCCGCCCAGCAGCATGAAATCGAAGCCGGCCACTGCGGCATGTTGCCGGCCATGATGGTCGATGGCATGGTCAACGCCCAGTTGGCGCGCGATCTGTGGATGGCCAAGATCATCCGCGACCAGCGCCCGCGCGACGTAGTACTCATCGCCGGTAACGGCCACGTGCGCAAGGATATCGGCGTCGCGCGCTGGCTTAACCTGATCGAGCCTATACTGACGGTGCGCGCCGAAGGCTACGTGGAGCCGGGCGACCATGCCGGCCGCTATGATCAAACCTATGCGCTGAGCACGCAGGAGCGTCCCGACCCCTGCGCCAAATTCAGGAAAAAATGAAAACCCACTACCAAGCCGAGGCGCCGCAGCGCGCCGACATCGATGCCCTGCCGGGCGCAGTCCTGCTCGAGTTCGGCGCCAACTGGTGCGGCCACTGCCAGGCCGCCCAGGCGCCGCTGGCAGAGGCGTTTGCCGGGCACGAGCAGTTGACTCACTACAAGGTCGAAGACGGTCCCGGTCGTGCGCTGGGCCGCTCGTTCCGCGTCAAGCTGTGGCCGACCCTGATTTTCCTCAAGGATGGCGTGGAAGTGGCGCGCGTGGTGCGCCCGCTGGAAGCGGCCGCGATCGCGGACGGTTTGCAACAGATCGATCCCAAGGCGTGAGTTTTCTCTAAGCAGTACTACCTGCTGCCGCTGTCTTTGCTTGGCATCCTGCCAATGGCGTGTGTATGATGGGCCGCACCGTTTATTTGCAGGAGCTTTACGCATGAGTCCGTCCAAACCGGCCCAGACCAACAAGCCGGCCACCGTGCTGTTCGCCAGCCTGATCGGCACCACCATCGAATTCTTCGATTTCTATATCTACGCCACCGCTGCCGTGCTGGTGTTCCCCAAGCTGTTCTTCCCCGCCGCCGACCCCGCCGCCGCCACCTTGCAGTCGCTGGCGACGTTTGCCATCGCCTTCTTTGCGCGGCCGATCGGCTCGGCCGTGTTCGGCCACTTCGGCGACCGCGTGGGCCGCAAGGCCACGCTGGTGGCGGCGTTGCTGACCATGGGACTCTCGACGGTGGTGATCGGCCTGCTGCCCACGTATGCCACCATCGGCACCTGGGCTCCGGCCCTGCTGGCGCTGTGCCGCTTCGGCCAGGGCCTGGGCCTGGGCGGCGAGTGGGGCGGCGCGGTGCTGCTGGCCACCGAGAATGCGCCGCCGGGCAAGCGCGCCTGGTACGGCATGTTCCCGCAACTGGGCGCGCCGATCGGCTTCTTCCTGTCGGGCGGCATTTTCCTGCTGCTCACCGAGGTGCAGACCGATGCCGAATTCTTCGCCTACGGCTGGCGCATCCCGTTCCTGGCCAGCGCGCTGCTGGTCATCGTCGGTTTGTACGTGCGTCTGAAAATCCACGAGACGCCGGACTTCCAGAAAGTGCTGGAAAAGAACGAGCGCGTCAAAGTGCCGGTGGTGACGGTGTTCCGCGACCATGGCGCCATGCTGGTGCTGGGCACCCTGATCGCGCTGGCCACCTTCGTGCTGTTCTACCTGATGACGGTGTTCGCGCTGAGCTGGGGCACGACCGCCTTGCACTTCTCGCGCAAGGATTTCCTGATCCAGCAATTGTTCGCCGTGCTGTTCTTCGGCCTGACGATTCCGGTCGCGGCGGTATGGGCCGACCGCCATGGCCGCGCCCGCACCTTGATCTGGATTTCGGCGGCAATCGCCATCTTCGGGCTGGCGCTGGCGCCGCTGTTCGGCTCGGGTAGCACCGCGCAGGTGACGGTGTTCCTGTCGCTGGGCCTGGGGCTGATGGGGCTCACTTACGGTCCGCTGGGCACCATCCTGTCCGAGCTGTTCCCGGCCGAGGTGCGTTACACCGGTGCTTCGCTCACCTTCAACCTGGCGGGCATACTCGGCGCTTCGCTGGCGCCGTACATCGCTACCTGGCTGGCCACCAACTATGGTTTGCAGTATGTGGGCTATTACCTGAGCGGGGCGGCGGTGATCAGCCTGGTCGCCTTGTTGCTGGCCCGCCCGAGGATGGCGGCAGCGGCATAAAAACACGCTTCGCGCAACGATTTGATCATTTGGTGGCTGCCTTTGAGCAGCCACTTCTTTTTTCTTGCTTCACAACTTTGATGGTTGTACGATGACATATGACAGTGCAAGCTGATCAAGTGGTCAGGGCAAGGCGCAGCGACGACGACAGTGCGCATAGCACGGCTAGGAGCTGCAACGAAGCAATGGCCGCTTGAGCAGCTTGCACGAATGATCCCGTGGAGACCGGGGATCATCAACATAAACATAATACAAAGTGATGCCATGAATCTGAGCGAGCCCGTCAACCCGCAGTCAGTCGGCCAGGCCGTCGGTAAATACCGGTGGACCATCTGTGCCTTGTTGTTTTTTGCCACCACCATCAATTATCTCGACCGCCAGGTGCTCAGCCTGCTGGCGCCGGACCTGTCCAAGGAATTCGGCTGGACCAATACCGATTACGCCAATATCGCCGCTGCGTTCCAGTTCGTGTACGCGGTCTCGATGCTGCTGGCCGGTCGCGTGGTCGACCGTATCGGCACCAAGTCCGCGTATGTCGTGGCGATCGTGATCTGGTCGCTCGGCGCCATCCTTCACGCGTTTGCCGTGCCGATGGGCGAGGGCATTGCCGTGGTGGCCGGCGCCTTCGGCCTGGTGGTGGTACCGTCCATCATCGGTTTCATGGTATCGCGCGCGGTGCTGGCGATCGGCGAGGCCGGTAACTTCCCGGCCGCGATCAAGGCCACCGCCGAATACTTCCCCAAGAAAGAGCGCTCGTTCGCCACCGGTATCTTCAATTCCGGCGCCAACGTGGGTGCGATCCTGGCGCCGATCAGCGTGCCGCTGATCGCTTCCGTGTGGGGCTGGCAGTGGGCGTTCATCATCATCGGCGCGGTCGGCTTCTTCTGGATGGCGCTGTGGCTGTGGTTGTACGACAAGCCGGAACAGCAAAAGCGCATGAGCGCTGCCGAACTGGCCTATATCCGCAGCGACCAGGTGGTCAAAACCGAAACCACCGAGGAAGCGTCGGCCGCTGCTGCCCGTAAAACCTCGTGGTTCCAGCTCCTGAAATACCCGCAGACCTGGGCTTTTGCTTTCGGCAAGTTCATGACCGACGGCGTGTGGTGGTTCTTCCTGTTCTGGCTGCCAACCTATCTGTCGGCCCAGTACGGCATGAAAGGCGACGCCATCATCGTGCCGCTGGCCGTGCTTTACAGTATGACCATGATCGGTTCGATCGGCGGCGGCTGGTTCCCCAGCTACTTCATGGCCCGTGGTTATGCGCCGTATGACGGCCGCATGCGGGCGATGTTCGTGATTGCGCTGTTCCCGCTGCTGGTGCTGCTGGCGCAACCGCTCGGTTCGATCAGCTTCTGGGTACCGGTGATACTGATCGGTATCGGCGCCTCGGCCCACCAGGCCTGGTCGGCGAATATCTTCACCACCGTGTCGGACATGTTCCCGCAAAAGGCGGTGGCGTCGGTGGTCGGTATCGGCGGCATGGCCGGCGGTATCGGCGGCGTGCTGCTGACCAAGCTGGGCGGCTGGGTGTTCGATCACTACAAGGCGGTCAACGATATCTATACCGGTTACATGATCATGTTCGCGATTTGCGCCGTGGCTTACCTGGCGGCGTGGACCGTCATGAAAATCCTGGTGCCGCGCCACAAGGAAATTACCGATCTGTAAGGCTTGAAGCACCTTGGGCGCGTGCTAAGATCGTTGCCACGATCGATCACGCGCCCACTTCCTGCCTGCAATGAAAAAAAACGTAGCAACCATCCGTGACGTGGCCGCCGCCGCCGGTGTTTCGACCGCCACCGTGTCGAAGTTCGTCAACGGCGCGCAACGGTTCTCACCGGCAGTCGAAGCCACCATCAAGGAAGTGATCGCCAAGCTGGGCTACCGGTCCAATCCGCTGGCGCAGTCGATGATCACGGGCCGCACGCGCAGCATCGGCCTGTCCATCCTCGACATCAACAATCCCCATTTCACCAGCATCGTCAAGGGCGCCAACCGCGTGGCCCTGGCCCATAACTACACCTTGCTGCTGGTCGATACCGAAGAAAACGCCGACCGCGAGCGGCCGTTGGTCGAGGCGCTGAGCCGCCGCGTCGATGGCCTGATCCTGTTTTCGCGCATGGTCGAGTCGGAGATGGACTGGCTGATGGACCTGGGCAAGCCGCTGGTGTACTTCGGCCGGCCCACGCGGCTGCCGTTGCAGTGGGTGAGCAGCGACGATACGCGCGGCGCCGCCATGCTGGCGCGGCACCTGCTGTCGCTCGGGCACCGCCGGTTCGCCTACCTGCGCTTTGCCCGCGCCCGGCGCGACCACGACCGGCTCGACGCCATCCGCGCGTGCCTGGCCGAACATGACCTGGATCTGGATGTGTACGAGGGCGGCACACCCACCTCGGCCGAGGGCGAACGCGTGTGCTCGGCGATCCTGTTGGGCGGCAATCCGCCCGATGCGCTGATCTGCTACAACGACTTGATGGCGCTGGGCTTCATGAAGGCGGCGCAAACCCTGGGCTTTTCGCTGCCGGACGACCTGTCGGTGGCGGCGTTCGACAATATCTCGTACGGTCAGTACACGTCGCCGGCACTGACCACGGTCGATATGCAAAGTGAGCGGATGGGGGCGACCGCAATGGAAAAACTGATCGCCGCCATCGATGGCAAGCCGGAGCCGGAGACCGGCATGATCGAACCGCAATTGATACTGCGCACTTCAACTTCCCGTAGGAATGGTAATAGCGCCTGAGAACGCCGCCAGAGCAAGGCGCAGCGACGAAGACAGTACGCCAGTACGGCAAGGAGCTGCAACGCCGCTATGGCGGTGTTGTCAGGTGCTATACGCCGCCGGCGTAGCCGTTTTGGCGCCAAGCCTCGAAAACTACAACCGCAACCGTATTCGAGAGATTGAGACTGCGGTTGTCGGGACGCATTGGCAGGCGGATCCGTTGTTCGGCGGGGAAGTTGTCGCGCAGGGCGGGCGGCAGGCCTGCCGTTTCCGAACCGAATACGAATACATCGCCCGGGCGGAAGCTGGCGTCGGCAAACGGCGACGAGCCGCGCGTGGTCATGGCGAACATGCGCGACGGGTCCGGTTGCAGGTCGGCGCAAAACGACTGCCAGTCGGCGTGCACCTTCATTTTCGCGTACTCGTGGTAGTCGAGGCCGGCGCGCTTGAGCTTGGAGTCTTCGAGCGGAAAGCCGAGCGGCTCGATCAGGTGCAACTGGGCGCCGGTATTGGCGCACAGGCGGATGACGTTGCCGGTATTGGGCGGAATTTCGGGGTGGACCAGTACGACGTGAAACACTTTGTTCTCCTTCAAAAATTCAATGGGGCGGGGTGCGCGCGAACACCAGGTTGCTCACGCGCGCTGCGCCGTGGCGCTTGAGGGTGGCCGCCATTTCGTCGAGCGTGCCGCCGCTGGTCATCACATCGTCCACCACGCCGATATGGCGGCCGCGTAGCAGTGCCAGCGCCGGGGCGGGCACGGCAAAAGCGCCGGCGATATTGGCGCGTCGATCTTCGGGCGCCACGCTGCTTTGCGCGGCTGTCTCGCGAGTGCGCGCCACCAGCCTGGCTTGCAGCGCCACGCCCAGGCTGCGCGCCAGCGGCCGGGCGATTTCCAGCGCCTGGTTGTAGCCGCGCTGCGCCAGCCGGCGCGGCCCCAGCGGCACCGGGCACAGCAGATCGGGCAGGGTGCCAGGACTTTCCGCCGCTGCCGCTGTCGTCACGACCGCCAGCCGTCGCGCCATCAGCGCCGCGAGGGCCAGCCGGTGGCCGAATTTCAGTTGCAGCACCAGTTGATCGACCGGCAGCGCGTAGTCGCAAGCGACCACGGTGCGGTCGAATGCGGGCCGCGCGGCGATGCAGTGGCCGCACAGCGTGGCGCCAGCCACGACCGGATTGGCGCAGCAAGGGCAGCGCGGCACGGCGGCAGCGGGACCGAAAAACTGGTCCGCGCAGGCTGCACACAGGGTGTCGTCGCTGCCGGCGCCGCACAGCGCGCACGAGGTGGGCAACAGCAGGTGGAGCGCTCGCCGGATCAGCTTGCCATTCATGCCATGTTTCCCAAAAAACGCGGCCCATGGCGGCCAGCCGGGCGCCAACCATGTACACTGCCGACATTATCGCATCAACCTGCGGCCGCCTGGCGTCATCCGGCACGGCCCATCGCAGGTGGAACCCAACTGTCAACCATATATGCACGTGCCTGCCAACCCGCCCAAACTCAGCGCCCCGATTGATCTCGATCATGTGCGCGCCCTGTTTTCCCGTCTTGACCGCACCCGCCCTGCCGATTTTTTGCGCCGGGAAATTGCCTCGCGGATGGTGGACCGGCTGGAATTGGTTAAAATCGCGCCCTTGCGCGTGCTCGATGCCGGTTGCGGCGACGGCGCCGACCTTGGTGTGTTGCAAAAAATGTACGCCGCCGCCCAGATTCTCGGCGTCGATGCGGCCGAGGCGCCGCTGCGCGCCGTGCGCAGCCAGGGCGCCAAGCAGTCGTCGCTGAACCAGCTGCTGTCCAAGCTGCTGCCGTCGAAGGCCGGCATCGACCTGCTGTGCGGCGATTTTGCCGATTTGCCGCTGGCGCCGAACTCGATCGACCTGGTGTGGTCCAACCTGGCGCTGCACTGGCATCCGCAGCCCGACCGCGTGTTTGCCGAATGGCGCCGGGTGCTGCGGGTCAACAGCCTGCTGATGTTTTCGTGCTTCGGGCCCGACACCCTGCGCGAGCTGCGCACGGCGTTTGCCGAGGCCGACCTGGCGCCGCACGTGCTGCCGTTTGTCGACATGCACGACTTCGGCGACCAACTGGTGGAGGTGGGGTTTTCCACGCCGGTGCTCGACATGGAAGTGATCACGGTCACGTACGACACGGCGCAAGCGCTGCTGGCCGACGTGCGCGCGCTGGGCGGCAATCCGCTCGGTACGCGCAGCCAGGGGCTGATGGGCAAGCAGGCCTGGCAGCGCATGCTGGCGGCGCTGGAACGCCAGCGCCGGCCCGACGGCAAGCTGGCGCTGACGTTCGAGGTGATCTACGGCCACGCGTTCCGGCCGGCGCCGCGCACCACGTCCAAGGGCGAGGCGATCATCCGCTTCGACCTGCCGCGCAAGAAGAATTAAAGGTCGCACATAGCGCGATCACGCCTTGGACGCAAGCAAAATGCGTCCCGGGGACAACAGAGTTGCAAAATCGTTTATTTGTTGATGTGCGTGGTTTTTGTTCTATATAATCAATAACCAACTTTGCCTGTGAATCATGGGCAAAGCCGTTATCCGGGCACCAATTGAAACGAAGCGAGCAGTTGATTTAAGCAGCATCAGGCTTTTGTATTGTTCTCTCGCAGCACGCTGTGACGTAGGGGATGGAGACAAAGGCTTCAGAGTCCCGGCAGTGTGCAAACGGGACCTGAAGTTGTTTAAGGAGCGACGCGGGTTTGGTTTACCGGAATCCAGGTCGTTACAAAATAATTACACTTGGGTTTGTTGGGGAAAACATGACACTTGCGAAGCGACTTACATCGTTCATGCTCGGCTTTACGATGACGGCAGCCAGTATTGCAGCGAGGGCAGCGGAAACCGCCGCAAAGGGTGGCACATACGGCCCGGCCACCGGCGGCACCGGCGGTCCGATTGAAAAACAACTGAACCTGCAGCCACCCGCCACCCGCATCGCCACCGAGGTCTACGACCTGCACACGTGGATGATGGTTGTGTGCCTGGTGATCTTTGTCGCCGTGTTCGGCGTGATGTTCTACTCGATCTTCAAGCACCGCAAATCGCTGGGCCACAAACCGGCCACCTTCCACGAATCGACCGCCGTCGAAATCGCCTGGACCGTGGTGCCGTTCCTGATCGTGATCGGCATGGCGCTGCCCGCCACCCGCACCGTGGTCGGCATGAAAGACACCAGCAACGCCGACATCACCATCAAGGTCACCGGCATGCAATGGAAGTGGGGCTACGACTACCTGAGCGGGGAGGGTACCGGCATTTCCTTCCTGTCCAACCTGGCCACGCCGCGCGCGCAAGTGGGTGCGCCCGGCTTTGCACCCACCGAAAAGCGCGGCGACACCTACCTGATGGACGTCGATAACGAGATGGTGGTGCCGGTTCATAAAAAGATCCGCATCGTCACCACCGCCGCCGACGTCATCCACTCGTGGTCGATCCCTGCGTTTGCTGTCAAGCAGGATGCGATTCCGGGCTTCGTGCGCGACACCTGGTTCAAGGCCGAACACACCGGCACCTATCGCGGCTATTGCTCCGAGCTGTGCGGCAAGGAACACGCGTTCATGCCGATCGTCGTGCGCGTGGTGTCCGACGCCGAGTACACGGCATGGGTCGATGGCAAGAAAAAGGAAATGGCGGCACTGGCTGACGATCCGAATAAAACCTTTACCATCGACGAGCTGAAAACGCGCGGCGAAAAAGTCTATACCGCCAACTGCGCGGTTTGCCACCAGGCCAACGGCAAGGGCGTACCCAATGCCTTCGCGCCGCTGGACGGCTCGGCCGTGGTCAATGGCGACAAGGCTGCGCAAATCCACGTGCTGCTCAATGGCCAGAAGAGCGGTAAATATCCCGCCGAAATGCCGGCGTGGAAGCAGCTGTCCGACACCGAAATCGCGGCCGTGATCACGTACACCCGCAACAGCTGGTCGAACAAGCCAGAACAAAACATCGTCCAACCGGCCGAAATCGTGGCTGCACGTAAATAATCCAGCAGAACAGCAGGAGACACAATGAGCACAAGCACCATCGATCACGGCCACGATCACTCGCACGATCACGCCCATGACCATCCGACCGGCCTGAAACGCTGGCTGTTCGCCACCAACCACAAGGATATCGGCACGCTGTACCTGTGGTTCTCGTTCGTGATGCTGCTGTCGGGCGGGGTGCTGGCGCTGATGATCCGCAGCGAGCTGTTCCAGCCCGGCCTGCAATTCTTCCAGCCCGAATTCTTCAACCAGCTGACCACCATGCACGGCCTGGTGATGGTGTTCGGCGCCATCATGCCGGCCTTCGTTGGCTTCGCCAACTGGATGATCCCGCTGCAGATCGGCGCGTCCGACATGGCGTTTGCGCGCATGAACAATTTCTCGTTCTGGCTGCTGCCGCCGGCCGCGCTGCTGCTGGCCACGTCGTTCCTTGTGCCGGGCGGGGCGACTGCTGCCGGCTGGACCCTGTACGCGCCGCTGTCCACGCAAATGGGACCGGGCATGGACATGGCTATTTTCGCCATGCACCTGATGGGCGCCTCGTCGATCATGGGCTCGATCAACATCATCGTCACCATCCTCAACATGCGCGCACCGGGCATGACGCTGATGAAAATGCCGATGTTCTGCTGGACCTGGCTGATCACCGCCTACCTGCTGATCCTGGTGATGCCGGTGCTGGCCGGGGCGATTACCATGACCCTGACCGACCGCCACTTCGGCACCACCTTCTTCAATGCGGCCGCCGGTGGCGACCCCGTGATGTACCAGCATATTTTCTGGTTCTTCGGCCACCCCGAGGTGTACATCATGATCTTGCCGGCGTTCGGCATCGTCTCGCAGATCCTGCCGGCGTTTGCACGCAAGCAGCTGTTCGGCTACGCATCGATGGTCTATGCCACCGCGTCGATCGCGATCCTGTCGTTTGTCGTGTGGGCCCACCACATGTTTACCACCGGCATGCCGGTGACGTCGCAGCTGTTCTTCATGTACGCCACCATGCTGATCGCGGTGCCCACCGGCGTTAAAGTGTTCAACTGGATCGCCACCATGTGGAAGGGTTCGATGACGTTCGAGACGCCGATGCTGTTTACGGTCGGCTTCATCTTCGTGTTCACCATCGGCGGCTTTACCGGCCTGATCCTGGCGGTCACGCCGATCGACATCCAGCTGCAGGATACCTATTACGTGGTGGCGCACTTCCACTACGTGCTCGTGGCCGGTTCGCTGTTCGCGCTGTTTGCCGGCTTCTATTACTGGTCGCCCAAGTGGACCGGCCACATGTACAACGAAACCATGGGCAAGGCGCACTTCTGGCTGTCGCTGATTTCGTTCAACGTGACGTTCTTCCCGATGCATTTCCTGGGCCTGGCCGGCATGCCGCGCCGCTATGTCGATTACTCGGCGCAGTTCACCGACTACAACATGATCGCCACCATCGGCGCTTTCGGTTTCGGCCTGTCGCAGGTGTTCTTCCTGTTCGGCGTGGTGATCCCGACCATTCGCGGCGGCAAGAAAGCGGAAGCCAAGCCGTGGGAAGGCGCAGAAGGCCTCGAGTGGACCGTGCCGTCGCCAGCGCCATTCCATACGTTTGAAACGCCACCGCAATTCAAATGAATAAAAAACCCAACAATGTGCGCATGGCGCTGTGGCTGGCCGGACTGGCGGTGCTGTTTTTCCTGTCGGTGTTCGTCAAGCGCATCTGGCTGAGCTGACATGAAGAAAACCGGCGCCTCCGGATTGAACCGTACCTTGCTCGGCAAGCTGCTGGTCACGGCCGTGGTGATGTTCGGCTTTGCCTATGCCTTGAACCCGTTCTACCGCCAGATCTGCGAAGCGCTGGGCCTGAACGTGCTCACGCAAAAAGACGGCACGGTCGAATACGACCAGAACACGCAGGTGGACGCCACCCGCAGCATCACCATCGAGTTCGACGCCAACAGCCAGGGCCCGTACCGCTTCCGACCCACGGTGGCATCGATGACGGTGCACCCGGGCGAACTGGCCACGGTGACGTACGAGGTGGTCAACACCCAGAACCGCGACGTGGCGGCGCAGGCGATACCGAGCTACGCACCACAGAACGCCATGCAGCATTTTAAAAAGGTCGAGTGCTTCTGCTTCAAGCAGCAGGCATTGAAGCCGAACGAAGCGCGGCAGATGCCGGTGATGTTCTACATCGACCCCAAGCTGCCGCGCGACGTCAAGACCATCACCCTGTCGTACACATTCTTCGAAGTGGGCGGCATGGACAAGACGGCGGCGAACTAGATGGACAAGAAGCCGGCGTCGTTCTGGTATTCGTTGAAAGCGGTGGTGTGGTCGTTCTTCGGCCTGCGCCGCAAAAGTGATTTCGACAACGATGACGCCCGGCTCAACCCGGTGCACATCGTGATCGCGGCGCTGATCGCCGTGGCCCTGTTCATCGGGCTGCTGATCCTGGCCGTGCAGTGGGCGGTAGCAAAATAGTCCTTACACTTACAAAATTCGACAGGGGAGATCGAGATGAGCGCACACAATACCGCAGCACCGTATTACTTCGTGCCGGGGCCGTCGCGCTGGCCGCTGCTGGCCGGTATCGCGCTGCTGGTCACCATGGCCGGCGCCTCGGCGTGGGTCAACGATGTGGCGTGGGGCATGCCGGTCAACATGGTCGGCCTGGCCGGCATCATCGCGGTGCTGTACTTCTGGTTCGGCGACGCCATCCGTGAATCCGAGGGCGGCTTGTACAGCCAGCGCATCGACTACTCGTTCCGCTGGTCGATGGCGTGGTTCATTGTTTCCGAAATCATGTTCTTCGGCGCCTTCTTCGGCGCGCTGTTTTACGCCCGCGTGATTTCCATGCCGTGGCTGGGCGACATCGACCATAAATTCATCTGGCCCGACTTTGCCGCGCACTGGGGCGGCGCCAGCCCGGCCGGTACCGTCGACGAGTTCCGCACCATGGGACCGTTCCCGATCCCGACCATCAACACCGCCTTGCTGCTGACGTCGGGCGTGACGCTCACCATCGCCCACCACGCGCTGCGTGCCGGCCACCGTGCGCAGACGGCGATCTGGCTGTTTGCCACCGTGCTGCTGGGCGCCACTTTCATGGGCTTCCAGGTCTATGAATACATCCACGCGTACAACGACCTGAACCTCAAGCTGACGTCCGGTATCTACGGCTCGACCTTCTTCATGCTGACCGGCTTCCACGGCTTCCACGTGACGATGGGCGCAATCATGCTGTCGGTGGTGTTGTACAGGGTGCTAAAAGGACATTTCACACCTGACAACCACTTCGCATTCGAGGGGGCGGCATGGTACTGGCACTTCGTGGACGTGGTGTGGCTGGGCCTGTACGTGGTGATCTACTGGCTGTGAACATACCCCAAACATCGGCGCTATAATGCTGTCGGCCGCACACGGGAATGTCCGGTGCGGCCGTTTTTTCTGGTGCTGTAAATAAGGATCAGCGCAAGCCGGTAGGCTGGATATAGCCGAGCTTGTAAGCCACGAGAATCATCACGAACAGGGTGATCGACAAGCCCACCCGCACCGCCAGCGAGCGGACCGTGTTGTTGCTCTTGCCCTTGTCGCGCATGAGGAAGAACAGCGCGGAACCGAGGCTGCCGATGATCAGGACGAACGCGATGGCGACGACAATTTTCATGACAGGGCAGCGAGATGAGTGAGGCTTCATTGTAATGCCGATTGCCTTCCGATTTAAATTGATTCCCTTGATCGCCACGGTCCTGGTGGTGGCGCTGGGTATCGCCCTGGGCAACTGGCAGGAACGCCGCGCCGACGAGAAAATCGCCACCCGGGCGCGCCTCGACCATGGCGCTGCCGCCGCACCCCTGGCGCTGACCGGGGCGCCGCTGGCCGCAGCCGATGTGGAATACCGCCGGGTCAGCGCCACCGGCCATTTTGTCCAGGACTGGCCGCTGTACCTCGACAACCGTCCGTACCAGGGCCGCGCCGGCGTGTACCTGCTGATGCCCTTTAAAATCGACGGCTCGGACATGCACGTGCTGGTGCAGCGCGGCTGGCTGCCGCGCGATCCGCTGGCGCGCGACAAGCTGCCCGCGTTCGATACGCCACCGGGTACCGTCACGGTGGACGGCGTGGCGCGCCTGCACTCGGGCCACGTGATGGAACTGGGCGCGGGGCCCGCCGTGGCGCCCGGCGCCATGGTGCAAAACGCCGACCCGCTGCAAGTGGCCAAAGCAAGCGGGTTGACCATGCAGCCGTTCGTGCTGCAGCAAGGCACGCCGGCGCGCCCGTATGGCGACGACCTGCGCATGGGCCGCGAATGGCCGGCTTCGGGCATGAATCCCGAAAAACACCAGGGCTACGCCTTCCAGTGGTATGCGCTGGCGGCGATGGCGGTCATCTTTTTTGTCGTGAACGGATTCAGACGTGGAAAATCAGGCAAACACTAAACAAACGGCGCGCGGACGCTGGAAGCTGCTGGCCGTGGTGGCGGTGTGCGCCGCGCCGCTGCTGGCGTCGTACTTCATGTACTACGTGGTCAAGCCCAAGGGCGGCGAAACCAACTACGGCACCCTGCTCGATGCGCGCCAGTATCCGATCCCATCGATGGCCAGCAAGCAGCTCGACGGCAGCCCGGCCACGCTGGCCGACTATCGCGGCAAGTGGGTGATGCTCAAGGTGGGACCGTCGGACTGCCAGCAGGACTGCCAGGACCAGCTGTTTGCCATGCGCCAGCTGCGCACCATGCAGGGCAAGGCCATGGACCGGGTGGAACGGGTATGGCTGATCACCGACGAGCAGCCGCTCGAGACCATGATCATGCGCGTCAACGACGGCACCCACATGCTGCGCGCGCCGGCTGCGGTGGTCGCCAAATGGCTGCCGGTGGAGCAGGGCGAGCGCGCCGCCGACTACGTGTACCTGATCGACCCGCTGGGCAACCTGATGATGCGCTTCCCGAAAGGCGCTGTCTCCAGCGACACCGCCAAGGCGAGCAAGGTCCACAAGGACATTGCCAAACTGCTTAAAGCTTCTGCCATAGGATAAAGAATACGATGCACCTGACTCTCGCTCAAATGGCCATCACGGCGCTGCTGGTGGCGCTGCTGCCGCTGTCGCTGGTATGGACGTCGTCCGACGCCAACAAGTACCGCAAGCTGATCTGGGTGAGCGTGTTTCTCACGCTCGACCTGATCGTGTTCGGTGCGTTTACGCGCTTGACCGATTCCGGCCTCGGCTGCCCGGACTGGCCTGGCTGCTACGGCGCCGCCAACCCGTTCCTGGCGCACGCGGAAATTGTGGCGGCCGAAACCCTGAACCCCACCGGCCCGGTCACCGTGGCCAAGGCCTGGATCGAGATGATCCACCGCTACCTGGCCATGGCCATCGGCGTGCTGATCGTGGCGATGATGGCGCAGGCGTGGTACCAGTGGCGCAAGTCGCAGGGCACCCGGCCCGAGTACAAGCCGGGCATGCCGACCTTCCTGTTCTTCTTTGTCTGCCTGCAAGGGGCGTTCGGCGCCTGGACCGTCACGCTCAAGCTGCAACCGGTGATCGTCACCATCCACCTGCTGCTGGGCATGGGGCTATTGGCGGCGCTGGTATGGTACGGCGGCCGCCAGGACCAGCTGATTTCTCCGGTGCGCACCTTGTCCGGCTCGCCCACGGCGATGCGCAAGATCCGCTGGCTAGCCGGCATCTCGGCGGTATTGCTGGTGGTACAGATCGCCCTCGGCGGCTGGGTGAGCACCAACTACGCCACGCTGGCCTGCTCCGACTTCCCGCTGTGCGGCGGCAAGCTGGTGCCGGACATGGACTTCGAACACGGCTTTACGCTGTGGCGCGAACTGGGCAAGACCGCTGCCGGCCACTACATTCCGTTTGCGGCGTTGACGGCGATCCACTGGGTACACCGCAATGCGGGCTTCATCGTGGCGCTGGTGGCCGGCTACACCGCGTGGCGCGCGTGGGGCAATGTCGTCCTGCATAAAACCGCGCGCTACATCGCCATCGTGCTGGCCGCGCAGATCGCCACAGGACTGGCAACGATCTACTTCAGCTTCCCGCTGACCATTGCCGTATTGCACAACGCCGGTGCGGCGCTGCTGGTACTTTTGCTGACCGTGTTAAACTACAAGGCTAAATTCCAGCACGATCTTGCTAAAAAAGCAGCTTCGGGTGCTGGTTTATCGCACCATTCACCGTTGAAGCAGCAATAGCTTGCCTTCTGGCTAAGCGCTTCGAAATGACATCATGACCACGCATACTCTGACCAAACCTTCCCGCCGCGCCTCGCAGTTCTGGGCGCTGACCAAGCCGCGCATCACCCAGATGGCGGTGTTTTGCGCCATCATCGGCATGTTCCTGGCGACGGACGGGATACCGGACTGGCGCGTGGCGGTGCCGGCCACGCTGGGCATTTTCCTGCTCACCAGCGCGGCGTTTGCGGTCAATTGCCTGGCCGAGCGCGAAATCGACGCCCGCATGGCCCGCACCGCACGCCGTCCGAACGCCATGGGCGACGTGACCGTGGGCGAAACCGTGGTATTCGCGCTGCTGATCGGCGGCGCCGGCATGTGGATCTTGTATGCGCTGGTCAATCCGCTCACCATGTGGCTCACGTTCTTCAGCTTTGTCGGCTACGCCGTGATTTATACGATGATCTTGAAACCGGCCACGCCGCAGAACATCGTCATCGGCGGCCTGTCGGGCGCCATGCCGCCGGCCCTGGGCTGGGCCGCGATGACCAACGAAGTACCGGCCGAGGCCTGGTTGCTGGTGATGATCATTTTCGTGTGGACGCCGCCGCACTTCTGGGCGCTGGCGCTGTATCGCCGCGACGACTACGCCAAGTCGGGCCTGCCGATGCTGCCGGTCACGCACGGCATGGAATACACGCAGTTCCACGTGTGGCTGTACTCGATCGCGCTGGCCGCCACCACCGTGCTGCCTTACGTGGTGCAAATGAGCGGACTGATTTACCTGGTTTCTGCGATCATCCTCAACGCGGTCTTCCTGCATCATTCGTGGAAGATTTATCGCCATTATTCCGACCAGGTGGCCCGCAAGGCCTTTGCCTGGTCGATCATGTACCTGGGCTTGCTGTTCGCGGCGCTGCTGGTGGACCACTACATCAAAATATGAAGAAACTGTTCGCTGCGGCCGTGCTGGCCGTTTCCATGTTGCTGACCGGCTGTAGCGAAAAATCGTCTTCGCAGTCGTTCCAGAATGTCGATATCACCGGCGCCGCCTTTGCGAAAGACTTCGCGCTGCTTGATCACACGGGCAAGCCGCGCACCATGGCCGACTTCCGTGGCAAGGTGGTGGTGATGTTCTTCGGCTTTACCCAGTGCCCCGACGTGTGTCCCACCACCATGGCCGAGATGGCCGGCGTGATGAAAACCCTCGGTCCCAGGGCGGACCAGGTGCAGGTGCTGTTCGTCACCGTCGATCCCGAGCGCGACACCCAGCCGCTGCTGGCGCAATACGTGCCCACCTTCGATCCGCGTTTCATCGGCCTGTACGGCACGCCTGAACAGACTGCAGCGGTGGCCAAGGAATTCAAGATCTTCTACGCCAAGGTGCCCGGCACCGACGCCGCCAATTACTCGGTGGACCACACGGCGGCCAGCTACATCTTCGACAAGAACGGCAAGGTGCGCCTGATGGTGCCGCATGCCAAAGGCCAGGCGGCCATCGTTCACGACATTCAACAACTGCTGTAGATCTCCTGCGGAGCCGGCATGCGCCAACGCTTTCAACCCTTCACCCGGCTCGCCGCCGTCATCCTGCTGGTCATCGGCTGCCTGATCGTGTTGCGCCCGTTCGTGGCCGCCATCCTGTTCGCCTGCGCCATCACCATTTCAAGCTGGCCGCTGTACTTGCGCCTGCTGAACAAGGTCAAGGGCCGGCGCTCGCTGGCCGCCGCCATCATGAGTGTGGGATTGACCCTGCTGATCCTGGTGCCGCTCACGCTGGTGACCTGGAATATCGCCGACAACGCCGCCTCGTTCTACGACCACTTCAAGGCCAGCCTCGGCAGCGGCACGCTGGCGCCGCCAGCCTGGCTGCGCGACCTGCCGCTGGTGGGCGAGATGATCGACACGTATTTGCGCCGCCTGCTGGGCAGCCGCGAAGAATTGCTCAACGTCGCCAAGAACCTGCTTGAACCGGCGCGCCACCTGCTGCTCGGTGGCGGTGTGCTGCTCGGCAGCGGCGTGGCCCAGGTGAGCCTGGCCGTGTTCGTCAGCTTCTTCCTGTACCGCGACGGCGTCACCATGCTGTCGTCGCTGAGCCGGGCCATGGACAAGCTGATCGGCGCGGAGCAGGCGACATCGGTATCGGACACCATCAGCCGCACCGTGCGCGGCGTGATGTACGGCTTGCTGGGTACGGCGCTGGCGCAATCGGTGGTGGCGGCGGTGGGCTTCCTGATCGCCGGCGTGCCGGCTGTGGCGCTGCTGTCGGTGGCCACCTTCCTGTTCTCGCTGATTCCGGTAGGGCCGCCGATCATCTGGATCGGCGCCACCATCTGGCTGTTCGACCACGGCCAGACCGGCTGGGCCATCTTCATGGCGGTGTGGGGCGTGCTGCTGATCAGCGGCGTCGATAACGTGGTCAAGCCGCTCTTGATCAGCCGTGGCAGCAGCTTGCCCTTCATCCTGGTGCTGCTGGGCGTGATGGGTGGCGTGCTGGCGTTCGGCTTCGTGGGGCTGTTTATCGGTCCGACCCTGCTGGCGGTGGGCATGGGCTTGCTGCGCAACTACACCGCCCAGGTGTGAGTTTTCCCTTCGAGCCACGCAACCGGCTGATGTATGGCGCGATGGTGCTGGCGGTCATTGCGCTGGGCCTGGCGTCGCGCCGGTATCCCGGCCTGTTTCCGGCCGCGCTGGGCAAGTATCCGGGCGACGCGCTGTGGACCATGATGGTGTTCTTCGGCCTGGCCATGATCGCGCCGCGCTTGAGCGTTGCCCGGCTGGCGCTGGGCGCGCTGGCGATTTCTTACGTGGTGGAGTTCGGCCAGTTGTACCAGGCGCCATGGATCGTGGCCGTGCGCGCGCATCCGCTCGGGCACCTGGTGCTGGGGACGGCGTTTGGCTGGATGGACCTGGTGGCGTACACGGTGGGGGCGGTGGTGTCCTTTATGATCGAGTCGAGGATCTGGTACAGCCAGAGGCGACCTCGGCGAAGCTGATGGCGCTCATAGCAATGTCAATGTGGTTATCCAGCACCAATTTGGCATCAGGCACGCCGCCGAGTACATCGATCCAGATGTTGGTATCGATCAGGACCGGTGCGTCCACTACCATGCTGCACGGTGCTGATTTTGATAGTCGATGCCATCAACAGGGCCGCCTTCGCGATCCTTCCAGAGGCCGACAATCATGGCAACCGCTTTGCGGTGCATGATCAGGCGCTCGGCCTTGAGTCGGGCATCTTGCTCGGCTGTGCAGTAACGAACTTCTGCTTCAGCAACCTGCAGGTGCATTGCACCAGTATCAGGTGGCGGAACCTCGTCGTACGGCGCGGTTTTTTTCGGTTTTGCGTTTCCCATGATGTGCTCCCCATGTACTCACTACATCCCTGGTGCGGTTCATGAGCTGGGGGCTTTAGCCCTAGTCCAGGTCCGCATTATCCTCAGTATCGTCCTTCGGTATCACTTTGACCAGCAAGATACGCGGTCCGTTCATTTTTTTTGCCACGATATCGAAATGGCGGAAGCTGATGCGCTGGCCCTGCTTCGGGATATCGCCGAGTTTGACCATGATCAGGCCGCCTACCGATTCCACTTCCTCCATGCCCAGTTCCTCGTTCTCGATATCGATGCCCAGGGTGCGTTCGAGCGAGAAGATCGGCAGGCTGGCCTTGCCGATCAGGGTGCCGTCCGGCTGCTTGAGCCAGTCGTTTTCGTTGAGGCGGAATTCGTCGTGGATTTCGCCCACCATCGCGCCCAGCAGGTTGTCGAGCGTGATGAAGCCGACCGGCCGCTTGTTTTTTTCACCGATCAGCGCGAAGTGGGGCGCGCCGTCGCGGAAGCGGCGGAACTGTTCCAGCGCCGGCGTGCGCGCCGAGATGGTTTCCACCGGCCGCAGGAACGGCACCAGGTCGGTGATCGGCTTGCCCGACTGCTGGGCGAAGAACAGGTCTTTCAGGTGCACCACGCCCAGCACGGTCTCGCCGTCGCGGTCGTAATACGGGTAGCGGCTGAAGCGGTTGCGCAGCATGGTGTCGAGGTTGTCGGCCAGCGTGCGGCTCGCGTGCAGACTGATTACCTCGTTAATCGGACGCATCAGGTCGGAGACGGCCAGGTCGGAAAAATCGAGCGAGTGGGCCAGGATGTTGCGCTCGTCCTTGTTGAACTTTTCGCCAGGCTGGCTGGTGCGCAGGATCAGCTTGAGCTCCTCGACCGAGTAATGGCTGTCGTGGCCGCCTTTGCCGGCCAGGCCGGCGATGCGCAGCACCATGTTGGCGCTGGCGTTGAGTACCCAGATGAATGGGTACATGATCCAGTAGAAGACATACAGCGGCGGTGCACACCACAGGCCCACCACCTCCGGCATGCGGATCGCCAGCGATTTCGGCGCCAGCTCGCCCACCACGATGTGCAGGAATGAAATCACGCTGAAGGCGAACACGAAGGCGATGCCGTGCACCACCTCGGGCTTGGTGATGCCGATGGCGGTGAGCAGCGGCTCGAGCAGGCTGGCAAACGCCGGTTCGCCCACCCAGCCCAGGCCCAGCGAGGCCAGCGTAATCCCCAACTGGCAGGCCGACAGGTAGGCATCGAGCTCGCCGTGCACCTTGCCGAGTATGCGCCCCCGTAGTCCCTGCGTCTTGGCAATTGCCCGTACCCGGGTTTTACGCAGCGTGACAATGCCGAACTCGGCCGCCACAAAGAATCCATTGAGCGCGACCAAGAATAGGGCGAGCACGACAAGCAGAACGTTTTGCATAGGGGCCGAGCGGCGAATTTCTTCGTATAAAACGCTTATCTTAAACGACAGCGGCCCAAAGCAGCACGAATTGCCTCTTTCGGGAGGGGCGAAGTTGATGGGAGCGCCTGACAAAGCCTTCAGAGCAAGGCGCAGCGACGCAGACAGTACGGCTGTACGGCAAGGAGCTGCAACGCCGCTCTGGCGGTTTTAGATGAGCGCCTGACAAAGCCTTCAGAGCAAGGCGCAGCGACGCAGACAGTACGAATGTACGGCAAGGAGCTGCAACGCCGCTCTGGAGGCTTTGTCAGGTGCTCTAGTGGGCGAAGAGGCCGCTGTGGACGGTAGAGATAATGGCTTCAATAGCAGGGTGACGAATCTTGCGTTCGTTGGAAATGGCATAGAAATGCTCGCGCAGCTCGGGCGCGTCACCGACCAGCACGGCGCCGAGCTGGTCTTCGATATCGTGCGCCAGCGCCGACGGCGCGAAAAACAGGCCCATGCCATTACGCCCGAACGTATTGAGCATGGCGTTGTCTTCGAATTCGCCGGCGATCTCGGCCCTTACCTTGTGTTGCACCAGCCAGGTGTCGATGCGGCCGCGCAGCGCGTTGTTGCGGGTGGGCACCAGGAGTGGCGCATGGTGCAGGCTGGCCGGGAAGTTGCCGCGGTATTTTTCTGCCAGGCGCGGCACGCCAAACAGTTTCATGTCGCTCTCGCCCAGCAGATGGCTGAACACTTTGAGGCTGCCGCCTGCGCGCACGGTGCGGTCGGTCAGTACCACGTCGAGCTTGCCCAGGGCGAGATCGGCCAGCAGGTTTTCGAATTCGTCCTCCATGCATACCAGCCGCACCTGCTTGGACATGGCCTGCGTGGCCTGCAGCAGGCGGAACGCGATCAGCTTGGGCAGCGAATCGGAAATGCCCACCGTGAGCCGCATCTTGCCGGCCTCCGCCTCGTCGAGCGCGTCCTGCAATTGCTCGCCCAGCAGGAAAATCTGCTCGCAGTAGCTGAACGCCAGCTTGCCGGCCTCGGTGGGCACCAGGCGCCGGCCTTGCGGTTCCAGCAGTTGCTTGCCAATTGAAAGCTCCAGGGCGGACAGTTGCATGCTGATGGTCTGCACGGCCAATCCCAGCCGCTCGGCTGCGCGGGTGACGCCGCCTTCCTTGGCAACGATCCAGAAAAAGTACAAATGACGGTAGTTCAAGCCGCTGGTTTTCACATTCAACCCTTCAATTATTCCGAAGTAATACTTCAATTATCTTCTATTTTTAAATAGGTTGTCAGGGTCTATACTCGACCGGTCAATTCATAACCAGATTCACTACTTATAACGAGAGAAATCCATGAAGCATTTCAGAATTTCCTTCCTCGTGACCTTCATCTGCCTGGGTTTGGCCGGCTGGTGGGGTTACGAGTTGGGCGGATGGAGCGGGGCGCTGTCGGCGTTCGGCGTGGCGGTGATTTTGGCGGCGATGGAAGTGTCGCTGTCGTTCGATAACGCGGTGGTCAACGCGTCGGTCCTTAAAAATTGGGACGAGTTCTGGCAAAAGCTGTTCCTGGGCCTGGGCATCATCATTGCCGTGTTCGGTATGCGATTGCTGTTCCCGCTGGTCATCGTGGCCGTGGCGGCCGACATCAGCATCATGGATGTGTGGACCCTGGCGCTGAACGACCCGAAAACCTATTCGATGCACCTGACTAACCACCACGCGGAAGTGGCGGCCTTCGGCGGCATGTTCCTGCTGCTGGTGTTCCTGAACTTCCTGCTCGACGACGACAAGGAAGTGCACTGGCTCGGTAACTTCGAGAAGAAACTCGGTTCGCTCGGCAAGGTGTCGTCGATCTCCGTGATGATTTCGCTGGCGGTACTGCTGGGCTGCATGAGCATCGTGACCGAAGCGCAAAAACTGGTCGTGCTGATCTCGGGCCTGTGGGGCATCCTGGTGTACGTTGGCGTTGACGCCATCAGCAGCCTGCTGGAAAAAGAGGAAGAAGGCGGCAGCGATGTCGGCGACATGGTCAAAAAGGGCGGTATCGGTGGTTTCCTGTACCTCGAAGTGCTCGATGCATCGTTCAGCTTTGACGGCGTGATCGGCGCGTTTGCCATCACCACCGACGTCGTGATCATCATGCTGGGCCTGGCCATTGGCGCGATGTTCGTGCGTTCGATGACGGTGTACCTGGTAAAAAAGGGTACGCTCGACCAGTTCGTGTACCTTGAACACGGCGCCCACTACGCCATCGGTATCTTGGCCGCGATCATGTTGGCCAGTATGAAGTTCCACGTGCCGGAAATCTTTACCGGCCTGATTGGTGTGGCGTTCATTGCCGCCTCGGTCTGGTCGTCGATTCGTTACCGTCGCCAGCAGGAAGCCACTGCGGCTATCGCAGCGAAGTAACGAACCAAGAACACAGCGCGCCGTCTGATACGGACACGGCGCGCTGCACTGTAGTACCCCTTGTCCGGTTTTCTTTTTAAGGAGTCTTACCATGGCAATCAGTCTGCAAAAAGGCGGTAACGTTAATCTGAGCAAAGAAGCCCCAGGCCTGTCGAAAATCATCGTCGGCCTCGGCTGGGACGTACGCTCCACCGATGGCAGCGCGTTCGACCTGGACGGTTCTGCATTCCTGCTCAAGGCCGACGGCAAAGTCCGCGCCGACAACGACTTCATCTTCTACAACAACCTCAAGTCGTCCGACGGCGCCGTCACCCACTCCGGTGACAACCGCACCGGCGACGGCGCTGGCGACGACGAAACCGTCACCATCGACCTGTCCACCGTACCGGCCGACATCGAGCGTATCGCCATCTGCGTGACGATTCACGACGGCGACGCCCGCAAGCAGAACTTCGGCCAGGTGCAAAAAGCCTACGTGCGCACCGTCAACGCCAGCGGCGAAGCGGAAATTGCCCGCTACGACCTGTCGGAAGACGGTTCGACCGAATCGGCCATGATCTTCGGCGAAGTGTATCGCAACGGCGCCGAGTGGAAATTCAAGGCCGTGGGCCAGGGCTTCAAGGGCGGCCTGGGTCCCCTCGCTGCCTCGTTCGGCGTCAGCGTTTAAATCAGGAAAGGGTTCGTCATGCCTAAATTTTCGGTGACCGGTGATATCGATCCGTTCCTGCATGTGTCGCTGGCACGCGGTGAAAAGATTTACTGCGAGTCCGATGCGATGGTGATGATGGAGGAGGCGCTTGACCTCAAGGGCAAGATGACCGGCGGCATCGGTGCCGCCATCATGCGGCGCTTTGCCAACGGCGAATCCTTCTTCCAGCAGCATATCGAAGCGGTACGCGGCGACGGCGATTGCCTGCTGTCGCCGCGGTTGCCGGGCGCGGTGCAAATTCTCGACGTCGGCAAGGAGCAGTACATGCTCAGCGACGGCGCCTTCGTGGCGGCGTCCGAAACAGTGGAGCTGAAGGTGCGCACGCAAAGCCTGGGCAATGCGCTGTTTGCCCAGAGCGGCGGCTTCTTCATCACCGAGACCGGCGGCAACGGCCAGGTGGCGGTGTCGGGCTTCGGTTCGATGTCGGAGCTGGAAGTGACGCCCGGGCGCGATGTCGTCATCGACAACTCGCACGTGGTGGCGTGGGACAACCGCTTGCGCTACGAAATCTCGGTCACCACCGGTGGCAGCAGCGGCTTCCTCGGCAACCTGGTCAACAGCCAGACCAGTGGCGAAGGCATGGTGCTGCGCTTTTCCGGCAGCGGCAAGGTCCTGATCTGCTCGCGCAACAGCACGGCGTTCAAGACCTGGGTGCAAACCCCCGCGTAATAAACCAACAAACAAGGAGAACAAACATGTCAGTCAGTTTGAGCAAGGGCCAGAAGATTAATCTGGAAAAAGAAGGCGGCGGCGCCCTCGGCAAGGTCACCATGGGCCTGGGCTGGGATGCCATCAAGACCAAGGGTTTCCTCGGTTTCGGCTCGAAGAGCGAAGCGGTCGATCTCGACGCATCGGTCGTCATGTTCGACGAAGGCAATCGTCCGGTGGACGTGATCTGGTTCCGCCAGCTGCGCAGCAAGGACGGCAGCGTGGTCCACACCGGTGACAACCGCACCGGCGCCGGCGACGGCGACGACGAACAGATCAACGTCGATCTGAACGCCGTGCCGGCCACCGTCAAGAGCCTGGTGTTTACCGTCAACAGCTTCACCGGCCAGACCTTCTCGCAGGTGGAAAACGCCTACTGCCGCCTGATCGACGCCAACAACGGCCAGGAAGTTGCCCGCTTCAACCTGTCGGTGCAAGGCCCGCACTCGGCCCAGATCATGGCCAAGGTTTACCGTCACAACGGTGCCTGGAAAATGCACGCCATCGGCGAAAACGGCAACGGCCGTACCTTCGACGACCTGCTGCCGCAAATTTCCGCGCACCTGTAATCGAGCAGTTGTAGTACCGTAGCAAAGCCCCGCGTACCGGCGCGGGGCCCCTTTCATTAAAGCAGTTGAAGCGGTCTTTGCCGTGACGCTATAATGTTGCCATGCTTAAACTCAACCAGATCTCGCACATCGTCACGCAAGCTGCGCGCGGCGAGCTGGTCTTTCCTACCAGTGTCAATGCCGCCCTGCGCCTGCAGATGACCCTGGCCGATCCCGATTGCGATACCGAAGATGTGCTGCGCCGCGTGCTGGCCGAACCGGTCCTGGCCGCCCGTACCGTGGCGCTGGCCAATGCTGCCGTGTTCAACCGCAGCGGCACGCCGATCACCAGCGTGCGCGCAGCGGTGGCGCGCGTGGGCTACCGCCACCTGTACTCGATGGCGGCAGCGATGGTGGTGCGCCAGTTCGGCGCCCGCATCCGTGATCCGCGGCTGCGCGCCCAGGCCGAGCAGCTGTGGCGCCACACGGCCCATGTCGCCGCGCTGTCGTATGTGATTGCCGGCAAGCTCACCGCCACCGATCCCGACACCGCGCTGTTTGCCGGCATCATCCACGAAGCAGGGGGCTTTTACCTGCTGTCGCAGGCCGACGATATGCCGGGCCTGCTCGACGATCCTGCCGACTGGCTCGGCGCGCCGCAGGAAATCATTGCCCGCGAGCTCATGAAAAAGCTGTGCATACCCGATCCGGTGGCGCTGGCCGTGGTTTCTCTGCCCGGCGCCACGCTCACGCCGCCGCCGCTCGGTCTGCGCGATACCTTGCTCATCGCCAAACACCTGGCGCCGGTGGCTTCGCCGCTGGCGTCGAAACAGGAAGCGGCTCAAGGCCCGGCCGGTCTGGCCGGCTTTATCGATGACAACGCCGCGCTCGAGCAGATCCTGCGCGACTCGCACGACGATGCTGCCTCGATGAGCGCTGCACTACTGGTCTGATTGCCCGTTTTTGTGGCATAAACGATGTGTTAATCATCATTTTGACCAGAAATAGGCCATCGTCTGGTTATCGGCGCCGCTGCATGGGCGATAATGGCAACAGTCGTCATACAACAAACTCATCACCATGAATCACACCGCAGCAGCCGCCATTCCCGCCGAGGGGCACGTCACCCCGGCGCCGGCGCCAATCGCGTCGCCGCGCAAGAAGCACCGCAACCTCGCCCAGGGCGTGGTGGAAAGCTTTACCCAGACCATACAGGCCGGCACCCTGAAACCAGGCGAAAAGCTGCCGACCGAGTCGGTGATCATGGAAATGCACGGCGTCAGCCGCACGGTGGTGCGCGAAGCGATTTCGCACCTGCAGGCAGCTGGCCTGGTGCAAACCCGCCATGGCATCGGCACCTTCGTGCTGGCGCCGCAACCGGCCAACCTGCGCATCTCGTCCGACACCATCCGCACCATTGGCGACGTGCTGTCCATCCTGGAACTGCGCATCAGCCTGGAAACCGAAGCGGCCTGGCTGGCGGCCACCCGCCGCAGCGAGGAGCAGGTGCAGCAAATGGGCGAAGCGCTGGCGCGCATCCAGAGCTCGGCCGGCCAGCCCGGCTCGGTGGAGGCGGACGTCCATTTCCACCTGTTGATCGCGCAATCGACCGGCAACCGTTATTTTGTCGATATCTTGAGCGACCTCGGCAACACCATCATCCCGCGCGCGCGCGTAAACTCCGCGCAACTGGCCCATTCCGACCCGGCCGCGTACCTGGAGCGCGTCAACCGCGAGCACGACGACATCTACCGCGCCATCCTGCGCCAGGATGCCGAAGCAGCGCGCGCGGCCATGCGTACCCATCTGAGCAACAGCCGTGAGCGCCTGCGCCGGGCCCAGGAGGGCATCGCGCCGGACGCCTGAGAGCCAGCGGCTGGCAATCAAATTCTTGACTGTTTTGCCCCACGGCCACAGACCGTGTGGCGGTTCTCAGGAAAGTGCTTGCCCCCGCTCGGATATGGTTGTACGATGTCATACAACCGGTGCAGATGATCTTGTTCACACCGCGTGAGACCCCTTCCACACATTAGATGTCGATTCTTGGAGACTGTTATGCAACCGAATGACCTGAAAAAAATCCTTTCCTCTGGCCTGCTGTCGTTCCCTATTACCGACTTCGATGCACAAGGTGACTTCAACAAGAAATCGTACATCGAGCGCCTGGAGTGGCTGTCGCCATTCGGCGCCAGCGCCCTGTTCGCAGCCGGCGGCACCGGTGAGTTCTTCTCGCTGACCCCACAAGAATTCCCTGAAATCATCAAAACCGCTGTCGATACCTGCCGTGGCCAAGTGCCGATCCTGGCCGGCGTCGGTGGTCCGACCCGCGTTGCCGCTGCGTACGCCAAAGAAGCCGAGAAAGCCGGCGCCCAAGGCCTGCTGCTGCTGCCACACTACCTGACCGAAGCGAGCCAGGACGGCCTGGTCGAGCACGTTGCCGAGGTCTGCAAAGCCACCAACCTGGGCGTTGTGGTCTACAACCGCGCCAACTGCCGCCTGACCCCTGATTCGCTGGCCCGTCTGGCCGACCGTTGCCCTAACCTGATCGGCTTCAAGGACGGCATTGGCGACATCGAGCTGATGGTGTCGATCTGGCGCAAAATGGGCGACCGCTTCAGCTACCTGGGCGGCTTGCCTACCGCCGAAGTGTACGCCGCTGCCTACAAGGCCATCGGTACTCCGGTATACTCGTCGGCAGTGTTCAACTTCGTGCCACAACTGGCGATGGACTTCTACCATGCAGTTGCTGCGGACAACTTCGCAGAACAAAACCGCATGATCGACGAGTTCTTCCT
>Ga0308164_10000283_pt1 | contig 106675 bp, 95 predicted proteins | sample PhyTR2_FD_201031 | JGI IMG/M metagenome (GOLD analysis project Ga0308164, IMG submission 201031) | Phyllosphere microbial communities from UC Gill Tract Community Farm, Albany, California, United States - DLSLT.R2 | ecosystem: Host-associated > Plants > Phyllosphere > Unclassified | place... | reverse complement strand
GGAAGACCTGGACATATTCCTGACCTGCAAATCCTCGATACAAACGAGCGCGTGGTTTTGGCTGATCGGTGTGGTGGTCTTGTGCAGGAAGTCTTTTCGGGCGTTGGCTATGTAGCGGTGAACCTTTTGAAGCTTGGCTTTTTCCTTTTCCCAGTTGCTGCTGAATTTGACTTTGCGGGCCATGCGCCGCTGATACCGGGCCAGGCGCTGCTGGTGTTTCTTGAAGCTGCTCAGCGGAGCAATGAAGCTGGCGTCGCTCAGGGTGGCAAAGCGGGCAAGGCCCATGTCAATGCCAATGGCTGTGGTGGCCGCAGGAGTGGGCTGAGGCACTTCGCGCTCGGTCTGGATGCTGGCGTACCACTTGCCACAAACATAAGACACGGTGATGCTTTTTGCCTGGCCCAAAACTTCCCGGCTACTGCGATAACGCACCCAGCCGAGCTTCGGCAACTTGATCCGGCTGTGGGCCTGGTCGATTTCAAACTGCTTGGCGTCCGGGTAACGAAAGCTCTCGCCACGGCCTTTGCGCTTGAAGCGCGGAAAGCCTGCGCGTTTAGCAAAGAAGTTCTTGTAGGCCCGATCCAGGTCTTTGAGCGCGTGCTGCAGCGGGTGGCAAGGCGCATCTTTGAGCCAGGGGGTATCTGGCCCATTGCGCCACTCAGTGAGCGATTTAGCCAGTGCCACATAACCGATGAACTTGCCGCCAGCTTCGTAATTCGCTTTTTGCAACGCCAGCGCCTTGTTGTAGACGAGCCGGCACGCCCCGGCAAAACGGCGCATGTCTCGCTGTTGCCCGCCGTCAGGCCTCAGTTCAAATTTGAAGGCTTGCAGGCGTTGCATGGATTGATTGTGCTTTGGTTTATGACAAACAACAACCAGATCGCCAAGCTACTTTCCCGGTAGCTGTGGTGGCGCCCCTATGGCGGTTATTCGACAGTACATCGAGCAGCAGCACACGCCGGATTGAAACCAATCCCACCCGCCAGGACGGCTTTGCCGTCCGAGCTCTTGACCCTGCCCTCAACGGTAGGGTTGGCCGCGCACCGGATTCACCAGTTCCTGCAGGCCCATCTGTTTGGCGACATCTTCGAGCGCGACAACCTCGACTGGCCAAGCCGCGAGCTGGCCACCGTGGGCGCGCTCGCGGCCATGCCGGGCGTCGAGGCGCAACTGCGCTCGCATATGGCGGCCAGCCTGCGCGTGGGCCTGAGCGCTGGCCAGTTGCGCCAGCTGGCACAGGTGCTGGCGCAAGGCGCGGATGCGCAGGCCGGGGCACGGGCCGGCGAAGCCCTGAAGCAGGCCCTTGCGGCCGCAGGAGGATGAACATGAAATTCCAACGCATCCTGGCAGCCTCTGCGCTGGCCATGACCGTGTTCGTCACCGGATGCGCCAGCCAGCGCCCCACCTCCGGCCCGCTCGTGATCGAGTCCCAGGGCAGCTTTGCCGCGGGCGGAACGGTGCAGTCCACCCCCGGCACCTATGACAACGACCATCCAAGCGCCGCGGGCCAGAGCCTGCATGGCGACCATCTGTATGCGTTCTACCAGGTGCCGCAGCACCCCCGGCCGCTGCCCATCGTCATGCTGCACGGCGCCTTCCAGTCGGCGCGCAGCTGGGAGACGACGGCAGACAGGCGCGAGGGCTTTCATACCCTGTTCCTGCGCCGCGGATATCCGGTCTATCTGGTCGACCAACCGCGGCGCGGTCGCGCCGGCAACGGCACCGTGGGCGCGACGATAGAACCCACGCCCTACGACCAGCTGTTCTTCGACCAGTTCCGCCTGGGCAAATGGCCGAACTACTTCGGCAATGTGCAGTTCGAGCGCAGCCGGGCGACGCTGGACCAGTTCCTGCGCTCGGTCACGCCCAACACCGGGCCCTATGACGCGGACGTGATCGCCAATGCGATGTCGGCGCTGTTGGACAAAACCGGGCCGTCGATCCTGTTCACCCATTCGCAGGGCGGCGGGCCGGGCTGGCTCACCGCGATCAAGAACGCCAACGCCAAAGCCATCGTGGCCTTCGAGCCCGGCAGCGGCTTCATCTTCCCGCCGGGAGAACTGCCGCCGGCCATGCCCAGCGCGGCCGGCACGCTCGCGCCCGAGGCCGTGCCGCTGGAGGACTTCCGCAAGCTCACGCAAATTCCAATCGTCATCTACTACGGCGACAACTTCCCGGTAGAGCCCACGGCCGAACGCGGGCAGGACAACTGGCGCGTGCGCCTGGCAATGGCGCGGCTGTGGGTCGATGCCATCAACCGGCATGGCGGCGATGCGCGCCTGGTCCACCTGCCCGAGATCGGCGTGCGCGGCAACACGCACTTCCCGATGTCCGACCTGAACAACGCCGAGATTGCCGATCTGGTCGCGAAATTCCTCGCCGACAAGAAGCTCGACTGACTCCATTTCCCAGAAAGATCGATATGAAACGCATGGTTTTGAATGCCGCCCTGATGGCGGCCATGGTGGGTGCGCCCGGCGCGGGAGCGCTTGCAGCAGATTACAAGAAGAACCCCTTCACCCTCGCCTACGACGGCGCGATCGCGCGCAACGAACCGGGCAAGGTCAACATCCACTCAGTCAAATACAGTCTCAATGGGCTCGACATTGCCGCCAATGTCTATACGCCGGCGAATTTCGATCCCAAGGCCAGGTACCCGGCAGTGGTCGTGGCCCACCCCAACGGCGGCGTGAAGGAGCAGGTCGCGGGGCTCTACGCCCAGCGGCTGGCCGAGCAGGGCTACATCACGATCACGGCCGATGCCGCCTACCAGGGCGCGAGCGGCGGCCAGCCGCGCAATGTGGACAAGCCCATGCACCGCATCGAGGACATCCACGGCATGGCGGACTTCATCGCCCGGTACGCGGGGGTCGACGCCGCGCGCCTGGGCGTCCTCGGCCTGTGCGGCGGCGGCGGCTACACGCTGGCCGCGGCGCAAAGCGACAAGCGCTTCAAGTCGGTGGCGACGCTCAGCATGTTCAACTCCGGCCGCGTGCGCCGCAATGGTTATGCGGATTCACAGCTGAACACCATCCAGGAACGGCTGGCGCAGGCGTCAGCGGCGCGCGCCCAGGAGGCCGCAGGCGGTGAAGTGCGCTATTCAGGAGACGCCAATCTGTCGGACGAACAGATCGCCAGGCTGCCGTTTGCGCTCTACCGCCAGGGCTATGAGTACTACTGGAAGACCCATGCCCATCCCGGCTCGACGTTCCGCTACACCACCAGCAGCCTCATGGACCTGATGCGCTTCGATGCGACCAGCCAGATCGATCTGATCGACAAGCCGCTGCTCATGATTGCCGGCACCCAGGCCGGCAGCCTGTACATGAGCGAGGACGCGTTCGTGAAGGCCTCGGGCACCAAGGACAAGGAGCTGTTCCGTATCGAGGGCGCGACGCATATCGAGACGTACTGGGTGCCGAAGTATGTGTATGCGGCGATCGGCAAGCTGGCGGCGTTTTACGCCAGGACGCTTTGATCGTCCACTGACGTTTAGCGCGTCTGGCGCAACTGCGCTTTCAATACCTCCAGCAACTGGCGCGGCCAGGAACCCAGGCCCTTCTCGGGCGACCATACCGCCGTGAGCGACAGATCGCTCATCGCCTGCAGCGGCCGGGCCACCAGCCCGTGGCGCTGGGCATAGTGAGCAGCCAGGCTTTCGAGCACTGCCACGCCGGAGCCGACCTCCGCCATCGCGCAGGCAGCGGAAAACTGCATGACCTCCACCGCGGGCTTGAAGGCGTGCCCCGCGGACTCCAGTGCCTGGGCCGTCAACGCGCCGACGGGCAGAAAGCGGCTGTGGGCGATATAAGGCATGGCCGCCAGTTGATCGACTGAGACGCAGGGCAGTGCGGCATAGGGATGGTGCGCCGGCATGACGCACACCAGGGCCAGCGCAGCGAGGTGCTCGACCGTCACCTGTTCATGCCCTGCCGAGCCGTAGATCAGCCCCAGATCGATGCGCTGCTGCACCGCCATGTCGACGATCTCGACGGCAGTGCCCGCCCGCAGCACCACGGCGACGTCGGGCTGCGTCTCCAGCAATGCCTGCAAGGCGCCGGGCAGCACGCTGGCGCCGGCCGCGGCCACCGCGCCGATCACGCAGCGGCGCTGGCGGCTGCGACCCATGCTTTGCGACATCCGCTCCACGGACTCGAGCGCGGCCAGCGCATGCGTGATCTCGGGCACCAGGGTGCGCCCGTCGGCCGTCAGCTCCAGTCGACGCCGCCGGCGCGTGAAAAGCGCCAGCCCGATGCGCTCCTCGACCTGGCGCAGCAAGGCACTCGCCGCAGGCTGGGACATGCCCACGGCCGCGGCCGACGCGGTCACGGAGCCCGTGCGCGCTACGGCGCAGATCAAGGCCATCTCTCTTTTTTTCATATCGATATCTATATGGATCAACTCGATCTATGTATTTGACCGCATGAATGTCCGCCCGGAAACTCGAGGGCCTTCATTGCACAGGACCAGTCCGTGAAAGTCACCGAAATCCGTGGGTACCATCTGAACTTCAAGCCCGCGCATCCCCTGGGCAATGCGCGCACCTTCATGCGCAGCCGCGATTTCCTCGCGCTGCAGGTGCTCACGGACACCGGCCTGTGCGGCTGGGGCGAGGTGTTTTCCTCGCCCTGGGCGGCCGCGGCCGTGGTGCGGCACCAGCTGGGCCGCCTGGTGCTGGGGCAACGCCCGGCGCAGTACGGCCGCCTGTTCAACGAGATGCTGGCCACGCTGGGCTACGACCGGCGCGGCCCGGCCATGATGGCCATCTCGGCCCTCGACATGGCGCTGGTCGACGCCGCCGCCCGCGAGCGCGAGGTGCGCGTGGCCGATCTGCTTGGCGGCGCCACGCAGGAGCGGCTGTTCACCTACGCCAGCGGGCCTTTCATGCGCGAAGGCGAGCAACCCTACGCCCATTACGCGCGGGAAAGCGAAAGCTATCTGCGCCAGGGCTTTCGCGCCCTCAAGCCGCGCGCGGGCCTGTCGCCCCAGGCCGACGGCGCCATGGTGCGCGCGCTGCGTGAGCAGGTCGGCCCGGACATCGGCCTGATGGTCGACGTGAACCAGGGTTACGCCAGCGGCGCGGCCTGCCTGAGCGCGCACGCCATGGAGGGCGCTGGACTGCTGTGGATCGAGGAGCCGGTCCAGCCCGAGGACCTGGCCGGCTACCAGGCCGTGGCCCGGGCATCGGCGACGCCTGTCGCTGGTGGCGAGGCGCTGGGCAGCCTGGCGTCGTTTCGCGACTTCCTGGCGGGCGGGGCGCTGGCCATCGTGCAGCCCGACATGACGGTGTGCGGCGGCTTCTCGGGTTTCCAGCGCGTGGCCCATCTGGCGGCCGCCTACGACGTGCCGGTGATGCCCCACGCCTTCAGCACCGCCATCCATTTCTATGCCTCGCTGCAGATGGCGGCGCTGCTGCCCGCGCGGCGCGGCGGCGGCCCCCGGCCCATGCCCTATGTGGAGTGGGACCCGACGGGCAACCCGCTGATCGAGCTGTTCGGCTTCCCGCTTGACGCCGATGGCATGGTCAGCCTGCCCGACGGCCCGGGCACCGGCATCGAACTGCGCCCCGAGATGCTCGAGCCTTGGACCGTGGAGACCTGGTCGCTCAAGGCACCCTGAAGCACCCCATATTCATAAAGGAGACAACATGAGCCACCAAAAATCCGAACCGAGCCGGCGCCAGATCCTCAGCACCGCTGCTGCCGCCCTGGCCGCGGCCGCCCTGCCCGCCTGGGCCGACACCTGGCCCAGCCGCCCCATCACGCTGGTCGTGCCCTTTCCTCCCGGCGGTACCACCGACGTGAATGCGCGCCTGATCGCACAAAGCCTGGGCAAGGCGCTGGGCCAGCCGGTGGTGATAGACAACAAGGCCGGCGCCAGCGGCAATATCGGCTCCGCCGCCGTGGCGCGCGCCGCGGCCGACGGCTACACCCTGGTCGTGTCGGGCGTCGGCACCCATGCCGCCAATGTCGGCCTCTACGCCAAGATGCCCTATGACCCGGTCAAGGACTTCACGCACATCACCACCATCTCCTCGAGCCCCAACGCGATTGCGGTGCACCCCGACCTGCCCGCCAGGAACTTCAAGGAGCTGCTGGAGCTGCTGCGGCGCAACCCGGACAAATACAACTACGCCAGCCCGGGCAACGGCTCCTCGGGCCACCTCGCGTTCGAGCTGCTCAAGCAAAAGGCCCAGCTCCAGGCCCTGCATATCCCCTACAAGGGCGCGGCGCCGGCGATCACGGACGTGCTGGGAGGCCAGGTGCCGATCCTGGTCATGGTGGCCGATACCCTGCCGCAGTACGTGAAGGCCGGCCGCCTGCGCATTCTGGCCGTGACGGGCAAGCAGCGCAGCCCGCTGTTTCCCGATGTGCCCACCGTGGCCGAGTCGGGCTTCGCGGGCTTTCGCGCCGTCTCGTGGACCGGGCTGTCGGGCCCCGCCGGTCTGCCTGCCGCCATCGTGCAGCGCCTGCACCGGGAGGTGGAGCGCGCCATGCAGGACCCGGCCGTCAAGGAACGCTTCGACGCCAGCGGCAATGCGCCCGGCGGCATGCCGCCCGCGCAGTTCAAGGCTTTTGTCGCCAGCGAGGTCAAGCAATGGACCCAGGTGGCGCAGGCGGCCCAGTTGAGGGCTGAGTAGTCAGGGGACCGGCAGGCATGGCCACCGGCGCGGATAAGCGCGAGAATGGACCGCCATGACCCATAGCAACCCCGATTCCCGGCCCGTCCACCAAGCCGCCTGCCACTGCGGCACCATACGCTTTGCCGTGCGGCTGAGCGATGGCCTGCGCAGCGCGCGCCGCTGCAACTGCTCCTACTGCCGCATGCGCGGCGCGGTGGCGCTGACGGCCAGGCGCGAAGACCTCGAGGTGCTCCAGGGCCAGCAGGCGCTGACGCTGTATCAGTTCAACACCGGCGAAGCGAAGCACTACTTCTGCGCGCACTGCGGCATCTACACTTTCCACCAGCGACGCTCTTCGCCGGATGAATATGGCGTCAGTGCGGCCTGCCTCGAAGGCGTGAGTCCCTTTGACTTTGCCGAGGTGCCGGTCAGCAATGGCGTGTCGCACCCCAAGGACCGCGTGGGCGGCGAGGAGTCGGTCGCCGGGTGGCTGCGCTATGAAGCGAATGGCGGGACGCCGGGCCGCTGAGCACGGGGCGCCCGGTGGCGGGAGGGGCTACTCCGGCACGACCGCCGTCACCTCGATCTCCACCTTGGCCCGGTCCTCGAGCAGCGCCGACACCTCCACGGCCGTCATCGCGGCGTGGAAGCTGCCGATGATCTCGCGAAAATGCCGGCCGATCCGCGGGTGCGCGGCGATATAGGCGCTCCGGTCGGTCACATACCAGGTCATGCGCACGATATGCTCGGGCCGGGCGCCTGCTTGCGCCAGCACCTCCACCACATTGAGCAGCGCGTGACGCACCTGGTCGGCGATGTCATCGGAGTGGAAGACGCCCTGGGCATCCCAGCCGATCATTCCGGCGACAAAGACCATCGCGCCACGGGCCTTCACGCCATTGGCATAACCCCTGGGCCGCGGCCATCCGGGTGGTAACAGTACCTGCATGGGCAACTCCTCGTGAAGATGGGGAACCAGGCCCGGCCGTCAGCGGCCCTCGCCGGCCGGCGCCGCCAGGCGAAAACGCTGGATCTTTCCAGACGGGGTGCGCGGCAGCTGCGCAACGAAGGCCACCGCGCGCGGGTACTTGTAGGGCGCCAGCGCCTGTTTCACGAAGTCCTGCAGGCGCTGGACCATGGCCGCATCGCCGGCGTGGCCCGGCTGCAGCACCACGAAGGCCTTGACGATCTGGCCGCGCTGCGCGTCAGGCACCCCGATCACCGCGCACTCCGCGACCGCGGGGCATTGCAGCAGCGCCTGCTCGACCTCGGGCGGGGCGATGTTGTAGCCCGCGGAGATGATCATGTCGTCGGTGCGCGCCTGGTGGAAGAAGTAGCCATCGGCATCCATCACATAGGCATCGCCGGTCAGGTTCCAGCCGTCCTTCACATAGCTCGCCTGGCGCGCATCCGACAGATAGCGGCAGCCCGTGGGCCCCTGCACCGCCAACTGGCCGACGGTGCCCGGGGGCACGACGTGGCCCTCTTCATCGACCACCCTGGCGTGGTATCCATGCACGGGTTTGCCGGTCGCGCCCGGGCGCGCATTTCCCTCCTCGTGCGAGAGGAAGATATGCAGCATCTCGGTGGTGCCCAGGCCATCGATCAGCTCGATCCCCGTGGTGTCCTTCCACAGCTGGCGCGTGGCCGCGGGCAGCGCCTCGCCTGCGGACACGCATTTGCGCAGCGCGCTGCGGCGCAGCGCGGCGCCGTGCGCGGCCAGCGCGCGGTAACAGGTGGGTGCGGTGAACAGCACGCTGGCCTGGAATTCCAGGATGCCCTCGAGCAACTGCGCGGGGCTGGCTTTCTCCAGCAGCACCGTCGAAGCCCCGACATGCAGCGGAAAAAGCAGCAGCCCGCCCAGGCCAAAGGTGAAGGCCAGGGGCGGGGTGCCGATGAACACATCCTCGGCCCGCGCCTGCAGCATCTGCGGCGGCCAGCAGTGGCAAACGGCCATCACGTCGCGGTGGAAGTGGATGGTGGCCTTGGGCACGCCCGTGGTGCCCGAGGTGAAGGCCAGGAGGCAGGGATCGTCGGCAGACGTGTGCACCGTCGCGAACCGGCAAGGCGCGCGCGCCATGCAGGCCTCCAGGCTGTGCGGCCCGCCGGCGTTGAAGTGGCGCAGCTGGCGCAGGCAGCGAGCCTGCAGCGCGGCCAGCGCCAGCTCCTCGGCCAGCGCGGCATCGCACAGCGCATGGCTGACCTGGCCGATCTCCACGATGGCCGCAAGCTCCTTGGCGCGCAGCAGCGGCATGGTTGCCACCGCAATGCCGCCGGCCTTCATGACGCCCCACCAGCAGGCGGCCAGCATCGGATGGTTGGCGGCGCGCAGCAGCACGCGGTTGCCCGGCACCAGGCCCATATCGTTCACCAGGACATTGGCGATGCGGTTGGCGTTCTCGTGCAGGTCGGCATAGCTCCAGGTGACGCCCGGTGCGCAGATGCAGGTCCGGGCGCCGGCGCCGGCTTCGACCGCGCGGTCCAGCAGTTCCCGGGCGCAGTTCAGGCGCGGCGCAAAGCGCAGCTGCGGCAGCTCGAAGAGGAAGCGCGGCTGCTGCGCGGGCGGCGGCAGATGGTCGGCGACGAAAGTATCGATATGGGCGGTATAGGCCATCGATCCACCCGCTAGCCCCCGGCCTGGGCGCTTCGGAACAGTTCGCGCGCGATGATCAGCTGCTGCACTTCGGTCGCGCCCTCGTAGATGCGCAGCGCGCGGATCTCGCGGTAGAGCCGCTCCACCGGCTGCCCGCTGACCACCCCCAGCCCGCCCCACAGCTGCACGGCGGCATCGATCACCTGCTGGGCGTTCTCGGTGGCTGCCATCTTGGCCATCGCGGCGTCGCGCGTCAGCTGCCGGCCCGGGTCGCCCTGGTCGCGCTGCCAGGCGGCGCGGTAGGTCAGCAGCGCCGCGCTGTCGATCTGCGTGGCCATCTGCGCGAGCCTGGCCCGGGTGAGCTGCAGGTCCGCCAGCACGCCGCCGAACATCCGGCGCGTGCTGGCGCGGTGCAGCGCCGCGTCGAACGCGCGGCGCGCGAAGCCCAGTGCCGCCGCGGCCACCCCGGTGCGGAAGACATCGAGCGTGCGCATGGCCAGCTGGAAACCCTCGCCCGCGGCCCCCAGGCGCTGGGCCGCGGGCACGCGGCAGTGCGTGAAGCGCAGGCGCGCGAGCGGGTGCGGCGCGATCACCTCGATGCGCGCGGCGATCTCCAGGCCGGGCGTTCCGGCCTCGACGATCAGCGCCGAGAGCCCGCGCGCTCCCGGCGCCTCGCCGGTGCGCACGAACACCACATACAGGTCCGCAATGCCCCCGTTGGACACCCAGGTCTTCTCGCCATCGATCACATAGTGCTCGCCCTCCCGCCGCGCCGCGCAGGCCAGGGCCGCGACGTCGGAGCCGGCCTCGGACTCGGACAGCGCAAAGGCGGGGATTGCCGCGCCCGCCGCCACCGGCGTGAGGTAGCGCTGTCTTTGCGCCGGGGTGCCCGCCAGGCTGATGGCGCCCGAGCCCAGCCCCTGCATCGCAAACGCGAAATCGGCCAGCGCGCTGTGGCGCGCCAGGGTTTCGCGGATCAGGCACAGCGCGCGCGTGTCGATCTGCGCGCCGCCGCTCCCCCACCCGGTGCCCGCGACCGCATGGCGCAGCCAGCCGGCCGCGCCCAGCGCCTGGACCAGGTGCCGGCATTGCGCATCGACATCGGCGCCCGGCGCATCGGCGCCCGGCGCATCGGCGCCCGGCGCGTCGGCCAGGTGCTGCGCGGCCCAGGCGTCGAGCTCCTGCGCCAGCCGCGCATGGCGTGGCTCGAAGAACGGCCACTTCAGATAGCTGCTGTCGGCCATGCTCAGTTCCCTTCGAACACCGGTTTTTGCTTTGCGACGAACGCGCGGTAGGCGCGCGCGAAATCTTCGGTCAGCATGCACAGCGCCTGGGCCTGGGCTTCGGCCTCGAGGGCCTGCTCGAGCGTCATGGCCCACTCCTGCTGCAGCATGGTTTTGGTGATGCCATTGGCGAACGTCGGCCCGGCAGCCAGCTCGGCGGCCAGCTTCTGCGCTTCGTCCAATACCGCCTCGGGCGCGCAAAGCCGGTTGAAGAAGCCCCAGCGCTCGCCCTCCTCGCCGCCCAGGCTGCGCCCGGTAAAGAGCAGCTCGCTGGCGCGGCCCTGGCCGACGATGCGCGGCAGCATGGCGCACGCTCCCATGTCGCAGCCGGCCAGGCCCACGCGGTTGAACAGGAAGGCCGTCTTGCTGCGCGCCGTTCCCAGGCGCAGGTCACAGGCCATGGCCAGGATCGCGCCCGCGCCGGCGCAGCTGCCATCGACGGCGGCAATCAGCGGCTGCGGGCAGGCGCGCATGTTCCTGACCAGCTCGCCCGTCATGCGCGTGAACATCAACAGCTCGGGCGCCGCCAGCGCCAGCAGCGGCCCGATGATCTCGTGCACATCGCCGCCCGAGCAGAAATGGCCGCCCGCGCCGGTGAGCACCACCGCGTTCACATCGGTGGCCCATTGGAGCCGGTGAAACAGATCGCGCAGCTCGGCATAGGCGCCAAAGGTCAACGGGTTCCTGCGCTGCGGGCGCTCGAGGGTGATGGTTGCCACCCCCGCGCTCAGCTGCCACTGGAAATGCCGCGCCGCGTAGCCGGCCAGCGGCATGCGGTTGCCGGCGGCCAGCGCCGGATCGATCGTGCTTTCATTCATTTCTGGCCTCCTACATCACTTCGCCGCCCGCCACGGCAATGGCCTGCCCGGTCACCGCGGCGGAACTTGCCGCGCACAGCCACAGCACGGCAGCCGCGACTTCCTGCGGCTGCACCAGCCGTCCCTGGGGATTGGCCTTGACGAATTCGGCCATGGCCTGCGCCGGGCTCCGGCCGGTTCTGGCCACCACCTGCGCTACACCCGCCGCGACGATCGCGGTGTCGGTATAGCCCGGGCATACGGCATTGACGGTGATGCCCTTTGGCGCGTATTCCAGCGCCAGCGCGCGCGTCAGCCCCACCACGCCATGCTTGGCCGCCACATAGGCCGCAACGTAGGCGTAGCCCACCAGCCCGGCGGTGCTGGCCACGTTGACGATGCGGCCCCAGCCGGCGCTCACCATCGCGGGCAGCACCTGCTGGATGCAATGCATGGTGCCGGTGAGATTGACATCGAGCATCCGCTGCCACAGCGCGGCGTCGGTGCGCAGGAAGGGCGCGCTGGCGGCTTGTCCCGCGTTATTGACCAGGATCTCGATCGGGCCCTGCATGGCCGCCGCCAGTTCAAAGGCGGCCTTGACCTCCCGTGCATTGGCCACATCGCCCCGCACCAGCCGGCAGCGGCCCGGATACCCATCCACCAGCGCCTGCAAGGGCCCGGCACGCCGGCCCAGCACCGTGACGCGCGCGCCGCGCTCGAGCAGCGCGCGGGCAATCGCTGCGCCAATGCCCTGCCCCGCGCCCGTCACCAGGGCATGCCGCGCATCGAAGGTCGGGTCCTGCATCGCCGGCTCCTCAAAGGCCGGCGCCCACGCCGGCCTGCTGGGCTCGTTCGCGCTCGAAACGCAGCTCCAGCTGGCGCTTGCCCTGAAAGTACTGCCGCGGCCAGGCAATGGCCGTGTAGCCGATCCGCGCCGCCTCGGTCAACGTCCAGGCCGGATTGGCCAGGTGCGGCCTGCCCACGGCGCACAGGTCCGCGCGGCCGGCGGCAATGATGGAGTTCGCATGGTCGGCTTCGCTGATCGCGCCCACGGCCATGGTGGCAATGCCCGCCTCCTGGCGCACGCGGTCGGCCAGCGGCGTCTGGAACATGCGCCCGAACACCGGCTTTTCCTGTTTGCTGACCTGGCCCGAAGAGCAGTCGATCAGATCCGCGCCCGCGGCCTTGAACGCCCGCGCCACTTCGACGGCGTCATCGGGCGTGATGCCGCCCGGCACCCAGTCATGGGCCGAGATGCGCACCGACATCGGCCGCTGCGCGGGCCACGCGGCGCGCACCGCGCGGAAGACTTCGAGCGGATAGCGCAGCCGGTTGTCCAGGCTGCCGCCGTATTGGTCCGTGCGCTGGTTGGTCAGCGGCGAGATGAAACCCGACAGCAGATAGCCATGGGCGCAGTGCAGCTCCAGCCAATCCGCGCCGATATCGGCCGCCATTCGCGCGCCGCGCACGAACTGCGCCGTGACCTGGTCCATATCGGCACGCGTCATGGCCCGTGAGATCTGGCTCACGCCTTCGAGATATTGCTGCGCAGAGGCCGACATCAGTGTCCAGTTGCCCTGCTCCAGCGGCAGATCGGTGCCTTCCCATGCCACGCGCGTCGAGGCCTTGGCACCGGCGTGTCCGAGCTGCATCGCGAATTTGGCATCGGTGTTTGCATGGATCCAGTCGCTGATGCGCTGCCACGCCGGCTTGTGCGCATCGTCATAGACACCCGCGCAGCCCGGCGTGATGCGGCCTTCGGGGCTGACGCAGGCCATCTCGGCAAACACCAGGCCCGCGCCGCCCAGCGCGCGCGCGCCCAGATGCACCAGGTGGAACTCCCCGGGCACGCCATCGACGGCCGAGTACTGCGCCATCGGCGAGACCACGATCCGGTTCTTGAGCTGCAGCCCGCGCAGCCGGTACGGCAGGAACATCGGCGGCGGCGCCGCACCCTGCACCACCACGCCGTTCCTGCGCGCCAGCCAGGCCTCGTAGCCGCCCAGCCACCGGGCATCGCGCAGCCGCAGGTTCTCATGGCCGATGCGCTGGCTGCGCGTGAGCAGCGAGTACATGAACTGCTCGGGCTCGAGCTGATCGCAATAGCGCTGGCCGCAGGCCTCGAACCATTCCATCGCATTCCAGGCCGCGTTCTGCAGGCGCAACGTCTCCATCTGGCGCACTTGCTGGTAGGCAGCGAGCACCTGCGGGATATTCCCGGTGCCCAGCCGCTCGAACTGCCGCGCCAGCTCGATCGCGTCCTCGAGCGCCAGCTTCGTGCCCGAGCCGATGGCGAAATGCGCGGTGTGCGCCGCGTCGCCCATCAGCACCAAATGGCCGCCCCGGGCATTGCGCAGCCACCACTGCGCACAGGCCACGCGCTGGAAATTGCTCCAGGCCGAGCCGCGCAGATGGCGCATGTTGGCCATGAGTTGGTGGCCCTGCAGAACCTCGGCAAACAGCTGCTCGCACAGCGCGACCGACTGCTGCACATCGGCCGTATCGAGCCCGCTGGCCTTCCAGGTGTCGTGCGTCGTCTCGACGATGAAGGTCGATGTCTGGTCGTCGAAGCGATAGATATGCGCCTGGAACCAGCCCTGCGCACTGCGCACGAAGTCAAAGGTGAAGGCGTCGTAGACCTGGTTGGTGCCTAGCCAGATGAAGCGATTGGAGCGCGTGGCGATATCGGGCTGGAAGATATGCGCGTATTTGCCGCGCAGGCGCGAGTTCACCCCGTCGCTGGCGATGATCAGGTCGGCATCGGGATAATCCTCATCGCCCTGCGCCTCGGTCTCGAACACCAGCCGCACCCCGAGCTGCTCGCAGCGCGCCTGCAGGATATTGAGCAGCTGCTTGCGCCCGATGCCGACGAAGCCATGGCCGCCGCAGCGCATGCGCCGGCCCTTGAAGCGCAGCTCGATGTCGTCCCAATGATGGAAGGCCTGCTCGAGTTGCCCAGCGGTTACCGGATCCCACCGGCGCATGTGCTCCATGGTGGCATCGGAGAACACCACGCCCCAGCCAAAGGTGTCATAGGGCTGGTTGCGCTCGACGACGGTCACTTCGTGCGCGGCGTCGATGCGCTTCATCAACAGCGCGAAGTACAGGCCGGCAGGGCCGCCACCGATGCAGACGATCTTCATGCGCTGTCCTGTTCATCCAGGTGGTCCGGTGCTTGCCAGGCGCCGCCGTCCCTGGGCGGCAGGATCTGGGAAATGCGAAGGCAAAAACATAACGCAGAACCGGCGCAGCGCGAGCTGAAGACCTCGCGGCACTGCTGGAAATGTCTTTGCCGCGGCCCGCCTTCAGCGCAGCGCCGCCGCCGCCCGGAACAGCGCCGGAATCAGCTCGGCCTCGACGCGCGCCGGGGAGTAGTCGTCCAGCGTGGTCGCCATGCCAATGGCCACCTGCGCGCCCGAGGGCACGGTGGCGAGCACGGCCACCGCGATCTGGTGCATGTTGACCTGGTGCTGCGTGATCACATAGCCATCGGAGCGCGCCCTGGAGATCTCCGCGAGCAGTGTCTCCAGATCGATGGTGGTGCGCGGCGTGAACGCCAGCGGTGGCTGGCGCTGGTATATCGCGCGCAGTTCTTCCTCGTCGCAAGCCGTCAGCAGCATGCGGCCGCTGGCGTTGGACCAGGCTGGCAGCCGGCGCCCGGGCAGCATCTCGGCCAGCGTGAGCTGGTGGCTCGGCAGGCGCAGCAGGTAGACCATGTCGTCGCCGCGGCGCAGGCTCAGGTTCACGGCCAGGCCGAACTGGTCGCGCAATTGGGCCAGGTGCGGCGCGACCTGCGCGATCAGCGGGTCGCCCTTGAGATACGAATGGCCCAGCTCGACGGCCTTCGAGGTCAGGCGCAGGCGGCGCGATGCCGGATCACGCGCCAGATAGCCGAGCTTTTCCCAGGTGAAGACAAAGCGCTGCGCCGCGCTCTTGCCCAGGCCGGTCATCTCGGCCAGCTCCGTCAGCCCCAGGTCGCCAGGCCGCGCGGCAAAGGCCTCGAGCACGCGCATCGCGCGCTCGACGGCGGCCACGTAGAGGAAATCCTTCTTGTCGGCCGGGTCCTCGGCGGCGCCGGGCTGCGGCGCATCAGGCATCACTTCATCCATTTCAGGCACGCACCTTGCTTAAAGTATTTTATATAAATAGTTTGTATTGTATCCCAATACCTTGAAACCATGGCACTGGAACTATGCGACCGCTCCGCCACCGAACTGCGCCAGGAGATTGTGGATGGGCACCTGAGCGCCCGCGAACTGCTGGCCGCGCATATCGAGCGCATCGAACACTGCAATCCCCAGGTCAATGCGCTGGTCACGCTGGACCTCGAGGGCGCGCACCGCCTGGCGTCCAGCGCCGACGAGCAGCAGGCGCGCGGCGAATCGCTGGGGCTGCTGCATGGCCTGCCGATCGTGCACAAGGACTGCTTTCTCACCCGCGGCATGCGCACCACGCAGGGCTCGCCTTTGTTCCGCGACCATGTTCCCACCGTCAGCAGCCTGCTGGTCGAGCGCGAGCAGGCCGCCGGAGCCATCACGCTGGGCAAAAGCAACATTCCCGAATTCTGTGCGGGCTCGCACACCGTCAATACCGTTTTTGGTGCCACCCGCAACCCCTATGACCTCGGCCGGTCCGCGGGCGGCAGCAGTGGCGGCGCGGCGGCGGCGCTGGCCTGCGGCATGACGGCGCTGGCGGACGGCAGCGACATGGGCGGCTCGCTGCGCAACCCGGCATCGTTTTGCAACGTCGTCGGCCTGCGCCCCTCGCCCGGGCGCGTGCCGCAGTGGCCCACGCTCAATCCCTACAACGCACTCACCGTGGTCGGACCGATGGGCCGCACGGTCGCCGACGTCGCGCTGCTGCTGGCCGCGATGGCCGGGCCCGATGCGCGCGACCCCTTGTCCATCGACCAGGACCCGGCACGCTTCCTGGGCGCGCTCGAGCGCAGCGTCGCCGGCAGCCGGGTCGCCTTTGCGCCGACCTGGAACGGTCTGCCCACCGATCCCGCGGTGGTGCAGGTCATCGAAGCGCAGGTCCCCGTGCTCGAGGCGCTCGGCGCCCATGTCAGCCTGGCCTGCCCGGACTTCTCGCAGGCCGACGAGGCCTTCCAGACCCTGCGCGGCGTGGCCTTCGAGCTGGCCTATGGCGAGCTGGCCGGCCGCCATCCCGAGGCATTCAAGCCCGCCATCCACTGGAACATTGCCGTGGGCCGCAAGGCGGGCGGCGCCGAGGTCGCACGTGCCGAGAAGGCCCGCGCCGCGCTGTTCCAGCAGATGCATGCCTTCATGCAGACCCATGACTTCCTGATCGGCCCCGTGAGCCAGGTGCCGGCGTTCCCCGTGGAGTGGGAGCATGTGCCCGACATTGCCGGCACCCCGATGCACAACTACATCGACTGGATGCGCTCGGGCTACTACCTGTCGCTGACCGGCCTGCCCGCGATCTCGGTGCCTTGCGGCTTCACCGATGAAGGCCTGCCGGTGGGCCTGCAGATCGTCGGGCGCTACCGCGGTGAGCGCGCCCTGCTCGAGTTCGCCCATGCCTTCGAGCAGGCCACGGCCTGCGGCCAACGCCGCCCGCCGCTGCTCGCGCGCGCCTGAATCCCCTGGTCTCCGTCCCGTCCCTCCGCGCATCCCCAACCCACTGGAGCTTCCGAATGAAACGACTTTTCAGCACCGCCCTGGCCGCCTTGACCGTTGTGGGCGCCGCGCCCGCGTTTGCCGACAGCTATCCGTCCAAATCGGTGACGCTGATTGCCCCCTTCCCCCCGGGCGGCTCCACGGACGTGCTCGCGCGCCTGATCGCCACGCGCCTGGGCGCGCGGCTGGGCCAGTCGGTCGTGATCGACAACAAGCCCGGCGCCAACGGCTCGATCGGCGCGGCGGCCGGCGCGCGCGCCAAGCCGGACGGCTACACCATCCTGCTGATGGGTGCATCCTCCTATACGGTCAACTCGCTGCTCTACAAGAACCCTGGCTACGACCCGCTCGCGAGTTACGAGTACCTGGGCATTGCCGGCGGCTCGCAGCTGGTGATGCTCACCAATCCGAGCACCGGCCTGGCCAGCCTCAAGGACGTCATCTCGAAGTCGGCCACCGAGCCCTTGAGCCTCGGGTCCTTTGGCAGCGGCTCGCTGCCGCACATCGCCAGCGCGTCCTTTGCGCAGAAAACCGGCGCGCGCCTGGTGCATGTGCCCTACAAGGGCAGCGCTCCGGCGATGGTGGACCTGATCGGCAACCAGATCCCGCTGACCATCGAGACCATGGTCGCCGCCATGCCGCAGATCCGCGGCGGCAAGGTCAAGCCGATCGCCGTGCTGGGCCAGCAGCGCGCGGCGCAACTGCCCGATGTGCCGACCATGCAGGAAGGCGGCGTGGCCGACTTCAATTTCGAGACCTGGTTCGGCTTCGTCGCGCCCAAGGGCACGCCGCTCGAGATCGTCGAGCGCCTGTCGCGCGAGCTCAAGGAGGTGATGGCCGACAAGTCGACCCACGCCGCGCTCGACGCCGCCGGGTTCGATGCGCGCTACTCCGACGCGCGCCAGTTCCGCGAGCAAGTGCAGCGCGAGCTCCAGCGCAATGCGCGCATCATCGAGACCGCGAGCATCAAGGCCGACTGATGACCCACATTGCCTTGATCAGCCAGACCTCGAAGCTCGCGTACCTGGGCCCGTTGCTGCAGGAAGCGCTGCCGCAGGCCCGGTACTCGGTCTGGCCCGACCCGGCCTGCCTGGACGCCGAGATCGCACTGTGCTGGAACACGCCGCCCGGCGTGTACGCGCAGATGCCGCGGCTGCAGCTGGTGCACAGCATTGCCGCGGGCGTGGACAACATCCTGCCCGGCGCCGCCGGCCTGCCGGTCTGCCGCGTGGTCGACGCCGACCTGACCCGCGGCATGCTCCAGTATGTGCTGTGGGCCGTGCTGCACTTCCATCGATCCTTCGATCTGGCCCTGCGCCAGCAGCGCAGCCGGCAATGGAGCCGCCCCCCGCTGCGCCCGGCCGCCGAGTGCCGGGTTGGCGTCATGGGCCTGGGCGCGCTGGGCCGCAGCGTGGCCAGCAAGCTGTTGGCCGAAGGCTATGCGGTCGCGGGCTGGTCCCGCAGCCTGCACCAGATCGAGGGCGTGCACACGCATGCGGGCCAAGAGGGCCTGGAGCGCTTCCTGGCGTCGACCGACATCCTCGTCAACCTGCTGCCGCTGACCGACGACACCCGCGGCATTCTCGGCAGGGAGCTGTTCGAGCAACTGCCCGCGGGCGCCTGCATCGTCGGGTGCGGGCGGGGCGAGCATCTGGTCGTCGATGACCTGATCGCGGCCCTTGAAAGCGGCCACCTGCGCGGCGCCGTGCTCGATGTGTTCCCGCACGAGCCGCTCGACGCCGCCAGCCCGCTGTGGGACATGCCCGAAGTCGTGGTCACGCCGCACATGGCGACCATGGCGTCCCCCAAAGCGGTGGTGCAGCAGGTCGCCGAAAACATCCGCCGCCTGCAGGGCAGCCAGCCCCTGCGCAACCGCGTCGATCCCGCGCGCGGGTATTGAATTCCAGCCACACAGCCTATGTACACCCCCAAACCCTACGAGAACCACGACCGCGCCGAGCTGCATCGCTGCATGCGCCAGTGGAGCTTCGCGACGCTGGTCACGCACGGCGCGGCCGGCCCCCAGGCCACCCACCTGCCCTTCCTGCTCGATGCCGACGACGGGCCAATGGGCACGCTCACGACGCACCTGGCCCGCGCCAACGCCCAGCTGGCCGACCTGCTGGCCGGATCACCCGCGCTGGTGATCTTCCAGGGGCCGCATGCCTATGTCTCGCCAAGCTGGTACGACAACCAGCGCACCTTTCCGACCTGGAACTACGCGGCCATCCACGCGCGGGGCCTGCCTGTGTGCATGGAAGACCCGCAAGCGGTGCGCGACGTGCTGGACCGCACCATTGCGCACTACGACGCGCCGCTGGGCGGCAGCTGGCGCTTTCCCGAGATGCCGCCCGAAATGGTGCTGCCGCGCCTGGGCGCCATCGTCGCGGTGCGCATTCCCATCGCTGCGCTCGAAGGCAAGTTCAAGTTCAACCAGGACAAGTCGCCGGCCGATCGCCTGGGCGTGCTGCGCGCGCTCGAGTCCTCTGCGGAGCGCGGCGACCACGCGGCGGCCGAGTTCATGCGGCATGCCAACCGCTTCCAAGACGCTGCGTAGCCAGCCACATCCACCTTCTCCCATGACTTCTGAAATCCAACAGCTGACAACGGCCATCCAGCATTACTTCGACGGCCTCTACGCAGGCGACGTCGAGCAGCTCGCGCGGGTCTTCCACCCCAAAGCCAGCCTCTTCATTGCCAATGACGGGGCGCTGGTCGCGCTGCCCGTGCCCGATTGGCTCGCGCGCGTCGCAGCGCGTGCCTCACCCCAGTCCCACAATGCGCCGCGCGACGACCGGATCCTCATGATCGACTTCGCCGGCCCGGTCAACGCGCTGGTCAAGGTGTCCTGCCGGCTCGTGCCCCATGCCTATACGGACCATCTGAGCTGCATCAAGTTCGATGGTCGCTGGCAGATCGTCGCCAAGAGCTACTGCATTTCCTGAACTTCTCTAATATGACCGACAACCCAAGCGAGCTGTCCGAACAGCAGACCCGGATCGAACTGGCCGCCTTGTACCGCCTGCTGGCGCATTTCAGGATGACTGACCTGATCGACACCCATATCAGCGCCCGCGTGCCCGGCACCACGGACCAGTTCCTGATCAACCGCTACGGCGTGCTGTTCCATGAAGTGCAGCCCGAGGACCTGGTCAAGATCGACCCGAGCGGGCAGCAGATCGACACCGTGCGCGCGCAAGGAGACGTCAACGTGGCCGGCTTCACGATCCATTCGGCAATCCACATGGCGCGCCACGACCTGGGCTGCGTCATCCACACCCACACGGCCGATGGCATCGCAGTGGCCTGCGATCCCCGCGGCCTGCTGCCGCTGAGCCAGCACGCGCTCAAGTTCCATGGGCGCATCGGCTACCACCCCTATGAGGGCATTGCCTTCGACCTGGAGGAACGCGCGCGCCTGGTCGAAAGCCTCGGGTCCCACAGCGCCATGGTGCTGCGCAACCACGGGCTGATCGCCGCCGGGCGCACCATTGCCGAAGCCTTTCTCAATATCTTCTTTCTCGAGCGCGCCTGCCAGGCACAGGTCAGGGCGCTGTCGGCATGCCCGGATCCGGTGCTGCCGCCCGAGGCAGTGCAGCAGCGCACGTCCGACCAGTTCTTCCAGGAAGAAGGTGTCGAGCACGCGGCACGGGTCTGGAAGGCGGCGCTGCGGCTGGTGAGCTGAAGCACCCTGACGTGGACGGTACAGCCCGCAACGCCGTCCTTGCGATAATCATGGCATCTTCTGCCATGCGCAAGGAACAGCCATGCCCCCCGATCTCCAACGTTTCGTCGAAGCCCAAGAGCGTGTATTTGAAACCGCGATGGACGAGTTGCGCGCGGGACAAAAGCGTTCGCACTGGATGTGGTTCATCTTCCCGCAGCTCCATGGCCTGGGCCGCAGCGAGACCTCCAGAAGGTTTGGCATCCACGGCCTGGAGGAAGCGAAACGCTATCTGCAGCATCCCGTGCTCGGCCCCCGGCTGGTGCAGGCGGCGCATGCGGCGATGCAAAGCGGCGCGCCCTTGGTGGCGCTGTTTGGCGCTGTGGATGCGCAGAAGTTCATTTCCTGCATGACGCTGTTCAGCCAGGCATCGGCCGAGGATTCGCTTTTCGGCGACATCCTCGCGCGGCTGCAGACCAGCGACGCGACGACGCTGGAAATACTCCGGGCGCAGGAACGCCCCGGCCATTAGATATCCACTTCAGCGCGGCTGGCGCATCGGCATCCGGTCGACTTCGGCAAATACTTCCTGCAGGTCGACCGCAGCGCCTTCGCGCAGCTTCACGCCGCCATCCTTGCCGACCAGCACGAAGCTCGACGGCCCGCGCGCGTCGAGCTCCAGCGCCTGGAGCAGTGCCGCGGTCTGCGCCGCGCCCAAGGGCACGTCGTTGCGCCGGCCCTCTCCGGCCACCACCGTGTAGAGCACCATGTCCCGCTCGCGAAACGCCTCGCGCGCAGCGGTCTGCTCCAGCGCGGCGCGCAACCGGGTGAGCAGCGGGTCGCCGGCCTGCGCTGCGACCACGACCACGGGCCGCGTCTTCCAGCGTTCGCCCTCCAGCGGATTGCTCTGGGCATGTACGGCGCCGGCCGACAGCGCCAGCGAGGTCACGAGCGTGGCGCGGGTGAAAAAGTATGAGGTCATGCGCGCAGTATTGCCGCGCGCCAGCGCATGGTCAGCAATCGCCCCGGCCGCAGCAGGCCCATCCCGGCGCCCGCCCTGCTCCGCCAGGCCCCGGTTGTGGCTGAAAATGGCGTGAGGAAATTCCATGGACTTGCAATGAACACAGAACAATCCCCCATCGACTGGACCGTCTGGAGCCGCGAGGCCGCCGAAGCCATGGTGCGCGCCAACGCCCGGTGGCCCCGCGAATTCGGTCTGAGCGCCGATTCCCCCTGCCGCTGGGACCTCGAAAGCGCCACCTTGACCTTCGACGGCACGCTCGGGCCGGTGCTGGCGACAGCCTGCCTTGTCGGCACCACCAGTGCCAGCGAAGGCGGCTTCGTCTGGAGCTGGGCCAATGAAGCCATTCCGCGCCAGCATGGCCAGGCGCTCGAGGTGGTGCATGAGTTCGGGCGCGAGAACCATCTCGCGCTGCTCACCACCGCACGCATCCCCGGAGGCCGCCCCGAAGCCATCGAATGCCTGGGCATCGCAGCGCGCCTGCAGCGTGCCGTCGGCACCTTCATCGACCAGCAAGGCGATGTGGCGCTGTACTTCACGCTGCTGCACCTGCGCATGGCGCCGGCGGCGGGCGAATGGCTGCATTGAGCGCGGCGCGGGCGCAGCGATAATCGCTCAGGGCCGCGTCCGGAGCGGGCTTATTTTTGGATCAAGACATGACCAGCATCACCGAGGACCTGCGTTTCGTAGGCATTGACGACGAAGGCTATGCGCAGGCGGTGGCCGCGGCAAGGAGCTTCCAGTATGGCGACGACCAGTCGGGCTTTGCCTTCACCGGCAAGGCCACTTTGATGTTCCAGCGCGAGGCGCCCGAATGGGAGCATGCCGCGTTCAGCAGCACGGCCATCATCACCTTCATCGACCCGATCCAGGGCGCGCCCGACGCCGAGGACGCACAGGACGAGGACTTCCTCGCCGCCGTCAGCGACCGCGTGAGCTTCCTGCACATTCCGGCGCAGTGCCAGGACATGCAGGTCGAGGACGTCTGGGGCATCGACTGCGAGTTCCTGATGTTTGCGATGCCGCACCCGCAGGATGAAAGCGCCAGTGCCTGGCTGCTGATTCCCGGCCCCGAAAACCGCGTGATCTCGTCGCGCAACACGGTGCAGGACTACCAGATGGAGGAGATCCGGCGCGCGGCGGCGGAGTTGGGGCTCGATGGCGGCGAGGAGCCCAAGCTGCACTGAGGGCTAGCTTTTCTCCGGCGGGTCCAGCAGTCGTACCAGGCGGCCGTCGTAGCGGAAGCGGCCATGGTCGATGGCACGCACCTGCGCGAGGTCTGGATGCGCTGGATTGAGCAAGACATTCCATTCCATGGGGACGATGACCGAGGGCACGAACAGCAGCAGCGACGCCTTGGACTGCAGCCATTCGGTGCCGGCCTTGGACGCAGCCAAGCTGCCGGGCAATGCATTCCAGTCCTGGGGCAGTTCCACATGGCGGCCGTTTTCGTGCACTGCCCTTGGAACCTGGAGTTCCACCAGATAACGTGCAATTGGCAGACCCCCCTGGTTCATGTGCACGAGCGTCTCCAGGCAGGCCAGCGCCACGCTGGTGGCCGCATAGACGGCAGGAACGCCTTTTTCGTTCCACCGCCCGCCCGTGGCAGCGCCGCCGCCGCCGCTGAGATCAGTAGGCTCCCAATTGCGGCCGCGGGTCGCTATGCGCCAGAACGAGAGGCTGCGGGAGGGCTGCGTCAAGCGTAAACCCCGGAAACCATCTTGTGCAGCAGCGACTCCACCAGGCCCGCGCCAGTGGCTGTGTCCAGAAACTCGACGGGCCGGCGCATGTCGAGCGCGGGGTTCGGCTCCTCGATCCATCCGCCGAACCATTTGGCAGCGTCAAACCCCTGGCTGAGTTCGGGATCGCCATATTCGTCCACCAGCTGTTCAGCCAGACCGATCAGCCGCATGGCCTGTATCACGCGTTCACTCTGGTCCACGGGCAGGTTTTCGCGTGACTTGATCTTTCGCGCCAGGGTCGAGGCCGGCACATTGAGTGCCTTCTGCACCTTGGCCAAGGGCATATCCAGGGCTTGCGCGACACCTTCGACGGCCGACGCGGGCACGCCATCGCGCGCCAGGTCGATGCTCTTGAGCGGGCTCAATGCATAGAGATATTCGTAGAGCGTTTGCGCTTTGGAATCGGGCAGCGACCCGGTATCGCTCCAGTGGACCAGCAGCGACGCCCAGCCCGGGCCCTCGGCGCCTTGGATTTTCTTGTCGACCTGGGACCTGACATGCGCGCTGGAAGCAATTGCCATGATGATCTCCATTTGAGAAAAATATTCTCCTGAATGGCAAGTCTAGGGCTACCGGGAAAATATTCAAGCGTCAGGTCTTTACAGCCGCCATCCCGAAGCATTCATCCCCGGCGCCGGGCATCCAGGACGCTGGCGCCTGGGTGCTGGGCTCCAGACCTCACGACCGGCTGAGCAACAGCGAAACCACCCCCGCCGCGATCAGCGGCCCGACCGGCACCCCGCGAAAGAACGCCACCCCGAGGATCGTGCCGACCATCAGCCCCGCCACCACGCCGGGCTGCGCCGCCATCAGCGTCACGCCGCGCCCGCCGAGCCAGGCCACGAAGATGCCGACCACGATGGCGACGGCCGATTTCCAGTGGGTGAACGACTTGAGCAGATCCATGGCCGGGATCTTGCCGCTGGCGATCGGCACCATCACCGCCACCATCAGCAGGAAGATGCCGATATTGAGCCCGTGCTTTTGCATCCAGGGGAAATAGAGCGCAAGCGGCGAGACGCGGATGACGATCAGCACCACCATGGCGGCCGCTACGGTATGGTTGCCGGCGAATGCGCTGACGACGGCCAGGGCCAGCAAGATGAGAACGGTGGGGTCGAGAAAGGACATGGCGGGACCGACGTGCGGGTACGCGGCCGGTCGTGGATTGAAAGGCGAAATTTTCGCATCTTTAGTGAGGTCCAAGTCGAGGATGGCGCCCGATGGCTGCGCTGCAGCTTACGAAAGCGCGCCCGTTAGAAGGCATCAAAGGCATATAGCCCCATAGCAGCGCCTAGACACTGCGCTGCTGAGCAATGCCGGCAAGCTTGCCTGGCGCTCCGAGCACCGGCCTACGATGAATGGTCGCCCCAAAGACCTCGCCCCTGCTGCTGCCTCAGTCGACTTTGGCGCTCTGCACGGCGCAGAATTCCGTGAATGGCCCCGAATCGCCTTCCGACGTTGCAAAGGTGATCGCGCCACATCATTGTTTCAGCCCGCGAAACCGACCGCAGAGGCCCTATGGGCGTGTTCGAGAAATCCCTGCCCTTGCACGGGCAGACTTCCACCAGCACCTGTGCTTCGCCCCACGTGGAGCATTCGCTCGCGCCCCTCCTTGCGCTCTGCATGGTCGCCCGCTATCACCAGATTGCAGCCGACCCCGCAACGCTGATCCATGAGTTGGGAATCACCTCCAGCGAGCCTTGCGAAATCACCACGCTGCTGCGCGCCGCCCAGCACTTGGGACTCAAGGTCTCGCATTCCCATTCAACGCCCGAACGCCTGGCACTGGTTCCCCTGCCCGCGCTGGCCATACTGCATTCATCAGACGCCGAACTGCGGGCCGTGGTTCTGGCGCGATGCGACGGCCAGCGCGTTTTGCTGCAGGACCCGTGCGCGCCGGCGAGCCGGCCGCTCATCGAGGCATTGGAAAGCTTCGCCGCGCGCTGGACCGGCGAGCTCATCTTGATCGCAAGCCGGGCCAGCATGACCGGCGACCTCGCCCGCTTCGACTTTTCATGGTTCATTCCAAGCTTGGTCAAATACCGGCGCCTGCTGGGCGAGGTGATAGGCATCTCGGTGATGCTCCAGCTGTTTGCCTTGGTAAGCCCGCTGTTTTTTCAAGTGGTAATGGACAAGGTACTGGTGCATCGCGGCCTCACCACATTGGATGTCTTGGTCATCGGCCTGCTGATAGTGGTGGTGTTCGAAAGCCTGCTGACAGGGCTGCGCGCCTATGTCTTGAGCCACACGACCAGCCGCATCGATGTCGAGCTGGGCGCACGGCTTTTCAAGCATCTGGTGCAGCTGCCGCTGGCCTATTTCGAGGCGCGCCGCATTGGCGATTCGGTTGCCAGGGTGCGCGAGTTGGAGAACATCCGAAGCTTCCTCACCGGCAGCGCGCTCACCGTGGTGCTGGACCTGGCGTTCTCCTTGATCTTTGTCACGGTGATGCTGTTTTACAGCGTGTCGCTCACGCTGATCGTGCTGGCCAGCGTGCCGCTTTATTTCGGCCTGAGCCTGACCGTGGTGCCGATCCTGCGCCAACGTCTGGACCTGAAATTCGCGCGCGGCGCCGAGAGCCAGGCAATGCTGGTCGAGGCTATCAGCGGCATCGAGACCGTGAAGGCCACTGCACTCGAGCCCGCGTTCAGCCGACGCTGAGACAATCAGCTCGCGGCCTATGTCTCGGCCAGCTTCAAGACCCAGAACCTGGCTGCCTGGGCCCATGAAGGTATCCATCTGATCGGCAAGCTCGCCAGCGCCGCCACACTTTGGTGGGGAGCGCATCTGGTGATGGACAACCAGCTCACGGTAGGCCAGTTTGTCGCCTTCAACATGTTTGCCCAGCGTTTGGCTCAGCCTATCATGCGCATGGCGCAGCTGTGGACCGACTTCCAGCAGACGGGCATCTCGATGGCACGGCTGGGGGACATCCTCGACACGCGCACCGAGCTGGCGCCCAGCACCGCGGCGCCGTTGCCCACGCTCCAGGGGCGAGTGACATTCGACAACGTCACTTTCCGCTACCGCCCCGAAACCGCCCCCGTGCTCCAAGGCATCAGCCTCGACGTGCGGCCCGGCCAAGTCATCGGCATCGTCGGCGCATCGGGCTCAGGCAAGAGCACGCTGACCAAGCTGGTGCAACGCCTCTATACCCCCGAGCAGGGACGGCTGCTGGTCGACGGCATCGACATCGGCCTGATCGACGCGGTGCAGCTGCGCCGGCAATTGGGCGTTGTGCTGCAGGAAAACCTCCTGTTCCAGCGCAGCGTGCGCGAGAACATTGCCATCGTTGACCCGGCCGCTCCCATCGACGCAGTGATGCAGGCCGCGCAGCTTGCGGGCGCCCATGAATTCATCAGCGCGCTACCTGAAGGCTATGACACCCTGGTGAGTGAGCACGGGGCATCACTCAGTGGCGGGCAGCGTCAACGCATTGCCATTGCGCGGGCGCTTTTCACTCAGCCGCGCATCCTGATCCTCGACGAGGCTACCAGCGCGCTTGACTATGAGTCGGAATCCATCGTGCAACGCAACATGGCCCCGATCTGCGCGGGCCGCACGGTTTTCATCATTGCCCATCGCCTCACGGCGGTACGCCATGCGCACAGCATCATCGTGATGGACAGGGGCCGGATCATCGAGGAAGGAACGCACGAGGCGTTGCTGCAAAAGCCGTCGGGGATCTATGCGCGGCTTTGGGCACTGCAGGCTGGAGGACAGCCGACCGAAGGAGCCATGCCATGAGCGCACATGCCTCCCCTGCCCCGCGCATGGCCCATCCAGCTTTGGCATTGCTCGCGCGCTATGGCGCCATCCTTCGCGCCGCCTGGCAGCAACGCGAAGCACTTGCCGGCCCCAAGCGCCTGGCCGATGAAGCCGCATTTCTACCGGCGGCCCTGAGCTTGCAGGAGACCCCTGTTCACCCTGCCCCAAGGCGCCTGGCCTGGGCATTGAGCCTGTTGTTTCTACTGGTACTAGCGTGGGCATCTTTGGGCGCGTAGACATCGTGGCGGTGGCGCCGGGGCGCATCATCGTGAGCGAGCGCACCAAGCTGGTCCAACCGTTGGAGGTCAGTGTGGTCAAGCGGGTACTGGTCAAGGACGGGGATCGCGTGCAGGCCGGTCAGGCACTGGTGGAGCTCGATCCTACGCGCGCCAGTGCCGACCTGGCCAGCATCGAAGAGCAGTTGAAATCGGCGCAGTCCGAAGTCATGCGCACCCGCACCCTGCTGCAGTCATTGCATCGACCCGGCCATGCGCCAGAACTGGACAAGAGTTTTCCAACCGGCTGGACGCAGACCGACATGGTTGACGCACGCGCCCAGCTGGCCGACGAATGGAGCGATATTACGGCCAGGCTTTCCAGGGCAGGCTCGGAGATCCAGCGGCGCCGCGCAGAGATCGCCACCGCAGGCGAAATCGCTGCCAAGCTTGAAGCCACCGTGCCCATCGCGCGGCAGAGAGAAACCGATTTGAGACCGCTGGCCCAAGAGGGTTACCTGTCTGGCCACGCCATGCAGGACCGCACGCGCGAGCGCATTGAACTGGAGCGTGATCTGGCAATACAACGCGCGCGCCGGCTGGAGGCCAATGCAGCGCTCGGGGAAAGCGAGAAAGCACGCCACGCCTACCTTGCCGAGACCAGACACAGCCTCAGAGTCCGGGAAGCCGCGGCCGAGCTCAAGCGCCAACAGGCAGCCCAGGAGCAGGCCAAGGCCAGCCAGCGCGAACGACTGGCGACCCTCAAGGCCCCGGTAGCCGGCACGGTGCAGCAACTTGCCATCCACACCGAGGGCGGCGTCATCACCGAGGCGCAGCCCGTCATGGTTATCGTGCCCGAGGGGACCCCCATCACTGCTGAGGTCATGCTGGACAACAAGGACATTGGCTTTATCCACCTCAACCAGCCGGTGGAGATCAAGCTGGAGACATTCCCGTTCACACGTTACGGCACGGTGGCCGCCACCGTGAGCCGCGTAAGCGCAGATGCTGTGAATGACGAGAAACGTGGCGCGATCTTCCCTGTGACGCTGCGATTGGAAACTTCCACGATCGAAATTGACGGAAAGTTAATCCCCTTGAGTCCAGGCATGAATCTCAGTGCAGAAATCAAGACTGGCAAACGGCGAATCATTGATTTTCTATTGAGCCCTTTGCAGCGGACTACTAGAGAAAGCTTGAGGGAACGGTAATGACTGAAGCTTCCTCGAGTCTTTCAAATACGTTTACAACTCGGTGTCTAGAAAAATTTAACATGGCGAAAAATATTTAGAATTTCTGCTTATTTCTGTTCGGACCCACGGATCCACAGCCTGAAATTCCTAGAAACTGAATAAAAACCAACTACAGCTTTGGACTATCAAACTTTCTTCACCAGAATTTATTCGTCAAAAAACAGATTGAAGGTACTGTCATGAAACATTTCAACAGTTATTTGAAAATTCTACTGCTTTCAGCATTCACGACGCAATTCACCGCTTGCTCCAAAACTATCGAATGGGAGGAAGAGGTTCCACTCAACACTGGAGAAGTAATTGTTCTGGAGCGGTCAGATAAGTTTGACAGGCGTAGCGTGCCAGGCAACCCGTTTAAAATGGGATGGTGGATAAACAACAGATCATATAAATTCTCCTGGCAAGGAAAAAATTATTCATACAAGGTTCAAAGTGCAAGCGGACCAATCATACTTTATGTATACCCAAAAGAAAATACAGTGGCCATCATAGATTCTGGATGGCCGATGTGCTCAGGATATGCAGAATTCCATTGGAGAGATGGCAAATGGATATCCAGAAAAACCATAAATCCAGAAATTATCGGTCGCCCTAGAAACATAATGGATTACTTCTCCGCTAAAGAGGGAGAAATTCCAGCCCTAGTTACGCAAGAATTCATAAGAAAGTCACACTTCGATGCACCTCAGAGAGGTGAATCACTTACCCATCTACCAGCTTCCAAAGTAGGAAACAATTGCACAGGGAGTAAACAATCATGACCACTACTGCAGAACTCGCTTTGCTGGCTCTGAGGGCTTATTCGACCCCATGGGCAATCGATCCAAATCCTGAAATACGTGATACGGAGAAAAGTCGTCCTGCTGTTCCTGCCGGCTGGATAGAGCGCGAATGGAATCCTGACCAAGGTGACGGCTTTTCCTATGGGGTGTACCAAAATGGTGCAGACATCGTTATATCTTATGCGGGGAGCAATCAATGGGTCGACTGGGTTTCCGATATAACTGCCGCTGCTGGAGTGGGCAGTACCCAAATAACGAAATCGGCCATCGCCTATCTTCAAGCTCAAAAGCAGTACGGAAATAACATTACCTTGACCGGGCACAGCCTAGGAGGTGGATTGGCCTCTGTCATGTCTGTGTGGTTTAATCGTCCAGCAGTGGTTTTCAGTGAAGCTCCTTTCAAGGCCACAGCAGTCAACCCAATTGTGATGGGTGCCGTGGCGAAAGCCATGCAGTTGGCGGGATACACCACCCCTGCTTTGACCGAACTCCTCAATGGCAGCATCTCAGCCTATACAGCGCGTGAAGCCAAAGTCAGCAATTACCACCTTGAAGGTGAATTCATGGAAGGATTACGTGCAACGCTTCCTACAGTCCTGGGGGCTGGGGGCTGGGGGCTGGGGGCTGGGGGCTGGGGGCTGGGGGCTGGGCAAGACAATATCATCAAAGCAAATATCAATGATCATCGCATTGGACCTATTACCCTGCATTCACAAGAATTGTTGACAGCTTTTCTGATGAGCGAGGAGTTTCGACAAGCCACTTACATCTCAAAACATGTTATTCCAATAATAATGGATGAAAATTTCTATGGAGGCACAACGCAGGAACGGGGTGAAAACGCCATTATCAGCTTTATTCGTAGCGAACAGGGAACAGGCGACAAAATCACTCACTTCTCCGCTGATCTTCGTAAAATTGGCGCCAACATTGCCGTTTTAAATGATTTGGCCCAACAAGCAATAATTGCGCAGGCAATCGAATGGTACTACTGGCAAAAAAAGGATTATGACGGGAAAGAGTTCTTTATCGAAAACTCCGCCAACCTGGGAATTATTCAATACACGACCGCCATCGGATCGAATTTAACCGGGGCAAAAAATGCGGCTTTCATGTACACGCGTAAATGGTTTGATACTCTTTATAAGTCAAACGGACATATTTCCGTTCGTCATGAATTTGATCAGTGGAACTGGACCACTGGCAATGAAGCTACAACATTATCAGCTACAGATGCCAACAAGAGCCAGATTTTCATTGGCGGAGCAGGACCGGATAATTTTACTGGCGGTTCAAAGAATGATGTCATATTTGGAGGCAGTGGCGATGATACGCTGCTTGGGGGAATAGGAACCGACATCTACAGATTCCGCAATATGTGGGGTGACGATACGATAACCGACAGTGACGGTGCTGGAAGTATTGAAGTAGATGGTATACGTCTGCAAGGTGGAAGAAAGGTGCGCGACCAAGCTTGGATTAACGAGGAGCAAGGCTTAAAATTTACAATGCTTGGATCTGGAAAGTTTTCATGGCTTTCGATCAGCCAAGACGGAAAACCAGGTCAAATCAGGGTCTCGAGATGGAAAAATGGTCAATTAGGGCTGACAATGGATGAATCCCAGACACCCGAAACCACAGGTGTTCTGTCTATGAGTGGCAAGGATATAAATATCGATCAGTCCAGTATTGTCCAAGTTCCATCTGCAAATGTTGTTCTCCTGAAACCGACTGACGCCATGGAAAAAAATATCTCTGGCAAAGCGCCGGCACCGATATTGACTGGCAACGCCTATGACTGGGAGCTAGGCAATTATTCACCGCCTCAAGAGTTAAGACCCAGTAATAGCCCAACATTACTGGACAACCAGACACAAAATCTGGTTAGCGCCATGGCCTCATTTTCGCCACCGGCACCTAGCCATATGAAATATGCGGCGAACCACTTGTCATTACCATCACAGATGATTGCAGCCCATTGGCAGTAAATAAATACGTTTTTGGAAAGAGGCCTTCCCAGAACCCCAATTTTGGCAGCAAACATGGATTTTCGACCTTCGTCGGCACCCGACAGGCCTGCCCGCTCCCGGGAATCGCGCCTAATGTTTGCCACCAGCAGCGGTACATCGGGCTTGAGACTGCCGGAATCCCCCACGGGCTGGCCCTGGCCAGCCCGTGGGGGCTGCGAAAATCAGTGGATACCGTTCAACCAGCGTGCTGTGTCCATCGCCGAGTGAAAGGCAACGTTGCCGTTCAGAGCGTCAGCGCCTGCGCTCAACCCTTGTCAAGCTCCCCATTGACCACGCGCGCCAGTCCCAGCGGATTGGCGTGCTGCAGCGCCGCCGGCAGCAGTGCGTCGGGCAGGTCCTGGTAGCACACCGGGCGCAGGAAGCGGTCGATGGCGGTGGCGCCGACCGAGGTGAACATCGGGTTCGACGTCGAGGGGAAGGGGCCGCCGTGCACCATCGCATGGCAGACCTCGACGCCTGTCGGGAAGCCGTTGGCCAGGATACGGCCGGCCTTGCGCTCGAGCACCGGCAGCAGGCGCCGCGCGTCGGCGTAGTCGTCCGCGTCGATTTGCAGCGTCACCGTGAGCTGGCCTTCGAGGTGCTCGGCGAGCTGCAGCACTTCATCGAAATCCTTGGCGCGGATGACGATCGAGGCCGGGCCGAACATCTCTTCCTCGAGCACGGGCGACGCCAGCAGGCGCTTGGCGTCGGTCACATAGAGCGCGGCTTCGGCGGCATTGGGCTGGCCACCCGCGGACAGGCCCTGGCCCACTTTCTCGACGCCTTCGACGCCATCGACCTTGGCGGTGCCGGTGCGGAAGGCTTCATGGATGCCCGGCGTGAGCATGGTCTGCGCGGCCTTGGCGGCCAGCGCCTGGCTCGCGGCGTCGATGAAACGCTGCACGTTGGCATCGCCGATCGCCACCACCATGCCGGGGTTGGTGCAGAACTGGCCCGCGCCCATCGTCAGGGAGTCGGCAAAGCCGCGGCCGATGGCTTCGGCGCGCGCGGCCAGCGCCGCGGGCATCAGGAACACCGGGTTGATGCTGCTCATCTCGGCATAGACCGGAATCGGCTCGGCACGCGCGTTGGCGATGCGCACCAGCGCCAGGCCGCCCTGGCGCGAGCCGGTGAAGCCCACGGCCTTGATCACGGGGTGCGCGACCAGCGCCTCGCCGAGCTTGCGGCCGGCGCCGATCAGCAGCGAGAACACGCCTTCGGGCAGGCCCTGGTCCTTGACCGCCTTCTGGATCGCGCGGCCGACCAGCTCGGAGGTGCCCAGGTGGGCGCTGTGCGCCTTGACGATCACGGGCGCGCCCGCGGCCAGCGCCGAAGCGGTGTCGCCGCCGGCCACCGAGAACGCCAACGGGAAGTTGCTTGCACCGAACACCGCCACCGGCCCCACGGGCAGCTTGGCCAGGCGCAGGTCCGAGCGCGGCAGCGGCGCGCGCTCGGGCATTGCCTCGTCGATGGTCGCGCTCAGGAAGCGCCCATCGCGCACGACCTTGGCAAACAACCGCAGCTGGCCGACGGTGCGCCCGCGCTCGCCCTGCAGGCGCGCCAGCGGCAGGCCCGACTCGGCCTGGGCGCGCTCGATCAGCGTGTCGCCCAGCGCGACGATGTTGTCGGCAATGGCTTCGAGAAACTCGGCGCGCTTGGCCAGCGGCAGATTGCGGTACGGATCGAAGGCTTCGGCCGCGAGCTGCGCGGCGCGGTCGACTTCGGCCTGCCCGCCCATGCCGAAGCTCGGCGTGTCGATGGGCTGGTCGGTCGCGGGATTGAACGCTTGCTGCTGGCCTTCGGTGCCACGCACGGAATGGGCGCCGATGAGCATTTCGCCGGTGATTTGCATGGAGATCTCCTGGGGGGTTCGCGGATGGCGCAGTGCGGATTGCGCGCCTGAAAAGCAGGCCGGCTGGCGGCCTGAGAGTGCACGCAATAAATGGATTGCGCCTATGACTAGGGGGGCGCAAATCCATTATAGGTATCCACAGGGTGACGAGATAAAGTCCGACGGACTGCGCGCTGGTCCAGGGACAGGAACTCGCCCCGCACTGCAGCGCCGAAATATATGATGCGTGCACAAAACCGGATTGAAATCAGCATGCAAGAGCCCTGGGACCCGTCCTCCGTCCAGCCCATCGACCGCCTCCAGGTGATCGATATCGAAGAAGACCCGCCGGCGCAGGACGCTGCCGAGCGCCCCAGACGCCGCCGCGGCCGCCCGCCTGGCGCAAAAGCCAAGATCGCCAGTGCCGGCTCGCGCATCTCGGCCAGCGAAACCTCCTTCATGCGTGCCGTGCTCCAGGGCGTCGACGAGAAACTTGCCGCCAACCGCTATCTGCTGCATCTGGGCAGCATGGACCGGCGCGCGGCCGGCGCGTTCCGGGAGCTGCTCGAGCGGCGCATCGAGCTGGCACTGCAGAACCTGCCCGACCGCGAACAGGGCCTGCGCATCCTCGCGCAGCTGCTCGCGCGGCCCGAACCTACGCCCGAGCTGCCCACGCTCGAGGAATTCGCCCAGGGTTTTGCCGAGGATATGTTCAGCGAAAAGGAGCTGATCGCGCTGTACCGCGAACAGTTGGACGACCACTTTGGCGAGGACGGCAAGCGCGCGGGCCCGACGGCCGCGGAAATCCTGCGCGGCAAGCTCGAAGCCCTGCACTGGGTGCAGTTGCATGTGGCGCAGCACCCGCAGCCCACGGACCCGACGCCGCTGTGGCTCGATGCCGCGATCAGCGCCAAGCTGCGCGTGCACGGCGTGCTGAGCCTGAGCGATGCGATCGGCTGGATCAACCTGCAGGGCCGGCGCTGGTACGCGCAGCTGCCCGGCGTGGGCCGCACGCGCGCGCAGCGGCTGCTGCTGTGGCTGTCGGACCACCAGGAAGCGATCGGCGTGCGCATCCACCACCGCATCGCGCAGGAAATGATCTACGCCGAGTTCACGCCCGCCGCTTCGCTGCTGCCCGCGGCGCTGGGCAGCCCGGCCGCGCCCGAGATCTTCGGCCTGGTGCCGCTCGAGACGCTGGCCTGGCCGCTCGAGATGCTCGGCGACGACGGGTTGTTTCGCTCGCACCGCCCCAACACCCTCAAGGCCCATACCGACCGCGAGGCGGTGCAGGCCTGGTTCGCGACGCTGGCGGAGAAATCCGCGGCCACGCAGGACAGCTACCGCCGCGCGATCGAACGCCTGGTGCTCTGGGCCCTGGTCGAGCGCCGCACCACCCTCTCGTCGCTTGCCACCGAGGACTTCCTGGCGTTCAAGTCCTTTTTGCGCGCGCCGCCCGCGCACTGGTGCCAGAAGGCGCCCGTCACCAAGGGCTCGGAAGACTGGCGCCCGCTGCGCGGGCCGCTGGCCGAGCTGAGCATCCGCCAGACGATGAGCGCCATCGCCACCATGTACCGCGACTGGCACGCGAGCGGCTATCTCGACGCCAACGCGGTGGCCAGCGTGCGCGGCAGCAAGCGCCGCGACATGCAGATGGACGTGATGCGCTCGTTTTCCAACCAGGCGCTGCAGGCGATCCGCACCACCTTGCAGGAGATGCCCGACGGCGCCGTCAAGCGCCGCCTGCGCGCGGCGCTGCTGCTGCTGCAGACCGCGGGCCTGCGCCGCGCCGAGGCTGTCAACATGACCTGGGGGCATATCGAGCGCGTGCGCCTGGACAACATGGACTCCGACATCTGGGCGCTGCGCTTTGCCGGCAAGGGCAACCGCGAACGCATGGTGCCGCTCAAGCCCGAGACGCTGCAGGCGCTCGAAATCCACTACCAGGACCGCCTGGCGCTGATCGAATCGGGCGCGCTCGCCAGCTATGCCGACCTGGACAAGAAAGACTGCCCGCTGCTGGGTGTGCTCGACGAGCGCCTGGCGCTTGGAAACGAAGGCACCGTCGGCGACCTGGCCTCGAACGCGCGGCGCGAAGCCAACGCCACCGGCGCGCTGTCGGCGGCGCGGCTGCACGGCGTGCTCAAGAACTTCTTTCGCCAGGTGCACCAGCAGCCCGGCGCGGGCGACACCGACTTCCTCAAGGCCTCGGCCCACTGGTTGCGCCACACCTTTGCCCACCAGTCGCTGCGCTCGAGCGGCAAGGACCTGGCCGTGGTGCAGCAACTGCTGGGCCATGCCGACATCTCGACGACTGGCATCTACGTCAAGGCCGACATGGCCTCGCGCGTGGCGGCGGTGCTGGGGGTGGAGGCGGCCGTCTAGGGCGTGGTGGACAGGGCGCGCGGCAATTGCCGTATCCTGCCCTTTTGCCCCGTCATCGAACCGTGAAAGGTCCCTCCCATGCACTGCATTTCCGGCGCCCAGCGCCTTTCCCACCGCTGCACCCGCCTGGCAGCGCTGGCCTTCGTGCTGGCATTGACGGCCCTGCTCGGCGCCTGCAGCACCAGTGCGCCGGCCGGTGTCGAGGCCGTGAAAAGCTTCGAGCTGCAGCGCTACCAGGGCCGCTGGTACGAGATCGCGCGGCTGGACCATTCCTTCGAGCGCGGCCTGAGCGATGTGTCCGCCACCTACACCCCGCAGCCCGATGGCAGCGTGCAGGTGCGCAACCGCGGGTTCTCGGCGGAAAAGAACCAGTGGCGCGAAGCCATCGGCAAGGCGCGCTTCACGGGCGCGCCCACGACAGGCTCGCTCAAGGTGTCGTTCTTCGGGCCGTTCTACGGCGGCTACCATGTGGTTGCGCTGGACGCCGACTACCGCTGGGCACTGGTGGTGGGCGCCGATCTGGATTCGAGCTGGATCCTGGCGCGCGAGAAAACGCTTGACGCCGACACCCGCGCCGCGATCGTCGCGCGCGCCAAGGCGCTGGGCGTGGCCACCGATGCCTACATCTGGGTGCGCCACGACCGGACGGACCCCCAGTGAAAGCCGCGCCCCATGCAATCCCTGCCTGACGCCTACCGCGCGCTGGTCCTTGGCGCCTCGGGCGCGATCGGCGGCGCCATCGCCGCGCAGCTGCGCGCCGACCCGCGCTGCGCCCTGGTGTGCACGCCGGGGCGCGACACCGAGCCGCGCATCGACTTCGCCGTCCCCGACAGCGTGGCCGAGGCGGCCCGGGCGCTGCAGGCCCAGGGCCCCTGGCATCTGGTCATCGTCGCCACCGGCATGCTGCAGGGGCCGACGGGCGGGCCCGAGAAGCGCCTGGCCGACCTGCGCGCCGAGCACCTGGCCGCGAGCTTTGCGATCAACACCATCGGCCCGGCCCTGGCGCTCGCGCATTTCACCGCGCAGCTCGCGCGCGGCGAACGCAGCCTGGTGGCGGTGCTCTCGGCCAAGGTCGGCAGCATCGGCGACAACCGCCTGGGCGGCTGGTACAGCTACCGCGCTTCCAAGGCGGCGCTCAACATGCTGCTCAAGACCGCGGCCATCGAGCTCGCGCGCACCCACCCGCAGGCGGTGCTGGCCGCGCTGCACCCGGGCACCGTGGACTCGGCGCTGTCGGCGCCGTTTCGCGGCGCGCGGATCGGCCGGCCCGCACAGGACGCGGCGCGCGACCTTTTGGCGGTGCTCGACGGCCTGGCGCCCGGGGACAGCGGGGATCTGCGCGCCTACGACGGCCAGCGCCTGCCGTGGTGACGCCGCGGTCCGGTGCGGATGCACTAGACTGGACCGCATGCGCAAAATCCCCTACCTTGTGAAACCTGCCCTGCTTGCCGTTTTGGTGGGCGCCGTGATCGTTACGTCAGGTTGCGCCGCGTGGCGCCTCGACGAGGCACGCACGCTGGTCGCGCGCAGCGAAGCGCTGCAGCGCGCGCCGGAAAACGCCGCGCAGCGCCTGTTGATCGTCGGCGACAGCACCGGCGTGGGCACCGGCGTCTCCACGCCCGAAGCCAGTGTGGCCGGCCTGATCGCACAGGCCTGGCCGCGGCTGCTGATCGACAACCGCTCCAAGAACGGCGCGACCTTTGCCGATGTGCGTGGCCAGCTCGAAGGCGCGAACGAGCGTTACGACCTGGTGCTGGTGCTGGCTGGCGGCAACGATGTGATGCGTCTGCGCTCGCAGTCCGCGATGCAGCGCGATATCGAGAGCGTGGCCGAACTCGCACGCGCGCGCGCAGGCCAGGTGCTGCTCATGCCGCCCGGCAATGTCGGCAACGCGCAGTTCTTCTTTCCTCCCGTGTCCTGGTACATGAGCGCGCGCTCGCGTGCGCTGCACGCCCTGGTGCGCGAGGCGGCGCAGCGCCACCAGGCGGTGTATGTCAACCTCTACAAGGAACGCGACCAGGACCCGCTCAACCGGCAGCCCGAGCTGATGCGCGCGGCCGATGGCCTGCATCCGAGCGACGCGGGCTACCGTGTGTGGTTCGATACGCTGAGCGCGCAGGCGCCACTGGCGACGCTGCTGGCGCCGTCGCAGGCGCGCTGACAGCGCACGGGCGAGTGCCCTGCTGCCCCATATGACCGCAGCTTGATCGCTATCACAACGAAAAATGGCCTGAAATCGTTGTCATGCCAGTTTCTCGCAGTCTCCGCCCACAAAAATCCCCGGTACCCGTCGTGGTGCAGCGGGAGCTGGACAGTCTGCCAGCTCGTGCTGCCGTCATCCGCAAGGCCCGGCATCTGACACGGCGTTTCAACGCACGCCGGGGCGTTGGAGCGACGTCAGCGGGGTGTGGCGCCGATCGCGGCAAGCAAGTCCACATACGCACCCTCGATCCACTGGGACGACGCAATGCCAAGCTGCTGCATGATTTTCTCGGCCTCGCGCGCGCCGCGATCGGCCGGCTCCGCTTCCTCCAGCACCACCTCCAGCTCGAGAAAGCTCCCCAACCCACGCACCTGGTCCAGATGGATGCGCGTCCTGCCGAGCAGAAACAGTCGGCGCTGCTTGATCACCCGGCCCGATGCACCATAAGCCAAGGTCAGTGCCTGCCGCAAACGCGCCGGCTCGGTGGTGGCCGCGCGCACATGGAACGACTCCCTCGGCCCGGCCTGGTCCGCGCGCCGGTAGAAGATCAGCTCGCCCTGGTGCGGCGTGAACTCGCGCAGCTTCAGACGGCCGTTGCCACAGAAGAAGAATGTGTCGTCCTGGGCGATCTCCGTCGGCCCGTGGTCGGCCAGTGCCGCGGCCAGGCAGGCGACTTCCTCGAAGTTGGAAATGCGGGCCTTGATTTCTACATTCCGCGGCATGAATGGGGACATGGTGCATCGGGCTTTGGTCGAGTGATTGCACCGATGACCATAGGCGCGAAAGCGCTGCCAGCCATGCCAGCCACCATCGCGCCGGATCGGTGGGTGGTTCAGCAAGAAAAGCACCGCTTGGGCCGTACCGCGCCATCGTCCGGCGACCCGGGCCCCGGCTCCGATAATCGCGCCCATGCTCCGCCGAAAAAACGCCACCCTCCTGGGCCTCGTCGCCATCGTTCTCTGGTCTTCTCTCATCGGACTGATCCGCGGCGTCAGCGAGTCCCTGGGCGCCACGGGCGGCGCCGCGATGATCTACACCCTCGCCACGGCGCTGCTGCTGGCGACCGCCGGCTGGCCGCGCCTGCGCGCCATGCCGCGCGCCTATCTGTGCTGGGGCAGCGGGCTGTTCGTGTCCTATGAGCTGTGCCTGGCGCTGTCCATTGGCTACGCCGACACCGGGCAGCAGGCCATCGAGGTCGGCATGGTCAACTACCTCTGGCCGACCTTCACCATGCTCGCCGCCATTGCCTTCAACGGCCAGCGCGCCAATGCGCTGATCGTGCCCGGCGTGCTGATCTCCCTTGCCGGCATCTGCCAGGTGCTCGGCGGCGCGCAGGGCCTGGATCTGCAGGGCATGCTGCGCAATGTGCAGGCCAATCCACTGAGCTATGGGCTGGCCTTCGCAGGCGCGCTGCTCTGGGCCGCGTACTGCACGCTGACGGCGCGAATCGCGCGCGGCGCGAACGCCATCACGCTGTTCTTCCTGCTCACGGCGCTGGCCCTGTGGGTCAAGTACCTGCTGCTGGGCGGCGGCGCGATGCATTGGGATCTGCCCACGCTGGTTCAACTCGTGCTTGCGGCGGCGGCCATGGGCTTCGGGTATGCGGCCTGGAACATCGCCATGCTGCATGGCAATGTGACGCTGCTGGCCGGCGCCTCGTATTTCACGCCGGTGCTGTCGGCGGCGCTGGCGGCGCTGCTGCTGCGCGTGCCGCTGGGCGCGGCGTTCTGGCTGGGCGCGGGCATGGTGTGCGCGGGCGCCATGCTGTGCTGGCTGTCCACCCGCACGCGGGCCGGCGTGCGGCGCGCGCCCCAGGGCTGAGCCTTTACTGCCCCATCACGACCGGGCCGCCCTTTTGCACCGCGCGCTGGTAGGCGGGCCGCTCGCGCATGCGCTGGCGGTAGGCGATCAGATGCGGCCAGGCCGCCTCATTGCCGCTGCGCGACAGCGCGGCCTCGACGGCAAAGCTCATCTGGAAGTCGGCCATCGTCAAATGCTCGCCCGCAAACCAGCGCTTGCGGGCGAGATGCGCCTCCATGAACGCCAGTGCGGTCTGCACATTTGGCATGATGAGCTTTTGCTGCACCTTGGCGCACAGCGCGCGCGCGACCGGGCGCGCGAAAAACGGCATTGGCTGGTGCGGGATGGTGTCGAACACCAGCTTCATCACCAGCCAATTCATCAGCGAGCCTTCGGCGTAATGCATCCAGAAGCGGCACTCGCGGTACTCGGGCGTGCCGCGCGCCGGCTCCAGGTGCGCGAGCTCCTGCGGCGCCTGCGCGCCGTGGGTCTCGGCCAGGTACTCGATGATCGCGCCCGATTCGGCCACCACGTTCAGACCCTCGGTGATGACCGGCGACTTCCCCAGCGGATGGATCGCCTTGAGCCCGGCCGGCGCCAGGCGCGTTCCGGGGTCACGCTGGTAGACGCGCAGTGCATAGGGCACGCCCAGCTCCTCGAGCAGCCACAGAACGCGCTGCGAGCGCGAGGTTTCCAGATGATGGACGGTCAGGGTCATCGAGGCTCCGGTTTGGCATGGACGGGCGCGGCATTTCCGGGCCAGTTTAGCGCCTTCCCGCAGGAAGCCGCGCGCACGCCGCGGAGCACGCAACCGGTGCCGGGCAGGCCTGACAGCGTCTGGATGCCAGCCACAACGCCCTGCAGCGTCGATATCCATCATTTGTCAGCCAAGGTCGATAAAAAATGTAGGAAATCACCGGATTTACTTGCATTTCGCCCTGGTTCGCGTATCGTCAGGTCCATTGTCTTTGGCGCTGTAGCACACGCTTTTGACTTTCAGCCTCCGCCGCACTCTACGCGACCAGTGAAAGCGAAGAATGAAATACCGCCTTCTTGAGGTTGCCTCCGGCACGCAACCCCTGCATCTGCATCTCCCTGAAGAAATCAGCGCATTCGAAGACCTGCGCCGAAACGGTCTGGTGGCCGGCACGATCCGTGCGCCCGCGGATGCCGTGATCTACAGCCTGACACCCGATGGGCGCGCGCTGCTGGCACTGCGCAAATGCCGTCTGGCTCGCCAGCCTGGCAGCGTCAAGAGCGCTTGAAGCAAGGGCGGCTGCCGCTGTCAGCCGATCCAAGCCGCTTCTTATCCCCATGGCAGGGCACGAAACTTGTGCACAACTGCCTTGATAACCCTGCAAAGCCGCGCCAGTGCTGGCTTTCCAGCAGATGCTCAAAAAACAGGCGTCAGTGCTTGAATCACTGAGCGTAGGCGTAGGCGCCACCGCGCTCGAGGGCCTGGCGATAGGCCGGCCGCGCCTGCAGCCGCGCCAGCCAGGCGCGCAGATGCGGATAGGGCTGCGTCATTTTCTGGGTTTGGGCCAGCTCGCCGATGAAGCTCAGCTGGATGTCCGCGCCGCTGAGCTCGGCGCCCATCAGATAGGGCGTGCGGCTGACCGCGTCATCGATGTACCCGAGGAAATTCGCCAGCTCCGACTGGATGCGCGGCTGCAGCGGCGCACCCGCATCGCCCAGGCGACCGACATAGAGATTGAGCATGAACGGCAGCATCGCCGAGCCTTCGGCAAAGTGCAGCCACTTGACGTATTCGTCGTAGGCAGCGGTTGCCGGGTCGGGCTGCAGCCGGCCCTGGCCATGGCGGCGGATCAGATAGTCGACGATGGCGCCCGACTCGGTCAGCACCAGCGCGCCCTCCTCGATCACCGGCGACTTGCCCAGCGGGTTGATGGCCTTGAGCTCGGGCGGCGCCAGATTGGTTTTGGCGTCGCGCTGGTAGTGCTTGATCTCATAGGCCAAACCCAGCTCCTCGAGCAGCCAGAGAATGCGCTGCGAGCGCGAGTGGTTCAGGTGGTGGACAGTAATCATTTTTTCTTCCAGAAGGGATTGCGCAATGGCGCCGAACCTGCAGCCGGCCATCTGACCACTGTAGCGCAACCGCCAGCGCCTGCGCGCGTGGCGCAGTTCCATGGCAAGTGCCCGACACCCCGGCTATGCTGCAGGCATGCGACCCGCAATGAAGCACCCGCTGGCACATGGATTTGCCGTGTTGCGTCCGATCCAGCCTCACGATCTGCCGCGCTGGCTGGGCTATCTGCGCACCGACGCGGTGCGCCAGCGCATCAGCTGGCGCCCGCGCAGCACGCACGAGTTGCAGGAATTCGTCTGCAGCACGGACTTGCACGGCCCGGCGCCGCAGGTCCGGTTTGCCATTGCACGCGCGGAGGACGACGCGATGCTGGGCTCCATCGGGCTGCATTCGATCTCGCGGCGCCATCGCAGCGCCGAGCTGGGGTATGACATTTCGCCGGACCACTGGGGCCAGGGCCTGGCCACGGCGGCGTGCCGTGCCATCGTCGCCTGGGCGCGGCGGGAAGGATTCGTGAGGATTCAGGCCACGGTGCTGATGGGCAATGAGGCATCGCTGCGCGTGCTCGAACGCGCGGGGTTCGAGCGCCAAGGGTGCCTGAGGCAGTGCCGCTGGATCGACGGCCGTGCCTGCGATGTGCTGATCTACGGCAATGTGCCGCAAGCGCCCCTGGCCGAGGCTGCAGCGCCACGACCGGGCAGGACCTGAGGTTTGAACCCCCGAAACCCCGCCGTCTTATCCCCACCACAGGGGTCCAAGCTTGTGCATAACTGCCGGAACAACTCGCCAAAGTGGCGCCAGTGCTGGGTTTGCCGGGCGTGCCCAAAAAACAGGCAACCCGGCCTCTCCCGACAGCGTTTGCGGGGGATCAGCCCAATGGATCCATCACGAAGCTGCCCAGCGGCTTGCCGCTGGCCAGGCTCTGCTGGTACTGCTCGGCCACGTCCAGCGCTTCGGCGATCGTCACGTGCATGTCGATATAGCGGTAGGTGCCCAGGCGTCCGACAAAGGTCACGTTGCTTTCCTGCTGCGCGCGCTCCACGTACTGCGCGAGCAGCGCCTTCTCGGCCACGAGGCGGATCGGGTAGTAGGGCGTGTCTTTTTCCTCGCACAGCCGGCTGTACTCCTTGAAGATCACGGTGTCCTCGTGCTGCTCCCAGGGCGTGAAGTGCTTGTGCTCGGAGATGCGCGTCCAGGGCACCGACATGTCGCCGTAGTTGATCACCGCGTTGCCCTGGTAGTCGCCTTCGTGGTCTTCGCGCACGAAGTCCAGCGTGCGGTAGCCCAGCCGGCCCTCGTCATAGCCGAACCATGCATCGATCGGGCCGCTGCAAAACACATGGTCGTAGTCCGAGGCCAGCGCGCGGTCGAAGCGCGTGTCCAGGTGCACCTTGACGTTGGGCAGGTCCAGCAGGTTCTCGACGATCGGCGTGTAGCCGTCGCGCGGGATGCCCTGGTACTTGCTGGCGTAGTAGTTGTCGTCGTAGTTGAAACGCATCGGCAGCCGCTTGAGGATGCTGGCCGGCAGCTGCGTCGGCGACATGCCCCACTGCTTGATGGTGTAGTTCTTGAAGAACGCCTCGTAGAGCTCGGGGCCCATCAGCGACAGCGCCTGCTCCTCGAAGTTCTCCGGCTCGGGGCCGCCCTGCGCGGCGATGTCCTCGAAGTAGGCCTTGGCTTCGGCCGGCGAAAAGGTGCGCCCCAGGAACTGGTTGATGGTCAGCAGGTTCAGCGGCAGCGAATACACATGTCCGCCGGTGATGGCCTTGACGCGGTTGATGAACGGCATGAAGGTGCCGAACTGCTGGATGTAGTCCCAGACGCGCTGGTTGCTGGTGTGGAAGATGTGCGGCCCGTAGGTGTGCAGCATCACCTGCGTCTTGGGGTCGCGCGCGGTGTGGCAGTTGCCTGCCACATGGGAGCGGGTGTCGAACACCTCGACGCTGTGACCGGCGCGGCCGAGTTCCTGGGCCAGCACGGCGCCGGAAAAACCGGCGCCGACGATTGCGATATGGGCCATGAAGGCTTTCTATGAAGAGGTTTCAGGCCGTGGGAAGGGAGGGCGCGAGCTTGGACGTGGTGGCAGCCCACACCGGCACCGGTGCCGACAGCGGCGTCCCGGTGGCCAACGCCTTGTCGGCGGACGTATCGAAGCGCTCGAGCAGCACCTGCATGGCGGAGGCGGTGAGATCCCACGAAGTGGCAGCGACGACCTGCGCCGCGTGCTCCCGGAACTCGGCCTGCGCCTCAGGCGAACGCGCCAGGATGCCTTCGCAGGCGGCGACGAACTCGGCCGGCGTGGCCGCGATCGGCACGACGTCCGCATACTGCTGCGCCACGTCGCGCACCGGCGTGCTCACCACGGGCTTGCCCGCCGCGAGGTATTCGAGCGTCTTGGTCGGGCTGATGAAGCGCGTCGACGCGTTGAGCGCAAAGGGCATCAGGCAGACATCCCAGCCCGAGAGGAAGGATGGCAGCTCGTCGTAACGGCGCTGGCCCATCCAGTGCAGGTTGGGGCGCTGCGGCAGGTGCGCGGGGTCGACCTTGACGACCGGGCCGACCATGACGATCTGCCACTCGGGATGGGCATCGGCCAGCGCGCCGACCAGGCCCAGGTCCAGGCGCTCGTCGATCACACCGTAGTAGCCCAGGCGCGGGCCCGCGATGTGGGCCTGGTCGGGGTGACTCGGCACGCCGGAGCGGCCGAAATGCGCGTGGTCCACGCTGCTCGGGAAGCAATGCACGTCGTCGTGCCGGGTGCGCTTGGATTCATAGAGGCTGCGTCCGCCGGTGAACACCAGGTCCACCTCGGTAAACAGCTGCTCTTCGCGGGCGATCAGCGCCGGGGGCGCGAAGTCGAAGGCCGCGAGCTCGTCCATGCAATCGTAGATGCGGCCCAGCGGCGTGAGGTCGCGTGCCAGCGGCAGCGCCATCGGGGTGTAGAACCACACCAGGTACTGGTCGATGCCATGGTCTTCGAGGTACTGCTGCAGCATGCCGCGCATGCGGTCCATGTGCATGTCGGCAAAGCCGGGCGCATTGCCGGGCACATGCATGCGCAGCACCTGCACGCCGGCGCAAGGGCTGTAGCGCTCGAGCCAGGTACGCTCGGCACCGACGATAGGCTCCTCCACGAACAGGATCGGGTGCTGGTCGGCAAGGCGCGACATCAGCTGCTGCGGGCGTTGGTACACGAAATCCCAGCGGAGATGAGAGAAAACAACAATGCTTGTCATAGCGGCACCAAGATGGGGTGGAGAAAAGCGTAGCGCATGGTCACCAAAGGCCTGCAGCCAGTGCTGCAGGCGTTCGGCATAGGGTTGGCACAGCTGGCGCGTGAGGTCCCCGGCATCGGCGCCGGGTACGTCCCACAGGCCAGCGTGGTGCCAGTGATAGTGTTCTTGCCAGTCGGGGCGGTCGATGAGCGGGTAGAGGCAAACGCCCATCAGTGGGATGCTTCGGGCGTGGCACTCGGCCACCTCGCCCGCGATGTCGTCGAGCCACTGCGCACGGCCCACACCGACATGGCCGGTCTCGCTGATGCACAGTGGCCGTTGATAGCGCTGCCAGAGCGCTGCGGCCAGGTGATGGAAGGGACGCCGGCGGCGGTCCTGCAGATGCCAATGCAGACGTGCGCCGGAGCCATGCTCCCACTGGTTGTCGTGATAGTAGTTGATGCCCAGTACGTCGAGGTAACGCGGTGCCCCGCCCAGCTCGGGGGCTTTGAGGCCGTAAAGCATGTCCCAGGCCTCGAACTGGCCCTCGGCCTCGCGCTCCACGGCCGCGCAGGTGCCCGGGCCCGCGCCCAGTGGCGCCTCGACATGGATCGCCGGATCGGTGTGCACGATGCGCGCTCCTGGCGCCACGCGCCAGATCGCGTCGATCGCGCGCAGCGTCGCGCGCACCAGCAGGCGCTTGAGCTGTACACCGCGCTCGTGCCCGCCCGGCGTGTGGGGATGGATCAGCCCGGTGTGTGCCGCGGCCCAGGCGAGAAAGGAAATCTCGTTGATCGGCTGGTAGATCGCGGCCGGTCCGTGCACTTCGGCCAGCATGGCGGCGACCGCTTCGCAATGCGCTGCAAAGGCATCGATGAACTCTTCGGGGCGCTCGAAAGGATCCAGACGTTGGGGCCAGCCGTAATGCATCAGCGACCAGATGACCTGGATGCCATGGCGGGCCGCAAGCCGCGCCTGCTCGCGCAAGGCAGGCATGCTCCAGGCGCCGCCTTCGTCGAAAAGCCGCCAGCCGATGCTTTCGCGCACGACCCGGATGCCCAGGCGCGCCAGCGCCGCATAGTCCTCGTCCAGGCGCGCCCGGTGGCCATTGCGGTGGTTGGGGTCCAGAGGATGACCATGACCATTGCGGTGGTCCGCACCCTCGAAACCACCCATCCAGAAGCTGTTGAAAAGCGGTGCGTGCTGGCGACTCCAGTGGCCATCGTCGGGAGACAGAAGACTGGCGCTGTCCATCAGCGGTAGTCCAGAAGCATCATGGCAGCGCCATCCAGGGGCATGGACAGGGTATCGGGGTCCGCAGGGGACTGCTGATCAAAGGCAACCAGCGCCGCACCGGGCTGGTGCCAAGGGGAAAGTCGCGAACGGGAGGCCTCGTAAGGGGGAGCCATGGAAAATCCTGGAAGAGACGTCATCACAACGCAAGCACGATTCGTGCTCAACCATGGTGCGCCTGCTCGCGGCATTCCTCTGTAGTCCAAAGCTGCATACCTTCTTCAGCCAATGGCCCGCTTGCCTTCGGTCGATATCACCGATGCACGGCGCGGCGGGCCCGCGCCCGTGCTGTCAGCGATCCGTGATGATTTCGTAGTCGATGGGCTTGAACGTGCCGTTGTTGGAGTTCTCCGCCGAGCAAGACGTCAACCCGCAGACCAGGTCCATCTCCGCGCGCAGCTCGATGTACTGGCCGGCTTTGGAGGTCGGTGCCTTCACGGCCACCGTGCCATCGGGCTCGACGGCGACGTTCATGAACACATTGAAGGTGGTGCCGATCTGCTCGGGGCGGATGCCGAAAGGCGCCAGGGCCCGGTACAGATTCTCGAAGCAGCTCGGATGGTGGCCCTGGTGCTGGTAGAGGATCTCGAACATCTCCTGGCTGCAGGGCGTGAGCAGGAAGTCATGGCGCCCGACCTGGTCCTCGAGGATGCGGAACATCGCCCGGCTGTCATTGGAGTAGAGCGTGTCGCCCGTGCTCAGGTAGATCTTCGAGGCGTAGTCGATGCTGCGCCCCGACGACAGGCTGCATTCATGCTCGCCATCCTTGAACGCAAACAGGTCCGCCACCTGCTGGCCCATCGGGTCGTAGATGCGCAGGACGTTGCCGGCACGCATCTTGAACGCGGTGCCGGACTGGGGCGGAATGCGCGTGACCGCGCTGCAGGCTTCATGCATCTTGCTTGGCTTTCGAGTGAAAAGGACATTGCCAGTCGGCTTCGACGGCGCGGCCCGAATACTGGCGCGCTTCCGACGATTCGCCAAAACGCGCGAGCACCGGGTTGATCGAGCCCTGCAGCGCGATATCGCGCGCGCGGATCGCATCCTGCATGCCGGTGTATTTGCCGCTTGCCTTGAGCAGCTCGAACTGCTCGTGGAAATTGAACACCAGGCAGGGCATCGGCGCACGGCGCGCGAGCCGCGAAGCGCCCGGGTGCATCCCGACCACGAAGAACGCGCGCCCGCCGACGCTGAACGAGAACTCGTTGCGCTCGGGATCATCAGTGACCTCGGGCGCCCAGCCGATATCGCGCGCGCAATCATGCTCGTGCAATGCCTGCAGCTGGCGCCACAGGCGCTGCTCGAAGCTGTGCTCGTCAAGCAGCTCGCGCTCGAAGGCCGCGATGAAAGTGACGGGCGCCATGCCGGGCTCGGGATAGTCACGCGAGTACTGGACCAGCGCGGCGTGCAGCGCGGGAGTGACGGATGGATCGCCCAGCGCACCGAATTCCTTGAGCTGCAGCCGCCCCTTGTTGAGCGCCGATTTGGCCCCGACGCAGGGGAACGTGGGGTTGGCGATGAAGTCCCGCATCAACTGCCCGGGGGCGGAGCTGCGGTGGTCTTGGGGGGTGAGTTGGGCTCGCATGGACCTAAGGTAAGTCCATCCTCACCTGCCTCCAGTGCGCCCATGACCGGCATGGCCGTGGGCGCTTCGGACACACCGGTGTAGTCCAGCTCCTGCCGTCGAAGCCCGCACCACGGTGGTGCCCCCGTACAGCATGTCCCTTTCAGTAGGACCCCACCTACCGGGGGTCGAGGACAAATGCTGCACTGCAACATTACAATCCAGGCGACATTGCATGGAAGCTCGAAAGCGCTTGCCCTGCCGACCTCTCGGGTCAGCCCAACGAAAGAATGTGTGAACTATCTGCTTCAGAAAATGCGGGTGCAGGCCAGCAAATGGACCCGCGCGGGTCTGCGCTACGCTGCGGCGGCACCGGCACTGCGCGAACTGGCAACTGCTCCCCTGCAGCCGTCGGGCCCCGAACGCTGGCTGTCACCCGACGCAGGCGCGCTGGTGCAGCTGCGCGAATCCGTCGCTGCCCAAGGCACGGAGCAGTGGCTCGACGGCAGCTTCACGCACCGCGGCCGCACGCTGGACTACAAGCTCTATGTGCCGCCGCAGGCCGGCACCGCGCCGCGGCCGATGATCGTGATGCTGCATGGCTGCACCCAGGATGCGGCGGATTTCGCGGCCGGCACGCAGATGAATGCGCTGGCACGCGCGCAGGGCGTGGTGGTGCTCTATCCCGAACAGAACCAGCGCGAGAACCCGCGCAAATGCTGGAACTGGTTCCATCCGCAGCACCAGCAGCGCGGCCGCGGCGAGCCCGCGGTGCTCGCGGCGCTGACGCAGGACATGGCGGCGCAGCACCAGGTGGACCCGGCGCGCATCTATGTCGCGGGCCTGTCCGCGGGCGGAGCGATGGCCGATATCCTGGGCGCCGTCTACCCCGACGTGTTTGCCGCCGTGGGCGTGCATTCGGGCCTGCCGCGCGGCAGTGCCAGCGATGTGATGTCGGCGCTGTCGGCCATGCGCAGCGGCACGCCGGTCATGGCGGCGCCGGTCGCCGGCCCGCCCACCATCGTGTTCCACGGCGACGCCGACAGCACCGTGCACATCAGCAACGCCCAGGCCATCATCGACGCGGCGCTCAAGGCGCGTGGCCTGGTGGAGAACGCGCCGGCGCCAGTGGCCGGGGTGACGGAGCATGGGCAGCGCTACAGCCAGCATGTCTACCGCGACGCCGGCGGCCACACGCTGGCCGAATACTGGCAGCTGCATGGCGCCGGGCATGCCTGGTCGGGTGGCCATCTGGATGCAAGCTACACCGATGCGACGGGGGTCGATGCGACGGCGCAGATGCTGCGTTTCTTTCTCGAGCATCCGAAGCCCCGCTGAACACTGCACGCCGTTCTCCCAAGGCAGGTGTCGCGCAAGTGCCACCAGTGCGTGTGAGCGCCGCGAATATGCAACAAAGGTCAATTGCTTTGGCGTATTCTGCCGTGCTATGCAATCCTCGATCCTCCAGGAGTACCGGCTCCTCCTTGAAACCCATGGCCCGGCCGGCCTGAATTTCCTCAACTCCCGCGTTCCCCACCGTTACACCGGTATCTTTCGACTGCACGAAGGCGCGCTGTATGCCACCTTCCTGCATGACAAGCTCGGCGAGGTGATTCCGGAATTCCTGCAGGTCGTGCCGCTGCAGGACAGCTTCTGCCATCTCACCATGCGCGAAGGCGTCTTCAGGACCGCCGACTCCACGCACGAGACAAGCCTCGACGGCCACAAGTACCAGGGCGTGCTGCGCTCGTATATCGGTTTGCCGCTGGTCGACAACCAGGGCGCGCTCTACGGCACGATCTGCCATTTCGACGAGCAGGCCCTGGTGCTGGCCGACACGGAGTTCGAGATCTTCCGCAAGGCCTCCAAGCTGCTGCCAGGCTACCTCGACAAGCCGGTGTCGAGCGCTACCTGAGCCGCGGAGCTCAGCCCAGCAGTCCGCCCGGGCGGGCGGGCGGACTGTCCGGCAGGCCCTTGCCCTGCTCGGCGGCCGACCAGGCCAGCAGCGCATCGGCGGGCATGGGCCGGGCAAAGAAATAGCCCTGCAGTTCATCGCAGTGCATGCCCAGCAATATGTCGCGCTGGGCCGCGGTCTCGACGCCTTCGGCGACCACACGCAGGTTCAGCGCGTGCGCCAGCTTCACCACCGCGTTGACCACCGAGCGCGCGTCCTCGCTGAACTCGAGGTCGTTGACGAAGCTGCGGTCGATCTTGAGCTGGCGCGCCGGTAGCTGGCGCAGATAGTTCAGGCTCGAATAGCCCGAGCCGAAGTCGTCGATGGCCAGGAACACGCCGATGCGCGCCAGGCCATCGAAGGTGCGTTGCGTGGCCTTCATGTCCTCCATGGCCACGGTTTCGGTGATCTCGCACAGCAGCTGCGAAGCCGGCACGCCATGCCGCGTCAACGCCTGCTCGATGCGCGTGACCAGCGAGTTGTCGCGCAGCTGATAGGCCGAAATGTTGATGGCCACGCGCATGCCGACACCGCTTTTCTTCCACTCGGCCATCTGCCGGCAGGCCTCGTCGATGACCCAGCTGCCCAATTGCCCGATCAGGCCGAAGCGCTCGGCCAGCGCAATGAAGACCACGGGGCTGACCATGCCGTGCTGCGGATGCGTCCAGCGCAGCAGCGCCTCGACCCCGCAGATCTGTCCGTCCAGACCGTCGATCTTGGGCTGGTAGTGCAGCGACATCTCGCCGCGCGCCAGCGCATGGCGCAGGTCATTTTGCAGCTCCAGCTGCGCCGAGGCGTCCGAGCCCATGTGCGGCTCGAACAGCACATGGCAGCTGCCGCCGGCACGCTTGGCGGCGTACATCGCGGCATCGGCGTTGGCCACCAGCTTGCTGCGCTCGCCCGGGCCGGGGTGGATCGCAATGCCGATCGAGCAGGCAATCTGCACCTGCCGGCCCGAGATCTCGAAGGGCTTGGACAGCGCCGTCAGCGCCCGTTCGGCCACGCCGATGCACGCCGCCTCGTTGGCGACGTTCTCCAGCAGCAGCAGGAACTCGTCGCCGCCCACGCGCGCCACGGTGTCGCCCTCGCGCGCCTCCAGGCGCAGGCGGTCGGCCGCGCAGCGCAGGATCACGTCGCCGGCCGCGTGGCCAAAGGAGTCGTTGATCGGCTTGAAGCCATCGAGGTCGACAAACAGCACGGCAAGCCGGTCCACCACCTCCTCGTGGTTGTTGCGGTCCAGGCGCAGCAGCGCCTGGCGCAGCCGGTCCTCGAACAGCAGGCGGTTGGGCAGGCCGGTCAGCGGGTCGGAAAAGGCGCGGTGCTGCAGCTCGTCATTGGCCGCCTTGAGGCGCATGTTGCTCTCCAGCAGCGAATCCGTCAGCCGCTCGGCGGTGCTTTGCAGCCGTGCATCGAGAATCGAGGTGAACAGCGTGCTGATCAGCAGCATGCCGGTGGCCACGAGCACCAGCACCGTGAGGCCCGGGCCGCCAAGCTCGCCGGCGCTGCGGCAGACCGACCCCATGGCGAAATTGGCCGCGCCCATGCCGGTGTAATGCATGCCGCAGATGGCCACGGCCATGACGAAGGAAGCTGCGAACTGGTAGGCCAGGCGCTGGCTGGGCTTGACCTGGCGCAGCAGCTTGAAGAGCGTCAGCGCCACGGCCGAGGCCAGCACCGCGATCAGCACCGACAGCGCCACCATCCACGGGTCCCAGACGATGCCTGGCGCCATGTCCATGGCCGCCATGCCGATGTAGTGCATGCCGCTGATGCCCACGCCCATCACCAGCGCCCCGAGCGCGAGCTGCACGCGCCCGAAATGCTCGCGGCTGGCCAGCCCCAATGCCACGCCCGCCGCGCCCACCGCGGCCAGCCAGGACAGCAGTGTCACGCCGCTGCCAAAGCCGATGGGGATCGGCAGCTCGAACGCCTGCATGCCCAGGAAATGCATCGACCAGATGCCGGTGCCCATGACCAGCGAGCCCGCGCCCCACCAGGCCAGGCCCATGCGGCGCTGCGCGGTGCGCACGCGCCGCGCCAGATCCAGCGTCACGTAGGAGGCGAGCATCGCGATGCCAAAGGAAGCAGCAACCACCAGGAGGTTGTGGCCGGAAGGCATGAACGTATTCATTCGGAGGAAGATTTCCAGTTGGAAGCGGGTGGCATCACGTCGGGCCAACGCCGGCGGGCGCCGCAACAGCGGCGCCCTGCGGGATCAGGAGCGGGGGGAGCGTGCGCAGCCAGGCAGGCGCAGGCCGGGCAGTTGCCGTGCGTGATGGGACACCGGCCTGGACTCAGGCCCTGAGGAGGATGCTCCATGAACAGCCCGGGCAATGACGAGGATAAAATTCTCGCATGGACGGGACTTTCGCGCGGACATTAGACAAAAGGTAACAGTTGTGACCCCGCATGATACAGGAGCAGAAATTCCTGCATCTTGCGGGCACTTCTTCATGCGGGCCTGCCATGCCCGCATGGGCGTTCAGCGCTCCAGGCGGTTCATCGCATAGAACAGCACCGTGTGCGCCACGGCATCGGCATTGACGTCCAGCGCTGGCTCGCTGATGTTTTCCAGGTTGTCACAGGCCCGGTGGTAGCAAGGGTCGAACGGCTCGCCGGCCTTGCCGCCCCAGGTATCGGCTTCTTCCTGGGTCTTGATGCCCTCGGCGCCGGTGAAGATCCCGGCAAAGGGCACACCGATGTCGGCAAAGGGCTTGTGGTCCGAGCGGCCGCCCGAGTTCATGCGCTTGGAGGGCAGCTGGCGCGCGGTGTAGAAGTCGCTGAAGGTATCGACGATGCGCGCCGAGGCCTTGGGGCTGGAGATCGCCTGGCTGCCGGCCGAGCCATCGCCGCCGTAGACGTAATACACCGGGTTGGGCGAGCCGATCATGTCGAAGTTGAGGTACAGGCCCAGCCGCGCGCGCTCGGCACGGCCCAGATTGCGCACGTAATACCGCGAGCCCAGCAGGCCCTGCTCCTCGGCGCCCCACAGTGCAAAGCGCAGCTGGTTCAGCGGCTTGACCCGCGCCATCTGGCGCGCCGTCTCGAGCACGGCCGCCGCGCCCGAGCCATTGTCATTGATGCCCGCGCCCGCGCGCACCGAGTCCAGGTGCGCGCCGACCATCGTGACGTTGTCCGGGTCGCCGCTGGTGGACTCGGCCAGCAGGTTGTAGGTCGTGGCCATGCTGCGCGAGGTGCGGGTCTGCAGGTGCACGGTGCGCGCGCCGCGCGGGCGCAGCAGCAGCTTCGTGCCCACCTCCTGGCTCACGAGGACCACGGGAAAGTTCTGCGGCGAATCGGCCGAGAGGTTGCCTGCCGGCACCGCATTGTCGAGGCTGTAGATCACGGCGCCCGCAGCGCCGGCCTGCTGCGCGGCCTCCACCTTGTCCTCGAGATCGCAGCCGCCGCGGCGCAGCAGGGCGATATCGCCGCGCGTGAATGCCGCGAAATCCTCCGCCTTGCAGCCCTCGGGCCCCACCGGTTCCCTGGCCGGGGCGGTGACGTCGGCAGTGCCGGCGTAGTCGGGCACGCGGTGCGGCAGCGCCTCGGAAGAGAACTGGCCGGGCTGGCTCAGCAGCGAGTGCTCGACCACCGATACCGGAAACGAGAAGGGCTGCACGCTGACGCGGTAGCCGGCCTGGGTCAGCACCTTCTTGGCATATTCAAGCGACGCATCGAAGCCGGGCGTGCCCGCCAGGCGCGTGCCCTGGTTGGCGCGCGCGATGGCCGCGAACTCGGTCTGGTGCGCGCGCACGCCGGCCAGCGTCACGCATTCGAGCAGCTGCTGCGCGGTGTCGTTGGGCTGGGTGTCGCAGTTGGAGGGGTCCGGCTCCCGGGCCACGACGTCCGCGGCGGCCCCGCCGACGGATGCCGTGGATGCGGACGGCGCCGCAGGGTCGTCCCCGCCGCAGCCCGACAGCTGCAAGGCTGCGGCCGCGAGCAGAACACAAGACCAGCGCGCATGGCGCGCCGGAACGGGAAGCGGTGGCGTGAGGTGGGTCATATGACGCTCCTTGTTGCGAGGCGCCCGCATGATCGCAGCCCACCGCGGCTGCGGTCCTGCATCACCTTGCCCGTCTGTCAAACCCTGCGCAGGCCATGGAATCCAAGTCGAGGCGCGCTGTCGATCCCCGGAAAAAACCCGGGCGCAGAGACAGGCAAGCTCGCGAAAGCGTCCACCGCTCGCGCCTCCAGGCGCCTGGCGCCAGGAGAATGTGCTTGCGATCGGAGGCGGGATTTACCGACTGTTGCGGCCCGCGGCATTGCCGCCGCGCCGTGCCCGCCAGTTACAGCGCGGCCGAGACCGACCCGGCCCGGCAGGGCGCGTAAGCGTCCAGCGCGACGCGGTAGGTCGGGCTGGTGACGTCAAGCAACCCCAGCACCGTGTGGTAGTAGTGGTCATGCGTGAGGGGACGCGCCATGCCCGCGCGCAGGCAGCCGGGATCGACGCGGGTGCGCGCCGCCAGCGTGCCGGGCCAGGTGATCCAGGCCACGTGCTTTTGGCTGTCCGGCGCAATCGCATAGGGCAGGCCATGCAGGTAGATGCCGGCCTCGCCCAGCGACTCGCCGTGGTCCGATACATAGAGCAGCGACACTTCGTGGTCGCCCGCCTGGCGCTTGAGCCAGTCGATGGTGCCGGACAGAAACGCATCGGTTTCGACGATGCTGTTGTCGTAGACGTTCAGCAGCTCCTGCTGGCTGCAGTCGGAGGTCACCTGCGTCTTGCATTCGGGCAGGAAGCGCTTGCTTTGCGGCGCCGAGCGGCGGTAGTAGGCCGGGCCATGGCTGCCCATCTGGTGCAGCGCGAGCACGGCGCCGCGCGCGCGCCGCTCAGCGGGGATGCCCTGCAAGGCGGCATCGAGCTGTTCGAGCATCAACCCGTCCAGGCACTCGCCGTCCGCGCCGCACCAGCGCGCGCGCTGCGCGGGAGTGGCCTGCGCAAAGGCCGAGGCATGTGGAATGCGGTCGCAGACGCCCTTGCAGCCCGACTGGTTGTCCAGCCAGGTCACGCCCAGGCCCGCGGCCTGCAGCACATCGAGCAAGCCTTCGTGCTCGGCCTTGCGCGACTCGAACCCCTTCTTGCCCAGATGCGAGAACATGCAGGGCACCGACGCCGCGGTGTTGGTGCCGCACGAGCGCACGTTGCTCCAGCTGATCGCATCCTGGCGGCGCAGCTGCGGCGTCGTGTCGCGGGCGTAGCCGTTGAGGCCGAAGTGGTCGCCGCGCGCCGTCTCGCCCACGACCAGGACCAGCAGCGGCGGTTTGCGCGCCGCCGCACCCTCGGATAGGGCCACGGGCAGCACGCGGGCGGCGCCCGCGCCATAGGATGGCCCCAGCGCCGCGCCGCCCAGGATCGAGACAAAGGGCCGCGCGGGCATCAGCAGCGGCTTGAGCGTCACATCGGCGAGCGCGACGATGCCCGAAGCCGGGTTGATCAGGTAGCGCAGCTCCATGTGGTTGCGCAGCAGCGGCGCGAGCTGGCGGTACATGCCGGCCACGCCTGCCGTGAGCAGGACCAGGCTGGCCAGCACCATCAGCAGCGAGCGCCAGCCACCGCGGCGCAGGCTTTCGCGGCGCCAGGCCACCCCGCGCCACAGCCACACGCTGGGCAGCCCGCCATACACCAGGATATGCGCCAGCATGGAGGGGCCGAGCAGGGCCAGCGCCTCGCTGGTGTTGGTCTGCAGCACATTGCGCACCATGCCGCTGTCCATCAGGATGCCGTAGCGTTGCAGGTAGTACTCGAGGCCGGCGGTGGTCAGCAGCGTCGCAGTCCAGGCCGGGCGGCGGATGCCGGGCCAGGACCAGAGCATGAACCACCAGTAGGTGGCACCGGCGATCAGGCCGGCAATGGCCAGGCGCTTGGCGCCCCAGGGATCGGCGAAGTCCTCGAGCTGGCCGAGCCTGGACCACAGCGGCGCGTTGAGCACCAGCGTGCACCACAGCGTGAGCAGCAGCGCCCCCCAGCGCGGCGCCAGCGGCAGCGGCCGTCCGCGCGGGCTGCGGGTCCATGCCAGGAGGTTGCGGGGCGCGGCGTGCGGCGCGGCTTGGGGAGAGAGATGGGCAAGCGTGTTCACCGCGGCGACTGTAGGCCGCGGGCATGAACCTGCCCTGAACCCGGCGTTCAGCCTGCGTTCAGGTGACTGGTGGATACTGGACGCTCCCGCTACCATTGGCGCTGCCCCATCTTTCCCCCCCCCCCATGCGCATCCTGCTGGTCGAAGACGACGCCGCCCTGGCCAATGCGGTCCTGGGCTACCTGCAAGGCAAGCAGTTCCTGGTCGATCTGGCGGTCGACCTGCGCCAGGCGCGCGCGATGGTGCCGCTGGCCGCCTATTCGGCCGTGCTGCTGGACCTGAACCTGCCCGACGGCGACGGCCTGCAGCTGCTGCCGGCGCTGCAGGCGCAGGCCGAGCCGGCCTCGGTCATCGTGGTCACGGCGCGCGACCAGGTCAGCGACCGCATCCGCGGGCTGGACGCGGGCGCCGACGACTATCTCGTCAAACCCTATGACCCCGAGGAGCTGCTCGCGCGGCTGCGCGCCGTCGAGCGCCGCCGCAGCCACCAGACCGGCTCGGTGGTCACGCGCGGCGATGTCGTCATCGACCTGGGCCGCGAGGTCGTGAAGGCGCGCGGGTTTCCCGTGGTGATGACACCCAAGGAATGGGCGCTGCTGCGCGTGCTCGCCAGCCGTGCCCAGCAGGTGCACCCGCGCGAGCGGCTGCTCGATGCGCTCTACCAGTGGGACGACAGCAGCGACAGCAACACGCTCGAAGTCTTCATCAGCCGGCTGCGGCGCAAGCTGGGCACGGCGCTGATCCAGACCGTGCGCGGCATCGGCTACCGCCTGGCGCCGCCATGAAGCACGGCGCACGGCGCAGCCTGGTCGCGCAGCTCACGCGCTCGCTGCTCGCGGCCGTGGTGCTGGTCTGGGCGCTGGGCACCGGGCTGGTGGCTTGGTATGTCAATGCCCAGATCCAGCACAACTTCGATTTCGAGCTGGCCGAAAGCGCCCACCGCCAGCTGTTTGCGTTCCAGGGCCGGGTGCCGGATGGCAGCGGGCTCGCCGAGATCATGCCCGAGGCACCGGACCTGACGCACGAGGCGCCGCTGCTGCTGCAGCTGCGCGACCGGGGCGGCCGCGTGCTGGTGCGCAGCGCCGCGGCGCCCGCGCAGGGCCTCACGCCCACGCTGGTCGAGGGTTTCAGCGAAACCGACAGCTATCGCATCTTCACGCTGCACGAGCCGCGCCAGCAGCTGTGGCTGCAACTGGCCGACACGCTGGACGAGCGGCGCGAGGCCAGCCGCAACACGCTCACCGGCCTGGTGCTTTTGCTGCTGCTGTTCCTTCCGGCGCTGGCCCTGGTCGTGCAATGGGTCGCGCGCCGGCAGCTGCGCAGCCTGCATGACATCCAGGAACAGATCCAGGCGCGCAACGGCCGCCATCTCGAGCCGCTGCACCTGCAGAGCTATCCGCTGGAGCTGGCCCAGGTCGGCGACGGCGTCAACCTGCTGCTCGGGCGGCTGCAGGAGGCGTTGAACGTCGAGCGCTCGCTGGCCGCAAACGCCGCGCACGAGCTGCGCACCCCGCTGGCTTCGGTGCGCCTGCGCCTGCACACTGCCATCGACCAGGCGGGCGCCGCGGCCTCGGCCAGCGTTCCCGTCGCCGAAGCCCGGGCCGCGCTGCAGGCGCTCGAGACGCTGTCGCACCGCACCGAACGCCTGCTGCAGCTGTCGCGCGCCGAAGCCGGAGACACCGCGCGCTTTGCCGCCGTCGACCTGGTGCAGCTGGCCGGCACGCTGGCCCAGGAATTCTGGCAGCAGCCACGCGCGCTCAAGCGCCTCGACTGGATCGCGCCCGAGGACCCGGCGCCGGTCTGGGTGCAGGGCGACATCGACGGCCTGGCGATTGCGCTGCGCAACCTGCTGGACAATGCCCTGACGCACAGCCACGCCGCGGTCGAGCTCAGCGTCGAGCGCACGCCGCACGCCGCGCTGGTGGTGCGCGACCATGGCCCGGGCGTCGCACCGGCGCAGCTGCCGCAGATCCTGCAGCGCCATGTGCGCGCCGACAGCCAGCGCCTGGGCTACGGGCTGGGCATGTCGATCGTCGGCTCGATTGCGCTCAGGCACGGCGCCGAGCTTGTGCTGCACTCGCCCTTGCCCGATGGCAGCCCCGGGCTCGAGGTGCGGCTCGATTTTGGCGCGCTGCCGGTAGCCCCGCTTTAGCCGCTAAATTCCCGGCCCCAAGCTGCGCAGCCGGGCCAGCGCCGCCTTCAGGCCCAGGAAATCGATTTCGCTGCCATAGGCAATGGCACTGAGGCTGTGCGCGAGCATCAGGTTCAGCGGCAGGCCGAAATTCTCGACCTCGCACTGCGCATCGAACAGCTGGCCGTGCGCGCTGGCCTGCAGGCGCTGCGCGATCGTGGCCGCCGTGGGGCAGTAGCCGACGACCGGCTTGCCGCGCGCCAGCGCATAGGAGACTTCCCAGACGGTGCCGCTGTCGGGCTCGAAGCCGCGGAAGTCGCGCAGATTCGCGACCACTGCATCGGCGCGGTCGATGAGCGCGCGGTTGGCCTCGAAAATTGCCAGGGACAGTTGCGCGGGCTCGGGAGGCAGCGGCGCCTCGAGCGGAAACAGGCCGGTGAAACCGGCTTGCGCGCAGACCGCGACCATGCGCTGCCCATGCGCGCGCGCATCGGGGTAGAACACATCAGGGCCGGCAAGGTAGACAGTTGGGGGCATGGGATCACCTTCCTTCGAAGCCGCAGGTCCGCATGCCTGCCGGTCCATGGTAGGGGCGGCAGGGGCCGGCGCGCTGCCTGCCGCGCGCCGCGCCGGCGGCCGGAAAAGACCGACGCGCCATGCCGGGCTGCGCGCCGCGGGCGGCCTTCAGCCCTCGAGCAATGCCACCAGCGTCACATGCTGCAAGCTCGCCTGCAGCTCGCGCCCGTCGTCGATGTACTGCAGCCAGGCCACGCCCTCGGCCTCCGGTCGGCGCTCGAGCATCAGGCGCGCGATGCGGTCGTCGTGGCGCACATGCACCACGGCTTTCTTGAGCTGGTCGGCCACGGCCGGCTTGCCAGGTTTGGCGGCAGCGGCGGCTGGCGGCGCAGCCTTGCCGTTGGCCGCGGCGGGCGCCACGGGCGCGGGGGTGGCGGGTGCCGCGGCAGCCGGCGCATCCTTGGTGTCCAGGAACTCGCGCAGCAGCTTGACCGAGCCGCGCGTGATCTCCTGGCTGGCGTCGCCCAGCCAGGAGATCACGTCCTGTGGCGTCTTCTTGTAGGCCGTCATCAGCTCGTTGACGACGGTCACGTCGCGCACCCGGCCCGAGTTGAAGACCTGGGCCAGCGGCTCGGGCAGGTCCAGCAGCGTCACATGCTGCGAGATGAACGCTGGCGACTTGCTGATGGCCTTGGCGATCTCGCCCTTCTTCATGCCCTTGGCCAGCTCGCGGCCGATGAAGTCGGCGATCTCGCGCGCCGTCAGCTCGTTGCGCTGCAGGTTCTCGACCACCTGGTCGGCTTCGTTGTAGTCGTTGTCGATGAACCCGGGAATCGCCTGCAGGCCCGCGCGCTGCGCGCCGCGAAAGCGCCGCGCGCCATGGTTGATCAGGTAGCGGCCCGGCGCCTGGGGGTTCTCGCGCACCGAGATCGGCGTCTTGACACCGCGCAGCGCGATCGAGGCCGCGAGCTCATCGAGGCTCTGGTCGGAAAAGCCCGGGTTGTCCCGGGTGCGCGGCTGGTGCGGATCTTCGTCGATCGACGCGATGTCCAGCGACAGCGGGCCACCGCCTGGTGTCTGCGCCTCGGGACCGGCGAGCAGTGCCGACAGGTCGCCCATTTCCTCCAGGCCCAGGCCGCCCATGGCCGAGGCGGACGCATGGGAAAAATTCTGTTTCTTGGCTGCCATTTTCATCGCGCGATCTCCATCTTTTCAAAGACATGGGCCGCCAGGCTGCGCACTTCCTGCGTGGCCTTTCGGGCGGCTGTCTTGCGAATCTTCCAAACCGGAACACCCGAAGCCAGCGCATCGGCAATGCTGCTGCGCAAGCCGATGCTGACCGGGACTATCAACTGGGGGTAGGCCGCGCGCAGCTCGGCCAGGTGGCGCACGTGGCGCGGGTTTCTCGCATCCACCTTCGACGGCACCATGCCCAGGAACTGCAGCGACTTGTTTTCCTTGCGCACGTTCATGATGGTGGTGAGCATCATCTTGATGCCCTGGATGCTGTAGGCCTCGAGTTCGATCGGCGAGAGCACGCAGTCGCCCGCATACAGCGCCGCGACCAGGGCCACGCCCAGGCCCGGCGCGGTGTCGATCAGGCAGATATCGAAGCCCTGGCCCGCCAGCGCCTCGATGTTCGCCTTCATGTTCTTCTTCGCCTTGGGCAGCGGCAGGAACACGGCGTTGGCCAGCTCCGGGTCGGCCTCGATCAGCAACAGGCGCGGGCCATCGTCCTCGGCCTGCGCGGCCTGCTGCCAGCCATCGGCCGGCACCGGGCCGAACATCTGGCTGGCGCGCGCGTCGATCTTGTACTGCCCCAGCGTGTAGGAAGCATTGGCCTGGGTGTCGAGGTCGATCACCGCCACGCTCAGCCCGCGCTCGAGAAAGTCGAACGCCAAGTGCACCACGCTGGAGGTTTTTCCGACACCGCCTTTTTGCTGTGCTACGACCAAGGTCTTCATATTTTTGATCCGTTGTTCCTGGACTTCGCGTGCTCGGCCCATTGCTTGACGATGAATGCCTGGTGCTGGGGCAGCACGGCCGACACCCGTTCATGTCCCGCGGGGATGTGGGCGCGCCAGATGCGCTGCACCGCCTGCGACACCGCGCCCTTGCTCAGGCCCAGGGCCTGCGCGAACGAGGCCTGGGTGCGCCCGCGCACCAGCACCCCATGGGCGATCTCCAGCGTCTGCGCGCCCACGTCCAGGCCGTGGATGCATTGCTGAAACTGCGCTTCGCTGAGCCGTTTTCCCATGGCGTTCACCGATTGGTTGCGGGTCCATGCCCGGAAGATTGCCCGGGCACTGGTTTAGCTAAACTTCATTCCAAGCGGCAGATTTTAGCTGCTAAAGGCCCGTGCCTCGTCCTGCCGCGGCACTGTTTTTCCGCTTCCCGCATGGCCTCAAGAAACCTGCACCGAGCGCCCGATGAAGTGGATCGGGCCGGTCGGGCGGCCCGTGGGCGAGCCGGTGCGCGGCTCGAGCGTGAGCTCGAACAACTGGTTGGGCTGCACGCCCGGAACCCGGTCCAGCGGCACCTGCACGCTGTGGCCGGGCTCGATCAGGCCCAGCGACACCGGCGCGTTCCAGCTGTCGGCCTTGGTCCACAGCTCCAGCGCCTTGTCCTCGGGGACCTCGGTGGCCGCCAGCGGGATCAGCTCGATATTGCGCGCGCTGCTGGTCTGCATGACCCAGCCGGGCGCACGGTTGTCGGGCGCCACCAGCACGACCATGTAGCGCGTGCCGGGCTGCGGCGCCGCGGTCTTCACCACCAGCAGCGCGGCCATCACCGATGCCAGCGCAAAGCCGCCGGCCGTGAGCCCGCGCCACAGGCGCAGCGACTCGAAGTCGCGCCACCAGGGCCGGGGCTGTGCGCGTGCGGGGACGGAGGTGGGTGCGGCAGGCTGGTGCACAGGCGCCGTTTGCTGCTCCAGGCTGCGCGCCACGCGCTGCCACAGGTGTGCCGGAGGAGCCACCGGCTCGACCAGAGACAGCAGCGGCACGAAGCGCTGCTCCCAGGCCGCGACGGCCTCGCGCAGGGCAGGGTTGCCGGGCAGCTGCGCCTCGACGGCCTGGCGGTCTTCGTGCGACAGCGTGCCCAGCACATATTCGCCGGCCAGCGCCTGCAACTGCTGCGCGCCGCCGTCCGGCGGAAAATTCTCTGAAGTGTTCTGATTCATGACATGCAAGCGCGCAAGGCCAACAGGCTGCGCTGGATCCAGGCTTTCACGGTGCCCAGCGGGGCGGCGACGCGCGCCGCGATTTCCCTTTGCGACAGGCCTTCGACATAGGCATACAAAATGCAGTCGCGGCGCACGGGCTCGAGCTCGGACAGGCAGTGGCCCACGCGCCCGGCGCTGTCTTCCCATTGGCCGGCGCGGCTCACGGCTTCCCAGGCGGCAAACGATGCCTGGTCATCGATGACCTGCAGCGTCTCCTGCGCCACGTCCGCGTCGCGGCAGTCGTCGCGGCGCGCGTTCAGGGCCAGGTTGCGCGCCACGCTGTAGATCCACCCGCGCGCCGAGCCGCGCGCCGGATCGAAACTCGCGGCGCGCGTCCAGATGTTGACGCAGGCATCGTGCAGCACGTCTTCGGCCAAGGCGCCATCGCGCACGATGCGCCGCACCACGCCAAACAGGCGCGCGGCTTCCTGCTCGTAGAGCCTTTGCATCGCTGCGCGCTCGCCGGCGGCGCAGGCCTGCAGGGTGGCTTCATAGTTGAAATCTTCCACGGGAACAGGCAAGTTCAGGCTCCAGGCAAAGGGGATCGGGGCCGCACGGCACGTGGCGTTACGACCTGCAACCCCTCGATGATGCCATGGCGCCAGGTGCTTGCGGCTGCCGGGCCGCGCAGCCGCTTCGTCAACCGAAGCGAAAGGCCGACAGCTGCGTTTTCAGCACCTGCTGCGAATAGATCTTGCGGCCCCGATCCTGGCCTGCCGCGCCCGCCGCGACCAGCAGGGGCATCAGGTGCTCCTCATGGCCGGCGGGATGGCAATGGTGGGCAAAGGGCGCCTGCGACCAGTCGCGCAGCGCCGCGTTGCGCTGCTGCGGCTGCGCCTGCACCGCTTCGGTCAGCCAATCGTCAAAAGCCTCGGAGGGCGCCGTGTAGCGGGCATCGCCATAACCGCGCATGTTGTGAAAGCTCATGCCGCTGCCGACGATCAACACGCCTTCGGCGCGCAAACCGGCCAGCGCTTCGCCCAGCGCGATGTGCGCGCCGGGATCGAGGTCCGCGCGCAGCGACAGCTGCACCACCGGAATGTCGGCGGCGGGAAACACCAGCTTGAGCGGAATGAACACGCCGTGGTCGAAGCCGCGCTGCGCGTCCATGCTGCCCGACAGTCCGGCATCCTCGATGCGCTGCAAGATGCGTGCGGCCAGTTCCGGAGCGCCAGGCGCCGGATAGTCCAGCTGGTAGGTATGCGCCGGAAAGCCGGAGTAGTCGTAGATCAACCCGGGCTGGGCGCTGGCCGTGACGCTGAACCCTGGCGTCTGCCAGTGGCCCGACACCAGCACGATGGCGCGTGGACGCGCGGGCAGCGTCGCGGCCAGGCCGCGCAGGAACTGCGCCATGCCATTCCAGGTATCGGCCGGCGTCCAATCCATGAAAAAGCAGGGGCCGGCGCCGTGGGGGATGAACAGCACCGGCTGGCAAGCGCTGGAGAAGGCAGTGGTGTCGGACATGATTCGAATGGGGATAAAAGCAATAAACCCATGATATTTCCTATTCGCCAAAGCTAGAATGCCTTATCTTTCTCTTACAGCTCCTACCAAGAGTGAGAAATCTATGCTCGATCGCGTGACCGGAATGCGGGTGTTCATCGAGGCGGCCACGCAGGCCAGCCTGTCGGCTGCCGGGCGCGTGCTGGGCATGTCGCCCGCCATGGCCACCAAGCATATCGATGCGCTGGAAGCGCGCCTGGGCCTCAAGCTGCTGCACCGCACCACCCGCCGATTGACGTTGACCGACGCGGGCGCGGATTATCTGAGCGCATGCCGGCGCATCCTGCAGGAGCTCGATGAAGCCGAGTCGGAACTGGCCGCGCGGCGCACCGACGCAGTTGGCAAGCTGCGCATGAATCTGCCGCTGTCCTTTGGCACGCGCTTCATCGCGCCGCTCTTGCCCGAGTTCAGCCGGCGTTATCCGCAAGTCCAGGTGGAGCTGGGGTTGAGCGACGCGCAGCAGGACCTGATCCAGGGCGGCTGGGATCTGGCAATCCGCATCGGCCATCTGGCCGACAGTGCACTCAAGGCGCGACGCCTGGGGGACTGTCCGATGCGGGTATGCGCGGCGCCGCGCTACCTCGGCCAGCATGGCACGCCGCGGCGCGTGGCCGAACTTTCGGGGCACAACTGCCTGAGCTATACGCTGTCACCCATGCAGGCGCGCGGCAGCTGGGCTTTTGGTGCGCGGGGAGAAATCCAGGTACCAGTGCAGGGCAACCTGACGGCCGACAATGGCGATGCGCTGCTGGCGGCCGCACTGGGCGGCCAAGGCGTCATCTACCAGCCTGATTTCATTGTTGCCGAGGCCTTGGCAAGGGGAGCGCTGGTGGCGCTGGAGCTGGACCACCCGGCGCTCGACCTGGGGGGCCTGCATGTGCTGTTCCCGCCGGACCGACGTGCGCCGGCCAAGGTCAGGGCGATGATCGACTATCTTGTCGAAAGCCTGTCACCCGGGCCTGAGGGCGTGCCGGCAGCCGGGTGATGGGGCCCCGGGCATGCACCCGGGACCGAAACTGCTTACTTCCAGAAGATGTAGTCGGCTTGGTACATCACGGTCTGGCGCTGGCCCTTGTTGCTGGCCGTGCAGGCCATGGCCGGTGCCACGCCGCCCTTGAGGGCCACGCGCTGGATGTAGGTCACGCCGGTCATCGCGCCGCTGCCCATGGCCGGGTTGGCCTTGACCAGCTGGTACGGCAGATTGCCTTCACCCGAGGGCGCCACTGCCAGCTGCGTGGCCGTGACCTTGGAGCCGTCCAGTGCTTCCCAGGTGGCTGGAGGTCCGTAGTAAGTGCCCACTTTCTTGCCCATGCGGTCCATCAGATCGGCCTGGGGGCCGACAAAGAACCATTCCATCTGACCAGGCATGTTCGCCTTGTCGCGGCATTCATAGGTGATCTGGCCACGGCCCGTGGTTTCCCACGCGATCTTGTTGCCTGCCGGCACGCGCACGCTTTCGGGCACGCTGCTCTGGTTGAACTGCGGCGACTTTTCCATGGAGCCGCAGGCGGTCAGCAGTACTGCCGAAGCGATCAGGCCAACGGGGGCAAGGATGGAAGCAGAAATCGTTTTCATGGAAATTCTCCAAAGGAAAAGTGGGTGGAAAGCGCACAACTCGATGAGCTGTTGGTAGTACTACCCAGGGCGATGGCGTTTGGATGCAGTACCGGAAAAATAAATTTTTTCATCTGCCATTGCTACGGCCATCGCCGATGCACTGGAGTGCGTAGCGCGTGCAAAGCCAGGCAGCCGTTGGACGACGTGGGCGCCGCGATATCCGTGACATCTGCCCCTGAGCTCGTGCAGTGCCGATTCTTGCTCGCAGCCTTTCCAGCCTGGGTGGAAGACGCAAGAGCCTGCTGCTGCCTTGCATCGGCCCTGGCCGGTATCCATCGATGGTAGTCGCCAAAAAAAGCTCGCACAGCGGACTGTTCTCTTTAGATTGTGGTTTTAGAACCCTGATTCAGAGGCGTCACCGCTGACACCTGGTGACCTGGAAGTTATCCACATGGCGCCTGCGTTGGCCGCTCAGGCATCGCGCCGGGCAACCAGACGCCCGGCCGCGATGGCATCGAGAAAGCTCTGACACATCGGGCGCGCCGCGCGACGCCCCGCACGTTCCTCGAGCAGCATGCCGCAGGCATCCACCGTCACCACGAGCGCGGCGTCGCGGCTCTGGAATGTCTGGCCGGCAAACGCGGTGGCTTTTTCCTGCAGATAGCTCTGCTGCTGGTGTACGAGCGCTTCGCTGGCCGCTGTCTGCATCTGGTGTCCGAAGTCGCGCTTGCTGGCCAGCAGCGTTCTAAGGTAGGCATAAAGCCGGCGGCCTTCGAGCTTTTCGAGGTACTTGCGCGTTGCTCCCACGACATCTGATAAGCGCTGCCTGGCTTGCCCGGCAAGCTTCATCAGCTGCAGCACGCTGGTGCCTTGCAAGCCCCGGTCGCGTACCAGCCAGGCAAGATCTGCCGGCAGCTTGAGCTTGCCAAAAGTCTCGAATTGCGCGCCGGCAGACTGGGTGCAGGGCGCTGTCGGTACGGCAGGAGTGGACGCAGCGATGTGCTGCGGGCGTGGCGCGGGCGCAAGGATGGGTGCCTTGCCGGCATGGCTGCTGTCGGTCAGCAACAGGGCATCGAGCAGTTTGAGCGTCGGGATCAATGGCGAGCTCGAGCCACGCAGACCGGCACGGGCTTTTTGCACCCTTTCGATCAAACCGCGCTCCTCGAGCCACTTGATGACACGGTGGACGGTTTCCACCGATTTCCCCGATTCGCGGGCAATCGTGCTGCGACTGGCCACAATCGGCGAATTCAGCCGAATCAGGTTGATTTTCTTGATGATGCGAAAAATGACCCGAAGGTAGCCATCTGGCATGTCCCGGAACAAGGGGGACTCATCGAGCGCCGAGCAGGCACGCGCAATCATCGAAGGGTAAACAGTAGGGGCGAGCGTTTCCATCGCGGTCTCCAAAGGACACGAAAATCCCTTGACGACTTCTTCGCGGTTCCCTTACTATTCGCTCGTTCGGAGAGCTTTTGACCGATTTGCGTCGGTTGAAGGAAATTGCGAGGAATCATCAAGATTCACAAGGAACCCTCAAGGTTGGCGCTTTGAGGGTTTTTTGTTGTCTGAACGAAAGTGGCGGGAATCAGGTCATGGTCGTTCTCCGGTTTTCAGAGGCCCAAACGCACCGAACCCCGCTCGGGGCGGGGTTCGGTGGGGGTGTTTATGCGTATAAACAGTGGGCGGTGGACGGTGTCCCCTGGTCGGGGTGGGCCACGGCGTTCCAGGCGCCGGTGACTGTTTATACGTATAAACAGCTGTCAGGAGGCCTCCAGCAGTGCCTTCCTGGCCCGACCGGAGCTGTTTATACGCATAAACAACCGTCGTTACAGGCGCCTCCCCAAGGGCCTCTGGCGCCATGGCAATCGCCTGGCACTGCTGCGCAAGGAAGTCGCGCGACAGCTGTGGATGCGCATGAACTCCCAGCTGAAGCGTCTGCGCGGCGGGCGCAGCGTTCTTGAGGAATTCATGCGTATCGACAGCGCACATACCCACCGCGCCATGTTCCGATCCCGGAGCCAGGCGCAAACGTGCAAAAACCCGCGAGCCATGCAAACGCAGGGCGGCGGGTTTATGCGTATAAACAGTGTCAGTCATGGGAGCCCGACTTCTCGTCCGCATCAACCTTTTCCGGCTCGCGTGCGATCACCACGGCTACGGTGTCCAGCAGGTTCTCCAATGCGGTGGCAAACGCCAGGCGCTTGTCATCGGGCACGGCAATCGATACCTCGAAGACATCACCGCGCTGCTTGTAGTAGCCGTTGGAGTATTTGATCTGCTTGGAGGGACTCGCGCTCTTGGAGCCCGAAGGGTTCAAAAGGGCCTGGGCCTGGTTCGACAACCAGCGCAGCGGCTGGTCCTCGGCCGCGAACTTGTTGGCCAGCGACACCGCGCGGCGCTGACCGCATTTCTCATGCACCTTGAGCAATTGGTAGGCGGCATTGGCGCCGAACTTGTCGGGATGCTGGCGCACGAGCTCCAGCAGGTCCTCGGGCAGGCGGGCGTAAGCCCGGTAGAAGCTCATCAGCGTCTTCGACAGCTTGGCGCGACGCGCGATGTCCGATGCGGATTCACCGGCAACGATCAGCTTCTCATAGAACATCGCCCGGTCGAAATCGCAATGCTGCTGGCGGCACTCGTTTTGTTCGTAGCCAAACCAGGCGGATTCTTCCAGGCTCAGGTCGAGATGGATCTCGGCGAGCAGCGAGGCAAAAACCTTGTGCTGACGGCACGCCTGCACCCGCGTCCAGCCATCACAGATGATGAACCGGCCCGCCACATTGGGATGGGGAATGACATGGATCGGATCGTGCTGTCCCTGGGTGCGCAGGTTCTCCGCGCGCTGCAGGATCATCTCGGAGGTATAGACCTCACGCGGAGCCAGAGGATTGGGATCGATCAACTCGAGGCTGATCTGCTGCAGATGCCTTTCATGCGTCACGCCAGGCGCCGGCGCCTGCGCGTTGTCATCCGCGGCCTGGCCCGCCGGCTCCGGCTTGGCCGCAGGCATGTCCGGCAGCGCATGCAGCGGCACCGTCGGCACGACCGAGCCACTCTTGATCAGACCTGAAAGCTTGGGCGGCAGTTTCGCCATGGTCACTCTCCCACCGGCATGCCAGGCATGGTGATGCGATAGCTGCGGATCAGGCTCTTGGCCACATCGTAGATCGCAGCCGCACCGACCGAGCTCGGCTCGAACTCCACCAGCGGTGCGGTTTCACGCGCATTGGGATTCAATTGGCGGGCGAAACCGGAGAACTGCGGAATGATCGAGTCATTGAGCATCGAGCCATACTTCGAATACAGAAAACCCATGCTTTCGCGCACATGCTTGAGGCTTGGGTGGTACTTATTGATCACCACCTCCATGCCGACCTCGGCGCCAGTCACGGACTGGATCTCAGCCAGGTTCGACGCCAGCGAATCGAGCGCGCGCAGGCAGCTGCCTTCGGGCTCGACAATGGTCAGCACCTTGCCCGACACCTTGGCCGCAAAGGAAAATGCCAACCCGATGGGGGTCGTGCCCGGCGCAGTGTCGACGATGATGACGTCATAGGCACTGCCCAGGAACGCGCCATTGCGGTTGAGAAAAAGCTGCGCCCGCGCATGACTTGCCATCACTGCCACCAGACTGGCATCGGTTTCGGCCAGGGTGATGTCGGCGGGGATCAGATCGAGAAATCCACCTTCATAGATATGCTTGATGGCCGCAGGCAACTCCGCATCGGGTTCCTTCTCGGCCTTGCGCAGGAAATGACCTATGTGGCGGATATCGGTCTCGTAACCAGTTGTATCAACGCCGAGCAGATTCGATGCCGATGCCTGAGGGTCGGCGTCGATGACCAGCACCCGAAAGCCCATCATGGCCAGCGAAGATGCGACGTTCACCGACACGCTGGTCTTGCCGACGCCGCCCTTGGTCATGCGCGTGACGATGACCGGCGGAAGCTGGGCGGATCCGAGCGGGAGGTCATGCGTGGCAGGAGGCACCAAGCCTGCCGCACGGTAACGCGCCGCCCGCATGTCGGCCGGGGTGTACTTCATGTGATGCTGGCCTGCAGGCTTTTCGCGACCCACCAACTCCTGCAATTTTTTTGCGGAGACATCCAAGCCCGACAGCACTGTCGCTACAGATGTTTTGAATTGAATCGCTCTAGCCATGGCATTAACCAACATATCTCATGTTTGAGGACGCAAGCATAAGGCCGAAGTACAATGTTGACAAGTTTTTTGTGATGCCGCGGAAAAAAAGTCTTAAATGCGGACCATCTCGCGCAAGCTTTCCTCAGATCATGGGAGATGAAGGGTTTTGCGGTGCCAGGCCGTCGACCAGGTTGAAGCGAAGGATGCCTCCAGCTCCCATGCATTTCGGATCTAAACCAAGGCAATGCCGCTGCAGGGAGTGGCAGCTTGTTGTCGCGGTCGACCCAGAGGGTCACAGGTGATGCGATCTCGCCAGTCACCGCCATGGTCCAAGCACGGTATTTTTTTAACTTTGTGGATCCCCAGAGGTTGCGGTCGTCAGATCCGTGCCTGTATCGGTCTCCAGCTGTAGAGCCTCACACGATGATTTCTTGTAAAGCACCTTATATGAATGAATTTTTAGCAGCTAAAGCCGATTGCTTTCGGCAACAGCCGCAAGGGAACTCTTGGTTGGAACGACTCCCTGTATCTTGCTTACATGTCATCTATGCTAATCAAATTTAATTTGCTGGTTTTATTGTTTGAATCATGTAAGCTGTATTGACCAACAAAGATCACGAGTCATCGCCTGCCAGCAGACTCCGTAATCGGCCATGATCAAACCTGATCGAGACGTCTGTCGTGCTTGGACCGGCGCGTGCCGTGCTCGTCCAAAGACGTATCTGGTTTGGTGGGGTGCCAGCTGAAAGCCGATGAGCAACGCTCGACCCCTCGGCAAAAAAATCCGCGTCTCCCGTAGCTATCCGCTTGCCCAGTTCCAGGAGGCACTGCAATGCCGTGCAAGGCTTGACGCGGGACCTCTCGGTCTGCATCCCCAACGTCAAGCAGACAACATATGCCATGACGACAAGCACTTCCAGGCCCCTGGGCCATTGCTGTCATGCCTGTGCTCCTCTCTCGGCTCGGATCAATGATTATTCATATATGAACCATATGGCATGTAAGCTGCGTTCAATATTTCAAGCGGACTTTGGTGATCGTATCAGCCCGTCTCATTCGTGCTTTGCAAACCGCTGCAGCGAGCGATGCGCATGGGGACGCTACACACCCGTGCGTTGAGACCATCCGGCGTGCTCGTCCACCCCAAAATGTCAAAGCGCGAATTGAAGGCGCTCTATGCGATTGCGGCCGTTTTTCTTGGCCGCATACATCTGTTGGTCGATGGCATCTGCAAAATGCGCGGATTTCCCGCCTTCACCGGGCACCACCGTGCCCACACCGATGCTCACGGTGAGCCGATGGGCATGTGGCGACAGCGCGTGGATGATGGCCTGCTTGGCAATGCGCCGCTCGCAGCGTTCGGCCACTTTCCAGGCAAGGTCGGCATCGGCTCCGGGCAGCAAGATCACAAATTCCTCGCCGCCAAAGCGCGCCACCAGATCGCGGGAACCATCGGGCACCAGGCTCAGCGTATGCGCCACTTCCACCAGGCACTGATCGCCGCGCAGATGCCCATACAGGTCGTTGTACTGCTTGAAGTAATCGATATCGATCATCAGTAGCGACAGCGGCTGTCCCTGGAGGCGCGCGGTTTCCCATTCCTGCTCGAGGCTGGCGTTGAGGCGCCGGCGGTTGGCGATGTTGGTGAGGCCGTCCTTGAAAGACAGCGCCTCGAGCTCGCTTTGCAGCGTGAGCAACCGCTCCTCGGTCTTCTTGCGCTCGCTGATGTCGAACATGAAACCGATCAGCGATTCGACCTCCCCCCGCGCATTGCGCACCACATGCACGACATCGCGGATCCACACGTATCCGTTGTCGCGCGTCAGCGCACGGTAGTCGGCCTCGTGGTCGACACCGGATTGCGACTGCGTCACGCAGAAGTTCACTACCCGTTCGCGGTCATCGGGATGCATGCGCTGGGCCCAGTCCTCGACGCTGCGCCAGCTGTCACGGCTCCAGCCCAGCAACGGCTCGATCTGCGGGCCGATATAGGAAAACTTCATGCTGGCCCAGTCGATCTTCCAGGGAATGGCCTGGGTCGATTCCAGCAGCGTCTGGTAGACCCGGGGGTCGTCGCTGAACTCTGTCACATGGGCCATGCGCGCCCCTCCCTGTCGATGTCTGTCTGAGAGCCTGAGCCGGGCACACGCCTGGCCGCAGCAGAGCATACCTCGCCCGCGGGGCCGCCTGGCGCGCTTAAGATCGGGGCCATGAAGCCAGCAGCGCAACTCCGTCTCCAAGTTCCTTTTTCCGCCAAGGACATGGCCAAGGGTCTGGGTGCGCGCTGGGACCCGCAGCAGCGCAGCTGGTATGTGCCCCACGGCGTGGACATCGAACCCTTCAAGGCCTGGTGGCCCGCGGAGCTCAAGGCGCAGGGCGCAGACGCGCTTGCCAAGGTGGTCTCGTCGGGCGCCAGCACGCCGCGCAGGCCGACCGCCACACCTGCTTCGTCAGGCAAGGGGGGGTTCATTACCGGACCTGCCGAAATGGCACCGGACCTTTCGGACAAGCTGCCCTGGGAAAATTGAGCCGGTAAAACCGTGGGCGGCTTCACAGCCGTTCAAGACTCAGCGCTGGCGGACCTTCGCTGCGCTATCTGACGCCGGCGCCTCGGTCCGCGCCAGCGGCGCCTGAACGCCGACGTCGCGTGTCACGAAGCGCGCTTCGAGCCAGTCGGCCCAGCGCGCTGCGCGGCGCATCAGATCGCTGCGGTACACCGCGTTGTACCGTGGAGTGCGCGAATGGTAGTTGGCAACGCGGGTCCAGAGGTCACCCGAGTCCCTGCGGATATGCTGGCGCAGCCGCCAGGCCGCCAGCTCGAACGGATAGCAGCCTGCGGCCGCCACATCGCCGGCATCGATGCCAAAGCGGCGCAGCTCGGTAAGATAGCCGGTGTTGAACTGCATGGCGCCCACGTCGTGCGTGCCATTGGTGTTCTTTACCCATTGGCCCGGCTTGCCGCCTTCCTTTTCGGCCACGGCCAGCAGAATGTTGGCCGGCAACTCGTACTGCATGGCCGCCGAGATCGAGCAGACCACGCGCTCGTGCAAAGGGGCCGCAAGATCGGCCAGAGGGGCGCTGTCCATCGAAGTGCTCAGCGCAAGGCGGCACTGTCTCGAAGCGCATCTTCCGCCGCCACCCTGGCGCGCCAGTCACTTTGCGCGCGCGCATGATCGCGGGCGGGAACCCAATAGCCTCCGCGCTCGGGCACGCCCACGTAGCGCGGCAACACTTGGGCCCAGTCGCTGTAGGCATGCGCGAGGTAGGCTTCGCAATAAGCTGGCATGCGGTTGCTTACCGCAAAGTCATCGGGCGCCAGACCCGTGAGCCTGCGCTCGCTGGCATTGAGCGCGGCAGCGTCGCAGCGCCCCGCGGCTTGCGACTGGGCCGTGACCAGTGAAGACATCGGCGCGGTCTGCTGCGATGCCGGGCACAGGCGCAGGAAGTCGCCGCGCCGGCGAATGGTTTGCGCGAGGCGGCGGTGTGTGATGCTGAAATAGCGCCGCAAAGCCGGAGCGCACTCCTGCGGCGGCGACCCGGTCGACAGGCACAGGATGGCTTCACAGGCAAGCCTGGCATCGCCGTCGAACAATTCCTGGGCGCTGCCCGTGGGGGTGAAGCCGCTCAGGGCCAAGGTGGCCGCAACGGCCAGGTATCTGCGGTACATGGCAATTCTCCCTGGGGCATCAGCCCTTGCTTGAATCACGTTGCACAAAGGCGGCGATTTCGGCGGCGCGCTGCGTGCGGCCCCCTGCCCGGCCGTCTGTGGGAGGCGCTTCGGGGCGCTGGATTGCCGCCGCAATCCTCGCGCCCACGGTCGCGTCGATGCGCTGGCGTGCCTGGCTGCGCAAGCTGGCCAGCTTCTGCTTGCCCACGGTCAGTGAACCCTGGGCAAGATGGCTGGCAGTGCCCGCCGCCGTGGCCAGCGCACGGCTAAAGCCGTCCGCCCCCTGGTGCTGAAGGTCCAGGGGTGGGGTGGATTCGCTGTCGTCCCGTGCAGCGCCGTTGACCTGCTCGTCGGTAGCCCCTCCCCCTGCGCCCTCGTCCGAAGCGCGGGCGTTGGAGGCGTTGTCGCCTTCGTTGCGGCCCCTGCCCTGGCTTGCGCCATCAGCGCTGCGGCCCCCACTGCTGCTTTCGCCGTTCTCGCCGCGGTCGCCCCCCTCGGCAGCGCCGTCGTCACTGCCCGCCCCGCCGGTGCCCTCGCCGGTTCCTGCCCTCCCGCTGCCTGCGCCCTGGCCAGCATCCATTTCGGCAAATGCACTGGCTCCCGCTGCGCTGTTCGCGCCGCCTCCGGTATCTGGCGTGTCCCCAGCGCCAGCGCCCGCCGCCTGTGAGTAAGCGGCCATCAGCGCCTGCGCCCCACCCGCGGCGTTGGCCGCACCCGCGCGCATTGCCGCGCCTGCCATACCCGCTGCTGCCGACGCAGCGCCTGCGGCTCCCATGGCCGCGCCCATCACGGCCCCCGCGCCGAAGCTGCCCATATCGCCTGCTGCGCCGGCGCCGCCGGTGACCATGCCAGCCACCATTGCCGGCACCTTGGTGACCAGCATCAGCAGCACCAGGCAGAACACCACCATGACGACCATCTCGTTGAGGTTGATCTCCGTCCTGTTGAACTGGCTGTAGAAATCGGCAAGAAGGTCATTGCCGATGCCCACCAGCAGGACCATCGTCATCAGCTGCACGCCGACACCCAGCACCGTCTTGTAGTAATTGATGGCCATGTCGCTGGTCCAGCGGCTGCCGCCGAAGCCCAGAAAGAAGATGCCCGCGTACATCAGGATCCATCCCGAGACCAGCAGCAAGAGCATGTTGACCGCGACGGCCGCCAGCATCAGCAGGATGGCGGCGCTGAGCAAGACGCCCACCAGACTTTCCACGGGGTTCAACGCAGTGATGTTGCCCACGGCCTGCTGCCAGATCTTGAAGCCGACATCGACGATGGTCGATGGCGTGATGCTGGGTTGCCCCGTGGCGTTGGCACCCAGCATCTGCATCGATGCGATGATGGACGTGGCGAATGCCGGCCCGTTTCTCAGCAGCCAGAGGAAAAAGCCGAAAAACAGGATGAAGCGGATGAACTCGGCAAAGAATTCGGCCGTATCCGCCTTGCGCAGCACCAGCATGCCGCCGGTCCAGACCAGCGAGATCGTGCCCAGGGTCCAGAACAGCCAGGTGGCGGCGTTCATCATCACGCCCTGCCAGGTATGGGCCTGCCTGGAGAATTTATCCACCACCGTGTCGAGCAGTGCCAGATTGGTGAGGGCTGCCGCGGCCGGGCCGGACAGCAGCATCAGCCCCGCGCCGCAGGCCAACGCCATGCGCCCGGATCGCAGGGCCACGCTCGGAGCATGGAGTGCCATGGCAAGCCTCGTCAGGGTTTGATGGCCAGCCAGTTGAGCGGGTTGGGCGTATCGCCCATACGCGGCGCAAGTGGATCGTTCTTGGCATGGACTTCGCGCTCCTCCTCGCTCAGCGCCAGCCACTTGTCTGGCTGCATGGGCCATGCCGACTTCGGGATGGCCCTGCAGAAATCCAGGAATTCGGCGCGGCGTTCCCGGTCCCGGATGTGAATGGTCTTGAACGGACGGCAGTTGTCCTGGCTGACCTCGGGCAACGGCGGCTCGCTGCATGCGGTCAGACCCAATGCCAGCAGTGGCGCCAGCGCGAGAATGGGGGAAGCCATGAATGTCTCCTTCACGGTTTGAGGCCCAGCCAGTTGAGCGGACGGGGGGTGTCGCCCATGCGCGGGGCAACGGCTGCCTTTTGCGCCGCCAGCGCCAGGGCCTCGCGGCTGGCCGTTGCCTGCTGGCGCGCGGCAAGCGCCGTGTTCTGGGCAATGAGCACGGCACGGATCTGCTGCAGTTGATGCGCCACATGGCTGGCCAGTTGATTGGCCGCGCCCAGCGCCTGCATCTGTCCTTGCGCACCCTCGGCACCGCCTTGGAGCCTTTGCAGCTGCCGCGCGTCGGCGCGCAGGGTCTGCTGCTGCTGCTCGAGGCTGCGCAGCAGCGCGTCGTTGGCGCTTTTCTGCGTACGGGCGCCGAGTTGCCCCTGCTTCTCGGCCATGTCTCCCCACTGCGGACCCTTGCAGCGGGCACCGGTGCAGGTGAGCGCTGATGCCTGGTAGCCGTCGACATCCCTGAACTGCTGCAGATGCTTTTCGAGGCTGTTGGCCTGCTTGCGGTACTGGTCCATGGTGTCCATGGCGGCCAGCAGCCGGCCCATGGTGTCGCTCGCTTTATCCCAGACATACGCGCTGGGCTTGTCGGTGTTCTTCTCCATGTTCCTGAACTGCTCGAGCTGCAGCTCGAACTGCTGGGCTTGCTGGAGCGTATGCGTGATGGACTCCAGCAGATTGCCGGGGTCGGCCACGGGAATGCCGCCTGCCTGCGCGGCACTGACGGCAACCGCCCAGGCCGTCAGGGCACGGGCAGCGAATTCTTGAAATGGAAAGCCTTGCATGCGACACCTCCTCAATAGTCAAACGCCTGGTACGGCCGGGGAAAGCTCAGGTCCTTGGTGACGACCACATTGAATCGGTAGCCCGGGCGGATCTGCAGCGTCGGCGCGATGCCCATGTTCTTGGCGATCAGCTGCGCCGTGACCTGGCCCAGCTGCTGGCCCAGCGCTTCGCTCAGCGCGCTGCTGGTGGTCGGTGCGCCCCCGAAGGTCAAGGGCGCAGCGCGCTGGCTGATGGCAATGCCGGCCGTGACGCCCGACATCAACAGCGCCGAGCCAAAAAGCCGCAGATAGTGGTTGTTGGTGCGGTCATGGAAGCCCGATTGCCCCATGCCATCGGCGCCGGGCATTGCGCCGATGTCCATCGCCTTGCCATCGGGGAACACGATGCGCTGCCACGCGACCAGCACGCGCGACTGGCCATAGGCGACATCGCTCGCGTACTGCCCCACCAGCCGCGCTCCCTGTGGAATGAGCTTCCATTTACCGGTCGCGGTATCGAACACATCCTGGCTGACCTGCGCCACGATCTGGCCGGGCAGATCGGAGTTGATGCCGGAGATCAGCATCGCCGGCAGCACGAATCCGGCACGCAGCAGATAGGGGCTGCGCGGCGCCTCGGGCTGCGCATCGAGCTGCCAGCGATCGCTGCCCTGACCCTGCGGCTGGAACTGCGCGTACTCGGAGCCACCGCCACCGCCACCGCTACTGCCACCGCCACCGCTACTGCCACCGCCACCGCCACCGCCACCGCCACCGCCACCGCCACCGCCGGAGCCGGCACCGGGGGCGCCGCCGCGCTGCAACTGCTGCAGCCGTGCGCGCAAGGCCGCAGCCGGGTCTCCCGGTGCCTGGGCGTCGATCTGCTGGCGCGCCGCGGCCAGCCGTACCAGGGCCTCTTCGCGCGATGCCGCCGCCCCACCCCGCGCGGGTGCCGAAGCCGTGCTGCGCGCCGCCTCCATGCGCACGCCGGTCTTGGCCTTGATGGCCTCCTCGAGTTGCTGCAGCTTGAGCATGTGCACGCGCTGGGCATCCTCATCGATGGCCGACGCAGCCGCGGCCTGCGGCGGCCGGGGCGGTGCATCGAGGTTGTCCGGACGCGCGATGTCGATCGACAGCGGCACCGGCACTTCGGGTGGCACGCGGAGCTGCGCCTGGATGATGCCGTCCTTGCGCGTGCCCGCGATTTCCTGCGCGAACGCAGCGCTGCTGGCCGCCTTGTCGGCACGTGCCTCGGCGGGGCGATTTTGCCGCGCGGCGCGGTCCGCAGCCACCAGCACCATGAGCAGCAGGAACACCGCGACGGCCGCGATGGCGATATACAGCGGCAGGTTGTTGACACGCCGCACGCCCGCGCCCCGTGCCATGCCGGCGGGCGAGCCCAGCGGGGACATTTGGTCGATGGCTGCCATGGCTACTCCTTGCGCACCCAGGCGCCAGCCGGCACGAGCTGGCCGTCATGCGCCTGATAGACGCGGGTCAGGGTCTGGCTGCCCACCACCAGACTGATGCGGTGGAGCCCCGGGCCGGCGGCCTGGTCCAGCACATAGCCCAGTGGGATGCCGGTGGCGGGCGCCGCAGCCTGCGGGGACGCTGCGGCCGCCGTCGTCCCTTCGCCTGCGGCCCCGGGCCCGGCCGCTGCCGCGTCGGCCTTGAAATCCTCCAGCGCATAGCCCCGGGCACGCAGGGCGGCTGCGAGAGGCTGGCCAAAACTATCCGAGGTGGGCTGCTGCAGCACAAAGCGTGTATTTCCCGGTGGATGCAGCGCCACCAGTTGCCTTGCCGCGGCATCTGCGAGCTGCTGCTGCACGGCAGCGGGCGCATCGCTGAAATTGCCCAGGGACTTGGGGCCGTTGGCCGCGCAGCCGGCAAGGCAGGCCAGCCACAGCGCACAGGTGATGAAGCGGGTCATGGACGTGCCCCCCGGGTGATAGTGACGCGGTCCTGGCTGCGCCCGACGCCGGCCACCAGCACCGCCTTGTCGAAGACCGCATCGACGATGTAGCGGTCGCCCTGCACGCGGTAGTTGACCATGACCGTATCGTCGCCCTGCAGCGGTCCGCCCTCCTTGCGCACGACCAGCAGCGCCGGCGCTTCGGTCTGCTGCATCGCGCCGGGCATCTCGATGATCGTCTTGCGGCCGTCGTTGTACACGCGCACCGGTTTCCAGCGCGCCGCGCCCGCGATGTCATAGGCGAAGTCGAGGTTGCCCAGGTATTCGCCGGTGGAGGCCAGCGTGCGCTGCTGCTGCTCCTGGCCGGCGCGGGCCTTGAGCGCGTCCCACTTGGCCAGCGCCTCCTCGGGGTAGGTGAAACCCACGCGCGGCATGAAGGCCGTGCGGTGCGAGCGCAGCCGCAGGTGGTAGGTGCGCCGGTCGGTGGAGACGATCAGCGAGGTCTCGAGCCCCACATCCATCGGCTTGATCACCAGATGCTGGACCTCGGTTGCGCCACTGCCCGTGATGGCCGGCTCCACGGTCCAGCGCGCGGCGTCGCCCAGGTGGATCGAGTTGACCTGCTCGCCCGCCTGCAGCTCGATGTCGCAGACCTGCAGCACCGCGCAGACGATGCTCGGCTGCTGCGCGCCGAACAGGAAGCGCACCGCCCCGTCGCTGCCGGCCACGGGCTGCAGGCCCTTGGCATCGGGGTTGCGCCACTTGTTGGCAATGGCGATCGCGGCTTTTTCCTGGGCCGTGAGCTGCGGGTTGCTGCTGGAGAAATAGAGTTCGTTCAACCGGGGCTCACCCGGGCCGGCGGCATGGCCCAGGGAGGATACGGCGCCCAGCACCAGCGCCAGAAGAAGTTTGTCCATGCCCATTCCTCTCAAAGCTGTTTCGACCAGGAAAAATCGCGGGCGTAGATGCCCAGCGGGTTGTTGCGCAGCTGCTCCTCGGTGGTCTGCGCGGTGGGCGCCACGGTGTAGACCGTGACCAGCGCGCGCATGCGCACCGGCGCGCCCTTCGGGATGCCCTGGCGGTCGTGCGTGCTTTCCATCCAGTCGACCTGCCAGGTGTCGGGTGTCTGCGGCAGCACCGACAGGATCTCGGTGCTCACGGTTTCCTGGGTCGCGCGCTTGAACGGGCTGCTGTCCTCGCTGCCGTTGAGCCAGGCATTGGCCTTTTGCGTGGCCGCATCGTCGGGGCTCAGCATCGAATAGGCGCGAAACACCGCCTTGCGCTGCAGCGCCACATCGGGGGTCACCAGGCGCAGGTCGCTGATGAACGACGCCACCGCCGCATGCACCACGCGCGGATCGGCCGCGGCCGCGCGCGCCGCCGGCGCGATGGCCAGCGGCTGCCCGAGCTTGTCGACCTCGACCACATAGGGCACGAACTTCGACTGGCTGCCGATGTAGACCATGCCGCCGACGGCCGCCAGCACGATCAGCAGCGACATCAGCCCCAGCAGCTGCCAGGCCTGGCGCGACGACACCAGCGCGCCCACATGGTCGTTCCAGCTGCGGCGTGCATTCAGGTAGGGGTTGTCGCTGTCCTCCCGCACTGCAGGCACAGCCTCGACGCCCGGGCGCGCATGCACCCAGCTTCCAATCGTTTGGGCAATGTTCATGCCGACACCTCATAGTCCTTGAGTTGCAGATGGCGCGCGGCCAGCCAGGGCTCGACCCAGCCTGCGCCGAACTTGGCTTCGAGCCCCTTGATGGTGCCCAGCGACTCCTTGTCGCTCGCTCCGACAAAGGCCAGCGCCAGCGGCCCGAGCGCCAGGTCGTAGAGCCGGCGGCCGCTTTCGGACACGTAGTAGTACTGGCGCTTCGGAATGGCGCTGGCCAGGATCTCGATCTGCCGCGCGTTGAGCCCCATGCGCCGGTACAGCGCGGCGGTGTCCTCGTCGCGCGCGTAGATGTTGGGCAGGAAGATCTTCGTGGCGGTGGACTCGACGATGACATCGAGAATGCCCGACTGCGCCGCGTCGGACAGGCTCTGGGTGGCCATCAGCACCAGGCAGTTGGCCTTGCGCATGACCTTGAGCCATTCGCGGATCTTGGCGCGAAACACCGGGTGCCCGAGCATCAGCCAGGCCTCGTCGAGGATGATGGCCGCGGGCTGCCCCTGGAGGCTGCGCTCGATGCGCCGGAACAGGTAGAGCAATGTCGGCAGCGCGTACTTCTCGCCCAGGTTCATCAGCTCCTCGATCTCGAACACCGTGAAGTCCGACAGCTGCAGGCCGTCTTCCTGCGCGTCGAGCAGATGTCCCATGCAGCCGTCCACCGTGTACTGGCGCAGCGCCTCGCGGATGGCCTCGTCCTGAATGGTCACCGTGAGCTCGGACAGCGTGCGCGCGCCGCTCGCGTGCATGTTCAGCACCGCGTTGCCGATCTCGTTGCGCTGCGCGGGAGTGCTCACCACGTGGTTGAGCGCCAGCAGCGTGTCGATCCACTCCATGGCCCAGGCCCGGTCGGCGCGGGTGTCCAGGAACTGCAGCGGGCAGAACGCCAGCTGCTCGTCGTCCGCCGCCACCGTGAAATGCCGGCCGCCGACGGCCTTGGCCAGCGGGTACATGGACAGGCCCTTGTCGAACGCATGGATGCACATGCCCGGGTAGCGCCGCAGCTGCGCGGCCAGCAGCGCCAGATGGGTCGACTTGCCCGCACCCGTGGGGCCGAACATGAAGGTGTGGCCCAGGTCGCGCACGTGCAGATTGAGCCGAAACGGTGTCGAGCCCTGCGTCACGCAGTGCATCAGCGCCGGCGCCAGCGGCGGGTACAGCGGGCAGGGCGCGGCGTTGAGCCCGGTCCAGATGCTGCTGGTGGGCAGCAGGTCGGCGAGGTTCAGCGTGTTGATCAGCGGCCGGCGCACGTTCTCCACCCCGTGCCCCGGCAGGCTGCCCAGGTAGGCGTCAAGCGTGTTGATGGTCTCCACGCGCGCGGCAAAGCCCAGGCGGTTGATGGCTTTTTCGATCTGCCGCGCCGCGGCTTCGAGCTGCGTGCGGTCCGGGTCCATGAGCACCACCACGCTGGTGTAATAGCCCGCCGCGACCAGCCCGCTGTTGATCTCGGCTATTGCCGATTCCGCGTCTGCGACCATGGACAGCGCATCCTGGTCGATGGCGCCGGTGTGGGTGTTGAACACCTGGTCGAAGAAGCCGCGCGTCTTTTGCCGCCATTTCTTGCGAAAGCGCTCGAAGTGCCTGGCCGCCTCGATGCCGTCCATGAAGATGAAGCGGCATGACCAGCGGTACTCGCAGGCCAGCTCGCCCAGCGCCGTGAGCATGCCGGGGCTCGATTCGAGCGGAAAGCCTTCGATGGCCACCACCTGGATGAAGCGGCGCCCGATCTTGGGCACCACACCGCCGAGCAACTCCTGGCCGCCGAGCACCGCGTCGAGGTACATCGGGTTGCGCGGCAGCTGCACCGGATGGTCGAGGCCGGTGATGCAGCGCTGCAGCCAGCGCAGCAGGTCGTCGTGCGTGACGCAGGTGCCGTCCTCGGCCGTGATCTTCGTGGCGCGCAGGCGCTGCAGTTCGACGGCCGACGACAGCCGTGACTCGACGGCCACGCACTCGCGCTGGAAGTGCTCGATCAGCCCCTGCGTGCGCGCCCGGTGGCCCGGCGCCCGGGTGTCGTCATCGAACATCAGCTCGACGAAGCGGCGCTGTGCCAGCAGCGGCGGAAAATAGCTCAGGCTCAGGACGAAGTAGCCTTCGTACATCGTGCCCAGGCGCTCGAACAGCCGGCGGCGCTCCTCGTCGATGGCCGCCGACACCGGGTCGGGGAAATGCGAGAGGCCGGACGCCGCGTAGCGCGGCGCGGGCATGCGCACCGCGTCGACATGCAGCATCCAGCCATTGCCCAGGCCCGCCAGCGCCTGGTTGATGCGCATGGAGACCGCCTCGCGCTGCGCATCGGTGCTGCTGGCGTTGTCTTCCCCCTTGTACAGCCATGCCGCGGTGAAGGCGCCGTTCTTGCCGACGATGACCCCGTCGTCGACCACGGCCGCGTAGTTGAGCAGGTCGGCCAGCCCGGCGTCCTGGCAGCGGTGGCGCTTGAGCTTGAGCTGTGCGTCCACGGCACGGATGCGCAGGAACAGATCCAGCAGCAGTGCCGCGCCGAGCACGGCAATCAGGACGGCGATGGCGGCAATCATCGCGCTGCCCTCGGGGCTGCTGCGCGGTTCACGCGAAACGGCGTGCTGCGCGGGCGGTAGTAGGCCTTGTAGCGGCGGTGGCGCAGGTAGACCGCGCGCAGCTTGGGGTCGGATTTCGCCATCAGCCGGCACGCAAACAGCGCGCCGAACCACAGCAGCAGGCCAACCACCGAGGCGCGCAGCTCCTGGGCGCTGAAGACCAGCGCAAAGGCCAGCAGGCCCGAGAACATCACCAGCTCGCGGTCGCCGCCCATGAACAGGTTGTCGCGGTTGCCCGAGCGGCGGATGGGAATGGTGCGCAGGGCCATCGCTCATCCCCGCTGCACTGGGGCCTGCGCCGCAGCGGTGGGCGCCGCCGTGGGGCCCTGCGCGATGTCGGCGCCGCGGCCGAAGAAGGTGCCCATCACGTTCTGCGCGCCGACCAGCAGCGCCATGACCAGCACCAGGAAGATCAGCGTGCGAAAGAACCCGTTGAGGTCGCCGCCGAAGATCAGCACCCCGCCCGCGATGACGAGGCCGATGATCGACAGCGCAAAGGCCACCGGGCCGGTCACCGAGTTGCGCAGGTTGTTGAGCCAGCCCTCGTAGGGCAGCTGGCCGCCCTGGCCTTCCGCGGCCCAGGCCGGGGAGCCGGCGAGCAGCCACAGCAGCGCCAGCGCCAGCAGCAGCCAGGGCCAGTGCGGCCGCAATGAACGGCGCGCCGACGCGCCGCACAGGCCGGGGGAAAAGGATTTGCGATGCATGGAATGCGCTCCTTACAGTGTTTGGGTGATGTAGCGGCCCTGCGCGTACCCGGAGATTGCGAGGATCTCCTGGACCCGCCGTCCGCCTTCGGGGGTCCGGGCGATGTGCACCACGACATGAACCGCCTCGCCGATGAGCGCTTCAATCTCCGCCGGCGCCGCCTCGTTGCGCGTGATCAGCGAACGCAGCCGCGTCAAGCCAGCGTGGGCGTTGTTGGCATGCAGCGTGGCCGCCCCGCCCTCGTGCCCGGTGTTCCAGGCGTCGAGCAGATCGAGCGCCTCGGCGCCGCGCACCTCGCCGACCAGGATGCGGTCGGGGCGCATGCGCAGCGTGGTCTTGAGCAGCATGGCCATCGGCACGTCCATCGAGGTGTGGAACTGCACGAAGTTCTCGGCCGCGCACTGGATCTCGCCCGTGTCCTCGAGGATGAACACGCGCTCGGTGGGGTCGCAGGCGACCATTTCGTGGATGATGGCGTTGACCAGTGTGGTCTTGCCCGAGCCGGTACCGCCGATGACCAGGATGTTGCGATGCGCGCGCACCGCAGCTTGCAGCGCGTCGTGCTGCGCCTGGGTCATGGTGCCGGCCTCGACATACTGGGCGAGCGCAAAGATGGCGACCGCGCGCTTGCGTATCGCAAAGGTGGGCGCGGGCACCACCGGCGGCAGCTGCCCGGCGAAACGCGAGCCGTCGAGCGGAAATTCGCCTTCGAGCACGGGCTTGCCGCGGGTGACTTCCTTGCCGTGGTAGCCGGCGATGGTCTTGATGATCGCCTCGGACTGGGCCGTGCGCAGCGCGCCGATGCACTGCATCTTCTCCCCCAGCCGCTCCTGCCACAGCCGCCCGTCGGCATTGAGCATGAGCTCGACGGTGCGCGGATCGTTGAGCGCCCCCAGCAGCAGGGGACCCATGTCGCGCTCGAGCTTGCGTTTCGCGCGTTCCTTGAGGCTGGAGAAGTCTTCTTCAATCATTGCGCCCACCAAAAAAGCAATTCGGCGAACGATATACCGAAACAAAAACCGCAACAACGGCTCTCGCTTCAAAGAAGTGTTACTTGAAATTACCGACCGGGAGCAGGATGGCGCTTGCCCTGAGAGAGGCAAGACGTTGGAATGCGCGGGTTTTTAGCCGCTAAAAAAAGTGGTGCATCCGCTCAAGAAGGCGAATTCCCTGACTTGAAAATGGCCTTGCGATTGGCCTCATCCCACTGGCGCACGCTGAAGGCTTGGTAGTCCGTGAGCACCGCCGACACTTCTGTCAGGCCCTGCGGCAGGCTGCGGGCCACCTGGTATCGTCCGTTGCCCTCATGCACCGCCGGCACGTTATCGGACGCCTGGAGCAGTGTCGGCAGCTCCACCTCCAGCGCACTCGCAATGGCTGCCATGATCTTGAGCGACGGGTTGGCCTTGCCATTGGTCAGGTCCGAGAGAAACGAAATCGACATGCCGGCCTTGTGCGCGAGGGCCTGCTTGGTCATTTGCCTTTGCTCCAGCAGCCGCAGCACGTTGTCCATGAAAATTTCGTAGTACACGACTGGCGCCCCCTTGTCCGGTTTTTAGCCGCTGAAGTTTCTTCTTGCAGGGGCCAGGCTGGGACGGATCCACAGCGCGCTGGCGCCACTCGGACAAATATCTTAGCGTGGAAGCGGTGCAGCGTGGCCCTGGAGCTTGCCGCCCCACACCGCGCCCGCCCTCAACCCCATTGCGGCGCCAGGCCTTCGGGGTCGACGAGGCGCTGCCCCCGGTCCATGGCGTCGATCTGCGCCAGTTCCTCGCCGCTCAGGCGCAGCTCCCGCGCTGCAAGATTGCCAGCCAGGTGGGCGCGCCGGGTCGAGGAGGGAATCACCGCGAAACCGCGCGCCAGCGCCCAGGCCAGCGTGACCTGCGCGGGCGTGGCGCCGCGGGCCTGGGCCATGGCCTGGATCAGCGGCTCCCCGAGTGCCTGGCCATAGCCAAGCGTCATGTACGAGGTGATGCGGATGCCATGCGCGCGGGCGTGCGCGACGACCTCGGGGTTCTGCAGCCGCGGGTGCAGCTCGATCTGGTTGGTGGCGATCTGCGCCGCGCCCACCGCCTCGATGGCCTGCTGCTGCAGCGCCACGGGGAAGTTGGAGATGCCGATCGCACGCGTCAGGCCCAGCTCGCGCGCTTGCATCAAGGCGTCCAGCGTTTCGGTCAGCGGCACCGCGCCCCCGGGCGAGGGCCAATGGATCAGCGTGAGGTCGACATGGTCGGTGCGCAGTTTGGCCAGGCTCTCGCGCAGGCTTGGCAGCAGCCGCTCGCGGCCCAGGTTCTCGGTCCAGATCTTGGTCGTGAGAAACAAGTGGTCGCGGCCCACCCCGCTGTCGGCAATGCCCTGGCCGATATCGGCCTCGTTGCCATAGATCTGCGCGGTATCGATGGCGCGGTAGCCGAGCTCGAGCGCATGGCGCACCGAGTCGATGACGGCACTGCCCGTGAGGCGAAAGGTGCCCAGGCCGAAGTCGGGAAGGTGAAAGGAGGGGGTCATGGGAAGCTCCGTTGAAAAAAGGAAATCAGTGGCCTGCAGATGGCAGCATGCGTACATCGCGCCGATCGAGCGCGCCGCTCAGCTCGGTGAGTGCCAGGGACACCAGCACCACCAGTGCGCCGATCCACGGGGTATGCCGCAGGCCCCAGTGGCTGACGATCAGTCCGCCGGCCCAGGCCGCGCCGGCAATGCCCAGGTTGAAGGCCGCGATGTTCAGGCCCGAGGCCACATCCACGGCCTGCGGCGCGAAGCGCTCGGCCTGCTTGACGACATAGACCTGCAGCCCGGGCACGTTGCCGAATGCCACCGCGCCCCACAGCAGCACCGTGACCACGGCCAGCCAGGGGTGCGGGGCGGTGAAGTTCAGCACCAAGAGCACGGCGGCGAGCGCGGCGAAGATGCGCTTGAGCGCGGGGATCGCGCCATGGCGGTCGGCGAGCCGTCCGCCCCAGAGGTTGCCGGCCGCGACCGACACGCCATAGACCAGCAGCACCCAGCCCACCGCGCTGGCACTGAAACCGGAAATCTCGGTCAGGATCGCGGCCAGAAAGGTAAAGGGAATGAAGCTGCCGCCATATCCGATGGCCGTGGTCGCAAAGACCAGCAGCAGACGCGGCTGGGTCAGCACCCGGGCCTGCTGGGCGAGCGACGCGGGCGCGGCGTGGCGCAGCGCCCGCGGCACGAACACCAGGCTGCCCGCAAAGGCCAGTGCGCCGAGCAGCGATACCGCGAGAAAGGTCTCGCGCCAGCCGAAGTGCTGGCCGATGAAGGTGCCCAGCGGCACGCCGGTCACCAGCGCCACCGTGAGGCCGGTGAACATGATGGCAATGGCGCTGGCGGCTTTCTCGCGCGGTACCAGGCTCGTGGCGATGGTCGAGCCGATCGAGAAGAACACGCCATGCGCGAGCCCGGTCAGCACCCGCGCCGCCACCAGCGTCTCGAAGCCCGGCGCCTGCCAGGCCAGCAGATTGCCGGCGGTGAACAGCGCCATCAGCGCCAGCAGCAGCAGCTTGCGCGGCAGCTTGCCGGTCAGGGCCGTGAGCACCGGCGCGCCGATGGCGACACCCAGCGCGTAGAGGCTGACCAGCAGGCCGGCCGACGGCAGGCTGATGGCGAGATCGGCGGCCAGCGTGGGCAGCAGGCCGACGATCACGAACTCGGTGGTTCCGATCGCAAAGGCGCTGATCGTCAGCGCGAGGAGGGCAAGTGGCATGGCGGTGCAATGAAGTGGAGTAGCCGCACTGTGCGCTGCAAACCCTTGCCGAAAAAGCCCTGCATCAGCACAATACTCTTGATCTGGAATCAACAATCAATGAAAACCACCCTGGACGAACTGCAGGCTTTTGTCACGGTGATCGACACCGGCTCGATCACCGCCGCGGCCGAGCATCTCGCGCAGACGGTGTCGGGCGTGAGCCGCACGCTGCGCCGCCTGGAGGAAAAGCTCGGCACCACGCTGCTGCGGCGCACCACGCGCCGGCTCGCGCTGACCGAGGAAGGCGCGCTGTTCCTGCTGCGCGCGCGCGCGGTGCTCGATGCCGTCACCTCGGCCGAGGATGAGATGGCGGCGCGCCGCTTGCACCCGGCCGGGCGGCTGCGCGTCAATGCCGCCTCGCCCTTCATGCTGCATGCCGTCGTGCCGCTGCTGGCCGGCTTTCGCGCGCAGTACCCGGATATCGAGCTTGAGCTCAACAGCAACGACGACCTGATCGATCTGATCGAGCAGCGCACCGATGTCGGCATCCGCATCGGCGCGCTGCGTGACTCGACGCTGCATGCGCGGCCGCTGGCGCGCTTCGCGCTGCGCGTGCTGGCCGCGCCCGCCTACCTCAAGGCGCATGGCCGCCCGCGCCAGGTGGAAGACCTGCGCCGCCACAGCCTGATCGGCTTCACCCAGCCCGAAGGCCTGAACCGCTGGCCGCTGCGCCATGCGGGCGGCGAGGACTGGGAGATCGCGCCCGGACTGCGCGCTTCGAGCGGCGAGACCGTGCGCCAGCTCGCGCTGGCCGGCCACGGCATCGCGTGCCTGGCCGACTTCATGACCCGGGCCGACCGTGCGCGCGGCGATCTGGTGCAGGTGCTGGTGGCGCATACCGTGGAGCAATTACAGCCGGTGAACGCGGTCTATTACCGCAACACCGAGCTGGCGGCACGCATCCGGGTGTTTGTCGACTATCTGGCGCAGCAGTTGCAGCGCACCGACTGAGCCGCCACCAGGGGCATCAGTCGCGCGGCGGCGGCTTGAGCAGTCCGCTCTCGATATGCCCGGCCACCAGCTGGCTGATCTCGGAACGCACCCAGCGGTGCAGTTCCGACGCGTCCTGGCGCCGTGGCCAGGCCATGCGGTAGGTGATCTCGCGCAGCGGCGGCGGCAGCCGGCTGGTGACCAGCGGAAAGTGCCGGCGGTGCAGCGCCGCGGCAAACGCCGGCATCGCGCTCGCGTAGTCGCTTTCCATGAGCACCTGCGGCGCCAGGCCGAAACCGGACACATAGGCCGCGAACTGCATGCGGCGCTGCGTGCCCTTGAGCGCGCGGTCGAAGTTGGTGCGCCGGCCGTGCATCTGCGTATAGGCAAACCAGCGGATGTTCTCCAGGTCGTCGAGCGACAGCTGCCGCCGGCCAGCCAGCGGATGGTGCGGGCCCATCACCGCGACGCGCTCGTCGCGGAACAGGGGCTTGTGGCTGAAACGGCTGGGCACCTTGGCAAACAGGCCGATGGCGATGTCCTGGCGCTCGGCGTCGAGGTCCGCGGGATCGAACTCGCCATGCACCGGGTGCAGCTTGGGCACCACGCGCGGGGCGCGCTGCGCCAGGCGCTGCAGCAGCGGGCCGGCCAGCAGCAGCTCGAAATGCGCGGCAATGCCGATGTCCACCACGCCCTCGGCCTGCACCGGATCGAAGGATTCGGCCACCGTCAGCGCCTTGCCCAGATCGAGCAGCGCCGGGCGCACGGCCGCGTGCAGCGCCAGTGCACGCTCGGTGGGAACGAAGCGTCCGTGCACGGCGACCAGCAGTGCATCGCCCAGCGCATGGCGCAGCTTGGCCAGGTCGCGGCTCACACCGGGCTGGGTCTTGTGCAGCGCATGCGCGGTCCGCGTGGCGCTGCGCGTGGCCATCAGCGTGTCGAAGGTCAGCAGCAGGTTCAGGTCCAGGCGCCGCAGCGCGGAAATTTCGTCATCCATACCCGAAATGATATGCCCGGCTTGGCAAATCATGATTGGACGCAAGCGTGCGCGCGCTTCTACAGTCACGCATCACCCGACCGTGGTGCATTCCAACCGGAGACAAAAATGGCCCTTTCCCGCTTCCTGCGGCAGCTGTCCTGCGCCGCGCTGACGTCGCTGGCGGCGCTGGCCGCCCTGCCCGCTGCCGCCCAGCCCTTCCCCACCAAGCCGATCCGGCTCGTCGTGCCCTTCCCGCCCGGCGGCACGCCGGACATCCTGAGCCGCATCATCGGCGAGCATGTCGGCAAGTCGCTGGGCCAGCCGGTGCTGGTCGAGAACCGCGCGGGCGCGGGCGGCAACATCGGCGCGCAAGCGGCCTCGAAGTCGCCGGCCGATGGCTACACGCTGCTGGTCTGCGCCTTCAGCTGCGCCGTGTCGCCAGCGCTGTACACGCCCGCGCCCTTCGATCTGGCACGCGACTTCGAGCCGGTCGCCATGCTCGGCACCGTGCCCAGCGTGCTGGTGGTGCACCCGAGCGTTCCGGCCAGGAACCTCAAGGAATTCCTTGCCTATGCCAAGGCCCATCCCGACAAGCTCAATGCCGCCTCCTCGGGCGTGGGCGGCTCGGCGCATCTGGCGCTGGTGCTGCTGCGCAACCGCGCCGATGTGCAGATCGCGCATGTGCCGTACAAGGGCGCGGGCCAGGTCGCGGCCGATCTGCTGGGCGGCCAGGTCGACATGTACTTCGACAACCTGCCCGCGTCGCTGCAGAGCATCCGCGCCGGCAAGCTGCGCGCGCTGGCCGTGGCCAGCAAGGCACGCGCCGCGGCCGTGCCCGATGTTCCCACGTTCAGCGAAGCGGGACTGCCCGACTTCCTGATCACGCCCTGGTTTGGCGTGCTGGCCCCGGCGGGAACGCCCGCGGGCACGGTAAACACCCTCAACCAGGCCATCAACCGCGCGCTGCAGGACCCGGCGCTGGGCAAGCGCCTCGAGGAACTGGGCCTGGTCGCCGGGCCCGGCACGCCGGCCGCGCTCAAGCGCTTTCTGGCCAGCGAATCGGCGGCCTGGGCCGAGGTGATCCGCAAGAACAGCATCAAGCCCGAATGAACGCGCGAGCCGAAGCCATCGACCCCCGCCCCGGCCGCGGCGGCCCGCTGAACCTGCGCGACATGGGTTCGTTCCATGTCGGCGGCCGGGCCGTGCAGCTCCAGGGCCAGCCGACGACGCGCGAGGTGCTCGCGGCCGGCGGCGAGCCGGTGCTGCTCGACCCCAACGGCAGCTATTGGGTCGGCCAGATGTACGCCCAGTATTTCCTGCCCCAGGCCGCCGCGCAGCCCGCGCCGCTGCTGCTGTGGCATGGCGGCGGGCTCACGGGAGCGTGCTGGGAGAACACGCCCGATGGCCGCCCCGGCTGGCTGCATTACTTCGTGCGCCGCGGCTGGGACACCTACCTGTGCGACGCCGCCGAGCGCGGGCGCGCGGGCTATGCGCCGCAGCAACTCTGGGGCGCACCCCTGTCGCAGACCGCCGAAGCGGTGTTCGCACGCTTTCGCCTGGGCCCGGGGCTGGACGGCGCGCCGCTGGCCGAGGCATCGCGGCAGGCATTTCCCGAGGGGCAGTTCCCGGCCGAGGCCTTCGAGGCGCTGGTGCGCCAGCTCGTGCCGCGCTGGGCGCACACCGACGCGGTGATACTGGAGGCCTACCAGGCGCTGCTCGAGCGCGTCGCGCCCAGCGTGGTGGTGTGCCATTCGCAGGGCGGGATGTTCGGCCTGACCATGGCGCAGCGCCGGTCGGACCGCGTGCGCGCCGTCGTGGCGCTCGAGCCCGCCGCCGTGCCGCCGCCATCCGAGGAGGACGATGGCTATGCGGTGCCCACGCTGATCGTGCTCGGCGACCGCATCGACGGCGATGCGCGCTGGCCGGCGATGCGCGCGCGCATCGAGCAATTCGCGCGGCGCCATGCCTGCGTGGAGATCCTCGCGCTGCCCGAGCGCGGCATCCGCGGCAACTCGCACCTGCTGATGATGGACCGCAACCAGCTGGACATCGCCGACTTGGTACACGACTGGCTGGTGCGCACGCTCAAGGACTGAGCGGGGCCCAGGGCGCACGCGCACGATGATCGCGTCAACCGGACAGCGCAAAGGCGCAGCGGTGGGCTGGCGCATCACCGCGCCATCATGGTTCTGACGCGCAGCCGCCGCTTTTCTTCAAGCGCGCTGCGGCAAGCCTGTCAAGTATGCTGCGGCGCCTGCTCGGGCGGAATCTCGAGCGGTGGCGTGCCCAGCGGCGGGTCGGTGGGCACCGGAACCTCGGGAGGCAATGCAGGCTGCTGCGGCTGCGAGGGCTGCTCGGGCATCGGCTGGATGCTCGGTTGGCCGGGGATGGTTTGTGCGGTGATGGGCATATGGGATCCTTTCGCGTCCAGTGTCGGCAGTTGGAAGGCGGTTGGACGTAAGAATCCATGCCGCTTACGCGTTGTACCTCCCGGCAGGCGGCCTTGCAACGAATTCGCCGCGTCCTGCGCCCGGCAGGCAAATTGGATATAACCGGGCAAGCTGGCACGACGCTGCCCTCCATCCCCTCAAGCCGCTGGCCGTCTCCGCTCTGCCTGGGGCACGGTCAGGCACTCCACAAGGAACTCCCCATGGATCAAACCCCCGCCAACATCCCCAAGGTCTGGACCCCGCCCCCGGCGCTGGGCGGCAAGTTCGGCGCCATCAACCGCCCCACGGCCGGCGCACGCCATGAGCAGGTGCTGGCGCGCGGGGACAAGCCGCTGCAGCTGTACTCGATGGAGACACCCAATGGCGTCAAGGTTGCGATACTGCTCGAGGAGCTCAAGGCGCTGGGGGTGGCAGGCGCGGCCTATGACGCGCACCGCATCGACATCATGCAGGGCGAGCAGTTCGGCAGCGGCTTCGTCGCGATCAACCCGAACTCGAAGATTCCCGCACTGGTCGACCAGAGCGAGGCGCAGCCCGTGGCGCTGTTCGAGTCGGGCGCGATCATGCTGCATCTGGCCGAGAAGTTCGGACATTTCCTGCCGGCCGGCGGCGTGCAGCGCGCGCAGTGCCTGTCATGGTTGTTCTGGCAGATGGGCAGCGCGCCCTATCTGGGCGGCGGTTTCGGGCATTTCCACGTGTATGCGCCCGAGAGGATCCCGTACGCGATCGACCGATTCACGATGGAGGCCAAGCGCCAGCTCAGCGTGCTGGACCAGCAGCTGCAGGACAACGAGTACCTCTGCGGCAGCGAATACACGCTGGCCGACATGGCGATCTGGCCCTGGTATGGCTGCGTGGCGCTCGGGCGCGTCTACGACGCGGCGGAGTTCCTCGATGCGCCGGCCTACCCGCACCTGCTGCGCTGGGCACACCAGATCGATGCGCGCGCGGCGGTGCAAGCGGGCAGTGCGCTGTTCAAACCAGGCTGAGGCCTGGTGCGGCCGCCCGGTCGGCGCTCAATTGCCCTGCGGATTGATCACGACATGCGACAGACAGCCCGGCGCGGCGCCGCGAAAGCCAAACGACACCCTGACGCCGTCCATGTCCACGCGGCGGTAGCGCACCGGGTCGGGGTTGTGGGGTTGGGGGAAGTCGGCGTTCGTGACCTGCCGGTATTTCGCGCCCAGATCGGCCGGCGTGATGCAGCGGCCCTCGAGTTCAAGCACCATCAGCTGGACGGCGTCGTCTTCGGCCACGCGCACTTCAGCCAGCGCGGTCTGGAGGCCGGGACCGACCGCGAAGGGCGCACTGCGGATCTGCCCGCTGCCGGCCGGCGCGGGCTGCGGGCCCGGCCACTGCCGGGCGACGGCCTTGCCGCCTTGCGGCGCTGCGGCGGCGAGCTGGCCGACCAGGCTCCAGAAGGTGTCGGGCACGGGCGCGGACAGCGCCGGCAGCGCCACCGCGCCCCACACGGCCGCGCGCACCCTGCGCAGCAGCGCCTCATTGCAGCTTGTCATAGTAGGCTCCGTAATAGTCGCGGTAGTTCTGCCCGGTCGTCGAGGTGAGGTTGCTGGTGCAGAACGCCGCGCCGATGCGGCGCCGGTTGGCGCCGGCACTGCCGTGGATCTCCAGCAGCTGGGCGGCATTCGACGCCACCAGGCCGATGTCCATGCCCGCGCCGTCGCAGCGCAGGATCTGACCGCGCGCGCGGATGTTGTTGATGACGGCGTGGCCTTCGGCGTCACACCAGGACTCGATATAGGCCGCGCGCGAACGCGTGTCCTGCTGGACCCCATATTCGGCGTGGCCGAGTTCATGCGCCATCAGCGCGGCGCGGCTGTGCAGGACCGTGCTGTCCGCCTGGCCGCAGTCGTAAGTCTGGATATAGATGCGTTTGAGTTCGTGGTCGGTGTAGCTTGCCGGGCCCCAGTGGAGCCGGTAGCCCAGGCCCGTGATCTGCCCGGTCATCAGCGCCGAGTGGCCGGCCATCGCGTCCATGCAGGTGCCCAGCCCGGTCGCGGGGGCGGTGGGAGCGCACTGGGCGCAGGCCAGCGGGCTTGCAGCCCACAGTGCTGCGCAGAGCACGCAGCCCGATGCCGGCGTCAGCCAGGCCGGGGCCGCGCGCCGTGACCCTGCGCTGTCATGACTGCCTCGGCTTGGCCGGGCATTGCCTGGCGATTTCATGCTGCACCCCCGTCAGAGGCCTATCGTCGCGCGGGCATCCACTGCAAATCAAGCATTGCCACGTTCACGCAGCGGCTATCGCGCTGGTGAACTGCGCCGCCTCAACGCCGGGAGCTGGCGAGGATGTCGATACCGTAGGTCGAATGGGTGGCGTTGGCGCCGTCGATCGACAGGAACAGGTCGCCATCGGCCACGCCGGTGTCGGGCGACATGGCCTTGACCCGCCGCTCGAGCTCGTAGCCGAGCGCGCCGCCGCTCACACCCACGTTGTACTGCACCGCGCCAAGGTCCAGGCTCGTGGGGTCCTTGATGATCTGGCTGGGCGACAGGCCGGTCAGCGTGCTGCTCGCGCCGCTGCGCTCGTCGCCGTAGACGAATCCGAGCTTGGCGTTGCCGTCGGCGGCAATGCTCACCGCGCAGGCCGACACCGTCACCACATACTGCTTGCCGTGCGTCAGCGGCAAGGCGTTGCCGCTTGAATAGCCGGGGTTGACCACGCCGTAGTAGCTGCCCTGCATGGCCGTGAACAGCTCGCGCACGGTGCCGGTGCAGGCCTGCTCGGCCGAGCTGCCGGCGCGGTTGCCGCCGCCGCAGGCGCTCAGCGCCAACAGGGCGAGGGAGCAAAGGACGGGCTTGATGCCGAAACAGGTGCGCTTCATGGGAGATCCGTGGGAGATGGGGGTGCGGTGATCCGCATGAAAAAGGGAAATACAACAGCGTGGACGCTTTAGTAACAATCCGTCGCTTGTGGTTCCATTCCTACAAATTCTCTCACAACAGTTACGGAAAGATTCTTCAAAGGGTGCTCGCCGTTAAACTCCGCGCCAGCACGCAGAAAACCTCTGGGAAGCCAGGTCCGACTGCGCACTCCAACCGCACCGACCCTTCCCTGCTCATGCAAACTTTCTCTCACGGCCTGGCGCTGCTGCCTTCCGGTGCCCGTTCGCTTTCGCTGCTCGCTGGCGCCGTGCTGCTGGCGTCCCAGGCCCCTGCGCTCGCGCAGGTCCGGCCCGACTCCGGCGCCGTGCTCGACAGCATCCGCCAGATCGGCCAGCCCTTGCCCGAGGCGCCGCGCGCCCTGCTGGAGTCTCCCCCGGTGCCCGCAGGCGGCGTGTCCGGCGCAGGCCAGATTGCCGTGCAACGCGTCGTATTCGAAGGCGCGGGTCTGGTGCCCGAGAGCGAACTGCAGGCGCTGGCCGCACCGCTGGTAGGCACCACTGCCACGCTCGACCAGATCAACGCAGTGACCGCGCGCATCACGGCGCTATACGCGCAGCAAGGCTATCTGCTGTCGCGCGCGCTGGTGCCGCCGCAGGATGCACGCGGTGGCACGCTGCGCATCCGCATCGTCGAGGCCGTCTACGGCCGCGCCGACGTGGCGCTCAGCGAAGGCGCGCGCCTGGACGCCGGCCTGGCGCAGACGGTGCTCGCCGCGCAGGGCGTGGCCCCGGGCCAGCCGGTGCAGCGCGCGGGCCTCGAGCGCGGCTTGCTGCTGCTCGAAGACCTGCCCGGCATGCAGACGCGCGCGCGCTTTGCGCCGGGCCAGAGGGTCGGCACCTCGGATCTGGACGTCGATCTCCAAGAAGGGCCGCTGGCTTCGGGCCGCATCGGGCTGGACAATCTCGGCGGGCGCTACACCGGGCGCAACCGCGCCTCGGGCACGCTGCAGCTCAACGACCCCTCGGGGCGCGGCGACCTGCTGCGCGTGGGCGGCATCAAGTCGAGCGGACTGGACTTCCTGTCCGCCGGCTACCAGGCGCCCGTGGACAGCGACGGCCTGCGCGTGGGCGTGAGCGCTTCGGCGCTGAAGTACGAGCTGTGCTGCGCATTCGCCCCGCTCGACGCCAAGGGCCAGGTGACGACGCTGGGTGCGAGCGCCAGCTACCCGCTGCTGCTGAGCCAGCAGACCACCGTGCGCGCCGACTGGAGCGCCGAGCGCCGCCGCTCGAGCGATGACGCCAGCGGCACGGAAATCTCCAGCCGCCGCCTGGATGTCTCCACCGTGGCGCTGAACTGGCTCTCGTCCGACCGCCTGGGCGGCCTGTTCACGCTCTACAGCGGCGCGAGCTTCGGCAATCTGAACCTTTCGGGCAACGCCGCCAACGCGGTGTTCGATGGCGCCACCGCACGCACCGCGGGCCACTACGCCAAGCTGCGCCTGGCCTACGGGCGGCTGCAGAGCTGGGGACCGTCGCAGCTGTTCGTGCGCCTGGGCGGCCAGCTCGCGAGCAAGAACCTGGATTCCTCGGAAAAGCTGAGCCTGGGCGGCCTGGACGGCGTGCGCGCCTATGCGCAGGGCGAAGCCGCGGGCGACCAGGCGCTGCAGGCGTCGATGGAATTTTCCCATGCGCTGGACCTGCCGGTGCCCGGGCGCGTGCAGGCTTCGGCCTTTGTCGACGCCGGCCGCACGCAGCTCAACAAGAACCCCTGGAACGGTTTCCAGGGCGCGCGCGCCGGTCTGCCCAACCAGTACAGCCTGTATGGCTGGGGCCTGGGCCTGCGCTGGGATGCGCCCGGCGGCGCCAGCGCCCAGCTGATGCTCGCGACCAAGGCCGGCCGCAATGCCGGCGTGCAGGCCAATGGCCAGGACGTCGACGGCCAGACTGGCAGGACGCGCCTGCTGCTGGTGTTCGGCCTGCCGCTCTGAAGCTGCGCCCCTTTTGACTTGATCGGCAGCGCCGCGCCACCGCGCCGCGCGCCGCCCCCTTTTCGCACCCCGCCCCCTGCCCCGCCCCACCCGAGATCCGCCATGACCCAATCGCTTGCCACCCGTGTTCAAGAATGGATTGCCCAGCTGTGCCTGAGCGTCAGGTCGGCGTTCCGGCGCGAGCCCGGCAAGCGCCCCTCGCGCCTGCTGTGCGCGCTGCTGATGCACGCCGGCATGATGGGCACCGCGGGCGCGCAGGCGCTGTCGCCGGTGGCGCTGCCCACGGGCGGGCAGGTCGCGGCGGGACAGGCCAGCATCGGCGGCGTGCAGGCGACGGCGAGCGGCGGCGTGCGCCTCGAGGTCACGCAGGGCAGCGCGCAGGCGGTGCTCAACTGGCAAAGCTTCAACATCGGCAGCCAGGGCCAGGTGCATTTCGCGCAGCCCGGCGCCTCGGCCACAGTGCTCAACCGCGTCGCGGCCGGCAATCCCTCGCAGATCCAGGGCCAGCTCACGGCCAACGGCCAGGTGTTCCTGGTCAACCCCAACGGCATCCTGTTCGGCGCGGGCGCGCAGGTCAACACCGGCGGCCTGACGGCGTCGACCCTGGACATCAGCGACCAGAACTTCCTCGCGCGCGACTACCGCTTCGCGCTGGGCAGCGGCACGGCTCAGTCCAGCGTGGTGAACCAGGGCCAGATCACGGCCGCCCAGGGCGGCTACATTGCGCTGCTCGCGCCCGAGGTGCGCAACGAAGGCGTGCTGCTGGCCCGGCTGGGCACGGTGGCGCTGGGCGCGGGTGACCGCATCTCGCTGCAGATCCAGGGCGACCGTTTGGTCAACATGACGGTGGACAGCGCCGCGCTCGACACGCTGGTCGAGAACCGGCTGGCGATTCGCGCCGCGGGCGGCCAGGTGATCCTGTCGGCGCGCGCCGCCAACTCGCTGCTCAAGAGCGTGGTCAACAACACCGGCGTCGTCGAAGCCACGAGCCTGGCCGAGCTGCAGGGCGCGATCCGCGCCGATGCTGGCCTGATCACCAACACCGGCACGCTCGATGCGAGCGGCAGGGGCGCGGGCCAGTCGGGCGGCAGCGTGGCGCTGAGCGCCGGATTCATCGGCCTGGGCGGCGTGGTGACCGCCGACGGCCAGCGCGAGGGCGGAAGCATTGCCGCCGTGGCCCAGGGCACATTGTCGCTGGCCGACAGCGTGAGCGCGCGGGGCGTTGGCGGCCAGGGCGGCGCGGTGCGCTACAGCGCCGGCGGGCAGATCATCGAGAGCAGCGGCAGCCGCACCGACGTGTCGGGTGCCACCGACGGCGGCAGCGTGCGCGCGATTGCGGACGGCGGCGTGCTGTCGTCGGGCAGCTACCGCGCCGACGGCGCGCAGGGCGCGGGCGGGCGCATCGACCTCTCGGGCAGCGGCGTGCGCCTGCTGTCGGCCGAGATCAGCGCCGCGGGCCAGACCCAGGGTGGGCTGGTGCGCATCGGCGGCGCCTTCCAGGGCGGCGCGCAGCCCGATGCCGCGTCGGGCGCGATTCCCATCGACCGCTTCGTCACGCGCTGGGGCGCGACGCCGAACCTGGTCAATGCCGGCAAGACCTTCGTCAACGACAGCAGCCGCATCGATGTCTCGGCGCGCGGCGTGCAGGGCCAGGGCGGCACTGCTGTCATCTGGTCGGACAGTGAAACCACGCAGCTTGGCGCGATCGACGCGCGCGGCGCGGGCCGCGGCGGCGCCGTCGAGATCTCGTCCAAGGACCTGCTGCGCCAGACGGCGCTCCAGAACGTGCAGGCCGGCGCCGGCGGCACGCTGCTGCTGGACCCGAAGAACCTCTATATCGGAACCCCTGTCGAGACCAGCGCCTGGGCGCAAAGCGCGCTGATGGGCAACGGCTACGGCGCGGCCAACCCGGCGCAGGGCGTCAAGGACGGCGCGGCCTTTGGCGCGGCCGTGGCGCTCAACGCCGACGCCACCTCCATGGCCGTGGGCACCCCCGCCGACATGGGCGCCGCGGGCGGCCCGGGCGACGGCTACTTCTCGAGCACCGGCCGCGGCGCGGTGCGCCTGTACCGCTTCACCGACGGCAACTACAGCGGCGCGACGCTCGCCTCGACGCTGGGCAGCGGCTACACGGGCGGCAACAACGTCAACGTGCAGCTCGCCGCGGGCGATCTGTTCGGCACCTCGGTGGCGCTCAACGCCGCAGGCAACCTGCTGGCCGTCGGCGCGCCGGGCGACCTGGGCAGCAGCACCAACGCGATCTCGCAAGGCGCGGCCTACCTGTTCACCTTCGGCAGTGCGCAGTTCACGGGCGGCACCCAGGCGCTGAAAATCGGCAATGTCGCGACCACCCCGGGCACGCTCAATCTCGCGGCCAGCGGCGTGGCCAAGGCCGGTGGGCTGGTCGACGGCGATGCCTTTGGCACCAGCGTGGCGCTCAACGCCGCCGGCGACCGGCTGGCCGTGGGCGCGAGCGGCGATCTGGGCGGCGGTCTGCCCGAAGACGGCGCCTATGCGCGCGGCGCGGTGTACCTGCTGAACGTCACCAACGCCGCGACGGGCAGCGCCACCGTGCAGAGCATCCTGAGCGCTGCGCCGACGGGCGGCAAGAACGTGCGCGTCGGCAGCCTGAGCGACGGCAGCATGTTCGGCCAGAGCGTTGCGCTCGACGCCACCGGCAACCTGCTGGCGGTGGGCGCCATTGGCGACATGGGCTCGAATCTCGTCGGCGCGCAGCAGGGCGCGGTCTATCTCTACAGCGGCGGCGCCAGCGCGGCACCCGTCTTCGAGGCGAAGATCGGCAGCGGCTACGCGGGCGGCAGGAATGTCGACGTGGCACTCGACGATGGCGATGCGTTTGGCGCCTCGGTCGCGCTGTCGGCCAATGGCCAGCTGCTGGCCGTGGGCGCGACCGGCGACCAGGGCGTGAACAACTCCGGCACCTATGGCGCCGTGCGCCTCTACAGCTTTGGCACGGCCACGCCCTTTGTCAACGGCGCACTGGCCGGCACGATCGGCAAGGGCTACACCGACACCGGCAGCTTCGATGTGGCGCGCCTCACCGACAGCGGTGAAGGCTTTGGCGCCTCGGTGGCGATGAACGCTGCCGGCACCCGGCTCGTGATCGGCGCGCCGGCCGATGCCGGCAGCAGCCGCGCGGCCAGCCTGCCCCAGGCCGGCGGCGGGGTCTACCTGCTCAGCCGCGCGGGCACCACCGTGACGCTCGACGGCGTGATCGGCAGCGGCATTGCCGCCGTGGGCACCAAGAGCGCGGACGTCAACGCCACGGCCGCGGCGCCGGGCGTCGATGTCGGCCTGCAGTCGAGCGACAACTTCGGCGCGGCCGTGGCCATGAGCGCGGACGGCACGCAGGTCGCCGTGGGCGTTCCGGGCGACGCCGGCTTCAACAGCGCCACGGCCCATGCCGGCGCGGTGCAGCTGTTCACCTTCACCGATGGCAACTACAACGGCGGCGTGCTCAAGGGGACGCTTGGCAGCGGCTACAGCGGCGGCAACAATCTGAACGTGGCGCTGCCAAGCGGCGCGCGCTTCGGCTCGGCGGTGGCGCTCAATGCCGCGGGCGACCGTCTGGCGGTGGGCGCGTCCGGCTTGGGCGCGGTGCGCTTCTACGGCTTCGGCACGGGTTTCACGGCACCGGTTTCGCGCTGGACGACGGCGCTGTCCGGCGTGGGCGCGAGCTCGGTGGCACTCGATGGCACCGGCAACCGCCTGGCCATCGGCGATGCGGCGGGCACGGGACTGGTGCGCATGTACAACCCGGTCGGCGCCACACCCACCCTGGTGCGCACGATCGGCTCCTCGCAGATCCCGACCCTGACCGGCAACGACAACTTCGGCTCGTCCGTGGCGCTGGACAACGGCGGCACGGCGCTGGCCGTCGGCGCCTCGGGCACGGCCAACGGCAGCGGCGCGGTCCACCTGCTGAGCTTTGCCGACAACTCCTACGCCACCGTCACCCAGAAGAGCGTGATCGGCCGCGCGCGCACCGCGACCAACGACATCAACCTGAACGTGGCCAGCAACGACCGCTTCGGCGCCTCGGTGGCCTTCAATCGCACGGGCACGGCCTCGCGCCTGGCCGTTGGCGCCACCGGCACCAATGCGGACTCGGGCGCGGTCTATCTGTTTGGTTTCCCCGGCAGCCTGCTGGCCGCGGGCGAGCTGCGCGGCACCCTGGGCCGTGGCTACAACGTCAACTCGTCCGACATCACCACCGCCGGCGACGTCAACGTGACGGCGCTGCGCAGCACCGACGGCTATGGCATCGGCGACAACTTCGGTGCCTCTGTGGCGTTCAACGGCGCGGGCGACCGCCTGGCCGTGGGCGCGTCGCAGGACATCGGCGCGAACAAAACGCCGAACCTGGTGCCCGCGCCGCATTACGGCGCCGTGTATCTGTTCACGGCCGCCACGCCCTCCGGCGCACAGCCTTTTATTTTCGATCAGAGCTACACGCAGGCAGGAATTACCACGCCGGTGGTCAGCAACACCCTCAGCCCGGGCGCGATCGCCTCGGTGCTCAATGCCGGCGTCGGCGTCGTGCTCAAAGCCGACAACGACATCACCGTGGGCAGCGCGATCAATGCCAACGCCAACGCGACCGGCGCGCTGACGCTGCAGGCCGGCCGCTCGCTGCAGGTCAATGCCAGCATCGCGACGGGCAACGGCAATATCCAGCTGATCGCCAACGACCAGCTCTCCAATGGCGTGCGCGACTCGCTGCGCGATGCGGGCGATGCCACCATCACGATGGCCACCGGCACTTCGCTGAACGCGGGCACGGGCACGGTCGACATCCAGCTGCGCGACGGCGCCGGGCTGACGAACAAGACCTCGGGCAGCATCTCGCTGCGCAATGTCACGGCCAGCCGCATCACGGCGGCCAACCTGAGCACCAGCGCGGCGTCCAACATCGTGCTCAACGGCACGCTGAACGCCAGCGCCACCACCGGCACCGGCATCACGCTGGCGGGCAAGAATTTCATCAACAACGCGGGCGCGGCGGCGCTGACGACGGGCGCGGGCAGCCGCTGGCTGGTGTGGTCGGCCAACGCCGCGGCGACGGCGGGCAACAGCACGCTGGGCGGCCTGTCGTACAGCTTCAAGCAGTACAACGCGGCCTATGGCGTGACGGCCGTGCTTGACGCGACGCAAAACGGCCTGCTGTTCACGCAGGCGCCGACGCTGGGCGTCACGCTGACCAACGCGGGCCCGGTCACCAAGGTCTATGACGGCACCACCAGCGTCACCACCCCCCTGACCTACTCCACCACCGGCCTGATCGACGGCGACACGCTTGCGGCGCTGACCGGCGCGGCGTACGACACGGCCAACGCGGGCAGCAACAAGGCGCTGGGCTTCTCGGGGCCGCGCTCCGTGAGCAACGGGGCGGTGACGGTGTACGGCTACCAGAACGCCGCGCTGGGCAACGCCAATATCGGGCAGATCACGCCCAAGGCGCTGACGGCCGCAATCAATGCCGGCTCGGCCAACAAGACCTACGACGGCAACAATGCCGCGAGCGCGACGCTGAGCATCACCGGCGGGCTGGTCGGCACCGAAACGCTGGGCGCCACCGGCACCGGCACCTTCAACAGCCAGAACGTCGTGGGCGCCAACGCCGTGACGCTCGCCGCCACCGCGCTGACCAACGGCACGGGCCTGGCCAGCAACTACACGCTGGCCGCGGGCCAGACCGCCGCTGCGGCCATCACGCCCAAGGCGCTGGCCGCCACGGCCACCGGCACCACCAAGGTCTATGACGGCACCGACACCGGCGCCGCGGCGCTGGCCATCACCTCCGGCCTGCTCGCAGGGGAAACCGTGACGGCATCGGGCACTGGCACTTTCAACAGCAAGAACGTGCTCGAGGCCAGCGCGATCACCGTCAACGCGGTGACCCTGGCCAACGGCAGCGGCCTGGCGAGCAACTACACGCTGGCCGCGGGCCAGACGGTCAGCGCGGCGATCACTGCGCGGGCGCTCACCGCGCAGCTCGCTGCGGGTGCGGCCAACAAGGCCTATGACGGCAACCGCACGGCCAGCGCCGCGCTGAGCGTCACCGCGGGCCTGGTGGCCGGAGAAAGCGTCACCGCCACCGGCGCCGGCACCTTCAACACCAAGGACGTGCTGACCGCCAATGCCGTGACCGTGAACACGGCCACGCTGGCCAACGGCGCCAACGGCCTGGCCAGCAACTACAGCCTGGCCGCGGGCCAGAGCGCGGCGGCCGCGATCACGCCCAGGGCCCTGACCGCAACGGCCACGGCCGCGAGCAAGGTGTATGACGGCAATGCCACCGGCTCGCCGGTTCTGGCCATTGCATCCGGCCTGGTCACGGGCGAGACCGTCACGGCCACCGGCACCGGCAGCTTCAACAGCAAGGATGTGGTGAGCGCCACTCGGGTCACCGTGAACTCGGTCGCGCTGGCCAACGGCGCCAACGGCCTGGCCAGCAACTACAGCCTGGCTGCGGGACAGACGGCGACGGCTGCGATCACCGCCAAGGCACTGACCGCGACGGCCACCGCTGCGAGCAAGGTCTATGACGGCAATGCCACCGGTGCGCCGGTGCTGGCCATTGCCTCCGGCCTGGTCGCGGGCGAGACCGTCACCGCGACGGGCACCGGCAGCTTCAACAGCAAGGATGTGCTGACCGCCAACCAGGTGACCGTGAACTCCGTCGCCCTGGCCGATGGTTCCGGGCTGGCCAGCAACTACCGCCTGACCGCAGGCCAGACAGCAACGGCAGCGATCACCGCCAAGGCCTTGACTGCCACGGCCACGGCCGCCAACAAGGTCTATGACGGCAATGCCACGGGCGCGCCGGTGCTGGCCATCGCGTCGGGCCTGGTCAATGGCGAAATCGTCACGGCCACGGGCGCCGGGACCTTCAACAGCAAGGACGTGCTGGCAGCCAATCGCGTCACGGTGAACTCCGTGGCGCTGGCCGATGGCAACAACGGCCTGGCCAGCAACTACAGCCTGGCTTCGGGCCAGACGGCAGCGGCTTCGATCACTGCCAAGGCCTTGACCGCCACGGCCACGGCCGCCAACAAGGTCTACGACGGCAATGCCACCGGCGCGCCGGTGCTCACCATTGCCTCCGGCCTGGTCGCCGGCGAGACCGTCACGGCCACGGGTTCGGGTACTTTCAACAGCAAGGATGTGCTCGGCGCGAACCGCGTCACGGTGGACGCCGTGGCGCTGGCCGATGGCAGCAATGGCCTGGCCAGCAACTACAGCCTGGCGGCAGGCCAGACGGCCGCGGCTGCGATCACGCCCAAGGCATTGACCGCGACGGCCACCGCGGCCAACAAGGTCTATGACGGCAATGTCACCGGCACGCCGGTTCTGGCCATCATCTCGGGCCTGGTGACTGGCGAGACCGTCACGGCCACGGGCACGGGCAGCTTCAACAGCAAGGATGTGCTGAGCGCCAACCGCGTCACCGTCGACGCCGCTGCGCTGGCCGATGGCAGCAATGGCCTGGCCAGCAACTACAGCCTGGCGGCAGGCCAGACGGCCACGGCTGCGATCACCCCCAAGGCTTTGACCGCGACGGCCACGGCCGCAAGCAAGGTCTATGACGGCAATGCCACCGGCGCGCCGGTTCTGGCCATTGCCTCGGGCCTGGTCAATGGCGAAACCGTCAGCGCCAGCGGCACCGGCAGCTTCAACAGCAAGGATGTGCTCACGGCCAACCGCGTGACCGTGGACTCGGTCGCGCTGGCCAATGGCACGGGTCTGGCCAGCAACTACAGCCTGGTTTCCGGCCAGACGGCCGCGGCCTCGATCACTGCCAAGGCCCTGACGGCCACGGCTACAGCCGCCAACAAGGTCTACGACGGTAACGCCACCGGCGCGCCGGTGCTGGTCATCGCCTCGGGCCTGGTCGCGGGCGAAACCGTCACCGCGACGGGCACGGGCAGCTTCAACAGCAAGGATGTGCTGAGCGCCAACCAGGTGAGCGTGAACTCCGTCGCCCTGGCCGATGGTTCCGGGCTGGCCAGCAACTACAGCCTGGCTGCAGGACAAACAGCAACGGCAGCGATCACCGCCAAGGCCTTGACCGCCACGGCCACGGCCGCCAACAAGGTCTATGACGGCAATGCCACCGGCGCGCCGGTGCTGGCCATCGCGTCGGGCCTGGTCGATGGCGAAACCGTCACGGCCACGGGCGCGGGTACCTTCAACAGCAAGGATGTGCTGGCGGCCAATCGCGTCACGGTGAACTCCGTGGCGCTGGCCAATGGCAGCAATGGCCTGGCAAGCAACTACAGCCTGGCGGCAGGACAGACCGCAGCGGCTTCGATCACCGCCAAGGCCTTGACCGCAACGGCCACGGCCGCCAGCAAGGTCTACGACGGCAATGCCACCGGCACGCCGGTGCTGGCCATCGCGTCGGGCCTGGTCGCTGGCGAAACCGTCACGGCCACAGGCTCGGGTACCTTCAACAGCAAGGACGTGCTGAACGCCAATCGCGTCACGGTGGACTCCGTCACGTTGGCCAATGGCAACAACGGCCTGGCAAGCAACTACAGCCTGGCCACGGGACAGACAGCCACCGCGGCAATCACCGCCAAGGCATTGACTGCGACGGCCATGGCCACCAACAAGGTCTATGACGGCAATGCCACCGGCGCGCCGGTGCTCGACATCGCCTCCGGCCTGGTCGCTGGCGAGACCGTCACGGCCACGGGCACGGGTAGCTTCAACAGCAAGGACGTGCTGAGCGCCAACGTCGTCACCGTCGACGCCGTCACGCTGGCCAATGGCAGCAACGGCCTGGCCAGCAACTACAGCCTGGCTGCAGGCCAGACGGCCACGGCTGCGATCACCCCCAAGGCTTTGACCGCGACGGCCACGGCCGCAAGCAAGGTCTATGACGGTAATGCCACCGGCGCGCCGGTTCTGGCCATTGCCTCGGGCCTGGTCGCTGGCGAGACCGTCACGGCAACGGGCACGGGCAGCTTCAACAGCAAGGATGTGCTGGCCGCCAACCGCGTGACCGTGGAATCGGTCGCATTGTCCAATGGCACGGGGCTCGCCAGCAACTACAGCCTGGCTTCCGGCCAGACGGCTGCGGCCTCGATTACCGCCAAGGCGCTGACGGCCACGGCCACCGCCGCCAGCAAGGTCTACGACGGCAATGCCACCGGCGCCCCCGTCCTGGGCATTGCATCGGGCTTGGTCGGCGGCGAAACCGTCACGGCCACCGGCACCGGCAGTTTCAACAGCAAGGACGTGTTGTCCGCAAACACCGTGACCGTCGATTCGGTCACTCTGGCCGATGGCATCAATGGCCTGGCAAGCAACTACCGCCTGGCCGCAGGACAGACGGCAACTGCCGCGATCACCGCGCGGACGCTGACCGCCGCGGTGGTGGCCGGCTCGGCCGACAAGGTGTACGACGGCAACCGCGCCGCCAGCGTGGGCCTGAACATCGCCTCCGGCCTGGTCGCGGGCGAGACCGTGAGCGCGACGGGCACCGGTACGATCAACAGCAAGGATGTGCTCGCCGCCAACACCGTGACCGTGGACTCGATCGCCCTGACCGATGGCAGCAACGGCCTGGCCAGCAACTACCGCCTGGCTTCCGGCCAGACGGCGGCCGCGGCCATCACAGCGAAAGCCTTGACCGCGACGGCCACCGCCGCCAACAAGGTGTATGACGGCAACGCCACCGCTGCGACCACGCTGGGCATCGCGTCGGGCCTGGTCTCCGGCGAAACCATCACGGCCACCGGCACCGGCAGCTTCAACAGCAAGGATGTGCTCACTGCCAACACCGTGACGGTGAATTCCGTGGCGCTGGCCGATGGCAACAACGGCCTGGCCAGCAACTACACGCTGGCCGCGGGCCAACAGGCCACGGCCGCGATCACCGCCAGGGCGCTGAGCGCAGCGGTCGTTGCGGGATCGGCCGACAAGGTCTACGACGGCAGCGCCAACGCCAGCGCTGACCTGGGCATCACCGCCGGCCTGGTTAACGGCGAGAACCTCGGGGTTTCGGGCACCGGGACTTTCAACAGCAAGGATGTACTCACCGCCACCACCGTGACCGTGAATGCGGTGGCGCTGGTTGATGGCAATAACGGTCTGGCCAGCAACTACACGCTGGCTGCTGATCAGACGGCTGCCGCCTCTATCACCGCCAAGGCGCTGACCGCCAACGCGACAGCGGCCAACAAGGTATATGACGGCAATGTCACCGGCACACCGACGCTGGCGATCGCTTCGGGCCTGGTCGCTGGCGAAACCGTGAGTGCCACCGGCAGCGGTACCTTCAACAGCAAGGATGTGCTTACGGCCAACACCGTGACCGTGAACACGGTAGCGCTGGCCGATGGCAATAACGGCCTGGCCAGCAACTACACGCTGGCTGCGGGTCAGACAGCAACGGCGGCCATCACGCCCAAGGCACTGACCGCCAATGCGACAGCTGCGAACAAGGTCTATGACGGCACCACTACTGGCGCACCGGTTCTGAACATCGCTTCGGGTCTGGTCAGCGGGGAAACCGTGACTGCGACAGGCACCGGCAGCTTCAACAGCAAGGATGTACTGACTGCCAACACCGTGACCGTGAATGCGGTGGCTCTGGCCGATGGCAATAACGGCCTGGCCAGCAACTACACGCTGGCTGCTGGGCAGACAGCAACGGCTGCCATTACCGCCAAGGCACTGACCGCCAACGCGACAGCGGCCAACAAGGTGTATGACGGTAATGTTACCGGCGCGCCGACGCTGACGATTGCTTCGGGCTTGATCGCTGGCGAAACCGTGACTGCGACAGGCTCCGGCACCTTCAACAGCAAGGATGTACTGACTGCCAACACCGTGACCGTGAATGCAGTGGCTCTGGCCGATGGCAACAACGGCCTGGCAAGCAATTACACGCTGGCTGCTGGTCAAACAGCCACGGCGGCCATCACGCCCAAGGCACTGACCGCCAATGCGACAGCTGCGAACAAGGTCTATGACGGCACCACTACTGGCGCACCGGTTCTGAACATCGCTTCGGGTCTGGTCACCGGGGAAACCGTGACTGCGACAGGCTCCGGCACCTTCAACAGCAAGGATGTACTGACTGCCAACACCGTGACCGTGAATGCGGTGGCTCTGGCCGATGGCAACAACGGCCTGGCCAGCAACTACACGCTGGCTGCGGGTCAGACAGCCACGGCGGCCATCACGCCCAAGGCGCTGACCGCCAATGCGACAGCTGCGAACAAGGTCTATGACGGCACCACTACTGGCGCACCGGTTCTGAACATCGCTTCGGGTCTGGTCACCGGGGAAACCGTGACTGCGACAGGCACCGGCAGCTTCAACAGCAAGGACGTTTTCGCGGCCAACGCCGTCACCGTGAATTCCGTGGCTCTGGCCGATGGCAATAACGGCCTGGCCAGCAACTACACGCTGGCTGCTGGTCAGACGGCTGCCGCCTCTATCACCGCCAAGGCGCTGACCGCCAACGCGACAGCGGCCAACAAGGTATATGACGGCAATGTCACCGGCACACCGACGCTGGCGATCGCTTCGGGCCTGGTCGCTGGC